>Ga0210058_1003076_pt1 | contig 13216 bp, 14 predicted proteins | sample CryGeymeta201511_FD_183979 | JGI IMG/M metagenome (GOLD analysis project Ga0210058, IMG submission 183979) | Groundwater microbial communities from Crystal Geyser aquifers in Utah, USA - Crystal Geyser metaG 2015-11 (SPAdes) (version 2) | ecosystem: Environmental > Aquatic > Deep subsurface >...
TCATCTTTTTTGGCCTGTGTCATTTTTTATTTTGACAATCAGCGCTTCGATTCCACCTTTAATTAATCCTTCGTTTAAAAGAACTGTGCTCGGTTTATTATTACCAAAACTCTCAGCTTTGATTTTAACCTTGTCATCGGTCATGTTAATTTTGTATATTTATTTAGATATTAAACTTAGACAAAAAGTTAATATGAAAACAAGTGTTTCGAATCTTCCCCTATTGATTGTTCAGTGGTATTTGTTGCCGGTGGTTTCTTTTTTCTTTTCCTCTCTCCCTGCCCTTGACGCTCACACTAGAATATTATTAGGAAAAAAGTTAAAATATAAAGTAACGGAGAAGGTATAATGAATTAATCTAATTAACCTAATTGATCTAATTGTTCTAAATAAATCCCAATTGCCCAAAATTGGACATCGGAAATTTTTTAGATTAATTAGAAATTAGTAATTAGAAATTTTTATGTTGGAATACCTATTTACTCGTACCCCTCTACTCTTCCTTACCCAGCCATTCTGGAGAGATGAAGCATTCTCATATTTTATGGCTAAAAAAAATATTATTGAAATGATTTTTTTAACAGCTAAAGATTTTAATCCTCCTTTATATTATTTTATTTTACATTTTTGGATAAACATTTTTGGAAGTTCGGAAATAGCCCTAAGAAGTTTATCTATTATCTTTTATTGGGGAACCATTTATGTTGCTTTTTTATTCCTGAACGACGTCTTTAAAATGAGACAGAAAAAAGCATTTTTTTATTTGATTTTATTTATTATTAATCCCCTATTGTTATATTACGCCTTTGAAGCTCGAATGTATTCAATGTTTGCTTTTTCTGCCAGCCTTTCTTACTTTTCTTTTTTTAAAAAAGATTCTCGACTTTATGTACTTGCAACGGTAGCTGGACTTTTTACTCACTACTTTATGTTATTGGTTGTTTTCAGTCAGTTATTTTTTTTAATAATTAATAAAATTAATATCGGATATATTAAAAAAAAGGTTATTTTTGTATCCTTATTAATTTTTTCTCCTTGGATGTTATTTTTCTTTAGTCAAAATCACTTAAAAAGCGCTTTTTGGTTAGCTAAACCTCATCTGAAAGATATGTTTGGGATATTAGGAATCGTCTATACCGGTAACGAAACTGCTTTTTACCCAGGCGATATAAAATTAAAAATGTTAAACAATGTGATTTATCTTTCTCTTGTTTTATTAGTAATTGTTGGTACCGGAATTTACCTCTATATCAAAAAATTTTCTAAAAAAGATCAAGTTGATTCTCAATTGCTTTTTATTTGGGGAGTAGGGATTTCTTCATTAGTCGGTCTGGTTTCGTTTATCAAGCCACTATATTTCCCCCGTTATTTAATATTTGCTAGTGTTGGTTTTTTGTTATTAATAATTTTTATTATAGAAAAAATAAATATTTATATACGTACTGTGCTTATTATTTTGCTGTTAGTATTAACTCTGAGTTACCAAAAATTACAGATAGAGTACCGAAAAAAAACTGACTTGAATAAAGTATTTAGAGAAATAGAGGTAATCGCGAATAAAAAAGATCTCATATACACCAATGATTTGGATTTTTTTACTGTTCAATATTATCTTAATAAAAATAAGGTTTATATATTTGGAAAAAGCTATGAAGATATCCCTGAGTACAACGGAAAAGTTCTTATTTCTAAAGAAAAAGTTGCCTCTAATCTCCCTTTTTACCCGCAAAAGGCCTTTATTTTAAATTCAAATGGACAATATACTATTCAGGCAATGTATTAAAAAATGAAAACTGAAACAACAACAATTAATGCTAAGTCATTGGCAGTCTACCAAAATGCTATTATTAGTCTTGACTTAGGATACCTCTAAAATCTACGCACAAAATCTTCAAAAACGGGGCACTAATGTATTTTTAAACATTTTGTGGATAACTATAAAAGTTAAGGATTTTGGGGCACTAAATGTCCTAAGTCAGGAGCTCTGAAACGGGAATTTGGCAAATTGGGCTTTATCTCCAAGTTCTCTTTCAATTCTCATCAGCTGATTATATTTCGCGGTTCGTTCTCCGCGAGCCGGCGCACCGGTCTTTATCTGTCCGGTTCCCATCGCCACGACAAAATCAGCCATAAAAGCGTCTTCCGTCTCAGCAGATCGGTGAGACACAATTGCCGTCATTCCAGCCTTGCGGGACATCAAAACGGCGTCAATCGTTTCGGTCAAAGTCCCGATCTGATTTAATTTTATAAGAATTGAATTACATGTCTTTTCATTAATCCCTTTTTGAAGACGTTTTATGTTGGTAACAAATAAATCATCACCCATTACCTGCATTTTTGCTTCTGTTTTTGAATATAATTTTTTAAATCCACTCCAATCATCTTGGTCAAACATATCTTCCATAGAAACAATCGGATATTTTTTCCAAAGACTTAAATAAAATTCTGTTAACTCATCAGTTGACAATGATCTTCCTTCTTTTTTGAACTGATATTTACCATCTTTGAAAAACTCTGAAGCGGCAGGATCTATTCCAAAACAAATATCTTTTCCAAGCTCATATCCTGCACTATTGATTGCTTCACTCATTAATTCCAACGGCTCTTCATTATTTTTTGTCATTGAAGGTGCAAATCCGCCCTCATCTCCCACAGTTATTGAATATCCCTTTTTCTTGATGATATTCTTGAGATTAGCGTATACTTCAGCATTCATACGTATCGCTTCAACAACTGATGGAGCGCCAATTGGAAAAAGCATATATTCCTGAATGTCTGTTGCCCAGTTTGCATGCTTCCCGCCATTCATAACATTCATTTCAGGAATTGGCATGATGTAAGTTCCATTAAAGTCAGGATTAAACTTGGAAAGATATTGATAGAGCGGTTTTTTTTCGCTCGCGGCCTCCGCTCTTGCAACACTCAAAGAAACGGAAAGAATTGCGTTGGCTCCAAGATTAGCTTTATTTTCTGTCCCGTCAAGTTCAATCATCGTTTGGTCCAATTTTTTATGATCTTCTGCATCAAGCCCGGCAACGGCAGATAAAATTTTTGTGTTTACATTTTCAACCGCTTTCAAAACTCCTGATCCATTAAATCGCTTTGGATCGCTATCCCGTAGTTCAACCGCTTCATATTTTCCGGTTGAAGCACCTGACGGAATGGCCGCCCAACCGATCGAGCCGTCTTCCAATGTTGTCACACATTCAATAGTCGGATTACCCCGGCTATCTAAAATTTCTTGGGCTAAGAGAGACTTGATTTTCATAATTGAAATGAAAAATAACGGATAATAGATATTTTATCATTTTTCTATTATTTTTTATATATTTCGTGAGTTCCTATATTTACAAAAACCACTTTATTCTTACTTAAGAATTCAAAAATAATCCTGTACGAATGAGTTATTGAAAAAGAATAATACTGATTCAGTTTTCCAGTTAATTTATGAGTTTTTAAAGTTGAGTGAAATGGGTTAATAGTAAATAGTGATTGTTTGATTGTTAAAGCTTCGATTACTTCTAAAGGAATTTTATTAATTGATTTTTTAAACCTTTGAGAAAAATATATCTCAGTCATTATTTTCTTCTTTTGAGGTTTTCCAAAGATCATAAAACGATCCCTCTAATTTTATTAACTTGCCTTCTTTTTTTGATTTTTCGGTATCTTTTATCGCTTCAACGGTATCTGCCCATTCCCATTCAGTTTGAATTTTCTTCAACCTTTCATATTCATTGATTCCAACTATCACACCAGTTGGTTTGTTGTTTTTAACAATAAAATAGGGTTGGGTAGAATCTTTAAGCATCCGAAGGATCTTTCCAGATTTTCTCTGCAGGTCTGAGGCGGAGATCAATTCTGGAACCAGTGAATAGGTAAACTCTTTAATTTTTTTAGTAATTTTTTTCATATGTCAAGATAATAACATATGTATTATTATATGTCAAATCTTACATAATTTATGAATATTTGGTTGCCCAGCCTCGATTTCTATCGTCCCACTTGCCTGCTATTGACCTAAGTTGGGAGACTTGGATTCGAACCAAGATATTCAGATTCAGAGTCTGAAATCCTACCATTAGATGATCTCCCATTAAAATCTCAGTAATATTCTACCAAATGTTAAACAGTTAAACTGTTAAAACTTAAACAGTTAAAAAAACTTTTAAAACCTAAACGTTAAATAGTTTTTCTAACATTAGAAATTATTTTTGAAAGAATCATTCCAATCTGTTTAGCCTCATCCCAAAGATTTGTAATCTCAGCTTTTAAATAGTTGTCTGTTTTATTTAATAATCTTAACCAGTATTGAGTTTCCCCGAGTTTCCCAAATTAGTACGTAACGTTTAATTTTTGCAATAAAGTTTTTAATTGTGTGGATAAGTAAGTGGGAATATTTATAATCTGTCCGGTAGCTTCATCCTTTATTTTTACATCCACGGCAGTTTTCATAATTTTAAGTACTCTTTGTAAAGATGATTTAGACTTTAATTCTATATACTCTCCAACAGCAAGAGCCATAAAACAAATTAATATATGAGCTTTAATCGTTTTCTCTTTTCGATGATAGATTGGCCTAGTTTTTAAATCGGATTTTGCCATACGAAATGCTTTTTCAACATTCCAGAGATTGTGATACAGCCTGATAACTGTTTTGTTATCAATATCATCAAGATTGGTGTAATATCCCTTTATTCCAAGAAGTATCGTATTTTTTTCAATTAATCCTTTATTTATTTCTACTTTCGTTTTATCTGAATTTTTTAAAAACTTGATTCTTTTAGTTACTTTCTCAGGAGTAGCTAAATATTTTTCTGCCTTAGTAATTTGAGAGTCCATCTCATATTTATTTTTCAAATATCTCTTTTGGGAGAAATCGCAGATAAGGTGACCATATTTTGTTTTTTCTTTGCATATTGCTCCATCAATACCATAAACTTTATGGCTGATTGTTTTCATCAGTTTGAATGGTAAATTACTTATTCTGGCGCCTACAATGTAATTTAAATTATTATCTTTTAGGCTTTGAATATTTTCTTTACTAATCATAGCGGCGTCCGCTACAACGGTCAGATTATCTACCTTATACTTCTCCTTAAATTTTTTGAGTATGGGAATTAAGGTGTGACCTTCAAAAATATTACCTTGATAAACATCATACGAAATGGGAAAACCATTGGCGTTTACTATCAACCCAATAACTATTTGGGGTTGATTGAATTTGTTATCTTTAGAGAACCCGCACTTTTTGAAATCGTCATCTTTAAAGCTTTCAAAATACAAAGTTGTGACATCATAAAATACAACAGTAAAATCAAAGCTAAGATTATTTTTAGCAAAATTTATTACTTTTTCTTCTACCTTTTCTTTTAAATCAGAATAACTATTAATTTCTCGAAAGACATTAGATTTTGAGTAAGTAATCTCAAATATCTCTTCAAGTAATTTTATTGTTTGTATTTTTGATGAAGGCTCAATGAGCCTCATCATAACAAGATCGAGAAGTAATTGATTTTTTATTTGATCAAATTTGAGCAAGCTAAAAAGCTGTTGAAATACTGCGTAGAGCAATCGATATTTGATACCAATACATCGTGAGTGTTTTGATTGAAACACATAGTTACTTTCTCTATTTCCAAAAGAAGAATTAAATAGATTAAATTGGCCAGTGTAATCGCTGACATATTTTTCTGCCTGTTTTTTTAACAGTATTAATTCTTGTTCATTTTTAGCACTACCAATATGTTTGATAATTACTGTATTTCCATATTCTATTCTAACCACTTGAACGGCGGTAGAATTAGAACCCGTTTTTGTTGTTCGTATGTGAACCATTACAAATCTATTTTATCCTAATTAGCTCCTATTAGTACGTAAAAGACCATAATCAAACAGACTTTAGATTGTTATATCAAGAAGTTAGTTTTCAGTAAAGTTAGTTTGGGAAACTCGGGAATCATTCCAATCTGTTTAGCCTCATCCCAAAGATTTGTAATCTCAGCTTTTAAATAGTTGTCTGTTTTATTTAATAATCTTAACCAGTATTGAGTTTCTATAGCTTCTTTTTTAGAGATGGCAATCTTATTTATAAAATCTCGCTTACTTGATGAGCCATTCGCTTCAAAATAATTTGCTCCTATGCTTGTGGCAGATCTAATCAGCTGTTCGATTATATTTTTATTTGTAATATTTATTTTTATTTTCTTTACTAAATCAATGATATCTTCAGAAAATTTTCCAACTCTTTCCTCCAAAGGATATTTCATATTATTTATGTTTAGTGTTTAATGTTTAATAGTTTTTTTAAGTTCTAACAGTTTAATGTTTAACTGTTTATATTATGAAGTCAACCGCTTATAACCTACAAAAATACAAAAACGGATTGATATAACAGTATAATTTACGTGAAAGATATCCTTAATACTTTACGAAGTAATTGATCTTGGCCTTGGCTTTAAGGTCAGCCACGAAGGTTTGAATCTTTGTCTGAAGTTTTTGCTGTTTGATTGCCGTTTTTGCTTGATCCCTTGTTAATTCCGGAGCAGGTTGAGTTGAATCCAATGATAATTGACTTTTTTGACTGGCTATATAATCATCTGCCTCTTTATCGGTGACAGAAATGTTGTCATCAACCATTTTTGTAACCAAAAGTTGTAATTTAATTTCACCTACCAAATCATCTTTCGTCATTCCCTGTTGAGCCAACAAAGCATCAAGAGTCGACCCTTGAGAAGAAACATTAACTTCAATTTTTTTCATTTCCGCATCAATTTCAGATTGAGGAATAGAAAGTTTTCTTTTTTTTGCTTCTTGGTTAATTAAGGTTTTGAGAATAATAGAATCAAGAGTTTTTTTGCCTCCCTGTTTTTCTAATTCTTTGACAACCGATAAACGATTTACCAGTTGTCCATTAACTGATGCAACAAATAAAACTTTTCCTCCAAAATAAATCAATCCGGCAACAACAAGAAGAACTAAGATGTACTGGAATATTTTCTTTGGAAGCTTAACCATAACTCTTGAAGAGTTTTCTTCCTGAACAACTATCTTTTCGACGGATTTTTGTTTCTTTACTTTTTTTGCCATATTTAATGGTACACAATATTTATTAAAAATCAATATCAATTAATAAAAATTTACGGTATCGGAAATCTGAGAGCGAATTTTTTGACTCTTAAATGAATTTCCTTCATTTTTTTATTGGCTCTCATTTCCTTTTCAAACTTGGCAATATAATCTTTCCTTTCATCTTTATTAGACGGTAATCGATATGCTTTCAATAAATTAATTACTTCAAGTATTACTCCTCCGATAAACTTCATTTCCTTTTCCTTCATTCCCCGGCTGGTTGAGGCTGGTGGTCCGAGTCTTACTCCTGAAGGGTAAAATGGCGACGATGTTTCATCTGGCACGGTATTTTTGTTTAAAGTTAGACCAACCCAATCAAGAGCTTTTTGGGCAAACACTCCTGAACCAGCTCCAAGAACAGATGTCAAATTAACAAGTAATAGATGATTCTCACTACCTCCACCGACTAATTTCAGACCTCCATCCATTAAAGTTTTGGCTAATACTCCCGAGTTTTTAACTATCTGGGCTGCATATTTTTTAAAAGATGGTTGAGAAGCTTCAAATAAAGCTAGGGCAATTCCGGCCGTTGTGTTATCGTGTGGTCCTCCCTGAAGTCCTGGGAAAATAGCTTTGTTAACTTTTTCTCCAAGTTCGGGATCTTTTCTTAATCCTTTATTAGTCACCATAATCATTGCTCCCCTTGGACCTCTTAAGGTCTTATGGGTAGTCGTTGTCACAATATGAACGTAAGGAACGGGTGATGGATGAGATCCACCGGCAATCAGACCGGCCACGTGGGCAATGTCTGCTACCAAATAAGCTCCGACTTCATCGGCAATTTCAGCAAATTTTTTATAATTAAATTTCAATGGATAAGAAGTGGCTCCCACCCAAATAAGTTTTGGTTTATGTTCTTTAGCTAATCTCCTGATTTCTGCATAGTCAAACAGATCTTCGTTCTTATAAACATTATCTTTCCTCAACGAATATTGAAACGGTTTATAAAAAATTCCTGTGGCTGAAACCGAATGACCGTGTGTCAGATGCCCCCCGGCAATCAGTGCCTGACCCATGACAACATCGCCTGGTTTACAAGTAGCTAAATAAACAGCTAAATTGGCTGGAGATCCTGAATACGGTTGGACATTTGCAAATGGTACTCCAAAAAGTTTTTTAGCTCTTTCTTGACATAATATTTCCAGTTCATCAACATTTTCATTACCACCGTAATAACGTTTTTTTGGGTAGCCTTCTGAATATTTATTAACAAAATATGAAGATAAAACTTTTCTAACTTCGGACGATGCATAATTCTCAGAGGGAATTAATTCTATTCCTTCTTTCTGTCTTTTTTCTTCCTTTTTAACTAGATTATAAATTTTTATGTCTTCCATTTAACTAAAAAATAAAATTAATAATAAAATTCTTTCGACTAGTTTACAGTGAGCGTAGTCGAACTGATGCTGGTTAAAGTTGTTTATGTCATGTTAGGTACCATGATAAACAAATAATTTTTCTATTTCAAGGGCAAAAATATAGAGGAGGAAGTATAATAAGGTTATAAAACAGTTAAGTATTAAACTGTTAAAACTTAAATAAACTGTCAAACATTAAACTAATAAACAAAAAAATAAGTTTAGTGTTTATGGTTTAATAGTTTTTTTAACCGTTTAAGTTTTAATCGTTTAACTGTTTAATCTATGGTCAAATTACTTTTAGGTGCAGATGCCTTGATGATCATTACCTTCTTGCTGAGATTTAAAACGATGCCTCCTCAAATTCCTCTTTTTTATTCCCAGCTTTGGGGAGAAAATCAGCTAGCTGATTCATTGATGATTTTTATTTTGCCAATTTTTATGAACTTTTTATTTTTTATTAACCAATCTATTTTTAATAAATTTTATGCTGAGAATGTCTTTATAAAGAATATTTTTTATTACCTCAATCTTTTTCTCATTGTCAGTTTTACTTTAATCTTTATCAAAATTATTTTTATCGTTTCTTAAAAAATGAATTTTTTTATACTTTTGTCCTCTACTTTGATTTCTTATCTTTTAACTATCCCGACCATTGCTCTGGCAAAAAAGTTTCATCTGGTTACTGATTCAAAAACTAGAAATCATCCTGCTCATACTCACGTCGGGATTATTCCTCGAGCCGGCGGTTTGCCAATATATTTATCAATTCTCTTTACATCTCTGATTTTTTTACCTATCAGTAAAATTGTTCTAGGTATATTAATCGCCAGTTTTTTTTTAATCGTACTTGGATTATTGGACGATGCTTATGATCTTTCACCTTATTTAAGATTTATTTTTAACATACTTATTTCTGCCTTAGTAATTGCATTTGGCTTAGGTATTCCTTACATTTCAAATCCCTTTGGAGGAGTATTCAGACTTGATTTTTGGCAGATACCTTTTAATTTTTTTGGAGTTCATTATATTTGGGTAGTAGCCGATTTATTAGCCATTATTTGGCTTACTTGGTCGACCAATATGATTAACTGGAGTAAAGGAATTGATGGGCAACTTCCGGGATTTGTTGCAATTACGGCAATATTTTTAGGACTATTATCACAACGATTTACCGGACATGATATTTCGGCTCAATCGGTAACAATTTTAAGTTTTATCGTTGCCGGAGCTTACTTGGGCTTTTTACCTCACAACTACTTTCCTCAAAAAATTATGCCGGGCTACGGTGGAGGAGCACTCGCCGGATTTTTACTTGGAATTCTTTCTATTTTATCTTTTGGAAAGGTGGGAACAGCTGTCCTTATTTTATCCATTCCAACGATTGATGCAATTTACACAATGATCAGACGATTGAAGAAAAAACAGTCTCCCTTCAGAGCTGATTGGGGACATTTCCATCATAGGTTAATGGAAATAGGTTGGGGTAAACGTAGAATAGCTTGGTTTTATTGGTTGATTTCTTTAATTCTTGGAATAGCTAGTATGTTTTTGGAAGGAATTGAAAAATTAATTGCTTTTATATTAATTGCCATTATGCTTTTAGTCTTCATGTTTATAATTGAACAGATGAAGAAGCAAAAATTGACCTAATTAACCTAATTGATCTAATTTCTAATAAATGACCAAGTTCGAATTGAAGATTGGAAATTATTTAGGTCAATTAGAATAATTAGAAATTAGTAATTTTATGAAGTATTACATCAAGACCTTTGGTTGTCAGCAAAACCATGCCGATTCAGAAAGGATAGAGGCTGATTTTAAATCACGCGGATATACAAAAGCCCGAAGCTATAAAAACGCAAACTACGTCATTATCAATACCTGTATGATCAGACAGACCGCTGAAAACCGTGTATACGGACTAGTGAACAATCTCGGAAAGATAAAAGAATCAAAAATAAAAAAAGGTCAAGTTTTCAAAATAATAATCACCGGATGCATGATCGGTATTGTTTATCGGGATAAAACCGGTAAATATCTAAAAACCCTTAAAAGTAGAATGTTAAATGCGGATGAATTTATGCCAATCGAAGAAGTTGGATTTAATTTACCACCAGTACGCACTGATAAGGTAAGTGCTTGGGTACCAATTTCCAATGGATGTAATAATTTTTGCACCTTCTGTATCGTCCCTTTCACTCGTGGTCGGGAAATCAGTAGACCTTATGAGGATATAGTTGCCGAATGTCTTGAACTTAAAAATAAAGGCTATAAGAATATAATGCTATTGGGTCAAAACGTTAATTCTTACGGAACCGATCTACTTGTTGGTGAAAAAAACGTTCAGGTAATGAGAGATATGGATAAAACGTATTTTGAAAAATTAGAAATGAAAAATTTATATTTGAATAAAAATTTAAAATTTAAAATTAAAAATTATAAACCAGTCTTTGTTAAACATTTAGGTCGCCACCGTATTCCTACCCTATTCCCCCACCTTCTCAATGAAATAGCACAAATGGGCTTTGAAAAGGTCGAATTTATGTCTAGCAACCCTTGGGATTTCTCTGATGAGCTAGTTGATGTTATTGCTAAAAACAAAAACATAAGCCACACATTACATCTCCCTGTTCAATCTGGCGACGATAATGTTTTAAAAAGAATGAACCGATGGTACACAAGTGCCGAATATTTGAATCTCGTTGCTAAATTAAAATCAAAAATCAAAAACTTAAAATTAACTACAGATATAATTGTGGGATTTTGTGGAGAAACGGACGCGGAATTTGAAAATACAGTTAAACTCTGCAAGAAAGTTGGGTTCAGTTGGGCTTATGTCTCAAGATATTCTCCAAGATTTAATACCGCGGCAACTAAAGTTTTCAAAGACGATGTTTCTCACACCGTTAAAAAGAAGCGTTGGTTGGTACTTGAAAATCTAATAAACCAACCTCAGCTAAAATTAAATCGTAGACTTTTGAAGTAATTTTTTTACATTTTCTTTGAATGTTGGTAAATCTTCTTTAATTGTATCCCAAACAATATTTAAATCTACTCCAAAATATTCATGAATAATAAAATTTCTCATCCCAATCACCTTTTCCCATTCGACATCAGTATTTGATTCGATAAAATTTTCATCTAGGTTATTAGTAGCTTCTCCTATTACTTGAAAACTGCGAAGAATTGCGCTATGAGTTTTTTTATCAGTAACAAAATCTTCCACCGAAGCAGTATCTTTTATAAATTCCTCAATATCTTCAATTGCGACCAAAATATGTTTAAGAAATAACAAATTATCCTTTTTCATATTTGATAAATTACTTGCTCATCTTTTAGAATATTATCTTTAAGCATCGGATTGATACTTCCATAAGTTACTATGTCTACTGATTTTTTTAAACTATTTTGAAGATCAATTTGCATCCCGGCCATGTCAAACAAAGTGGTTCCTTTAGCTGGTTCAATAAGAATATCGATATCACTTTTTTCATTATTATCCCCTCGAGCATAAGATCCAAAAAAGGCCGCTTTTTTTACCTGATAACTCTGAAGTATTTGAATAATATTACTTATATCTTGTTTCATATGCTTTATTATATCACGTAATAAAAAATCACTGTCACTTGAAAAAATTTCAAATAATTTTTCTTTTTGTACTTCTTTCTAAGTGGGCTAATATTCCATAAGGAATTTCTCCAATTTTTTTTGCAGAACTAACAACATTATTTTCAGATTCATTATTTGAGAATATAATTACTTCATCTCCAATTTTGATATTTTTAACTAACGTAATGTCAGCAACCATCAAATTCATACTTACCCGACCGATAATGGGACAGGTTTTATTTTTTATCAGGACAACTCCTTTATCAGATAATCTTCTATCAATTCCGTCGTTATACCCAATTGGCAGAACAGCAATTTGCCCATCTTTTTTTACTTCATAAGTAAAATCGTATCCGACTTTTTCTCCTCGTTTGATTTTTTTTACTTGAATCACGTGAGTCTTTAGCTGCAACACCTGTTTGAGTCCTTTATTTTTAATTGAACTTATCCCATATAAAGCCAACCCTGTCCTTGAAACATTTGTAAAAGATAGCCCTAATTTTTTGTTATTTAACAAGCCTGAGGAGTTGCCAAAATGAATCCATTTTGGAAAGATAGAATATTTTTTTAATATCTTCATCGCTGACTTAAATTGAACTATTTGTTTCTTAGTATCAATATTTTTTGGCTCTTCTGAAAATGCCAAATGAGACATCAGACCATTGATACTATTTTTTTCTTCATTGTTCAATTGTTCTAAAAATTTCTCTAGCTCATCAACCCGTAGTCCCTCCCTATGCATGCCAGTATCAATGAACAGATGTACTTTTGCCTGGGATTGATATTTCAGAATTCCCCGAAGTTGTTCAACATCAAATATAGAATAAAAAAAGGGCAGTTTCTTAAACTTTAGATTATTTGGATTGATATAACCCGTAATCAAAAGTGGAGTTTTTATTTTAGCCTTCAACAATTGATAAGCTTCATAAATACTATCAACACAAAAAAATACCGGGTTTAATTTATCCAGGATTGATCCAACTTCAACTATCCCATGACCATAAGCATTACTTTTCAAAACTGGAGCTACTTTAATTTTATGATTTAGAGAAGATAAATATCTATAATTTCCTATCAACCTCTTTTTTGAAATTTCAACAATATTTAACGGTTTATAT
>Ga0210058_1003108_pt1 | contig 13121 bp, 13 predicted proteins | sample CryGeymeta201511_FD_183979 | JGI IMG/M metagenome (GOLD analysis project Ga0210058, IMG submission 183979) | Groundwater microbial communities from Crystal Geyser aquifers in Utah, USA - Crystal Geyser metaG 2015-11 (SPAdes) (version 2) | ecosystem: Environmental > Aquatic > Deep subsurface >...
CTGGCAGGCCCAGCAGCTTTTCGATCACCGGCACAACGAACAACCCAGCGATCACCAGCGCGCTGACCGGGTTGCCCGGCAGCCCGATCACCGCCTGGCCGTCGCAGACCGCCAGGATGGTCGGCTTGCCGGGGCGGATGTTGACGCCATGCACCAGCACACCCGGCTCCCCCAGCGAGCGGATGGCATCCGCAGTCATGTCACGCGCACTGGCTGAAGAGCCGGCCGTGATGATCACCAGGTCACATTCCGACAAGGCGCGCCGGGCCACCTGCTGCATGGTTTCGAGATCGTCCGGCACGATGCCATATAATACCGGCTCGCCGCCTGTTTTTGTCACCAGCGCGGACAGGGTGTAAGAGTTGACATCCCGCACCTGGCCGGGACGCGGCGTTTGCTCGGGCTGCACGACTTCGTCGCCGCTGGAGATCAGGCCAACGCGCGGCCGCTTCACGACCGCGACCTGCGTCACGCCCAGCGCCATCAGCCCGCCAACCTCCGCCGGGCGGACGCACATCCCGGCCGGGATGACGACCTGTCCCTGCCTGACATCCTCGCCAATGCGCAAGACATTTTCCCCCTCCGCGACCGCACGCGAAATTTCAATTTCGGGTGTAGGGGCAGGGCTTGCCGTCTCGCACCGGTGTGCCGCCGGTGTTCGCGGCACGAACGGTGTCCCTGCCCCAGGGCGACCATGAAGGTCGCCCCTACCAACCATCTGTGTATATTCCAGCATGACGACCGCATCCGCGCTGGCAGGTAGCATCCCGCCGGTGTGGATCAGGGCCGCCTCGCCCGGGTGGAGGTCAATATCAGGTTGCGCGCCCATCGAAACCTCCCCGACAACCTTGAGATAAGCTGGCAGCGACTCGCTCGCCCCGAAGGTATCCGCGGCGTGGACCGCGTAACCATCCATAGCGGAGCGGTCGAAGGCCGGCAGCGGATGCGGCGCCTCGACCGGTAAAGCGGTCACCCGGCCCAGGGCCAGAGTCGTGTCAATGGTCTCGGCAGCCGGCTGAGGGTCCGGCAAGCTGCGCAGGAGAAGCGAACGGGCTTCGTCGGGTGTCTGGAGGTGGAGGAATTCAGGCATGGGGAGATATGAAAGATGAAAGATGAAGGATGAAAGATGAAAGATGAAGGATGAAAGATGAAAGATGAAGGATGAAAGATGAAAGATGAAGGATGAAAGATGAAAGATGAAGGATGAAAGATGAAAGATGAAGGATGAAAGATGAAAGTCAGCGGATCCAAAAGGTGAGGGTGAGCAGGTAGGCTGTCAGGCCGAAGATGGCGGTGGCGTTGGCGGACAGGATGGACCAGAGAGGCTTGACGCCCAAAGCAATGTTACGCAGCATGAAGATCTGGTAGGCGGCCAGCGGGAGGGTCAGGAAGACCGGCCAGAGCAGCCGCCAGGGAAAGCCAAAGAAAGGCGCGGTGACGAACAGCACGTAAGCAGCCAGCAATAGGGCGTGGTGGAGCGGGATGGCGCGCGGCCAAGTCAGGCGGATCAGCAGGGTGCGGCGGCCATATTTCTGGTCGGAGGCGAAAGTAGGAAAATCCAACGCCAGCAAATAGGCTACAGCCAGCAGCGTCAGCGGAAAAGTGACCAGCGGCAGGAGACGGTGGAATTCGTCCGCCTGGAGCGTGAAGGCCAGGACAGGAATGAAATCAGCGAAGAGGATGGCGAGAGCGAATTCACCAAAGCCGGCATTGACCAGGCGCAACGGCGGCACGGAATAGGCCATGAGCAGCAGGAAAATCAGCGCGAGGAAGATGCCGGGCGAGGGAGTGATGAACCGGCCGCGCAGCATCACGACGGTCAGCGCGGCGACCAGGGTCAGCACAGCTGCGGAAACCTGCAGAAGGAGCGTCCGCAAGCGCAGGCGTTGGGAGGGGGTGTCTGCCTCACCCAATGGTTCATTCGGCGGGCGGAAGTACTCGGCCAACAGGTAAGCAGCAACCTGGATCAATAAGAGCCATACGAATCCCAGCCAGAATGCACTGCTTTCGAGGTGAATGCCAAGATAGCGGGCAATGCCCGTACCCAGGATGTAGGTCAGGCTGGCGAGGAAAAGCCGGAGAGGTTGCGAAAAGCGGAGCAGCGTACGGAGATTTGTCATAGCATTTCAGCGGCTACCTGCGCTTCGACTACGGGGCTTCACCAAGTTCAGCCCCTCCGCTCAGCGCGGAAGCATGGCGCATGTCGCGCAAGTGGATCTGGTTGTGGCGATAAACCATCTTGATCATCTCGCCCAGGGTGGTAACGCCCAGGAAGGGATGGCGGCCTGTCTTTTGCAGGTCAGATTCGGAGAGGCCCGAAACCCAGGCGATCATCCCGGCTCGCGCTTCCTGGTATTGCGCAAGCAAGTCGAATGGGGATATTTCAGCCAGTTTCGACACCTGTTCGGCGTTGAAACGATCAACCGAGAAATCTTCGCTTGCGCCCCCGCCGCCGCTGCGGATATTCTCGAACAGCTTCAAGATTGACTTCTCCACCGAGACGAAGTGCGCCAGCACGTCACGCACATTCCATTTTTCACCTTCAGTGTAGACGACCTGCTGCCATTGGTTACCGGTCAACGCGGCGAAATAGGCCGCGATCTTTTCGCCCTCGGCGCGCAGGCGGGAGGAGAGGAAGGTGGGGGTTTCGGGCATGGATTACTCCGTGATGCGTGACGAGTGATGAGTGATGCTGGATGCGGTGATTAGATGAGCGAGTAGCCGCCATCCACAACGATGGTCTGCCCTGTAATATATTCGTTTTTGAGTAAAAATTCGAGGGCAGCCGCGACCTCGTCCACCGAGGCGGGACGCTTCAGCGGCAGACGTCCCACCAGCCGCACCCATTCTTCTTCCGTAACGTACTCGGACGGCAATACCAGGCCCGGGGCGATGGCGTTGACCCGGATCTTGGGCGCCAGGGAACGCGCCAGCACGCGCGTCAGCGTCTCGAGGGCTGCCTTGCTGACCGTATAGGCCGGAAAGCCGCTCCAGGCCTTCTGCGCGCCGACATCGGTCACATTGACGATCAGCCCGCCAGCCTCCATTCGCTTCGCGGCCTCCTGTGCACACAGAAAGGGAGCGCGCAAATTCAGCGCGATCGCGGCGTCGAAATCAGCGGCGGATAGCGTGCGCACGTCGCCGCGCGGCATGAGGGCTGCGGAATTGACCAAGACCTTCAAGGGGTGAGGCAGCGCGTCGAGAGTAGAGAATAGAGAATAGAGATCAGTCAGGTTGCCCAGATCGGCTCGCGCCAGATAAACCGGCGCCTCGAGTGCGCGCATCTCTTCAGCAGTAGCAGCCGCTTCTTCCTCAGAATGGTGATAATGCAAAAGGATCGCAAATCCCTGGCGAGCCAATGCCAGGGCAAAGGCGCGTCCAAGCCGGCGCGCCCCTCCTGTAACCAGGGCAAGAGAAATTTCGGACATGCCTATGTTTTACCACAAAAACCCTTTAAATGCTCACGGCGAGGCTTAGCGAAAATCCTCTGGAACGCGGACTTTAGTCCGCAATGCAGGGCAGACTGAAGTCTGCGTTCCGGAACGCGGACTTTAGTCCGCGCCCCGCCGGAAGCAGAAAGGTGGCAGATTTATTTGCGGAAGAAATTGGATATGAAGAACCAGATGTTCGCTGGCCGCTCTGCCAGGCGACGCATGAAATAAGGGTACCAGTGTGTGCCATAGGGGACGTAGATGCGCACCGGGCAGCCCTCCTGCGCACATTGCTCTTGCAAGTCGCGGCGGATGCCATACAGCATCTGGAATTCCAGGGCCTTCTTGGGCAACCCGACCTTATCGGCATATCTCTTGGCAAACTCGATGCGCCTCGGGTCGTGCGTACCAATCGCCGGGATAGGCGGAATACGCCCATCGGCGCTGATGGTCGGCGATCCGGCAACCAGCGCAGCGTCAACCATGATCTTGGACAACAAGTCGAAGTTGGCGTCCACGTCCGCTTTCTTGGGATAGGCCAGCTCCGGCGGCTCTTTGTACGCCCCTTTGACCAGGCGAAAGCGCGTGGCCTCGGTGAGCAAGCCGCGGGCATCAGCTTCGGTGCGGAAGAGATAGGACTGCACGACCATACCGACGTTCTTAAAACCTTTCTGTCGAATCTGCCGGTACAGACGAATGGTCTTGTCCGTATAGGGTGTATCTTCCATGTCAATGCGGACGTAGTTGTTGTTCTGCGCGGCGGTTTCGACGATCCGCTCCAGGTTTTGCGCACACAGCTCCTCGTCCAGCGCCAGGCCGATCTGCGTCAGCTTGATGGAAACGTTCGAGCGCACGTCACAACAACTTATTTGGTTGATTACCTCCAGGATATCCTCAGTCGCCTGCCCGGCTTCCTCAGGCGTTGTGGTATGTTCCCCCAGGTGGTCGAGCGTAGCGTTGATGCCACGCGCATTAAGCTCGCGCACAACGCGGATCGCATCCTCGATCTTTTCCCCTGCTACAAAACGAGAAGCGGCCCGCCAGGCGAACTTCCAACGGGTCACCAGGCGTTGCGCCCAGTCAGCTTTGGAAAGGTAGATCAGGAAAGAACGCAGCATAGTAGTATCCTCGCGGTTGGGAAAGTTTCGGCGCACACATTGTGGTTGCGTAGTCGGCAACCAAGGTGGTTGCGTAGTGGGCAACCAAGGTGGTTGCGTAGTCGGCAACCAAGGTGGTTGCGTAGTGGGCAACCAAGGTGGTTGCGTAGTCGGCAACCATCGTGCGCTCGTTCACTGATTGTAGCACAATTGCTTTTTAGTGAGTGTGTTATACTACCGCCTTAGCATAATTTCCATTCCGCCGGAGGCAGCGTGAAAATCCGCGGCTCTTCCCTTTATCTTCGCTGGGTATCCCTATTCTTCATTTCGATTGCCAGCATCTTGACGGTCATTACGCTCGTACAGTACAGCCGTCTGAGAAATGACTATCCGCCACAGATGGTCATCGCCGGCGTGCCCGTCGGCGGGCTGGACCCTCAAACTGCTGCCCAAAGACTGCTGCAGGTCTACTCCTTGCCGGTGGAGATCCACTACGGGGACGCCATTTTCCAGCTCGATCCCAACCTGATCGGCTTTCAACTGAACGTGGAAAGTATGCTCGCCGCAGCCGACCTCCAGCGCACCGGCGCCTCCTTTTGGGGCGGCTTCTGGGACTATCTGTGGAATCGAAAATCCGCGACGGCGGAAGTACCCCTGGTCGAAACATTCTCGGAAGAGCGCCTGCGCGCCTATCTAACCAGCGAAATCGCAGCCCGCTATGATCAGCCGCCCATCCCGGCGCAGCCCATCCCTGGCAGCACCGAATTCCAACCCGGACAACCCGGCCAGGTCATAGATGTTGACCGGGCTGTCATCCTCATCGGGGATGCCATGCGCTCCCCGAGCCAACGCGTAGTCCAGCTTGCACCCGTATACACATCAGCCGGCCGCCCATCTAAGCAGAACCTGCAACTGCTCCTGGAGGAGATCATCGGCCAGGATAATTTCGACGGGATCGTCGGTATTTATCTGCTCGATCTGCAAACCGCAGAAGAACTGCACTTCGCCTACCGGGCTGGCGAGAACCTGCCGGTCAACCCAGATATCGCCTTCACTGCCTCCAGCACGATCAAAATCCCCATCATGGTGACGGCCTACCAGCGCTTCAACGGCCGGCTGGATGACCAGACCGCCACGCTCATGCTGGACATGATCAAGAAGTCCGAAAATCCTCCCGCTGACGCCTTGATGCGAGTCATTGACGAAGCGCGCGGCCCGCTGGTCGTCTCGGAGACGATGAAGGCTTTGGGTTTGCAGAATACCTTCCTGGCTGGCTATTTTTACGACGGCGCGCCGATCTTGCAAATCTTTCACACGCCCGCCAATACGCGCACGGACGTGAACACCGATTCCGATATCTACAGCCAGACCACACCCTCGGACATCGGCTCGCTCCTGGAAGATATTTACCAATGCTCCCAAACTGGAGGCGGGACGCTGGTCGCGGCTTTCCCCGGTCAAATTGACCAGAACTCCTGCCAGCAGATGATCCAATACCTGGTAGAGGACAAGATCGGGGTGTTGATCCAGTCCGGCGTACCGGAGGGGACAGCCGTGGCCCACAAGCACGGCTGGGTGACCGATCCAAGCGGCGTCATCCACAACGTCTCCGACGCGGCCATCGTTTTCACTCCTGGCGGTAACTACATTTTGGCGATCTACGTTTACCATCCCAACCAGATCATTTGGGATGAAGTCTCCAAAATGTACGCTGACCTTTCCAGGGCGATCTACAACTATTTCAATCTGGCAACGCAATAGCATGAACCAGACCCTGAGCCTCTATCGCCTCCAACAGACCGACAGCCAGATCAGCCGGGTGCAGGCGCGCCTCCAGGCAATCCAGAAAATATTGGAGGATGACGAGGCTCTTCGTCAGGCCAGCACGCAGGCTGAAGTCGCGGATAAGAACCGGCTGGTCGCTGAACGCGCACTCCGCCAGGCCGAGGATACCGTCCGCGACCAGCACATCAAGATCGAGCAGACAGAGTCCAGCCTGTACAGCGGCAGCGTCCACAATCCCAAAGAGCTACAAGATTTACAAAATGAGGTCGCGGCGCTCAAGCGTCATCTCGCCACGCTGGAGGACCGCCAACTGGAGGCCATGCTGAACTGCGAAGAGTCTGAGTCCGCCTACCAGACCGCGCAGGTCGCGCTGCGGGCCGTTCAGTCCCAATCGAACAAGCAAAACCAAAGCCTGGGACAGGAACAGGCCAGCCTGCAAAGAGAGATCGCAAAGCTGGAGGCCGAGAGGCAGGCAATCGCCAACGCCATACCCGCTCAATTCATCGAGAGTTACAATCAACTCCGCCAGACGCGCGGCGGGGTGGCCGTGGCAGCCATTTCAGACAGCGCCTGCGCTGCTTGCGGTTCTGGCCTGACCCCGGCGGAGCAGCAGGCCGCCCGTTCAGCCGCCCAGATGACGCGCTGCCCTTCCTGCGGGCGCATCCTGTACGGCAGCTAGAGTCCGCTATGCAATTCCGCTTGCCCTACATTGACCGCATCTCGTTTTGGATAGGCGCAGCTTTTGCGACCGCATTCTGGTGGGTGCTCGCTGCGCTGCGGCCGTTATTCCAACAGGCCATCCAGAGCTTGAAGGCCAGGCGGAAGGAGAGGAAAGAAAAAGCACGCACTGCCAGCGCCATCGAGGAGCGTTACAGACAAATGATCCTGCAGCAAGCGCAAGGATATCACCTGGCTGCTCCGCTCTTCTCACTGGACGAAATCCTCATTCCCCCCAGGCTGCTCCTCCCGCCAACGCACGCCACGCCCGGCGCGCCTGCCCCGGCAGAAGACATCGTCAGCCTGACCCTGCCCTACACGCCGGACTGGCCCGAACTGGCCGCGATCTACAACGCGCCAACCCTCTCCATTCCACAAGCCCTGGTAGGCGGCATCAACCTGGTCGTGATGGGACGGCCCGGCTATGGGAAGACGGTCGCGCTGGCATACCTGGCTTCATTGGCGGCGCGCCGGGATCCGACCTCCGGCCTCCCGTCCGAGACGGTGCCCATCCTCGTCCACGTGGCGGACGTGGGCCTGCCGCTGAAAAATCCCGACGCGCTGCTCAACCCGATCATCGAAACCATTGCCGAGCGCGTCCCCGTCAGGGACCTGCCGCGCCTGCCGGATTTCATTCAACGCATCTTCCGTGAGGGCCGCGCCCTCTTCCTTCTGGACGGCCTGGATGAACTTCCGCCCGGCGACTTGAAAGCCGCGCTCGCCTATCTCGACCGGCTCAAGCAGACTTACCCCGCGACGCGCTTCGTCACGACGGCCTGCCCGGATTGTCTGGATGGGCTGGCGGGGTTGAACTTCGCCCCCTTCACCCTGGCAGCCTGGAGTTCAAAACAGCGCAGCGAATTCCTGGACAAATGGAGCAAGCTCTGGACTCGCTACCTGGCCGTGGAAGCCTGGGTGCAAAGCCCCGCGTACTTCGCGGGACAAAGCGGCCCTGAACAGGTTGACCCCCTCCTGCTCAACCAGTGGCTGAATGTGGACAAGGGCAACCTGACGCCCCTCGAGTTGACGCTTCAGGCCTGGGCGGCCTTCGCGGGCGACGTACGCGGGCCGCGTCCGCTGGACGCCATCCAGGCGCACATACGCCGCTTGTCGCCCGCCGATACGCCCGCTGAAGCGCTGGAGTTGCTCGCCTTGCAAATCAATCTGGCCGTAAAACCGGTCTTCGATCCACGCCAGGCGCGCGAGTGGATCAAGTCGTTCGAGCCGCCCGAAGCGTACGAGGCCGGAGACGAAGAAAGCGAGCCGAGGAAAGGCAGGAAAGCCAGCAAAGCGGAAATGGCCGCTGCCAAACCAGGCGTGCTGGCGAAGATGGCCGCCAGCGGGATGCTCACCCAACACCGCAACAACCAGATGCGTTTTACCCATCCGCTTTTCGCCGGTTATCTGGCCGGCAAGGCGCTGGTCAATTACCGCGCCGAAGCCGTCCTCGATCAACCCGAATGGAGCGGAAAGTACCTGGCGCTGCGTTATCTGGCTGCCCACCGCGACGTGTCCACCCTAGCCAAAACGCTGACCGCCGCCTCGAAACGTCCCCTGGAACGCGAACTGCTGGCGGCTGGAGGCTGGCTGCGCGAGGCTTCCCCTCAGATGGCCTGGCGTGGAAACGTCATGGCAAAACTGGCCGAACTCCTCCAGGAACAGGATCAGCCGCTGGCGTTAAGGAGTAAAGCGCTGGCGGCGTTTGTACTGAGCGAAGATCCAGCCGCAGCCGCCCTTTTCCGCCAACTCCACAATGCCCCTTCGCCTGAAGTCGTACAACTGGCTGCCCTGGGAAGCGGCGCGATGCAGGATGCCAAAGCCATAGAGGGCCTGGCGGACCTGCTCAACAGCGCCAACCCCAATGTCCAACGCGCGGCCTGCCTGGCATTGGTCGCCATCGGTACAATACCGGCCATCGATTCCGTAGGCTCTGCCCTGCTGCACGGAAGCGAGAACCTGCGCCGCTTCGCCGCCGAGGCTCTGGCAAACCATCCCCAGGACGGTCATGCCATGCTCAAGGAAGGCGCGGCCGTGGATGATCTACTTGTGCGGCGCGCGGTCGCCTATGGCCTGGGCCGCGTGGATCAGCCCTGGGCGGATGAACTCCTGGCTAAATTGCAGGTCGAAGACAAAGAGTGGATCGTGCGCACTTCTGCGACCGAGGTCATCGAAAGCCGGCGCCGCGCCCACGCTTACGTCCACGCGCCGGCGCCGCCCCCCTCCGAATCGCCCTGGCTGATCGCCTTTGCCGGAAAGCAGGGCATGGGCATCTCGCCAAACCAGCCCGCCACCGACCTGCTGCTGTTGGCGTTGAAAAATGGCAGCGAAGAAGAGCGCCTGGCCTCGCTGGCCTACCTGCGCCAAAATCCAACCGAAACCGTGCTGGGCGAGCTTTACCACCTCATGTACAGTGACGACACGCTCATGCGCGAAGCCATCTTCCAGGTTTTGTGGGAACTGGCCGCCAGCGGCGTCGCGCTGCCCGACCCGCACCAGTTCGGAGTAGGCTGATGTCCGACCAACCCATCTTGCTTACAATAGTTGCTAACTACGCAACCACAATCGCCATCCTCGGCGGGACAGGCAAAGAAGGAAAAGGCCTAGCTTATCGTTGGGCAAAAGCTGGCTACCGCGTGTTGATCGGCTCGCGTACACCCGAAAGGGCCAGGGCCACCGCCCAGGAACTCCTCGACCGGCTTGGCGGGGAAGCCCATCTCAAAGGCTTGAGCAACGTGGAAGCCGCACGAAAAGCCGACATCGCCGCGCTGACCGTCCCTTACGCTGCGCACCGCGAAACGCTCGAAAGCGTGAAATCCGCCCTGCAAGGCAAGATCTTGATAGATGTTACCGTCCCTCTTGTCCCGCCAAAAGTGACGAAGGTGCAGATGCCCCCGGCTGGCAGCGCGGCTCAAGAAGCAAAAGAAATACTCGGCGAGGGCGTGGAGGTCGCATCCGCCTTCCAGAACATCTCCTACGAACACCTGCTGCACGATGAACCAATCGAGTGTGATGTGCTGGTCTGCGGAACGAGCAAGGAGGCGCGCTCCGAGGCGCTGAAGCTGGTCGCGGCGGCCGGTCTGACCGGCTGGGACGCCGGGCCGCTCGAGAATTCGATGGTGGTGGAAGGGTTGACCAGCATCTTGATCCACATCAACAAGCTATACGGCTCAAGGCGCACGGGGATAAAGATTACTGGAACAAGTAACCGGTAGACTATCCGTTGACCCCCCTCCTGAAAGGGGATAGAATAAAACCGCACTGGAAAGGCAGGCAGGTATGTCGGTACAGATAACGATAGAACTTCCCGAAAATGCTTTCTCGGCCCTACGAAGCACACCAGAAAAATTTGTGCGCGAAATGCGCCTCGCCTCGGCAGTCAAATGGTACGAAATGGGATTGGTCTCGCAGGGTAAAGCCGCCGAACTTGCTGGAGTGAGCCGCCAAGAATTCCTGAAGAGTCTGGCGCGTTTCAATGTATCGCCGTTTCAGGAAACTGCCGAAGAACTCGCCGAGGAATATGAGCGCGGCTAGGAAATGGGTGGTCAATTCTTCGCCGCTCATCCTATTGGGCCGCATCGAGCGGCTGTCGCTGCTACAGAAATTGTGTGCAGAGCTGGTCATACCTGTGGCGGTGGCAGCAGAAATCCGTGCCGGCCTGCAAGCTGACGCTGCTCAGAACTGGTTGAATGACAAGGGGGCAACCTACATTCGTGCGCTGAAAAAGTCCGATGAGATTGTGACTGCTTGGGATCTAGGCGCAGGGGAAAGCGAAGTGTTGACTTGGGCACGCAGCCATGCTGGTTACGAAGCCATTGTAGATGACCGCGCGGCACGGGATTGCGCTTATGCTTTGCGCATACCAATACGCGGCACACTTGGCGTAATCCTTCTGGCAAAAAAAGAGGGGCTGGTACCACGTGCGGCGCCACTTTTTCATGAGCTACGTAATGTCGGCTGGCATATTCACCCTGAAGTGTTGGAAATGGGATGCAAACTTGCTGGGGAATCCCTTGAGTAATTTCTTCGAGCATGATTCTCACCCCCCTCTCCTCCATCCCCCTCATCCGTTCCGGCGATGACTTGGCGGCAATCCTCCTCGCCGCGCTTCACGCGCCCGCCCTGAGCAACGTCGAAGGGTCACGTATCACGCATCACGCTTCACGCCTCACGCTGCACGATAACGATATTCTGGTCATCACCTCCAAAATCGTCAGCAAAGCCGAGGGGAGACTGGTTAATCTCGCAACGGTTACACCTTCCAACGAGGCTGTCGAATTGGCTGCGCGCAGCGACAAAGATGCGCGCATGGTCGAACTCATCCTTCGAGAGAGCCGTGAGGTGCTGCGCGTGCGTCCCGGAACGATCGTCGTCGAGCATAGATTGGGTTTCGTCTGCGCCAATGCCGGGATTGACCATTCTAACGTTAATTCCCCTCTCCCTGTGGGAGAGGGGCCGGGGCCTGCCCTGAACGAAGTCGAAGGGGTGAGGTCCGACGACTGGGTGCTGCTCCTCCCTGAAGACCCCGACCGCTCAGCAACGGAAATCCGGCGAAAACTCGAAGCCGCGAGCGGGGTGCGCCTGGGCGTGATGATTATCGACTCGCACGGCCGCGCCTGGAGGCTTGGCACGGTAGGCATGGCCATTGGCCTGAGCGGCCTGCCCGGCGTGGTGGATGAGCGCGGCTGGCAGGACCTTTTCGGTTACACCCTGCAAATCACCGTCGTCGGCGTGGCGGACGAACTGGCCGCGGCCGCCTCGCTGGTCATGGGCCAGGCGGCCGAAGCCACGCCAGTCGTCCACGTGCGCGGCTTCCCCTATCCGCTGCGCGAGGGGTCGCTCGGTGAACTCCTGCGCCCCAGAGAACAGGACATGTTCCGATGAGCACTGAATTCTGGGAAGCACTTGACCGGCTGGTTGCCGAAAGCCGGGTCGTCATTGACCGCCCAAAAGGGACATGCCACCCGCGTTACCCGGAACTGGCCTACCCGCTGGATTATGGCTACCTCGACGGCACAACTTCCGGCGATGGCGGAGGAATTGATGTTTGGCTCGGCGCGTCCGGGACCCGCGACCTGTCCGCTGTGATCCTGACAGTGGACGCGTTCAAACGGGATGCAGAGATCAAGCTGCTTCTCGGCTGTTCGGAAGAAGAAACTCAAATTGCACTGGCCTGTTCTAATAACGACAAGATGCGCGCACTGCTTGTCCGCCGACCAAAGGAGAAAACATGAAATCCATCCCCGAATCCCACCAAGATTTGCTGAAAGTCGAGACGAAAGCCTTCGTCTACCTCGCAACTCTCATGCCGGACGGCTCGCCGCAGGTCACGCCGGTCTGGTTCAATACCGATGGCGAGCATATTCTCGTCAACACGGCTCAGGGGCGCATCAAGGATCGGAACATGCGCACCCGACCGCAGGTCGCGTTGTGCATCGCCGACCCCAGCAATCCCTATCGTTACCTGCAAATTCGCGGCAAGGTGGTCGAGTTCACCACCCAGGGCGCGGACGCCGACATTGATGCGCTGGCGGGCAAATATACCGGCACGTACAAGTACACGTTCGGCAAGACGGGTGAAACACGCCTCACCTACAAAATCCTGCCCGAAAAGGTGGACGCGCACGGATGATGGCAGATCTGCACGATTTTTTACGCTCGCGCCGCTCGATCCGCCGCTTCCGCCCGGACCCGGTGCCGGCTGCCGTTATTCGGCGTATTCTGGAAACCGCGACCTACGCCCCCTCCGCCCACAACGACCAGCCCTGGCGCTTCGCAGTAGTAACGGATTTATCCGTCAAGGCGCGACTCGCCGAGGCCATGGCCGCTGATTTCCGCCGCGACCTGGAGAAGGAGGGCTTGCCCGAAGCCGACATCGCGGCGCGCCTCGAACGCTCCCGCCGCCGCATCCACAAAGCGCCAGTCGTCGTGATCTTGTGCATGGACGCCACCGGCATGAACAATTACCCCGACCCTAAGCGCCAGCAGGCCGAGATGACGATGGCTGTCCAATCCACGGCTCTGGCCGGGCTGCAACTGCTGCTGGCCGTTCACGCTGAAGGGCTGGGCGGCGTCTGGACGTGCGGGCCACTCT
>Ga0210058_1003135_pt1 | contig 13056 bp, 9 predicted proteins | sample CryGeymeta201511_FD_183979 | JGI IMG/M metagenome (GOLD analysis project Ga0210058, IMG submission 183979) | Groundwater microbial communities from Crystal Geyser aquifers in Utah, USA - Crystal Geyser metaG 2015-11 (SPAdes) (version 2) | ecosystem: Environmental > Aquatic > Deep subsurface >...
TAAATCATGGCGGTGCCGGGAATGAATGCCGCGACTTTTACGCGATGCCCATATCTCAAGTAGAATCACGCCCTCGATCCAAACCAGAATCCAATCAGACCGGAGTCCATAATGAGTTTTACTGAAATCGATGTACAGAATGCCCTGAAAAACCTGGTCGATGCCAATACCAAAAAAGATTTCGTGAGCGGCAAATCGGTCAAGAACATCCAGATCAGCGGCAATGACATAACGCTGGACATCCTGCTGGGTTATCCGGCGAAAAGCGTGTGGGGCGAGATCAAGACGCTGGTTGAAAGCCACCTCAAAGACGTGTTGCCTGGTGTCGGCAAGGTAGAGGTGAATGTCTCCAGCAAAGTCGTGCCGCATGCGGTACAGCGCGGGGTGAAGCTGGTGGACGGCGTGAAGAACATCATCGCCGTGGCCTCCGGCAAGGGCGGCGTGGGCAAGTCCACCACGGCGGTCAATCTGGCCTTGGCGCTGGCGGCCGAGGGTGCGCGCGTCGGAGTGCTGGACGCCGACGTGTACGGCCCCTCGCAGCCCACCATGCTGGGCATCACGGGTAACCCGGATTCTGCCGACGGCAAGAGCATGCAGCCCATGCAAAACTACGGGCTGCAAGTGATGTCGATCGGCTTTCTCATTGATGCCGACACACCGATGATCTGGCGCGGCCCGATGGCGACGCAGGCGCTGGATCAACTGCTGCACCAGACCCAATGGGACAATCTGGACTATCTCGTGGTCGATCTGCCGCCGGGCACCGGCGACATCCAACTCTCCCTGGCGCAAAAAGTGCCGGTGACCGGTGCCGTGATCGTCACCACGCCGCAGGACATCGCGCTGATGGATGCGCGCAAAGGACTCAAGATGTTCGAGAAGGTTGATGTGAAGATCATCGGCATCGTCGAAAACATGAGCACGCATATCTGCTCGCAATGCGGCCACGAGGAACACATCTTCGGTGCGGGCGGCGGGGAGAAGATGTGTGCCGACTACAATACGGAATTCCTCGGCAGCCTGCCGCTCGACATCCATATCCGCGAACAGGCGGATTCCGGCAAGCCGACGGTGGTGGCCGATCCGGATGGCAAACTCAGCAAGATCTATAAACAGATCGCGCGCCGCGTGGCGGTGAAGATCGCCGACATGGCGCAGGATCACAGCGCGGCCTTCCCCAAGATAGTTGTCCAGAACACCTGATGCGCATTCTGATTTCCAACGACGACGGCTATTTCGCGCCCGGGCTGGCCTGTCTGGCGCAGCATCTGTCAGCACTGGGCGAAGTGGTGGTGGTGGCGCCGGAGCGCGACCGCAGCGGGGCGAGCAACTCCCTGACGCTGAACCGTCCGCTCAATCTGAAGCGGGCCGCGAGCGGTTTCTATTATGTGGACGGCACCCCGACCGACTGCGTGCACCTGGCGGTGAGCGGGATGCTGGACATCCAGCCCGATCTCATCGTGTCCGGCATCAATTCCGGCGCCAACATGGGGGACGACACAATTTATTCCGGCACTGTGGCGGCGGCGACCGAAGGGTTTCTGCTGGGCGTGCCGTCCATCGCGGTTTCCCTGATCGGGCATGAGGAAAAGCATTATGAAACCGCCGCGCGCGTGGCGGAGGAACTGGTGCAGCGCTTTCAGCGCCTGCCCCATCCGCAACCCTGGCTGCTGAATGTGAATGTGCCGGATGTGCCCTACGCGGAATTGCAGGGGATGGAAGTGACCCGTCTGGGCAAACGGCACAAGGCGGAGCCGGTGATCAAATCGAGCAATCCGCACGGCCAGCCGATCTACTGGGTCGGCCCGGTGGGCAAGGCGCAGGATGCGGGAGAGGGCACCGATTTTGCCGCCATCGCGCAGGGACGGGTGTCGATCACGCCGTTGCAGATCGACCTGACCCAGTACACACAGCTGGATGCGGTGCGCACCTGGATGGGTGCGGCATGAACTTGCAGCACGCCGGCATCGGCATGACCTCGGCGCGCACGCGCGGGCGCATGATCGAACGGCTGCGCGCCGAGGGCATCCGCGACGAGGCAGTGCTGGCGGCGATCGGCAATGTGCCGCGCCATCTGTTCGTGGATGAGGCATTGTCCGGGCGCGCCTACGACGATGTCGCACTGCCCATCAATTACGGCCAGACCATCTCGCAGCCTTACATCGTCGCGCGCATGATCGAAGTGTTGCGCAACGGCAAGCAATTGGGGCGGGTGCTGGAGATCGGCACCGGCTGCGGCTACCAGGCGGCGGTGCTGGCCCAGGTGGCGAAAGAGGTCTATAGCGTGGAGCGCATCCAGCCCCTGTACGAGCGTGCGCGCAAACTGTTGCGCGAACTGAAAGTGCGCAACGTCATCCTGCGCTATGCGGATGGCGCTGCTGGTCTGCCCGATGTCGCTCCTTTCGACGGCATCATCATGGCGTGCGCCGCACCGGCATTGTTGGCAGAGTTAAAGGAACAACTGGCGATCGGTGGCAGGATGGTGCTGCCGATCGGCACCGCAGAACAATTCCTGTACCTGATCGAGCGCACGGAACAAGGCTTTCGCGAGACGCGGCTGGATGCGGTGAAATTCGTCCCTTTGCTGACGGGTAAGGCATGAGTACAAATTTAAAATTGGTGTTGCTATTGCTCGCCGCTACCTTGAGTGCGTGTGGCACGGGCGTCAGAAAGGGTAAGGCACCGGTCGTGGAATACGGCGATACCCGCCGTGCAGCCGAGGTGAGCGCGCCGCGCTACACCACCAAGCGCCACACCGTGCAGGCCGGCGAGACGCTTTACAGCATCGCCTTCGAGGACGGGCTGAATTACATGGAAGTGGCGGAATACAACGGTTTGAAAGATGCCACCGCGATCAAGATCGGGCAGCAGCTTGAGTTGAGAATTCCACTGGACGAAGGGGCGATCGATGAACAGACGGCCCCTGTCGTTGCCCGAAACGTGCCCAAGGTGGGTGAAACAAAAACCCAGCCCAAAGTGGGCAGGCTGCTGTATTCCGCAGGGGCACTGGCCAAAGTCGAACGGATGCAGACCGATCAGGCAGTTGTCGCAACGAGTTCGTCCCAACCCGGTGATGCCGCCAACGATAGTGCGGCCGATGCGCTGGAGTGGGGGTTGCCGGCACGGGGTAAGCTGATTGCCGGATTTTCCAAAAGCGCCAATCGCAAAGGGATCGATATTGCCGGTGCGCGCGGACAGGCGATCACCGCCAGTGCGGCCGGCAAAGTGGTGTATGCGGGCAGCGGTTTGCGCGGTTACGGCAAGCTGGTCATCATCAAGCACAACGCCACCTACCTCAGCGCTTACGCGCACAACGAGCGGATTCTGGTGAAGGAAGGGCAGAGTGTGCGCAAAGGGCAGCAGATCGCGGAGATGGGCAACACCGACGCCGATCAGGTCAAGCTGCATTTCGAGATTCGCAAGCAGGGCAAGCCGGTCGATCCGGCGCGTTATTTGCCCCTCGTGAAGTCCTGAACGCGGCGAGATCGATTCAGTGCTATCGACGACCGACCACAGCCGCGACAGCGCCGGTTGCGCTATGTGTATCCGGTCGTCTCGCGCCGCGCGGGCGGTGTTTCCATCGGCATCAATCTCAATCCCAACAATGCCTGCAACTGGCGCTGCATCTACTGCCAGGTGCCCGACCTCGCGCGCGGCACTGCACCCCCCGTCGATCTGGCTTTGCTGGAAAAAGAATTGCGCGGCTTCCTGCATGAATTGCAGCACGGCGATTTCATGCAGCGTGTGCCGCCCGGGGCGCGCCGCATCAACGACATCGCACTCTCCGGCAACGGCGAGCCGACCAGCGCGCAGGAATTCAATGATGTCATCGAACTCATCGCCGGGCTGAAACCCGCCGATCTCAAACTGGTGCTTATCACCAACGGCAGCCTGATCCGGCGCGAGAACGTGCAGCACGGATTGCGCCGCCTGGCGCAACTGAATGGCGAAGTCTGGTTCAAGCTGGATCGTGCCAGCGAAGCGGGCATGGCGCTGGTTAACGACACCAGGACGACCCTGGACACGGTGCGGCAAAACCTCGCCACCGCCATCGCCTGTTGTCCCAACACCTGGCTGCAAACCTGCTGGTTCGCACTGGATGGCGTTCCCCCGGGCAAGCAGGAGGAAGACGACTATCTGGATTTTCTGGCGGGCGTACTGCGTGACAATATTCGCCCGCAAGGGGTTTTGCTGTACGGCCTGGCGCGACCCTCCTTGCAGGCCGAAGCGCCGCGCCTGTCGGCCTTGCCGCATGCGCAACTGGAGCAGTTTGCACAGCGCATCCGCGCTCTGGGTGTTGCGGTGAAGTCAGCGGATTAGCCGAAGTCCGTCCAGTCCAGTCATTCGTCACTCCGACATCGCTCCCCGAAACAGACCCGAAGCCCGCAAAGGCCTCGACAGTGCCTTATACAGATCAACGAATTATGTGCGGACGAATCAAGCTTATAGACTGCGGCATTGGTAAGCGCAAGAACCGGTTCACGTACGAGAGAGAGGAGACCATAAAGAAATCTATCGTCTGGGAGAACTGTCAAAGACAGGCACTCGCATTGAGAATGAGGAGCCTATGAAATGAGTCCCGTACCAACCGGCCGCGCAGATGCCAAGCTGCGAACCTGGCTGCCGCCACTGCTGGCAGCGCTGCTGTTTGCCGTGGCGCTCTGGATACTGCACCGGGAGTTGCAGGCAATTCACTACCGCGACGTGCGTGAGGCACTCATTGCCCTGTCAACCGGCCAAGTACTGCTCGCATTGCTGTTCACCGCTGCCAACTACTTGGTTCTTGCGAGCTACGACCAGCTTGCCTTCGTCCATATCGGGAAGCGGTTAGCGCGCTGGCGTGTCGCGCTGACGGCCTCGGTCAGCTATGCAGTGAGCAATAGTGTGGGCTTCGCGATGCTGTCTGGTACGGCAGTACGGCAGCATTACTATTCGCGCTGGGGCGTGTCAGCGACCGACTTGGCACAAATCGTCGTTTTCAACGCCACCACTTATTGGCTTGGCTTGTTCGCATTGGCTGGCTGGAGTCTCACTTTCCATCCCTATACCTTTTTGCAGGGCGGTTTCGTGCGGGCCAGTGTGCCGTGGCTGGGCGGCATCTGCGTGGCCATGACCGTCGCTTACCTGATCCTGTCGGCGGTGCGCAGGGCACCATTTCGCGTGCGCGGCTTCGAGATGCGTGTGCCTGCGCCGCCGCTTGCGCTCGGGCAGATAGTGGTCTCGATGGCTGATTGGGCACTGGCTGCCGCCGTGCTCCACGCCCTGCTGCCAGAGGGTGGACCATCCTACGGGGTTCTGCTGGGCGCCTTTCTTGCGGCGCAGGTTTTTGGTTTGGTCAGCCATGTGCCAGGTGGCCTCGGTGTGTTCGAAGGCGCGATGTTATTGCTGCTGGGTCCGTACCTCCCCGCTGACCGCATCATCGCCGCCTTGCTACTGTTTCGTCTTGTCTATTACTTCATCCCGCTGACGCTGGCGCTACTGGTGTTGCTTGGCGACGAAGCGCGGAACCGTCGCGCGCGACTGGTGCAGTTCGGCAAGTCGCTGGGCGGGTACTCGGTTCAACTCGCGCCCAGGATGTTGGCCGTGTTCACCTTCATGGCAGGCTTGCTTTTGCTGGCTTCAGGTGCAACCCCGGCCGAGTACGGGCGGCTGCACTGGCTGGCCCGCGTGCTCCCGGTCGGCTTGTTCGAGGCCTCCCACTTTCTCGGCAGCCTGGTCGGTGTTGCACTCCTGGTGCTGGCGCAGGCGGTATCACGCCGAATCCAATTGAGCTACTACCTCGCTCTCGTGGCACTGATGACTGGCATCGCAGCCTCACTGCTGAAGGCGGGTGATTGGGAAGAAGCCGCTTTCCTGGCAATGCTGCTGTTGGTATTCATACCGAGTCGCGACTTTTTCGACCGACGCGCGGCGCTGTTCGACACCCGCTTCTCGCCGGGCTGGATCATTGCCGTCGTGGCGGCGTTTGGCGCCTCGGTGTGGCTCGGCATCTTCGTCTTCCGCCATGTCGAGTATTCCAACGACCTGTGGTGGCAGGTGGCGTTGCACCACGATGCGCCGCGTTTCATGCGCGCCAGTTTGGGCGCGGCGGTGGCGCTGCTGGGGTTTGGCCTCTGGCGCCTGCTGCGGCCGCTGCCGCACATTGCGGAACCGCCCACAAATGAAGGGCTCGCCGATGCCGCCCGGATCATCAATGCGCAACCGGACACCCTGCCGCTGCTCGCCTACCTGCGCGACAAAGCGCTGTGGTTCAACGGCGAGCGCACGGCGTTCATCATGTACGGCGTTCGCGGTCGTACTTTGGTAGCGCTGGGCGATCCGGTCGGGCCGGCTTCTGCCGCTCCCAGCCTAGTCCGTGACTTTATCGAACTTGCCGATGATTACGGCGACGTCCCAGTGTTTTATCAGGTCAAGCCCTCACAGCTTTTTCTATATGCCGAACTCGGCATGAGTTTCGCCAAGCTCGGCGAGGAGGCGCGCGTGTCGCTGGAGGACTTTTCACTCGAAGGCAGTCGACAGAAGGAACTTCGGTCGATGAGCAATCGTCTCGCTAGAGAGGCGCTGAGTTTCCGAATCATCGAGGCTGTGGACGTTCCGACGGTGCTACCCCAGCTCAAAGCGGTGTCGGATGATTGGCTGTCCAGCAAGTCGGTTAGCGAGAAGGGGTTCTCGCTGGGTTTCTTCGATGACGAATATCTTTCGCACACACCCGTTGCGGTGCTGGAACGCGATGGCCGTATCGTGGCATTTGCCAACCTGCTGTGTGGACCCACTGGTGAGGAACTTTCGATCGACCTGATGCGTTTCGCATCGGCTGCGCCCCACGGTGCAATGGATGGTTTGTTCACGCACATTTTTCTGTGGGGACGGGAGCGCGGCTATCGCTGGTTCAATCTGGGTATGGCGCCGCTCTCCGGCCTCGAGGACACGCCGATTTCCCCCCTGTGGGCACGCTTCGGCAATTCTATCTATCGGCATGGTGAAGCCTTCTACAACTTTGAAGGACTCCGTGCCTACAAGGCAAAATTCCATCCAGTCTGGGAGCCACGCTATCTCGCTTATCCGGGGAAATCCCCGTTGCTACTGGTTCTGGCTGACATCGCCGCACTCTCGGCGGGCGGATATGCGAGGATTTTCCGATGAATGATCGGGATGAAAAGCCATCACCAAAACGGGTGGCCATGGTGGTGATGATGCCAGCCTCGTTTCCCCGTGACGTGCACCCGATGGATGACCTATGCGCCTGATCGACATCATTGCCATCCTGCTGTCTCTCTCCGCGCTCTTTAGTTGGTTCCGTGCCTATCCGGTTGTCGCAAACAAAACGCTATGGCTAGGGGCTTTGCTACGCATGTCACCACTATGGGCAGTGTCCTTCTGTGCTAACCGGATAGGCACGGTTGGTTCAACCAGCGTCACCTGCGCCTGCCGACCACCATTGCGCTGATGCTGACCACGATGCTGATGTCGCTGGGCCTGCTCGCGCTGGAACCGGTGGTGCCTGGTTTAGAGCAACAGGTGAGGCAACTGTTGTTGAGCATCCGCTTCGATAACGCCTTGCTCCATGGAATGCTTGGCCTCCTTCTGTTCGCGGGCGCGCTGCATGTCAGGCTGGTGGATCTGGCCAGGCAACGCTGGGTCATCGGCATTCTAGCCAGCGCCAGTGTCATAGGCGCAACCATTCTGGTCGGACTGGGGGCCTGGGGTCTCTTCACCCTGCTCGGGCTGGACGTCCCCGTTATTTATTGCCTGATCTTCGGCGCCCTGATCGCGCCGACCGATCCCATCGCCGTGCTGGGCATCCTGAAAGGTGCCGGTGTGCCCAGCTCGATCGAAACCAAGATCACCGGTGAGGCACTGTTCAACGACGGGGTGGCGATCGTGACTTTCGTGGTTCTGCTCGCCATCGCCGCCAGCGGGCAACCGATGGCGCTCCCGACGATCATTGGCGTTTTCGTGAAGGAAGCCCTGGGTGCTCTCGCCTTGGGGCTGCTGGTCGGCTGGCTGGCGAACCGGCTGTTGCGTAGCGTCGACGACGACAAGGCCGTGGTGTTGATCACGCTAGCAGTCGCCACCAGCGTGTTTTCATTGGCGGACAGGCTGCACCTGTCGGCGCCCATCGCCGTCGTCGTCGCCGGACTCCTGCTCGGCAACCACACACAGAGCCTGGCCATGTCGTCACACAGTCGCGATCAACTGAAGAACTTCTGGGAGTTGGTGGACGAGATCCTCAACGCCGCACTTTTCGTGATGATCGGCCTGGAGGTCCTGATTCTCGACTTTACCGGTCAATACCTGGCGGCCGGGTTCCTGGTCATCCCGCTGGTGCTGCTCGCGCGGCTGATCAGCATCGGGTTGCCGATCGGGGTGATGCGCCGCTTCCGCAGCTTTTCACCCGGTGTCGTCACCCTTCTGACCTGGGGCGGTCTGCGTGGCGGAGTCTCCGTTGCCCTGGCCCTGTCGCTACCCGCCGGGGATATTCGCGACACCCTGGTAGCTGTGACGTATGTGGTCGTGGTTTTCTCGATCGTGGTTCAGGGCCTCACCCTAGGCCTGGTCGTGCGGGCCACGACGGCCCGCGCGAAGAAGGAATTGGCGAAAATTGGGCGCGTGCCGCCTTGATCCGGGTCATCTGATTGACCAAGGCGTGACCGGATTACGCGTTGCAATGGTTGCTGTCGATGAGCTTCAGTGAGATGTATATGAGGATGTCTATGGATCTGATGACGAAGAGATTGTTGGTGAAAAGTGTGCCCTTGAAGGGCAGCCTGATGGCCGCTGCGGTGATCGTTCTGGTCTCGTTGTCCGGTCTCTCGAACGCAGTGCTCGCCGCTGACAAACTCGAGGCGCGCACCCATGAGGCCGGGGGCCGAGAGCCGATACCTGGCACTGGCGGCGATGCGCCGGCACCTGTGATTCCCGGCGAGATCAAGCTCAGCCATGGCCCCTTCGGCGAGGTCACGGTTTACCAGCCGTCCGCCAAGGCCACCAGCATTGCATTGTTCATTCCCGGCGACGGAGGCTGGAACCTCGGAGTCGTCGACATGGCCCGTCACCTGATGAGCCTGAACGCCATCGTCGTGGGCATCGACATCCGCCACTATTTGAACAACGTCAACGCGGTGAAGGAGCCGTGCCGCAATCTCGCTGTTGATTTCGAGGACCTGGCGCATGAAGTCCAGCGCCATCTCAAACTCGAAGACTATTTGTCGCCGGTCCTGATCGGCTATTCCTCCGGCGCGACGCTGGCCTACGCGACCGCCGTGCAGTCGCCGAAAGGCACCTTTGTCGGTGCCTTGAGCCTCGGGTTCTGCCCGGATCTGGCGGTCACCCAAAAGCTGTGCCGGGGACGCGGCCTGGACTATGAGGTCGAGTACGTCAAGGCGACGGCGCCGTCGGCAATCAAGGGCGTGTTGCTTGCTGCCTCAAAGCTGAATGCGACGCCCTGGATTGCCTTTCAGGGCGACATCGACCAAGTGTGCGATGCAAATGAGACACGGCGTTTCGTCAGCCAGACAGAGAACGCGGAGATGGTGTGGTTACCGAAGGTCGGGCACGGTTTCGCGGTTGAACGCAACTGGCTGCCACAGTTCAAGGCTGCCTACGCCAGACTGGCGAGGTCCACAGTGCCGCTACCGGCGCTGCCCGTGTTGGCGGATCTGCCGCTCGTCGCCGTGCCCGCAACAGCCAGCCCCACGCCCGACACGCGCGACCTCTTCGCCATTCTCGTGACCGGTGATGGCGGCTGGGCCGGGCTTGACCAGGAGGTATCAGCTGCGTTGGCGGCGCGCGGCATTCCTGTCGTCGGAGTCAATTCGCTCAAGTATTTCTGGCGCGCGCGCACACCGGAGGCTGCGTCTGCCGATCTCGAACGCATCATCCTTGGCTACAGGAGGGTCTGGCAGCGCCCGAAAGTACTGCTCATCGGCTACTCCTTCGGCGCGGACGTGCTGCCATTTCTCTACACACGCTTGCCTGAAGCGGCGCGTGCCTCCGTGCGCAGCGTGAACCTGCTCGGCCTGGGCAACAGGGCCAACTTTGAGATTCACGTCTCGAGCTGGATACCAGGTGTCGACGGCCGCGGCCCTGAGGTCAGGCCGGAGATCGAGCGCATGACAAAGGCCTCGATACTCTGCCTCTACGGCGCCGAAGAGCCTAATTCCCCATGTCTAAGCCTTGCGAAGGGAAATGTGCGCGCCGTGGCCATCGGCGGTGGACACCACTTCGGCGGCGACTACGAGGCGCTGGCGCGATCGATCATGGAACATGCCTTGAGATGAAATGGCGTCAGCTCGCCGGAGAGCTGCCTTGCAGAAAAGAGATTGTCGGATGAATGAGAAACATGCAAATAGCGGCTCCTGGTGGTCAACCGACATCGGCCAGGTCGCTCAGGAAAGCGGCTCATCCCCAGTTGGCCTGACCAGCGCGGACGCCGCCGCACGCTTGCAGCAATACGGCAAGAACGCACTCGAGGGCGAGGATGCCTCGCGCGTTGTGCCGTTGCTGTGGCGCCAGATCAGATCTCCCGTGGTACTGATTCTGATTGCTGCAGCAATCCTGTCCTTTGCCATGCATGGTGCCACCGACGGCGTCATCATTCTCCTCATCGTGTTCGCCAGCGCCTTGCTGGGCTTTTGGCAGGAGTTCCGCGCCGCGACTGCGGTGGCCAGCCTGCAGAAACTGGTTGCCGTGCAGGCCGATGTCCTGCGCGATGGCGCGGTCATCCAGGTTGCGCTGGAGGAGGTGGTGCCGGGCGATGTGGTCATTCTCACCGCGGGTTCCAGCATCCCCGCTGACGGCCGCCTGCTCGAAGTCCGCGATCTGTTCCTCAACGAAGCCACGCTGACCGGCGAGACGTTCCCGGTTGAGAAGGCGCCCGGTGTCTTGTCGGCGGACACGCCACTGGCTCACCGCACAAACGCCGTGTTTCAGGGCACCCATGTAGTCAGCGGCGTTGGCCGCGCGCTGGTGGTGCGCACCGGGCGCGACACTCAGTTCGGCGCCATTGCCGACCGGCTGCGGATTCGCCCGGAGGAGACCGACTTCGAGCTCGGCGTACATCAGTTTGGCATGCTGCTGATCCGGGTGACGCTGATCCTGGTCATCGTCATATTCGGGCTCAATGTGTACCTGCATCGTCCGGTGCTCGATTCTTTACTGTTTGCGCTGGCGCTTGCGGTCGGCCTGACCCCCGAGCTGCTGCCGGCCATCATCAGCGTCAACCTGGCTAGGGGCGCGCGCCGCATGGCAGCGCGCAAGGTGATTGTCAAGCGACTCGTCTCAATTGAGAATTTCGGCAGCATGAACGTGTTGTGCTCGGACAAGACGGGTACGCTCACCGAAGGCAAGATAAAGCTTGACGGTGCGCTGGATGCCGAGGGCCGGACGAGCGTACGGACCTTGACGTTCGCGGGGCTCAATGCGGCCTTTCAGACCGGTTTCAACAATCCGATCGATGCGGCCATCGTGGCGGCAGCCGGACCACCAGCGTCGGGCTTCACCCGCCTTGATGAAATTCCTTACGATTTTGCCCGCAAACGGCTGAGCGTGCTGACATCGATGGGGGCGCAAACCGTCATGATCACCAAGGGTGCTCTGGCCCAGGTGCTGTCGGTATGTACCTTGGTAGAAATGCGCAACGGCGAGGTGGTCCCCATCGAGGATCAGATTCAGACCATTCACGCGCAATATGCGGCGTTCAGTGCCCGCGGGGTTCGCACGCTCGGCCTGGCAATCAAGACGCTGCCGGCGCAAATGACAATGACCCGCGAGGATGAAGCCGGCATGACTTTTGTCGGCTTCCTGTTGTTTGCCGACCCGCCCAAGGCCGGGATTGCGGGCACCGTCGAAGAACTGCGCGAACTCGGTATCGCGCTGAAGATCATCACCGGCGACAACCCACTGGTGTCGCAGGCCCTTGCAGCACAGATCGGTTTGGCCAGAGTGAAGATCGTCACCGGACAGGCACTGCGGCAGGTGAGCGACGATGCACTACCGCAACTGGCGCACGACACCGATATTTTTGCCGAGGTTGAGCCGAACCAGAAGGAACGCATCATCCGCGCCTTGCGCAAGGCAGGGAACGTGGTGGGCTACATGGGGGACGGGATCAACGATGCGCCAGCGCTGCACGCGGCCGATGTTGGCTTGTCCGTGCAGGGTGCCGCCGATGTGGCCAAGCAGGCGGCCGACATCGTGCTGCTGGAGCCGGACCTTGCAGTACTCGCCGACGGTGTACGCGAAGGCCGCCGCACCTTCGTCAACACGCAAAAATACGTTTTCATGGCCACCAGCGCCAACTTCGGCAACATGTTCAGCATGGCCGGGGCTTCGTTACTGCTACCGTTCTTGCCGCTGCTGCCAAAGCAAATTCTTCTCACCAACCTCATCACCGACCTGCCGGAGATGACCATCGCCACCGATCGCATCGATGCACAAGCGGTGCAGCGTCCGCAGCGCTGGGACGTAAAGTTCATTCGCCGCTTCATGTTCCGCTTCGGCCTGCTCAGTTCGGTGTTCGACTTCCTGACCTTCGGAGTGCTGTATTTTGTCTTGAAGGCCTCGCCGGAACAGTTCCGCAGCGGCTGGTTTGTCGAGTCAGTCGTTTCCGCCGCCCTGGTGGTGTTGGTTCTGCGTACGCGCGACCCTTTCTGGCGCAGCCGTCCGTCCCGGGCGCTCGCTCTTGCGACGTTATGTGTCGTCATCGCCGCGATCGCGCTACCTTACACGCCGGTTGGTGCAGTATTTGGTTTCGCACCATTACCATGGCTGTTCCTGTCGTTGATGGGGCTGATCGTGGTGGGCTACATCGGCGCTGCCGAAATGCTCAAGCGCAGTTTCTACAGAGAACACAAAGCACGGGGTCCAAAGCACAAAGCACGGGTAGAGTAGAAGACAGGCTCTCGCCTGCCCTCCCTCATCAAACCGTACGTGCGGTTTTCCCGCATACGGCTTTCCGATGTTCTTCACACTAGGCATGCGCCGTTTTCCAGCCCGCCGTTGTCGGAACCTTGTATAGCCCATATTTCGTATAAAGCTGTTGACTCGGGAAACGAC
>Ga0210058_1003141_pt1 | contig 13047 bp, 5 predicted proteins | sample CryGeymeta201511_FD_183979 | JGI IMG/M metagenome (GOLD analysis project Ga0210058, IMG submission 183979) | Groundwater microbial communities from Crystal Geyser aquifers in Utah, USA - Crystal Geyser metaG 2015-11 (SPAdes) (version 2) | ecosystem: Environmental > Aquatic > Deep subsurface >...
TTTACCATCGACCTGGAATTTACTTTGTTATTGTTTTAGAAATTACTCTGCTATTGAGTGCTCGCCGACAACGTGCTCAAGACCATGCGGTCAGTGGCCAACACATCCCGCCCGACAGCAACACACCGTCCTGACAGGCGTTCTGACAGTCGAACCAATTACGTCAACGCCCACTGGCCACACGCAACCCGGCAGCCAAACCAAAATGCCATGACAGGCGAGCTGACAGGCGAATCAATTCACCAGCAGCTTGGAAGTAGCAGAGACTCACTGTGCAGGGTAAGGGCCTTGTGCCCACGTTTTCTGCTTCGCAAAAAACTTGGCAGCGGCCCCCTGCTCAGGGCGTTGCCCCGAGACCCCGGACAAGCAGCCGTGTCGCGCTTTGCTTGATTTGACTTGACTTGACTTGACTTGACTTGACTTGACTAATTAATTCAGGCCATCGAGCATGAATTTGGCATAAAGGCTCAAAAACGCCTACTTTTTCGGTTGTCGCCCCCCCCAAATGGGTGGTGCCCAGTTCAAAAGCAAAGGCCTATAATTATCAGGGCAGCTAAAGTCAAACCGAGCCTGGTTCGACTCTTAAAGGTCAGCATCCCACAAGAAATATGCTGTTTTGGCTAATAAAAGAAAGTCCATCGACAACAAAAATACGCATTTTTTTTGATCGAAAGGAAGGGAGTTTTTTTGGGTTCAATGAGAAAAGTCGCAGTAGTAAGTTGTTCATTCAAATTTCCCGGAACCACGACTGACAAGTATTGGCCTGATCTGATCAACGGCAAGAACTTGGTCACACAAGTCGATCCAAGTCGTTGGGCCATGGATTCCTTCCAGCATCCCAACAAAAAGCATGCTGGCACAAGCTACACCTTTGCCTCAGGCACCTTGGGTGACATATCTGGTTTTGATGCGGCATTTTTCGGAATATCGCCTCGTGAAGCTGCCCAAATGGACCCTCAGCAGCGCATGCTGCTTGAAATGACCTGGGAAGCCTTCGAAAATGCGGGCCTCAAGCCGAGTGCCATCAAAGGCAGCAAATGCGGTGTGTTCATTGGCATATCGTCTGTTGACTATGCCATGCGCTTTGCAGATGATCTGGGTGCAGTGGACTCAACCGTCGCCACGGGCAACACATCCTGCATAGCCGCCAACCGAATCTCGTACCTGTTTGACTTCAAAGGGCCAAGCATGTCTATTGACACGGCTTGTTCTTCGTCGTTGGTGGCTTTTCATCAGGCATGCCAATCCATCGCGGTGGGCGAAACGACGATGGCGATTGCCGGGGGCGTCAGTCTGCTGCTTCATCCCTATGGTTTCATTGCTTTCTCAAAAGCCTCTATGTTGTCCCGCAAGGGTGTTTGCAGCGTTTTTGATGCTGCTGCTGATGGCTACGTGCGCTCTGAAGGCGGGGGCATCTTTGTACTGAAAGACTACGAACAGGCACTTGCTGATGGTGACCCGATTCTGGCGGTAGTGGCAGGCACCAATGTGAACAGCGACGGAAAAAAAACGGGCCTTACCGTGCCAAGCAATTTGGCGCAGGCTAGTTTGCTTACCGAAGCCTATGCTAAAGCCGGTATTTCCCCGAATGACATTTCTTACCTGGAAGCACACGGCACGGGCACGCCAGTAGGTGACCCCATTGAAGCCAATGCGCTGGCCACTGCCTTAGGCAAGTTTCGCCCCAAAGACAAGCCGCTGTTGATTGGCTCGATCAAAAGCAACCTGGGCCACTTGGAAGCTGCCAGCGGGGTTGCAGGTTTGGTCAAGGCTCTGCATTGCATCAAGCATCGCACCGTACCCGCCTCGATTCACTTTAAGAATCCCAACCCGAACATACCCTTTGACGACTGGAACCTGAAAGTGGTCGCGCAAACCACCCCGTTACCAACGACGGGTCGCCTTGTGGTGGGCGTCAATGGCTTTGGCTTCGGTGGTACCAATGCGCACATCATCCTGGAAAGTCCTGTTGCCAAAGTCAGCACCCTTCGGCCAAAGCGACCCAAAGACCTCAGACCGGTCAGAACGCCGTTGTTCATTACAGCAAAATCAGAAGCTGCCTTGAAAGATGCCGCCCAGCAGTACGCAGCCTTATTGCGTCAAGAGGATGTTGCTGATCTGTACGACATCGCTTACAGCGCCGCCTTCAACCGTGAGTGGCATGAGCATCGTGCCGTCGTTTTTGGCGGCACACCACGCACCATGGCTTCTGCGCTGACATGTTTTGCAGAAGGCAAACTCACTAACCTCCCGGTAGTTGCAGCTACAGGCATGAGTCCGGCGCCCAAAGTTGCCTTTATATATTCTGGCAACGGCTCGCAGTGGGAGGGTATGGGGCGCCAACTTTTGGCAGAAAACTCCACCTTCAGGGCGGCTGTTCAAGCTGTCGAGCGTTATTTTGAGAAATATGAAAATTTCTCCCTTGAAGAAGAACTCAAGGGCGCAAACGGCCCGGGCCGCTACGAGCGTACAGAAATTGCCCAACCCGCCTTGTTTGCCATCCAGGTGGGCGTGACCGAAATGCTTCGCTTCCAAGGCGTGATGCCCGCCGCGGTAGCGGGTCACAGCGTGGGCGAAGTGGCTGCGGCCTGGGCTTCTGGTGCCTTGACGCTCGAACAGGCCGTCGAAGTCATTTATTACCGCAGTCATTTTCAGGGCATGACCAAAGGCCAGGGGCAAATGACGGCTGTCGCCCTGAGCGAAGCGCAAATGCGGACCCTGCTTGAAGAGCAAAAGCTCGCCGACAGCGTTGCCATCGCAGGCATCAACAGCGCGCGTGGCATGACCCTGGCCGGACCATCCGCAGCGTTAACCCAGCTAGAAAATATCCTCGCCGACCGTCAAATCGTCTTCAAGCGTCTCGACCTTGACTACGCTTTTCACAGCGCAGCGATGAACCCGATCCAGGCTGGACTTGAGGCAGCGCTACATGCGATCACACCGCAAAAAACAAAGATTGATTTCGTATCAACCGTCACTGGTGATATCGCTCCTGGAGATCAGCTTGACGGCAGTTACTGGTGGAACAATATCCGCCAACCAGTGCTGTTCGAAAAAGCCATTGGTACGATTCGGCAGCTGGGCATCGATGTTTTCGTTGAAGTGGGGCCACATGCCGTATTGCGTGGCTACATCAATGAATGCTTGAAAGCCGACCCCAAGCCAGGTCGCATCCTGCCCACCCTGATGCGTGGAGACGACTCGTCAGAGCGGGTGTGGACCGCAGCATCGCAGGTCATGCTCGCTGGTGTCAAAACCGATCTCACGCACTTTTTTCCGCATCCAGCGCGCTTCACAGAGCTGCCTAACTACCCTTGGCAACGTGATCGGCACTGGCAAACCGTCACCTCCGAGTCTTACCACCTGTTGCAGCGGCGCAAAGTTCATCCGCTGTTGGGGTATCCCTTGGGCCAACAAGCGCTCGCCTGGGAAAACCAGATTGACCCCTTGCAGTATCCCGAGCTGGCTGATCACGTGGTCAGCGGCGCAATCGTTTTTCCGGGTGCGGGCTATGCCGAGCTGGGCCTGGCTGCCGCAGCGCAATGGACTGAAAAAAACGGACTACCTGCGGCGCAGCTTGAGATCGAAGAACTCGACATCAAAATGTTCATGGTGCTCAGTGCGGACACCACTAAGCTGCTTCGGGTTTCTTTGGAGCCCAGCGACGGCAGCTTTGCCATTTCAAGTCGCGACCAATTCAGCACCGACGCATGGACACTGCATGCTAATGGCCGGGTCATCACCGAGCCACTTGACATCTTGTTTGCGCAAGAAACAGCGCAGGTGCCCAATCGCCGGCCTGATTTTGATGCCCAATCCCATGCCTTGTTGACCAAACAGGTGGATATCAACTACGGCCCAGCTTTTCAAGCCATTGACGTCGGCTGGGCAGAACAAGATACCGCCTGGGCACGGCTCAGCCTGCCTACCGGTATAGCGGCTTCGCTGATGCAGTCGCTGCTGCACCCTGCGTTACTTGATTGTGGCTTTCAGCTTGTTTTCCATTTGCTTCATGACCAAATTGCACAGCCGTCAGGCGTGGCCTACTTGCCGACCAAAATTGGTCGTTTGAGCCTGCGCACCGGCAAGGGTGTGCCCGTCATCGCCAAAGCCCAGTTGTTGCACCGCTCGCCGCACAGCCTGACAGCAAACTTCACGCTGTTCGACGATCAAGGGGCTGTGGTTGCCTGCCTGCGAAACGTGCGTTTTCGCAGTGTGCCCATGGGCCAAAAGGCGGCTACACCACTGAGTTTGCTGTCCTACACTGCCGTGCCCAAAGCGCACCCGCAAACCGATGTCGTTGTGCCCCAAGCACTGGCCAGCAATCTCCAGCGCGACGTGCTTGCCGCCGCCTGTGCGCTGGGCAACGATGAACCCAGCCTAGTCTACGCGCGTGAGGTTGAGCCCCTTTTGGCCGCCTTGTGCGCCAGTTATGCGGCTGAAGCGTTTCTGCTGTTGGCTGATCAAAACCATGCGCTGTCCGAGCAACAGCTTGAGCTTGTTCTTGGTAAATCCTCTGATGCACCCACGATGTTTGGCCGGATGATTGCCATCCTTGAAGAAGACCACCTGCTGGAACGCCTGCAATCTGGCTGGCAGTTGTCCGACGCATCAAACCTGCACAAGTCGAGTGACATCTGGAGCGCATTGCTCGCTGATCACCCAGAGCATTTCGCGGCCCTCCATGCAGTCAGCCGAGTCGGCATGAATCTGGTGGCACTGGTTAAAGGCCAAACCACCTTGGCCCAGTTACTGCGCCCAGACTGTACCTTTGCATCCATGGTGGCCGAGAGTTTTGGCTTGTCTCAAAGCGGCCAAATCGCCCAGGCCTTGATTGCTACTGCGCAAGCTTGCCTGGAACAGCTGACCGAAGGTCAGCGCCTCAGTGTCCTTGAAATCAGCAGCGGTCCACCGGAGCTGTCAGCTCACCTGATGCGAGCGCTTCCCGCTGATCGGTGCCAATTCACCTTTGGCACAAGCAACCCCGAAACCCTGGATGACTGCCAGCGCCACCCGGAGCGTTGGCCCGCGCTGGCCCTCATAGATTTGAGCTTGGACGCCAGCGACTCAGGCACCGCCCCACAAACCCAGCTGGCCATCATTCGCAACGACTTCCTGACCCAACAAGATGCCCAAAAAGCGCTTGATGTTGCATCCCGAATGCTGGCCAGCCAAGGCGTTGTGCTTTGGCTAAGCGCACCCTCGGCACGCTGGCTCGACCTGTTGTTTGGCAACCAAAGCGCGCTGCATCTCGCGCCGCAGCAATGGCAACAACAACTTGAACATCGCGGCATGGTCGCAAGCAACAGCATGTTGTTGTCGCCCGACAGCCCGAGTTCGCCCTACGCCTTCGTGGGTCAAGGCCCAGTGCACGTTGCAGCATTGACCCCTCAAGTTGCAGACAACGGCGCCTGGCTCCTACTGGCTGACGAATCTGAGCCAACCCGGCAACTGGTCACCGAACTGGTTCAAGCTTTGCCGCCGCAAAACTCCATGGTCGCAGCGCCCGAGCTTGATTTATGTGATGTCGCCGTGATGAGCCAACTGCTCAACACGCTCAAAGCTCTGCACGGCAAGGTCAATGGTGTGATTCACCTCCATGGTTTGGCTGCAGACGCTTCGGCACTCAGTCCCGACCGGATGCTGACGCATCAACTGCAGCGCTCAGCCATCGCCACCACCCTGGTGCAAGCCTGCGAGGCGACACAAACCACCACCACAGCTTGGCTGGTCACCTCTGGCGCGGCCACCCGGCTGCTGCCAAAGCGCAGTGCATCATTCGATCAAACCATCGATGCGCCTTTGTATGGTCTGGGTCGCACCCTGCTCAATGAGCCTGGCTACCTCAGCGTGCGCTTGTTAGACCTGGAGCCCCAACCTGAAGGTGCCCCTTTTGTTCCTGCCATTGTTCAGGCCATGCGGCAAGAGATGACTTTGCCATCCGACGAGCGCGAAGTCATCCTGACCGCGTCTGGCGAGCGTTTTGCCCCCCGCTTGCGTGTGGTACCACGGCATTTACAAGCGCCATCTCTCGAAGGCGAGCACACCCATGTGCACCTGTCATTTGCCACCCCTGGGCAGTTGCGCCACTTGCGTTGGGAATCCACCGTCAGCCCTGACTTGCAAGCCGACGACGTGGCCATTCAAGTCAAAGCCACTGGCCTGAATTTTCGCGATGTCATGTACGCCCTGGGCATGCTCTCGGATGAAGCCGTTGAATCCGGCTTTGCCGGGCCCACCCTGGGCCTGGAGTGCGCGGGTGTCGTTACTGCGTTGGGCGCGTCAGTCACTGGCCTTGCCGTCGGGGACCGCGTGCTGGCCTTTGGCTCGTCCTGCTTCGGCAACCAGGTCATTACCCGAGACTCTGCTGTTGCAGTGCTACCTTGTGCAATCTCTTTTGAGGCAGCCGCCACCATCCCCACCACCTTTTTCACCGCGTATTACGCCATGCACCATCTGGCCCGCCTGCAGCCTGGTGAGAGGGTGTTGATTCATGGTGCCGCGGGTGGTGTCGGCATTGCCGCCATCCAGCTTGCCAAGCAGCTTGGAGCCGTGGTTTTTGCCACCGCAGGGTCTGATGAAAAACGCGACTTTTTGCGCCTGCTGGGTGCAGACCATATCTTTGATTCCCGCTCGCTGGCCTTTGCCGATCAAATCATGGCGGTAACGCAAGGCCAGGGTGTCGATGTCGTGCTCAACTCACTGTCTGGCGAAGCCATCAACCGTAACCTGAGCATCCTCAAGCCCTTCGGCCGCTTCCTGGAACTGGGCAAGCGCGACTTTTACGAAAACACCAAAGTAGGTTTACGCCCTTTTCGCAACAACATCTCTTACTTTGGTATCGACGCAGACCAGCTCATGCAAGCCCAGCCCGCGCTTACCGAGTCGCTGTTCAAAGAGGTGCTGGCTCTGTTTGCGCAAGGCGTGCTGCACCCCTTGCCCTATCAGGTTTTTGAAGCCGATGACGTGGTCGATGCGTTCCGCCACATGCAGCAATCTCGCCACATTGGCAAGATTGTGGTCACTTACCGCAACGGCATCAACCACGTTCACACGCCAATCAGCGTGCAACGGCCTCTAAGCCTCTCTGCCGACGCAACTTATTTAGTCACTGGTGGCCTGGGCGGCTTTGGTCTCAAAACGGCCCAATGGCTGGCTGGCAAAGGCGCGCGCCATCTGGTGCTCATCAGCCGCAGCGGCCCGGTGTCTGCCGAAGCCCTCAGCGGCATATCTGCCCTTGAAGCCCAGGGTGTCAAGGTCCTGGCGCAAGCCTGTGATGTCACAAACCTACCGGCACTGGCCGCACTGTTTGACCATATGGCCGCCACCATGCCACCTTTGCGCGGCGTAGTTCATGCCGCAGTTGTCATTGACGACGCACTGGCACGCAACACCACCCATGAACAGCTGGCCGCCATTTATGCTCCCAAAATTCTGGGTGCACGACATTTGCATGATTTAACCCGCCTGCTCCCACTCGACTTTTTTGTACTCTACTCATCGGCCACCACACTCTTTGGCAACCTGGGCCAGGGCTCCTACGTGGCGGCCAACGCCTACCTTGAGTCGCTCGCTGCAGCGCGCCGCAGTGCTGGGTTGCAAGCCCTGTGTGTGCGTTGGGGAGCCATTGACGACGTGGGCTTTCTTGCGCGCAACGAAAAAATCAAGGATGCCCTGCAAAGCCGCATGGGCGGCAAAACCATACTCTCAAGCGATGCCCTTGACCTCCTGGAAGAGCTGTTGGTGTCCAACCGCTCAGACCTCGGCGCGATGGAGCTTGCCTGGAGCGCGCTCAGTCGCTTTTTGCCCAGCGCCACCGAACCCAAGTTTGCAGAACTGGCCGCATTCGACACCGATGCCAAGTCTGACGAAGGCAAAAGCGACGACATCCACCGGCTGCTTGACGAACTCAGCCCCGAAGAACTCAGTGCGGCTGTCAAAGACTTGCTCAGAGCCGAGGTGGCAGAGATTTTGCGCATGGCGCCTGACAAAATTGACCCCGATCGCTCGGTTTATGAGCTCGGTCTGGACTCATTGATGGGCGTTGAATTGGTATTGGCTATTGAAAGCCGTTTTGGTATCCAACTGTCTGTCATGGCCCTGAGCGAGAGCCCCACCATCAGCAAGCTGGCAGACAAGCTCATCAGCCAGCTCAAACCCACCGCATCTGGCGACGAAGACGTTGCGCCGCAAAGCTCAACTGCCGACCAAGTGCAGCATGTGGCCACCCAGCACGGGTCCGACGTTGACAGCAAAACCATCAGCCTGCTGGTGCGCAAGATTGACTCGGACAGTGTTGCAGGTGCCGCCCAACCGCAGCGCATCATTCAATGAAGACGCACAAAGGTGTCAAGGGCCTGAGTGCCCAAATCAAAGACAAGCTGATTCAGGCAACCCTTGAGCGGCGATTGCAACAGGCGCAACAAACACCGCAAGCGCCGTCCCAGCGTCTGTTTAGCCGGTCAACGGACTCGGTGCCAGACGCCTACTACCGCTTTGACCTACACCCGGGCTACCAGCAAATTCGTATCATCAACGACGGGGCGCAGCGCCTGGGCATCAAAAGCCCGTTTTTCAAGCAACATGAGGGGGTGGCAGGTGCCACCACCCACATTGACGGGCGCGAGTTGATCAATTACGGCAGCTACAACTACCTCGGTTTTTCCGGCGACCTTGACGTGTCCAATGCCGCCAAAGCCGCCATTGATCGCTACGGCACTACCGTGTCTGCCAGCCGCATTGTCGCGGGGGAGCGCCCGCTACACCGGCAGCTCGAGCGCGCCCTGGCTGATGTGTATGAGGTGGACGATGCCATTGTGTTTGTCAGTGGCCACGCCACCAACGTGTCCACCATCGGCCACCTGTTTGGCCCCAAAGACCTGGTGCTGCACGACGCACTCATTCACAACTGCACGCTGCAAGGTGCGCAACTCTCAGGTGCCAAGCGCCTGCCTTTCCCGCATAACGACTGGGCGGCCCTTGATGCACTGCTGACCGAGCAACGCCACCACTTCGAGCGCGTTCTCATCGTCATCGAAGGCATCTACAGCATGGACGGCGACTACCCCGACCTGCCCCGGTTCATCGACATCAAACGCCGCCATCATGCCTTCCTGATGGTTGACGAAGCGCATTCTTTCGGTGTCATGGGTTCCACCGGGCGCGGCATTCGTGAGCATTTTGGCGTGGCCGGTCATGACGTTGACATCTGGATGGGCACCCTGAGCAAGGCGCTGGCGGGTTGCGGCGGCTACATTGCGGGTGAAACCGCACTGGTAGAGCACCTCAAATTCATGGCCCCGGGTTTTTTGTACAGCGTGGGCATGGCGCCCCCGCTGGCTGCAGCCAGCTTGGCTGCGCTGCAAAAACTATTGCTGGAGCCGCAAAGAGTACAAAGGCTACAGGCTCGTGGCGCTTATTTTTATGAGCTTGCCAAAGAGCATGGTATTGACACGGGTTTGAGCTCCGGCCTGTCCGTTATCCCGGTCATTACCGGCAGCTCCATTCGCGCGGCCAGGTTGTCTGAGGAACTGTTTCAGCGCGGCATCAGCGTGCAACCCATCCTGTTTCCCGCTGTTCCTGAAAAGGCCGCCCGCTTGCGCTTCTTCATGTCCTGCCAGCACACCGAGGCGCAAATCAAGCTAACTGTTGCAGCAGTCGCTGAAGAACTGGCACGACAATAAACCAAACGTTGACAAACACCTTTTTTCGCATGATTCAAAAACTCAAAAACCAGGCACGCAGCTTCAACGGACTGTTTTGGCTTACCGTCGCGTTGCCCACCTTATTGGCTGCTGTTTACTTTGGCTTCATGGCCTCAGACGTTTACATCAGCGAGAGCCGCTTCGTGGTTCGCAGCCCTGAAAAGCAAGCCGCTTCACCGCTGGGGCTGGTGTTAAAGGGCGCAGGCTTCTCCAGCAACCAGGCCGATGCCTACACTGTGCAAGACTACATCCTGTCACGCGATGCGCTCAAGGCATTGAACGACGAACTAGCCATTGGCAAAGCCTTTGGCAACCCCAATGTTGACCTGTTCAGCCGCTTTGGCGCCATCGACGGCGACAACAGCTTTGAAGCCCTGCACCGCTACTACCAGAAAAAGGTGCTGGTGCAAACCGACAGCACCTCATCCATTTCCACGCTCACCACCCGTGCCTTCACCGCTGAAGATGCTGCCAATGCCAACCGCAAGCTGCTTGAACTCAGCGAAGTGCTGGTCAACCGCATCAACGAGCGTGGCCGCCAGGACATGATCAAATTTGCCACGGCCGAGGTCACCCAGGCCGCAGCCAAGGCCAAGGCGGCCGGGCTGCAACTCACCGCCTACCGCAACAAAAATGGCGTGATCGACCCCGAGCGCCAAGCCACCGCCCAACTGCTGCAAATCACCAAGTTGCAAGACGACCTGTTGGCCACCACCACCCAGTTGGCCCAGCTTAAAGCCTTCACGCCAGCCAACCCGCAAATTCCGGCACTGCAAAACCGCGCCATGGTCATGCGCGCTGAAATCCAAAAAGAAAACGCCAACATCAACGGCAACCAAAAATCCTTGGTCAACAAAGCCACCGACTACCAGCGCCTGGCCATTGACCGTGATCTGGCCGAAAAGCAGCTCGCCAGCGCCCTGGTCTCGCTGGAAAGCGCCCGCAACGAGGCCTTGCGCCAGCAGGTGTACCTGGAGCGCATTGCCCAACCCAGCCTGCCAGACATTGCCATGGAGCCGCGTCGCCTGCGCAGCGTCTTTGCCACCTTCATGCTCGGCCTGCTGGCCTGGGGCGTGCTGGGCATGCTGATTGCCGGTGTGCGTGAGCACCAGGACTAAAACAAAAAGTCTGCACCATGCAAGGCACACACCGTTCCACACTGCTGCACTCATGGGCCATTCAGCGCCGGGTGATTGGCGCTCTTTTGATTCGCGAGAGCCTCACGCGCTACGGCCGCCACAACATCGGGTTTTTGTGGTTGTTTGTTGAGCCCATGATCTTCACGCTGTTTATCGTTGCCTTATGGACAATGATGCGCGGCAGCCATGGTTCAAATTTGCCCATTGCCGCGTTTGCCATCACTGGCTACTCGTCAGTTTTGCTGTGGCGCAACATGTCTGGCCGGGCCATTGGCGGGCTGGGCCCCAACAAAACCCTGATGTACCACCGCAACGTGCGCGCCATTGATGTCTTTATTGCCCGCCTGAGCATCGAATTGCTGGGTGCCACCATGTCATTTGCGGTGCTTTCCATCTTGTTCACTTTCATTGGCATGATGGACTTGCCCGAAGACATTCTCAAGGTCTTGTTTGGCTGGTTCATGCTGGCCTGGTTTGGCACTGCACTGGCCATATTTTTGGGTGCCCTGAGTGAACGCAGCGAAGCCGTAGAAAAAATTTGGGGGCCAGTCTCTTACATTCTTTTTCCGCTTTCTGGGGCAGCATTTTTGGTGGATGCCATGCCCACCCAGTTTCAAGACTTTCTGTTGCTGTTTCCCATGGTGCATGGTTTGGAGTTGATGCGCGAGGGCTACTTTGGCTCGGCCATTCATGCCCATTACGACATGGGCTACATGACGATTTTCAACGCGGTACTCACCCTGCTGGGCCTGGCCAACACCCGCATCATCAGTAAAACGGCCACCCCCAGATGATTGAAATCGTGAACCTAAGCAAACACTACCCCACCCGTCAAGGTGCGGTGGCCGTGCTGCAAGATATCAACATGACCATTGCGCCGGGTGAAAAAGTTGGCATTTTGGGTAACAACGGCGCTGGCAAATCAACGCTCATCCGCCTAATTGGCGGCATCGAGCAACCCACCCAAGGGCACATCAAGCGCAGCATGAGTGTGTCTTGGCCACTGGCCTTTGCGGGTGGCTTTCAGGGGCGCTTGACAGGGCTGGACAACCTCAAATTCATTTGCCGCGTCTATGGCACGCCATTCGAAGACAAAATTGGCTTTGTAGAAGACTTCGCCGAGCTTGGCAAATACTTCAAAGAACCCACCGAGACCTATTCCTCTGGCATGATGGCCCGCCTGGCCTTTGCCATCTCCATGGTCATTGACTTTGACTGCTTCTTGATTGACGAAGTAGTGGCCGTGGGCGACAGCCGCTTCCAGCAAAAATGTCACGACGAACTGTTTGTCAACCGCAAAGACCGCGCCATGATCTTTGTGTCGCACAACGACCACTACATCAAAGAGCATTGCCAGCGTGCCGCCGTGCTGCAGCAAGGCCATTTGCACCAGTTTGACGACGTAGAAGCTGCCTTGCAGTTTTATCACCAGTAGTCGGCACAACCACACCTAACAACCACATCTGAAGCCATCGCCATGAAAGTCATCCTCACCATCGGAGCCCCCCAGTCGGGACACCTGGCGGTTTTTGACCGCATCACCCAAGCAGGTGTTGTCTGCGCTGCGCCATGCCGCGATGCCAGTCTGAGCCCGCAAAATTTGCAAGCGCGGTTGCTGCGCAGCATGGAAGTCAACCTGAGCAGCGACACGCCACTGATTCAGCTCACCCCTGGCAGACTCTGGAACGAACTCGCCAGCGACCTGTTTCTGACCAACATCGATCACCCGGTGTGGGGCTGGGCCGACCACCAGAGCGTCTGCCTGATGGACTTCTGGCGCGAATTTGATCCGCAAGTGCGGCTACTGCTGGTCTACAACTCGCCGCTGGCCTACCTACAACAAGTGCTGATCGATAGCCATACCTTGACGGCCGATGCCATTGCTGCGGCACTAGCCACCTGGTCGCGCTGGAACACCGCCTTGCTGCGCTACTTTCACCGCCACCCGCAACACTGCCTGCTGATCAACAGCCAGCAAACGGTGGCTGAGCCTGCGGCATTGATCGAATTGCTAAAAACCAAGTGGCAAATAGCCGGGCTGACTGTTCAAGAGTCCACAGGCCAGGGCAGCAACCAGACAGACCTGCTAACCCACTTGATCTCCCAAATGCTTGACCCCCAGCATCCTGCATGGGCATTGCACCAAGAGCTCGAAAGTGTGGCCCAGCTCACCGTGCCAGCAACCGCAGCTAGCAATGACCCAG
>Ga0210058_1003183_pt1 | contig 12927 bp, 16 predicted proteins | sample CryGeymeta201511_FD_183979 | JGI IMG/M metagenome (GOLD analysis project Ga0210058, IMG submission 183979) | Groundwater microbial communities from Crystal Geyser aquifers in Utah, USA - Crystal Geyser metaG 2015-11 (SPAdes) (version 2) | ecosystem: Environmental > Aquatic > Deep subsurface >...
GCGGACATGACCTCCGCGCCCTCGATGGGCCAGATCGCGCGGATCAGCGCCGCCGCAGGGAATCCCTCCCGCTCCGTGACCGCGTTCAGCATCCAGTGATGGCCGTAGGTGAAATAAACGTACGCGTGCCCAGGCGGACCGTACATTGGCAACGTGCGCGGCGTCCGCCCTGCGCGCGCGTGGCAGGCCTGGTCCTCCTCGCCGATATATCCCTCCGTTTCGGTGATGATGCCGACCAATTTGACACCGTCCAATACCCGCACCAGCCGCGCGCCGATGAGTTCACGCGCGACGGTCAGCGTGGGGCGGTTGTAGAATTTACGGGAGAGGGGATGAGACATAAGATACAGTCATCAGTCATCAGTAACCAGTCATCAGTGTTCGGACGTGCAAAATTTCTTTACCCTGCATGGGGCGGATGTCCGATTCCGATAAGGTCACACCTGCAATCGTTCTGCCTCCGCCTGTGACGAATTCCACTTCAAAGGTTTTGTTGTCTGTATAACAATGGACGACCGCGCCTATATCTCCGCGGATGAGGCCGTACTCTTTCAGGTCACGAGAAAGGATAACTGTATCTAATTCGCGAATCATGTTTCTGATAGTGTGTATTTCAGATGAGTTGGGACATTTCGTAACCATGTCTCCCAACCCCGAAGGGGTGATCTGATTCTAGACCAGAATGTGATTTGTCCACAACCCCAAAGGGGTGATATTTTCCATCGAATCATGTCATCCCTTCGGGATTATGTTCCCAGCACGCCTCCGTTACAATCATGACATCCCTTCGGGATTGACGCTCGGACAATCTTCAACGTTGAGAGCGAAATTCATTTAAATCTCGGATCGCGCTGTAACGTTAATCGCAATCCATCCTCCAACTTGATCGAAGGCTGGAAGCGGAGTTTCTTCTGGGCGAGTTTCAAGTCGGCGCGCATACGCGAGACGCCGCCCGAGGTCTGGGCGTTGTAGACCACGTTAGCCTTGCTGACGGTTACATCGAGTACGAGTCGCACCAGGTCACGGACGCTGGTCTCCGTGCCCGAACCGATATTGATCATCAGCCCGTTGACGTTGGGCGCGGTCGCGGCGGCCACCATTCCGCTGACCACATCGTCCACGTAGACGTAGTCGCGGGTCTGGAAACCATCCCCGTGCGCGACCAGCGTCCCGCCGCGCAGGGCCTGTCGCAGGTAGTGCGGCACCACGGGCGGATGCGAGGCGGGCAGGCGCTGTCCTGGCCCGTAGGCGTTGAAGATGCGCAGGCTGACCGTCTCGATGCCCCACAGCCCGCCAATCGTGCGGACGTAGTATTCTGCCGAGAGTTTCGAAACCGCGTAGGGCGAGCGCGGGTTGGGCGTGACGGACTCCGTCAGCGGCTGATCGCCCAGGTCGCCGTACACCGCCCCCGAGGACGCGAGAACGACGCGCTTGATCCCCACGTCACGGATGGCCTCCATCAGCGAGACTGTCCCGCCCACGTTGACCGCGTTGTAGTCCCGCGGATACAGCACGGACTCCTGCACCGAGACGCGCGCCGCCAGGTGATAGACCACATCCACATCCTGGAGCAAGGTCCACAACTTCGGACGGTCGTTCACGTCGCCGCGTGTGAAATGGATATCTGGCGCCAGCGCCTGCGGGTCGCCTGTGGAAAGATCGTCGAGGCCGCGCACCTGGTGTCCCTCGCGGGCGAGTTGGTTGGCAAGCGTCGAGCCGAGGAATCCCGCGGCTCCGGTGATGAGAAAGTTCATGGTGGAAAGATTATAGCATTAAGGGGGATGTTGTCATTGCGAGCCTTCGGGAAGCAATCTCCACCTTCGCGAGGGGATTGCTTCGCTTTGCTCGCAATGACGGCCCTCGAAAATTGCTCATCAAATTTGATTGACTCACTCCGATTAGTGTGTTATCCTGTTGAGCGTAGGATAACAGTAAGTTCACGTTGGTAAAAGAACAGCAGCGGCTCACAGTTATATCTGTGGGTCGTTTCGTTTTTCCTCCGATGGAACAAAACAGAACACCTAATTTCTAATTTTGCCAAAGGAGGCAAACAATGTCTGATCGAATCAGTGGTACCGTAAAGTGGTTCAATGGCGACAAGGGCTTCGGCTTCATCGCCCGTGAGGGTGGGGCGGACGTCTTCGTCCACTTCTCCGCCATCCAGGGTGACGGTTTCCGTAACCTGCAGGAAGGCCAGAAGGTCGAGTTCGTGGTCGAAAAGGGTCCGAAAGGCCCCCAGGCGACCAACGTCACTGTCCTGAACTAGAACCAAAAAGAGCCTGGTGCGAAAGTGTCAGGCTCTTTTGATTCGTACATGGATATTGTATTTCGTTGAGGGAATTATTTTTGTGAAACGATCTTTTCCAACTCGCTCACCAAAAGCGGCAAGTCCAGTTGAATGATATCCCAGATAATATCGAGTTCGATGGAGTCATATTCATGAATGACGCGGTTGCGCGTTCCTTTCATGGCCTGCCACGGAAGATTGGCATACTTCTTTTGTGTGGCAGTTGAAACCCTGCCTGCTGCTTCGCCGATAATTTCAAGACGGCGGACAACCGCGTCTTGGAGAATAGCATCCTTCGCAAATTCCTCTCGTGATTTTCCACCCACATATTCAAGCGCCGCTCGTGAAGACTCGAGGATGTCATACAGATAGGCGTCATCGCGCGACATAAAATACCTTCGCAGAATCCAGGATAGCTTTGCGTCGGATGGGATTCCTGCTGGTTTTCACTCCCTGATAGGTAAGTAAATCCACTTCACGGCCAAGGATTTTCTTTAGTTTCTCTGGCATGGCAAAAAAGGCAAGACCTGGTGTGTAGCCTTTTTTGAATTCAACCAATATATCTACATCGCTGGTTGGCTTGAAATCCTCGCGCAGAACCGACCCAAAAAACGCAAGTTTTTGGATGTGATATCGGCGACAAAAATCTGCCACTTTTCTACGGGGAATGTTGAGCTTTGGACTGTCCATGCTTGAATTATACAACACGCGAACAACTCTGTTCTATTCTTTTTTCAACTCTACCTGTCCCATCTCGCTCCTCGTCAACACCACCACCGCAACCAGAATCAACGCGCCTCCAGCCAGTGTGACCGGCTCCAGCCGTTCCGCAAACAGCCATGCCGCGAGCAGGACGGTGACCACTGGCTCCAGTGTGGACAGCATCGCCGCGTTGGTGGGACCAATCCGCTCGAGGCCCGCGAGGAAGGTGACAACAGGGATGACGGTGGCGAGCAGGACGATGCCCGCCATGGACCACCAGCCCGAACTACTGGCAGGCAGGTGCGCGCCGTTGACCGCGGTCAGCATCCCGTAGACCGCGCCCGCCGATGCGAAAATCACCAGCGAGGACTGCACCGCGCTGACGTGTCTCATCACGTCCGCGCCGACGATGATGTAGACGGAGTAGACGACCGCCGCGAAGATGGCGAAGAAGATGCCGAGAAACTGCCCACCCGCGGGACCAACGGTCAACGCAGTGCCAACGAGGGCGAGCACGAGCGCGGCGACTTTGGCCCAGGTCACTTTTTCGCGGAGGAAGATCACCGACAGGATGAACACGAACATGGGGTAGAGATAAAGGAGCAGCGCGACCAGTCCCGCTGAGGCATATTTGATAGCGGAGAGGTACGAGAACGACTGTCCCACGTAGCCGAGCGCGCCCATGCCGATGAGGAGCGCGAGAACCCGTCCGCGTGGAAAAGGCTCCTTGCGCAGGAGCAGGATCAAGGTCATGATCGAAGCGGAGATGCCGAAGCGCAGGAAAAGCATCGTGAAGGTGTCCATCCCATCCGCGTAGAGAAAACGCCCGAAGATCGCCAGCGTCCCGAACGAGGCGGCGGAAATTGCAATGAGCAGGATGCCCGTCAGTCGTTTCATCAAAACTCCAACCCGAAAATTTCGCGCAAATATAACACATCAAAAACCCGCCTCATCGAGACGGGTTCACTGAAAACTGATCACTGATGACTGATCACTTTCTCTTGCGCGGTGCGAGCCGATTCTTTCCGTAACTGGTCGGCGTGGGCGCGGGACGCGGCGGGCGGCGGGAAAAATCCTGCATGGCGCCGCGGCCTCGTCCGCTGGAAGCAGAGCGGGGCGGCGGGGGAACCTTGTAGTCGAATCCCTCCAGCGTCTCGCGTTTGAGCGGCTGTCCCATGATGCGTTCGAGCTTTTTGATGATGTCGTCGTCTTCGGGTGTGACGAGCGTGAAGGCGTCGCCCGTTTTCTGCGCACGCCCCGTGCGCCCGATGCGGTGGATGTAGGCGTCGGCGGTGTCGGGCATGTCGAAGTTGATGACGTGCGAAATGTTCTCCACGTCCAGGCCGCGGGCGGCGATATCGGTGGCGACCATGATGTCGTGCGTGCCGTCCTTGAAGCCTTTCAGCGCGGACTGGCGCTGTCCCTGCGTGCGGTCGCTATGCAGGCTGGTCACTTTGTAGCCCGCCTGTTTGATCTGCCGTTCCACTTTTTGGGCTCGGTAACGCGTGCGTGTGAAGATCAGCACCGAAGTGGTGTCGGTGCGCTTGAGCAATTCGAGCAGGAGCGCGCCCTTCAAATGTTGCGGCACGGGATACAGCGCGTGCGTCACGGTGTACGCGGGGCGGCTGAGTCCCATGCTGATGCGTTGCGGCTCTTTAAGCGCTTGCTTGGCAAGAATCTCGACTTCGGCGGGGAAGGTGGCCGAGAACAACATCGTTTGTCGGTTGGCTGGCACAGCCTTGATGATGCGCTTCACGTCGGGCAGGAAGCCCATATCGAACATGCGGTCGCCCTCATCGAGCACCAGCACTTCGATGTGATTCATTTTTGCATGGCCTTGATTGATGAGGTCCAGCAGGCGGCCCGGACAGGCGACCAGGATCTCCGCGCCCTCGCGCAAGGCCTTGACCTGCGGACCGGCTCCGACTCCCCCGTAGATGGTTGCGCTCTTGAGCTTGGTCCCCGCTGACAGGTCGCGGATCACCTCGTGGATCTGCTCGGCCAGTTCGCGCGTCGGCGTGACGATGAGCACGCGCGCCACGTGCCGCGGCCCGTCGAGCAGTCTGTGCAAAATGGGGAGGATGAAGGCGGCGGTTTTGCCCGTGCCCGTCTGCGCGGTGCCGATGATGTCGCGTCCGCGCAACGCGGCGGGAATGGCCGCCTCCTGGATGGGCGTGGCGGTTTCGTAACCCACCTTTTTGATCCCCACCATTAAGCGGGAATCCAAATTGAATTGTTCGAAGTTCACGATTGTTCCTATTCTTTCTTGAATCTCCCCGTCATTGCGAGGAGGGTGTTCTTCCCGACGCCTGTCCTGAGCGAAGTCGAAGGGAAGCAATCTACTGGAAACTTGGGATTGCTTCGCGTCCTTCGACTTCGGGAGTACCCTCCGCTCAGGACGCTCGCACATAGTCCCGACATCGTCCCGAATCTCTTGCGGGATGCTCTTTCGGGAATGACGGGATGTTAGGGGTGGTTTGAGTCAAAATTGTGATTTATCGAGATTGCAAATATTCATCGAAAGCCCGCTTTTTCCAACGCGGCCGCCACCTGTCTCGGTTTCAAGACGGGCAGTTTAGGCATACGCCTTCACTGCCACATCCACTTTGAATTTGAACACTTCCATCGCCTCGGCGGGAAGTGAATTGCGCGGGTCTTCGGATGGGGGAACGGGGCGCAAATAGGGCAATCCGTCCTCGAAGCAACCTTCAAGGCGCAAGGTCGCGGCTTCGAGCAGATTCTTGCGCGCTTCCGCAGATGTTTTTCCCTGCGAAGCCACATCCAGTTCGGGGCAGAATGCGCTGTATTCTTCGTCCTCTTTCCAAAGGATGCCGGTAAAGACAAACAGTTCCATGAAGGGTCTCCTGCGAAAATTATACACCCTCTTCCATCGAAAACCCGCCTCTCATCGAGACGGGTTTTGCCTCCTGCTTTCCGCCTCCTGCCTACTGCCTCCCGCCTTCCGCCTACTGATGACTGATCACTGATAACTGATCACTGCCCCTATGCGCGCATCCGCTCCAAATTTCCTGCGGATAGACGATGAGATTCGTCCCGGGCAGGTTCTCCATGACCAGCCCCGTGTTCAGGTTGATGCCGACGCGCTGGTAGGCTTTGTACGCCAGTTGGCTGCAATAAAAAGCATCCTCCCTTTCCGCGTTCAGGAAATTCAGGTTGTATGGCTTGCCCACCTGCGCCAGGCAGTAATCCGCCACGGTCAGCCGCGCCTGCCCCTCCTCTTCCGCGGAAAATCCCTGCCTGTCCAGCGGATAAGACACGCCGTAGAACGTGTCCACCAGCAGGCCGCGTTCGGGCATGGTGTGTTCGGGTTCCCAGACGCCGTTGTGGATTTCAAACGTGACCACGCCCTTCGCGCCCGCCTCGATACAGCGTCCCTCGGGGCCGAGATAGATGACGGTGTGGTCCACGTCGCCAGGCACCAGCCGTCCCACCAGCCGCCAGAATTCGCCGGGCAGGATGTCGGGCTTGCCGTTCATCGTGCAGATAATGTCGCCTGTCTGTAACGGCAGGCCGTTGATTTGATAAGTGTGTATCATTCTGTACTCATTATACGGGCTTCCGCCCGCTTTGTTTCACCAGAAAATCCATCTGATGCGCGATGTAAACCAGTTCGCCGCGCTCGATCTGCGCGCGCCGCACAGACAGCCAGTTCGCGAACGCGGCCGCGTCCAGCGCGGGGTGTCCCGTCAGCGACTGCTCGAAGAAATGCAAAATAAAATGCAGGAAATATTTTTCGTCCGCGGGGTACGCGCCCTCCACCGCGTGCGCCACCCAGTCCGACGCGCCCGCCGCCAGCGCCTCCGCGCCCGCGCCGCGCAAATGCCCGAACAGATGCCGCCCCGCGCGGCTGTTGCCGCCCGTCGGGCGCGTGTCCATCGTCTCGTGGTACAGCCGCTCGATCTGCGCGTCGAGCGCCGCGTCGAGCGTCGGCTCCAGCGTCGTCACGCCGTCGAAGTTGACCGTCAGCCAGGCGAGCGACTTCGTCAGCGAAAACAATTTCGGCAAACTCTCGGGCATGGGGAGCAGGTCCAAAAACGCGTGCGCGATCAACAGGTCGGCGGGCGCATTTTTTCTTTGGATGAAATCGAAGACGTCCGCGCGCTCGAAGCGGATGCGGACCTCCCGCGCGTGGTCGAACACCCGAAGCGAATCCTGCTCGCTTCCTTCCACGCCCAGGCCTGCTTCCGTTGCCCATTGCGGAATCCACGCCCGCGCGAAGTCCGCGTTCTCGGGCATCTCGTCCACCAAAACATATTCCGCCTTGCGGACAATATTCCACCGCACGAGCCGCGCCAGCATCGTCCCAATCCCCGCGCCGACTTCGATGATGCGGACCGGCTCCGCGGGCAGGTTGGCGCGCAGCGCGTCCAGCACGACGCGGTTCAGGGCGCGGTCGTCCACGCTTTGTTTGGAGAGCAGGTAACGGGGGAAGGAGTAGTTCATAAAAATCCTATCGTCACTGCGAGCCGCCGTCCTCCCGAAAGAGCATCGGGACTGCGTGAGCGGAGGGACGTGTTCTTCGTCCCGCAGTCGAAGGACGGGTTTCATGAGCAACGGTTGTTTGAATCTACTTGCCCTTCGACTTCGCTCCCTCGACTTACACTCGGTCGCTCCGCTCACAACGTCCTGATGCTCTTACAGGAGGGCAGTGGTTCGTAATGGCATGTAAAAGAAACTCTCGAATGTTCTTCGCCGTCTGTTCCCACGTCGGCTGGACGCGGTATCTCTGCAACGCGTTGAGCGACAGCCGCGTCAGTAAACCGCGATCCGCTGAAAGTCCCGCGAGACGCGCCGCGAGGGTCGCCGAGTCGTTGGGCGCGATCAGGTAACCCGTCTTCCCGTCTTCGATGATCTCGCCCGCCGCGCCCGCAGTTGTGCCGATGGCGGGGAGACCGAATCCCATCCCTTCGAGATAGACGATGCCGAAGCCCTCGTAACTCGAAGGGACGACGAGCACATGCGCCTGTCGGAGTTTTTGTTGGAGAGGTTCGTTGTCGAGTGGGCCGTGAAGAAAGACGCAGGAAGAAAGATTGCTGGCCGCGATTTTTTCGCGCATGGCTTTGGCATACGCGGGATTTGTTGTCGGTGAGCCGATCACATCCAAACGGTAAAGCGAGATATTATCTCGCTCTACGGCCAGCGCATCAATCAATGTGTGTAGTCCCTTGCGCTCGATGACATTGCCTAAAAACAAAATCCGCAGTTCGGGGCTTTTTGCGCGCTCAATGATTTCATCCTCGGTGACTTTCATCCCAAAACGATCCGTTGGCGGATAGGCCACAATGGATGGCCTTCCATTAACCATCAATCCATTAACCACGCATTTCGTTGTTTCCGAATTGAAGATGAACCCGTCCACGCTTTGCAGGTATTTCTTTTCGATGAAGCGATACAAGCCGTTTTGCCATTTCGAGCGCAGTTCGGAACAGCGCAAGTGGTGGACGAGGGAGATTATGGGATACGGATGTTTTCCCGCATTCGCGGCGATCAGCGAGGGATGGTTCAACTCATCTTGAATCAAAATGTCGAACATCCCTTCGCGAGGGGATTGCTTCGCCGCTTCGCCCTTCGACTGCGCTCCGCTCCGCTCAGGGCGGCGGTTGGTGGTGACAGGGAGTCGGAACCGAAGATTATCCATCAGATGCGCGGCGTAGTTTCGCCACGGCAGGCTGATGAATTCCACGGTATCCCCCTGCGCGCGCAGATACTCGACCAGTTTGCGGTCGTAGAAATACCCTCCGCTGAGGGTGTCGAGCGAGCCGTAGATAACCAAACCCAGTTTCATAGAAAAACGTTGAACGTTAAACGTTTAACGTTCAACGTTGAATGCCGCCCACGCGTTCGCATGTTCCCACAAAACCACTTTGAGCGCGGTGATATTCTTTGCCTGGATGCGCTCGTTGAGCGACGTAGCCAGGATGCGCGCAAAATTTTCCAGGGACGGATTCAATCCCGCGAACTCAGGTTTCTCATTCAGCATTTGCTCTTTGTAATAGCCGACGATCTCATCGAGATGCTTTTCCACGTCCATGATGTCCACGAGATAGCCGTGCTGATCGAGATCGTTTCCAGACAGTTGCAATTCCAGCACGTAGTGATGCGAGTTGGGAAAATTTTCCGCGCCCCAGTCCCCTCCGACGAGGAAGTGACGGGCGATGAATTCGCGGCGGACGGCGAGGGTATACATGAGTGCTCCAGTGTCAGGTGCGAGGTGTCAGGTTGGGAGAGGTGGACATTTTGATCACATACGTTTTCGCGGCCAGGTCGTAGAGGGTTTGATGTGTTTTTGTCAGGACAAGGCTGAGGATATTCAACCCGACCAAAGTGTAAACCAGGATGAGGCCGCCGGTAATCGCAGGTGAAAATTGTTGATAGAATTTTATCTGCCACACCAGCGTATGCGCGATTTCCCAGGGGACGAATTTAAGCAGTGTGCGGAGGAACGCTCTTCCAAACGAAATTCGCATCCCATTGGAGTCTGTGACTCGGATTCCCAATCTTTGCTTGCCCCAGGTGGCCTGTCGTGGGGATGCCTCGTTGATCGCAAAATAAAGTGTTATGGGAAGTGTAACCAGCAGGAAGGCGATCAATTGCGCCAGAACGCGGTTCAAAAACAGCGATCGGAACGAGGCCGAAAGAGCGCTCGCAAGCAAGTCGAGGCCCAGGATGACAGCCAGGTAAATGAAAAGAAGCACATAATCCAGCGCAAATGCGCCAACCCTTTGCCAGAACCCCGCAAATGTTTTCATGTTGCTCCCTTCATGTGTACGTAATCAGGATTTGGATTGTCTCTTGCGGACGTTCATCCAACAGCCGATAGGCGTCCGCGGCCCGATCGAGCGGGAAGCGGTGCGTGATCCACTTTTCGGGGTGGATGCGGGCGAGCGCGTCCCACGCGACCCCGAAGCGGCGGGACTTGTCCCAGCGGGCGGACAACTCTGGCGCGATGGTGCTGACCTGTGACGAGATGAGTTTGATGCGCGAGCGGTGGAATGCGCCGCCGAGGTCAATGGGTGCGCGCTTCTCTCCGTACCACGAGCCGATGACGACGCGTCCCGAAAAGCGGGTGAGCGCGATGGCGTCATTCAGGGCGGAAGGATTACCGCTTAGTTCATACGTCAAGTCGAATCCGTCCTGCGCGTAGCCAGATAAACAAGAACGGAAGTCTGTTGCGTCAGGGTCAAGCGAGGCGGTTACTTTGAAGTCGAGGGAAGATTGACAACGCAAGGGAAAACAATCCGCGGTGACCAAAGCGTTGAGCGGGAATTCGCGGAGCAGGGAAGCGACGAGAAGTCCAACCACGCCCTGCCCGAAGACCAGGGCGCGCTCGCCCAAAATCGGCGCGCCGTCCTGCACGAGGTTGACGGCGGTCTCCATGTTGGGGAGGAAGCAGGCGGAGTCGGGAGGGAGTAATTGGGGAATGGTAATTAGTAATTCTGGTTTGGTGATGAAATGGGAGGTGTGAGGTTGAAAGGCAAAAACAAGACGGTCTTTCCAACTACTATTTACCGATTTACCAATTACCGCTACTCGCCCCACACACGCATACCCGTAGGCCAGCGGATACTCAAAGCCGCCGCGCAACGCCGAGATAACGGGATCCGTTTCCAGGCCTGCACTGAGCGCAGTCGAAGTGTCCCGCGGAAAGCGGCCCTGGTAGATGAGCATCTCCGTCCCCGCGCTGATCGCGGAGCAGGTCGTCTCCACCAGCGCTTCGTCCGCGCCGAGGGTAGGCAGAGACTCCTCGCGGAGTTCCACCTGTCGCGGCGCGGTAAAGTAGATTGTCCTGCGTTTCATGCGCCCATTTTACCCCCAGCGCTGTGTTTATTGTTTGTCGCTGCGCAGGAGGAAGATCAAAACCACTTCGGCGATCTTGGCGGGCACGCCGTAAAGCGAGTCATGGCTGAAGAAGGGCGCGCGCTGGATGATCACGTATTGGATGACCCAGATGAAAATCCAGGCCGCGATGGTGAGGGCGGCGAAGCCCATGAAGCCCATGCGGACGAGATTGTGTTTTTGCTGGAAGAATGCGATCGGCAGGAAGTACGCGCCGAGCAGGCCGAGATAGCCCACGCCGTTCAGGAGGAAAAGCGGATCGGCGCCGTCGGGGAAGAGGATTTTGTCGAATGCGGCCGCGAAGTGCAAGACAGCAGTGACGAGCGCGGCGAAGATAATTCCGTAATGCTTGTTGGTAAGTTTCATGGCACGACTCCTTGATCAATAAGAACTCGTGTAAAAACAAGTTCCATGTTTTGTCAGCAGTTGCACTGCTGACCGGCTCGCAGTTCAACTGCTCGCGAACTTTGAAAACGGGAAGTTATTCTTACACAGATCCTAAGGTTTTCGGTTAGACGAGGCGGATGGCGCGTTCTTTACTTTGCCATTCCGCGGCCTGCCAAAAGTAATCCCAGCCCGCCGATGAGCAGGTCGCGGGCGCGGATGAGCAGGGTCACGCCGAGCGCCGAGGCCGCGCTGACGCCGAACGCGCCGAGCGCAAAAACCTGGCTGGCTTCCAGCGCGCCGAGTCCGCCGGGCAGCGGCACAAGGAACGCCAGCCAACTCATCGTCCAGGATGCAACGACCTGCCAGGATGTGAGTTCGATGTTCAGAAAAAACGTGATGAGAAACGTCGCCGACCATGCCGAGCGCGCCCAGCAGTGAAACGAAAACAGCGGCCAGCAATGCTTTGAAGTGGCGGCGGCAGAACGCGCCGGCCATGCGTTCGGAGGCGGCAAGGAAGCGCGTCGCTTTTCTTTTTGGAAACACACGCAGAATGGACGAGATCGGATGCCCCCCGCGCCGCAGAAGGATAATGTGGATGGGCGGCCATGCCAGCAGGAGGACGATCCCGATCAGACTCACGATGGGCCTGCTCCCGTTTGTGGGAAGGATGCCCGCCTCGAAGATCGCCGCCAACCCAAACGCCAGCAGGACGAAGTTGGCGAGGAACTCGAGCAGTTTGTCCATCAGGACGGTGGCCGTGGCGCGCGTGTACGTTAGTCCGTAACGATGCCGGAGCGCCAGCGCCTGCAACGGTTCCCCGCCCACCTGCGGACCGAGCGTGAAGTAACTGACCCCGAACACAGCCACCCGCACCAGCAACAATGGAAAATACGGGACGCGTTTTGCTTCGGCCTGCGTGATGATCCACCAGCGAAGGGTGACGAGCGCGTAGATGCCCGCGTTGACTCCCATCAGCGCGGCGATTTGCCACAAACGCAGTTGGCGCAGGGTTGACCAGATTTCCGTCAGCGGCGCGTTGCGGAGGGCAAAGTAGAGCAGCGCGGCGAGGAGCAGGAGCAAGAGCAGGCGGGGGAGGTGTTTACGCATGTTGTGTGTTTACACTGTTTCGTATTGCGTGTTGCGTAATGACCATCCCAGCGTTGTGGATTCTTGGATAATGTCCGCTGGGTTGAAAGGTCGAAGACCTTCGTATGTTAGCACGGCGGATCTTATCCCCGTGCGATGCCCGAGGGTGGATTACGCGGGTCGGACAGGATTCGTTTTCAGACGCGCGGCGTCACGGTCAAGGCGGGCGCGTAGGGGATGGCTTTTCTGTTTCGATGCGCGTCCGCGCGGCGATGGGACTCGTGCGGGGATGGAATCCCCGCGCTATTCTTACAAAGCCCTTCGGGCTGGTGTCACGTTAAATCAGGGACTGTCCCTCGCCCTCGGGTGGATTTTCGATCAACCGTTTCATCTCTGCCAAGATGGCCTGATGAATGACAGATGTTTCCTTCGTCCCCAGTTCCTGGATTGTGATGGGTTTTCCAATCTGCACCGTGACGGTCACAGGTTTGGCGTTGAACTGAATGTGCGCCAGCAACTGAAAAGCGGCGGCAAGTTTCTCGCGTCCCATGCGGTCGCGCTTCAAGCGGATCAGTGGATGGTGCGCGGTCTTGTCCCAGATGACGCCG
>Ga0210058_1003194_pt1 | contig 12901 bp, 18 predicted proteins | sample CryGeymeta201511_FD_183979 | JGI IMG/M metagenome (GOLD analysis project Ga0210058, IMG submission 183979) | Groundwater microbial communities from Crystal Geyser aquifers in Utah, USA - Crystal Geyser metaG 2015-11 (SPAdes) (version 2) | ecosystem: Environmental > Aquatic > Deep subsurface >...
AAATGAGGTAATTTTTCACCCATCACAAGTGATTAGAAAACAAGAAGCCAGTTAAGAAAAATTTTTCTTACTGGTTTTTTATTTATCGTCAATCAGGCGGTTTTTTGGTTACTAAACCCTTACTTCCAACTCAAATCTAAGATAATTATTGGGATACTGTCCATAATCTAAACATCGTCCCGTAGACGGCCTTTCTACTTGTGGATAATGAAGCCCCGTTCAAGCTGGGTTTTGTGGTAAAATAAAGAAATATGAAAAAAATAAACAATATAGAATAATGTCTTTAGATTGGCAAAAATTACTTAAAATTGCATATATTGAAGCTCAGAAAAGCACTTTTCCGCATACCCAGAACGGAGCTATTTTAGTTGACGATAAAGGAAACGTTATTCTCTCGGCAGCAAATAGTTTCCCGGATGGAATAATGGAAACTCAAGAACGAAAAATTAAACCTTTGCGTTCTAAATTTGGCGTACACGCAGAACGAAATTTAATTTACCGCGCCGCACAGCGTGGAATAAAAACAAAAGGGCTTACCATGGTATGTTCGTGGGCAACATGCAGCGATTGCGCCCAAGGTATAATTCAAGCAGGCATTAAACGATTGGTGACTCACAAACAAGCCATTGATAGGTCTTATGATTGGCAAGAGGATATAGAATTTGCTTTTGCAATGTTACGTGAGTCCGGAGTCGAGATTATTATTTTTGATGGGAAGATAGGAGTGGGCAAGATTTTACGAAGAGGAGAATTTTGGGAGCCATAATTTTACGGGACACATTGGTGAATGAAAATAAAAAATCGCCTCCGCCAGTGGGTGGAAAGGCGGTTTTTTGGTAGAATAGAATATATGGAGATTAAAGAGTTTCAAAAAATGTGTGCTGATGTTGTAGATAAAATAGATAAGAAATACGGGATAGAAAGAGACCCTCAACTTGCCTTTACTCAACTGATGGAAGAAATTGGAGAATTGGCGAGAGATATCAACCTTAAACGATTAAGAAGAAAAGAACCAGATAAAGAAAACCTATCTGGAGAATTTGCGGATGTATTTTTACAGTTAGCGATGTTAGCGGAAATGCATAATATAGATCTAGAGGAAGCCATAGAAAATAAAATCAAAAAATTAAAGGAGAGAGGCTATTTAGAAGAAAAATAAAATTTTTAGGTGGTAACTAATAATTCCTTTATTTGTCCTAAAGCAACCTCAGGATATTTAAACACTTCTGCCCATCTTAAAGTTCTAAAATCGTCCGCCAGAACGAGCCGAATCTCAAACCTTAATTTCTCTAGGTTGACTGATTGATTTTTAAATGTTAATCTTACTCACAAGATAGTTGCCTAATAAAAATTTAGTCGAGTTTATTCAGGGAACTAAACTTTAGGATAAAACCTTAAAACATTAATTAAATTAATCATATAACCATAAACATGGAAGGAACAATCAAAAATCTTACAGATAAAGGATTTGGATTTATTACCGTTGATGGCGAAGAAAAAGATTTGTTTTTTCACAAGAATGAGCTGAAAGGCGTAACCTACGAAGAGCTGAAAGTAGGTGATAGAGTTTCTTTTGAAAAAGCTGATTCTCCAAAAGGACCCAACGCAACAAACGTAACCCGCATTTAAGATTTTGTAAGGTCAAATAGATGAAAATCAAGTCCCGCTTCCGGCGGGATTTGATTTTTAATACGGATTAAAATAGTTTATACTGACGATATGCTTGTTGATGATGTAAAAATACGGGTGACAGCAGGGACCGGCGGAAAAGGGGCGGTGGCCTTCAATAAAAATGTGATGTCTCTGGGCCCTGTCGGCGGCAGCGGCGGCAAGGGAGGCAGCGTTTATGTTGAGGGTATTTCCGATTTGGGCGCGTTAAATAAATTCCGCCTTAAAAAAGAATTTAAAACTGAAAACGGACAGGACGGCCGTCCGCAATTTTGCGACGGTAAAGACGCGAGTGATTTAGTTTTGACAATTCCTGTCGGAACCGTGGTGCACAATTTAGAAACAGGCGAAAATATTGAGATAACTAAAATTGGCCAACAGGCGGTAATCGCTCGCGGCGGAGCGGGAGGAAAAGGGAATTTCCATTTTCGTTCGTCAACAAATACAACTCCGAAAGAATTTGAATACGGAAAGCCCGGGGAGTCTCTTGAAATCCGTTTTGAATTAAAATTGATTGCCGATGTGGGATTTGTAGGATTGCCAAATGTCGGCAAATCAAGCCTGCTTAATGAATTAACCAACGCCAAAAGCAAGGTGGCAAATTATCCATTCACAACCCTGGAACCCAATTTGGGAGCTTATTATGGTTTGATACTTGCCGATCTTCCCGGGCTCATTGAAGGCGCGTCTGCCGGCAAAGGGCTCGGCATTAAATTTTTGCGGCACATAGAGCGCACAAAAATTCTTTTTCATTTCGTGGCCGCAGATTCTGCCGACCCGGTTGCGGATTATAAAACGGTGAGAGGCGAGCTTGGAGCGTATAACAAAATGCTTCTGGAAAAGCCGGAATATGTTTTCTTGAGCAAAAAAGACGCGGTTTCAGAAGTAGCTATCGACGAGGCGTCAGAGAAGCTTAAAAGAGCGAAGAGAGAAATCTCTTCTTCTCCTTCGTCTGCCGACGGGCAGACTCGGAAATTCAATAAAAACATAACGCAGATTTCCATATTTGATTGGGACAGCATTGAGCTTGTCAGAAAAATACTTAACGATTTAATTTTAGAAAAAACAGAGTTAAAATTATAATTCTAACGTCGTTCACGATGCGGAGCCAGATTTGACACGATAATTTGATGTACGATATAATAGAATTGTATGGACAAAGATTTTAGTGAGCTGGTTGAATATTTAGAAGGGAAGTTTATTCGTATTGACGAAAGGTTTGATGAAATGAAGAATGATTTTGTAGATTTTCAGACTTCGGTTGACGCTTATGCTAAAAAAGGCGGATACGTTTTTTGAAGAAATGGTTGCACTTTCTCACAAAGTTGACCGCCACGAGAAAGGGTTTCATCAGATTGCGGATAAACTTGGTATAAAGTTAGAGTACTAATTTATATTTTTAATTTAATAAATTCCCACCGCCTCGAAAAAGAGGCGGTTTTTATTATTCGTTTTTAGTAAGATAATTATAGTCTGACTTGACATTCAAATTCCAAAAGATAAAATATCAATATAGATTGATATTTGTGAAAAACTTATGAAATTAAAATGCTGTAAAAATAAAAAAACCAACGGCGAATTAAAAAAGGCAGTTGATTTTTTAAAGGTAATTTCCGAAAAAAACCGTCTTCTTATTTTGTGTTTGTTAAAAAGAGGAGAGATGTGTGTTTGCGAAATATGGCAACACCTTGGCTTGCCGCAAAATCTTGTTTCTCATCACTTAAAAGTCCTAAAAGATTTCGGTTTAATTAAATCACGCAGAAAAGGCACAAAAATTATTTATTCTCTAAATCTAAAAAACATCAAAAAATTTATTTCATTGTTATCCCATTTTATCAAGTAAATTTAATAAAATGATAACTATCAAAATTTTGGGCTCTGGCTGCCCCAAATGCCAGATGTTGGAGGCAAATGCGAAAAAAGCGGTTGAAGAACTCGGATTAAGAGATATTCAGGTCGAGCATATTTACGATATAAACAAAATTGTTGAAATGGGGATAGCTCTTACTCCGGCCATTGCCCTTGATGAAGAAATCAAGGCGGCGGGTCGGATTCCGGATGTTGAAGAAATTAAAAGTTGGTTAAAAGAAATTAAAAAATAAACGTGAAATCAAAAACCGAGCTTCCAAAAGAAGCGAAGGTGAAGAAGAGAACAAAACTCTCTTCGCCAAGATTAATTTTTGGTGTTTTGTTAATTTTTTTGCTTTTGGCTGCTTTAGTTAACTTTGAGTGGTATGGCGCCATTAAAAAGAGCCACTTGATAGAACAGGGGATTTTGCCGGCAGAACCTTTCCCGATTTTGCCCGGAACTCCCTGGTGGCAAATTCCCCTTTTAACTCTTTTTAGTTATATTTCAAAAGCCTGGTTTTGTCTGGGCATGGCTTTTTTGATTGCCGGCGCTGTTCAAACTTTTATTCCTAAAGAATTAGTGGTTAAATATTTAGGAAAGCGAAGCCCCAAGGCCTATTTCATCGCCGCCTTTGGCGGGCCTTTGCTTTCTGTTTGTTCCTGTTCAACCATTCCTTTATTTGCCGCCATTAAAAAAAGAGGAGCAGGGTTGGGACCAGCCATCACATTTTTATTGGCAACTCCAGCTATTAACCCGGCAGCGATAATTTTAACTTTCAGTTTATTATCTTGGAAATTTGTTATCGGCAGAATTATGTTGGCTTTGAGCGCGGCGATTATTACCGGTTTAATCATTGAAAAAATTTGGTACGAACAAGAATTAGATGGGATTTCAGAACTAAAAGTTGAATATCAAGAAAAACCCTTGAATTTGAAGGAAGATTTAAAAGAATGGCTAAAAAATGTTTGGGATTTTGTCAAGAAGATTTTGCCCTTGGTTCTTTTAGGAATTTTTATCATCGGAATTGTAAAGATTTTCTTAACCTCAGAGGTTATCTCCAAATATTTAGGTCAAGGATTTTGGCAAATTGCTTTGTCTTCCATTGTGGGGGTGGTCATTTACACACCTACTTTAGTAGAAATTCCTTTTGTTAGAGAATTGTTGGTTTTGGGAATGGGCACAGGGCCCGCTTTGGCATTTTTGTTAACCGGTCCAGCTTTAAGTTTGCCTTCAATGCTGGGAGTTTCAAGGGTTATAAAATGGAAAATAGTTTTGAACTACGCCTTGATTATGTGGATTTTGGGAATTATCGGCGGACTTATTTTTGTCTATTTTCTGCCCCAAATAAAATTACTTTAAACCCAATATTTTAGAATTATGAATAAAAAAATTATTATTCCAACAATTCTATTTATTATTGTTTTGATTTTTTCTTTTGTTATGCTTTCGCAGGAAAAAAATAAAAACCAGCCAAAAACGAATGAACCAGCTACTCAAGAAAGCCAACAGATCAATCAAAACCAAATTATTCTTTTTTACGGCGATGGTTGTCCACACTGCGCGATTGTGGAAGAATATATTAAAGAAAATAAAATTGAAGATAATATCTCTTTTACTCAAAAAGAAGTGTATTATGATAAAGGAAACGCCGATGAATTGGCAGAAAAAGCCAAAATTTGCGGCATTCCGACAGATTACATCGGCGTGCCCTTATTGTGGGACGGAGAAACATCAAAATGTTTTGTCGGCGATCAGGATATAATATATTTTTTCAATCAAAAAATTAATGAAAAATAGCATGAAAAAATTATCTTTTTATCTACTGGCGATTTTAGGGTTGAGTTTTGTTTTTGCTGAAAAAGCATCGGCGGTTTGTCCTATTTGCACTGTTGCTGTTGGAGCGGGAGTAGGTTTATCTCGCTGGCTCGGCATAGACGATTCCATAACAGGTCTTTGGGTCGGAGGATTAGTTGTTTCTATGATCACTTGGACGATAAGCTGGTTTGATAAGAAAAACATTAGATTTAAGGGCAGGGCGATATTAACGATTTTGGGTTATTATTTGTTCATTGTTGTCCCTCTTTATTTTTTAGGCATTATGGGCAATCCCTTAGATACATTATGCGCTTGCGGTTTAGATAAACTTTTACTCGGAATAATTGTCGGCAGTTTTGGTTTTTGGTTTGGCGCCAGCTGGTATTATTATCTTAAAGAAAAAAATCAGGGCAGGGCATATTTTCCATTTCAAAAAGTCGTTATGCCCATTAGTCCCTTAATTATATTAAGTATAATTTTTTATTTTTTAACTAAATAAATATATGCAAGAAGACGAAAAAACAATTCAAAAAATAAATGAATTTGTCCAAAAGGTTGACGCAATGAAAAAACAGGACAAAATGGATTTGTCGTCCGATCAGGATTTAAGTATCGCCATAATGAATCTTGTCAGCATTGAGGAACATTTTTTCTTTACCGGAGCCAAAACGCAAAAGACGGAATATTACGATCTCATTAATGAAGTTCGGGAAATGCGCAAAACACTTCTCAAAAAAATTATCAAAGAATATAAGGGCGAAGTCTGGTGCATTTCCAAACATTTGTTAGCGGCCTCCATGCGACTGATGGAAGTCGGCACAAAGCAATTAGGAATGGGTAGAAAGGACGAAGCTTATGATTTGTTCGGCAAGGCATACAGTCTTTATTCTCTTTTTTGGGGTTTGGATATGAAGTTGATTGACGCTAAAGATATAAAAAAGATTGACGATAGCGCCTTAAATAAGCACGATAAAGAGAAAAAAGGATTTGCGGGTAAATTAGGAGAGTTGGTGAGAAAAATAATTGATTGTTGCATTGAGTAAATAGATTTGGGAATTTTCCTAAATCTTCATCAACCAGGTTCTAACGGACTCCAGCCCACGGAGCAGACCGAGACGGGTATCCCGTTAGGGCGAGCGAGAGGCATAGAAAAATCGCTTAAAAAACGATTTTTTGATAGAATATAAATATGAGTAAAAAGATATTTGTTTTTCTATTAATAGTTATTATTCTTGGAGGGGCGGTAGTATACTTTACAGTATTAAAGCAGGACAGAGTGATAGTCACCAGTGTTAATAGTTTTGAAGAATGCGTTTCTGCCGGTTATTCAGTAATGGAAAGTTATCCCAGGCAATGCAAGACGCCCGACGGCAAAACATTTACAGAAGATATTGGAAATGAATTAGAAAAATTGGATTTGATAAAGATAAATAATCCTCGTCCAAATCAAATTATTGAAAGTCCGCTTTTTATTAAAGGAGAAGCAAGAGGATTTTGGTTTTTCGAAGCCAGCTTCCCGGTTAAACTTTTTGATAATAATGGTTTTCTCTTAGGCGTAACACCAGCTCAGGCCTTGGGCGATTGGATGACAGAAGATTTTGTGGAGTTTACGGCCACGCTTCCTTTCGCAGTTCCTTCTATCCCAGAAGGCAGATTGGTTTTAGAAAAAGATAATCCATCAGGATTGCCGGAACACGCAGACGAATTAATAATCCCGATTCACTTCAAAGAGGCATCAGAAGTTTCGCAGGAGTTTATGACCGTAAAAATATTTTTGAGCGACTCCCGTTTCGTAAATGAGCCTTATTTTGATTGTTCTCGGACTATAGCTGTTGAAAGGCAAGTTCCTAAAACTCTGGCGGTTGCCAAGAGTGCTGTTGAAGCTCTTTTGCGAGGGGCAACACAAGAAGAAATTAACCAAGGATTTGTTTCAAACATAAACTCAGGAGTGAGAATTCAAAGCTTAACTATTGAAAACAGTATAGCCAAAGTTGATTTTGATGAACAACTGGAGTTTCAGGTTGGCGGCTCGTGCAGAGTGGCGGCAATCAGAGCTCAAATAACAGAAACTTTAAAGCAGTTTCAGACAGTTGATGCCGTTATCATCTCAATTAATGGCCGGACAGAAGATATTTTGCAGCCCTGATAAATCTGGTATACTGTTTCACTTATCTCACTTTAGCTTAAAATAGCCCCGACCGAGATGCGTTATGGAACACTCTCAAAAAGCGCCAATTTTCCCTTTAAACCACAGGTTCTGGACCGACTACGGGAGCTCGTAAAAAAAATCGCCAATCAGGCGCCTGCCTGTCGGCAGACAGGGTTTTTTGGTAGAATAAATCAATTATGGAGAAGGACATTGTTTTAAAAGTGGAAAATTTGGATGTGGAATTGGAGGGAGAGAGGATTTTGGAGAATTTGTCTTTTGAAGTTAAAGAAGGAGAGGTTTTAACGATTTTAGGGCCAAATGGGGCAGGGAAGACGGTTTTGCTAAAAACCTTGCTTGGGATTTTGCCTTATCAAGGAGAAATTGAATGGAAAAAAGGAGTGAAGATTGGTTATGTTCCTCAGAGGTTGCCTTTTATAAAAGATGTTCCGATGAGCGTGAAAGAATTTTTTGATTTGAAAAATGTTTCTGGAAAAGAAAGCGAGGAAATTTTAGGGTCAATCGGCCTTGAAAAAGATATTTTGGAAAAGAAAATTGGAGATTTGTCTTCGGGTCAATTTCAGAGAATTTTAGTTGGCTGGGCATTAGTGGGTAATCCCCAAGTTTTGCTTTTTGATGAACCAATGACTGGAATTGATATTTCAGGCCAAGAATCAGTTTATAATCTTTTAGAAAAATTGAGAAAAGAAAGAAATTTAACCATTTTATTAGTGACCCATGATTTAAGCATTGTTTATAAATTTGCTACCAATTGTCTTTGCTTGAATAAAAAGGTTTTGTGTCATAGTGTTCCAAAGGAATTAACGACAGAGCGTCTTTCCCAACTTTACGGCGGGGGGATAAAGTTTTATCGACACAGCCATGAGTAATCAATTTTTATTCAGTTTAATTTCCGGAATTTTTATTGGCGGAGCAGCAGGTTATTTGGGGTCTTTGATGCTGACTAAAAGAATGGCTTTGGTTGGCGATGCCTTAGGTCATGTGGCATTGCCAGGGATGGGATTGGCTTTACTTTTTGGTTTAGACGTTTCTTTTGGCGCTTTTTTGTTTTTGCTTTTGGGAATTTTTTTAATCTGGCTATTTGAAATAAAAACTTCTTTGCCAATGGAGGCTCTGGTTGGTGTCGTTTTTGTTGCTTCTTTAGCAATTGGATTTTTAATCGTGCCAGAGCCGGAATTATTGGAAGCTTTGTTTGGAGACATCTCTAAAGTTTCTTTTGAGATGGCTATAGTGTCAATTATTTTTTCTATTTTGATATTTTTAATGATAAATCGTATTTATCCTAAAATGATTTTGGCTAACATCTCTGATGATTTAGCTAAAAGTGAGGGAATAAAAATTAAAAAGCAAAATTTTATTTATTTACTTTCAATTGCAGCCATTGTTGCCTTGGGAGTGAAAATTGTCGGCTCTCTTTTAGTTGGGGCACTCGTTATCATTCCGGCAGCTACAGCCAGAAATCTAAGCAAAAATTTAAAAGAATATTCTTTGGGAAGCGTAGTTCTCGGCATTTTAAGCTGCCTTTTTGGCAGTTTGCTTTTTAAAGTCACCTACCTTCCCGCCGGCCCCTTAATTATTCTCACCTCAACTTTCTTTTTCTTAATTTCTTTAATTCTTAAAAGATGAAAAAACCAAAAATAATTGTTTAACATGGAATGTTAAACACTCTCTATTTCTCTTATTACTAAAATCGCCAAGCCCGCCTAAATTTCTTTGAAATTTTGGTGGGCAAGTAGGCAGGGTTTTCTGTGGTATGATAAATTAAAAGGTCGTAATTATAATAAAAAATAAGAGATTAAAAAAAATGAGTAGAGGATGGCAAAACCAAAAGCGACTTAATAAAAAGTTGAAAAAGAGAGGCATTATTAAAAAAAGATCAAAGAAAAAATAATAAAAATTCGCAAAAAATAGCCGCGGGGGCGGTTTTTTGGTAGAATAAGGTAACAGTATCCCTGCCTACCGGCAGGCAGGTAGTCCGCAGAGATGTATTTTTTGCCGGAAAGTTTTTTTAAAAAAACTTTCTATGCTAAAATAATTTTTAATTTGTAGCAATTATTATGGAAAAAATTGGAATCATTACCGATGAGGCAGCTGACTTGCCAAAAGATATTATTGGAAAACATCAAATAGCAATCGTCCCGGTGAAATTAGATTGGCCGGAAATAGAAAATTTACCCGGTGAAAACACTTTCCAGAAAATGAGAGAGGCAGAAAAAAAAGGAATTAAAGGTTTTGGCAAAACCTCACAGCCCTCACCAAAGGATTTTTTAGATAAATATAAATATCAACTTGAAAGGTTTGATAAAATTCTCTGCATTACTCTCACTTCCAAGCTTTCTGGAACTTACAATTCTGCAATTCAGGCAAAAAATTTTTTAGAAATTGATAAACAGGGAAAGATTTTTATTATCGACTCTTTAAGTGCAAGTTCCGGGCAGGCCCTTTTAGTTTTAAAAGCGATTGATTTGATTGCCGCCCAAGAGGGCGAGCCTCGCTCGCCTCGCTTCGCAGGCGAAGCGGGCCACGAAGGGCGGGAAAGCGGTAAGGGAATTGAAGAAATTACGCAAGATTTGGAAAAATTTGTCCCCAGAGTTCAGACTTTTGTAGTATTTGAAGATCCAAAGTGGATAGAGGCTTCAGGTAGAATACCCCATTTGCTAGCCAATGTAATAAGAAGTTTAATGAAATCAGAAATTCGACCAGTTTTGACTTTTAAAAAAGGAAAGCTGGTATTAGCTGGTTTCAAGGCTCACGCCAAAGATGTGCCGACCACTCTTTTTCGGCAATTTGAAAAAACAACAGAAAAAACAAGAAAACAAAGGAAAAGAATTAGAACGGTTATTACCCACGGCGATAATTTGGCCGGGGCTCAAAGATTGAAAGAAATGGTTGAAAAAGAATTCGAGAATACCGAAGTAGCTTTTATAAATATCATCAACAATGTTGTTGGCGCCCCAGCCGGCCCAAATGCCCTGACTCTTGCCTGGTGCGAGATTTAAAAATTATATTTTTTGGACCTAGATAGCCATGCGGTAGGCATCCTCGCCATCTCGATAGTAGCTCTTAATAACCTTGGTAATTTTAAAGCCCAAATTCTGAAAAAAAGATGCGGCTTTTTTATTGCTTGACCTCACCTCGAGAGAGGCTTTTTTTAATCCCTTTTTTTTAAACCTGTTCAGCATAAAACTTACCAATTTTTTACCAATGCCTAATTTTCGGTACTTCTTATCTACTGCCAAAGAATCAAAATCAATCGCTCCAGCTTTATTATAGGCGATAACATAGCCGACGGTTTTGTCGGCTAATTTTGCAACCAGGAAATCATTGGGGTGCTTTTTGGAGAGGTTTTCCAGCCTTCTTTTAGAATAAGCGCCTTGCTTAAAAGAGGCCTTTTCTATCTCAATAATTTTATCAATGTCTGAAGGTAAAAATTTTCTGATGATTAATTTACTTGCCATATTGAAAGAGGGGGATGGCTTCAAACAAGCGGCTTTTCCATTTATAGTTGTTTTGGAGAAAGTCAATTTTTTTCATTCCTAAATTAATGGCATCGTCAATTTCCAAAAGATTGACAAAGTTACCGATGCCGGGAAATTCGGCGACATTGTAGCCGCATTTGACGGTATAATAGGTGCTATTTAAAAGACAGATCAGGTCAACACCGGCTATTTTTTCTCCTATTTTAACTGTCATCATTCTAATCTGATAAGACTTGCCGGCCAATTTTATTACCTGCTGGAAGGTTTCGATTCTTCGGGGATCTTCCCAGTCGGCCTCTTCTCCTTTTTCACTGAACCTTTTCTTGGCCAATGTTATCAGATGAGCAAGGTCAGAAAACTTGTTGATGATGATTTGGGGATTTTGCCTTCCAATTCTGCGGTAGTCTTTTCTCAAATCGTGTCTGGTGTTTTTCTTTAAGGTCATCAGATAATCCTCAAAATTTACGATGTTTTCTAGATTCAAAATGTACTTAGATTCATCTGGCTCAAATTTAACCTGGTTTCCCACTAAATTTACGGATTCCTGTGAAATGGCGTTAAGGAAAAGAGGTGAAGGGGCAAGTTGAAGCAAAAGAGGGATGTACTTGGGTTCTTTGCTAAAAAACCTGACCTCTTCCTGCCAGGGGCTGCCAAACCAAACATATTTTTTTTCATCTTCATCAAACCAAAGAGGCAATAAAGCCAAATTTTCAGTGGGGGATTTAAGTAAGAGAAAGTGTGGTTGGAAGCGATAGCCAAGGTAAAAAGCATAGCGGAACTCCCAGGTATCAAAAAGGGTCTTTTGGGGGGAAAGTTCTTGCCACAAACTGAAGCATTTATTAATATCAGAGACAACCTCCAATTCAACAAAAAAAGAACCTGATTTTGACAAAGGTTCCACCTTGACGAGTTGGTTGTTTTCCCTTTTGAGAGCCAAACGAGTCGGGCTACTTGAGCCCGGACTATCTGGAGGTTCCTCGTTTTCTTTGATCCCCACGGTTGAAGATTGTTCGGGATGGTTTGATTCCCTAAAAATATTCATTTTGGTACTAAAAAATAGTTTAGTATCTTTAAGAAGCTCTGTCAAGACTTGACGCTTTTCAATTATCAGATAGAATAAAAGCGTGAAAATCAAAGAGAGTAAAAATTTAATATATACCAAAATTCCCCCTGAGTATTTTGAAGTTGTTGAGAGGGCTGAGCCGGCTAAATGCATCCTCGTCAGCTTTACCAGCGAAGATGATAAATTAGAACTTAATTTCAAAAATGGAACTCATGCTTTCTTAAAAGCGAAGAACTCTCAGGGAGGGTTAGAGATAGACAAAATTGAAGCGAAATTGGAAAATTTTATTGGTAAATCTTATGAAGAAATTTTAAATGCCGACTTTTAACTAAAAAGCCCAAAAATCGAGGGTGACAAGAAAAAGTAAAATTATGTTCATCATAAATAAAGAAAAATGCATTGGTTGCGGGGTTTGTCTGGTTAATTGCCCGGGAGCAACTGAACTGGGAGAGGATGGCAAAGCAAAAATAATTGATGAAAAAAAACTTCAAGAATGTGATGGCGAGGCTGTTTGTCCGCTCGGAGCGGTCGAAGAGGTTAAATAACCTCTTCTCTCACCTCATTTATTGAGCGAGGCGAAGCCAAGCGAAAATGAAGAAGAGATTTATCTCTTCGCCTTACTTCGTAAAAATTCGGTAATTGAAAAAGACAGGTTAAAATAAAAAATGCTTGCCCCGTTTAGAAATTTTAAATAGCGGGGTATTTTAGAAATATATATGAATCAAAAATTTCTAACGGGGCTTACTCTAACCGATGAAAATTTTGAAAGAGAAATTTCCTCTTTAAGGGAGCCAGTTTTGGTTGATTTTTGGGTTTCTTGGTGTTCGCCCTGTTTAATCCTCGGGCCAATTTTAGAAAAA
>Ga0210058_1003195_pt1 | contig 12897 bp, 5 predicted proteins | sample CryGeymeta201511_FD_183979 | JGI IMG/M metagenome (GOLD analysis project Ga0210058, IMG submission 183979) | Groundwater microbial communities from Crystal Geyser aquifers in Utah, USA - Crystal Geyser metaG 2015-11 (SPAdes) (version 2) | ecosystem: Environmental > Aquatic > Deep subsurface >...
CGCGCAAGCGGATGCCCCGGGACACTCGTCGGCCCGCAACAGCAGGCGTAGTTGCCCGGCGCCATGCGGCCAAGCTCAGGACTCAGTTCGCGCCACATGTCCACCGTCTCCATGCACAGCGACACCGGCTGTTCCGGGCAGATCTCGTGGATCTGCGCGATGACAAACCGCAGGATCTCAGCGCGCATGTCGTGAGGGAAGACGTGCTTGCCCAGGCGTCGAAAGCCCTCGGCGATGAGCTTGTCGAGGCTGGCGGCGTAGCGGTTCTCGAAGAGCGACACGTCTAAGGCTTCCTGCATCGTCGCCGGGTCCATCCAGCCAAGTACATCGAGGCTGATCACGTCCGGTCTCGTCCGCGTCAGCAGTTGCTGGACCAGCTCCCGGTAGTCCTCGCGCCAATCGCGGATCGGGCAGATGGGTGAGATCCGGACCCGAACGGTGTACCCCGCCCGCTGGCACTTCTCGATCGCGGCAATCCGCGCTTCCATCGACGGCGTGCCCTTCTCAATCTGCTCAGCGACCCTTGCCGACGACAGCGACCAACTGACCATCGTCTTCCCGTTGTGCGGCAGCTCGAGCAGGTGGTCCACGTTGTCCGACTTGGTGTACAGCAACAGGTAGCGGCCCGGCCAGTCGGCGAACAGCGGCACCATGACAGCCGACGCGCCGTACTCCGGCTCCAGGGCGATCGTGTCCGTCATGTTGTCGAACTTGTAGAGGTTCTGCTCGGGAACTGTCTCGCCGAACGCACGGACGCGCTTCGCCAGCTCCTCCAGGTTCAGGTTGATCAGGAACCAGTTGGGCACGTGACAGTAGTCGCAGGCGTGCAGGCAGCCGTAGGCGCAATGGATCTCCCAGGCAGATTGACAGACGCAGGACTGGTCGCGGCGTAGCGTCGAAGCGTCGCGGAAGGTCCACGGCGCCTGTCCCAACCACAGCGTGCCCGTCAGGTTGGGGTACCGCGCGCGCAACTCGGCGAACTCCTCAGCGCTGGCCCAGCGGAAGGTGCTGAAAAGAAGCGGCGGTGGCTCAGTCATCCGGTACTGCCCCGTCCGCCAGCCACCACGGTTCCAGCCGCGCTGGGCGACCAGGTCGTTGAACCCGGCTTCATCGACCTCGGTGAGCCGGTCGGTCTCAATCGCCGCGAGCATCCGCTCGAGGCGGGCGTTCGCCAGAGGGTCCTGGCGGACGCGGTCAAGGATGACTACTTCGGGGGTGTGGAGAGGGTACATGGGTGCTGAGGGAGGCGGAACGGGTATCTGGATCTGCAGACCCAGTGCTTCAGAGATCCTCCGGCTTCAGTCCGGTGCGCTTCGCGATACGCGCCAGCATGCGCGGGCCGACCTCATCGCTATCGTGGAAAGCGAACACGAAGTCAGGCCATCCGTCGCGCTCGAGGACCCGATGCGAGGTGCCCGCCTGGCGCTTGCTCTGCCACCCAAGGCGCAGCAGTGCAGCCAGCACTCGCCTGGCTTTGCTGGACCGCCACGAACTCATGCCGCGAGCGCGAACACACCTTGCAGTGCCGGTACCTCGTCGCCGTGGTCATACCTGTCGGCCAGCACGCGCAGCGCGAGCGCCTTCACCTTGGCAATCGCGTCATCTCGGCTCTTACCATACGCCAGGACGCCGGGCAGATCGGGCACCTCCGCGATCCACCGCCCATCTTCTTCGCGGTCGATCTCGATAGTCACAGCGAGTTCCCTCCGTGCAGAGCGAGAAGTGACGGCATTCCGGTTTGTGGTGACCTCCGATAGAGCCCCGTTCGGAACGCAGGTGCCCTGAAGTGTACCCTCAGGGGGTCGGGCGCGCAATCGGCTGCTTCGGTGGACCGGACCCGAGCCTCAGCGCCGGCGACTCCGGCCTCAGCGAGTAGTCGTCCCTGGCCGCATCAGCGAAGAGCGGATCGGCGACAAGCGAGTTCGCGTCGAACCCCTTCTTCTGCCATTCCGCCAGCAAGCCGAAGGGCTCGACCCCAACCGGCATTCCGCCGAACCAGAACAGATTGTAGTCGCATTCCGCGAACGTCTCCTGGGCGAAGTCACGCAGGTGCATCGCCTTCGACTCCGGTTCGGTGCACACGACGACGTTCCGCCGGAAGCGGTTGCCCGCCATCTTGTTCGTGTAGTTGGACAGCCAGAACTGGCGCTTCACGTCGCCGACGAGGACATTGTTCTCCGCCGTGTTCTCCTTCCCGCCGTGGAAGAAGACACAACCCGAGGAGGTCCGGTAGATCACGTTGTCGGCGACGCGGCACCGGCTGGTGGCGCCATCCAGATAGACACCGATGCCGATCTCGCGGGTGACGGTGGCGTCTTTGCCGACACGGTTGCCGAACACGTCGTGAATGCGGTTGCTGCGGATCTGCGTGGGGGCGCACTCCATGTTGTCCTGGCAGATGTGGATGCCGCCGCCGTCGTCGGACTCGAGCATGAGGTCGTGGAGGTGGTTGCCCTCGAAGACGTTGCCGCCCTGGTGCTCGAAGGCGAAGAGGCCGTTGCGCGGCATGTCGTGAATGTGGTTCTCCGAGACGACGTTGCCGGGCGCCTTCGCCAGGGACGCCGGGCGGCTGTCGAGGTGAACGCCGGCGACGTACTTGTGGATCCTGCCGCAGTGGTGGAGGTGATTCCGGGTGATCGTGTTGCGGATGGGCGCGTACTTCTCGGCCCCCGGACGCGTGTCGAACGGGACCCCGCGGTCCACCCGCGCCGCGGTCAGCAGCACGCCGTTGCCGCCGGCTTCCGAGATCTCGTTGCCGGCGATCAGGTTATGCTGACAGTCCAAGTGCAGCCGGATGGCGGATCCACCCACGTTGACGAAGGTGCAGTTCTCGATGGAGCAGTTCCAGGCGTTCTCCAGCAGCACGGTTGCGTCCTGCGCGGTGCGGACGGAGGCATGATCCAGGGTGTAGTCGGTGTGGGCGAAGGTGAGACCGCGGAAGTGGACGTGCTGGACGCGCGCCTCGCCGACTGGGTCGGCGGTCAGGTGCACGATCGTCGTGAGCGCCGGCGCTACTACGCTCGACTCGCTCAATCGCTCGTCTCGCGGCCAGTAGTAGACACGGCCGGCTTTGCTGTCGAGGTACCACTCACCCGGTTGATCCAGCTCCTCGCGCACGCCCTCGAGGAAGAACCGATTGCCTTCGCGAATCCCGTACTGGCACTCGTTGCCTTGGAGGCGGACCAGCCCGTTCGCCTGATCCACGGAGGTCACGCGAGCGATCTCGTTGAACCAGCCCCAAGCGGCAAAGAGGTGTACCTCCGCTCCGGGCGCGCGAGCCCAACTCTCCTTGAGATCCCCCGGCTTGCAGTAGACCCGGTACCGCGTTTCCTTGCCACACTCGAAGTCCTGGAAGCCACCCACGTGCGTCCCGCGGCCGGCCAGCTTCGACTCGAGCGACTCCGCCTGCACAACCGCCTGACTCTCGCCTTCGACCGGCTCGGGGAAGGCCTCCGGCGTCGGCTTCGGATCCAGATTCGTGCTGAACACGAAGGCATCGAAGTGCACGATCCGGTCCGGCGCCTCCGGCCGCTCCCACCGCAAGACGTGCCGCCCCGCGGCAAGCTCGACCGTCGCGAGCTTCGCCCAGCGGATCTTGCGGAAGTGCCCGCTGGCGAGCATGTCGGCAATGGGCACATTCTTGCCGTCGAGGGTGACCTGCCAGTTCGCATTGGTGGAGTCCTGCGTGGTGGCGTATCCGACCCAGAGGTCGTACCGGTCGGGTTCGACCACCTCGACCCGGTGCTCCAAGAAGTCCCCCATGTTTGCCAACCCCGAGAGGAGGACCCCGTATCCAACCTGGCCCCGCGCGTACAGGTACCCCTTCGTCACCGCGTCCACCGGGTCGAGGTTGGGGTAGCGGGCCCGCACTTCGCGGCGATCACCGACGAAAAGCTGCCGGAACACCCACTTCCCGCCACGCGCCGCGGGGAGGTCCGCGTACCGGATCTCGCCGTCAGCCGGCTGCCAGCCCGTGACCGGTCTGCCGCCGCTGAGGACCACCTGCTCGCCCTCGTAGGCTTCATACGTAGTCGGGCACTGCTCCGTGCCCGAGTCCTCAGGGCCAAGCACGAGCGTCTCCGGAAGATAGTACGTCCCCTCGCGAAGCACCACGCGGGTGGGGGTCTGCACGCCCGCCTGCTTCCGTTGACGAACCGCCTCCCGCGCCCGTTGGAGCGTGGCGAAGGGGCCGGCCGCCCCACCGGCGGCGGGATCGGGCAGGGTGCCGGACCACATGTCCCGCCCTGCCGGCGACACGTAGAGCACTGACTCCTCCGCGGCACTCAGCGTGGCGATGGTCACCGCACTGAGCGCCGCAGCAACCGTCAGGGCACGCAGTTCTCGACCGGTCCACATCGGCGGGTCTCTCGTTCGGACGGCGCGGCTCCCCGGACACGTCCCTGGACACGCGCGAAGGGCGGGCGCTCTGAACTCGGTTCCAGAGGACCCGCCCTGAGTGTGCGGTTCGCTTGCAGCAAGAGAGAACGCTGGGGGCCCGCCCCGGACGCAACCCGCCTGCTACTCCTTCTTGGCTTCCTTCTCTTTGGCTGCCTGCTGCTCCTTCTGCTTCTCGATGGCGGCCTTGACGGCTGCCTGGAACTCAGCCTTGCCCTTCGCCACCTCGTCCTTCTGTTCCGGGCTCAGAATGGTCCCGAGCTTCTCGCCGAAGCCAGTGACGATCTTCTGCGCCAGTTCCTTCTGCGCGGCGACGCGCACCTCGTTGTAGGCCGCGTAGATCTTCGTGATCTGCTCGTTCTGCTCCGGCGTGAAGACCTCATCGTTGCATCGCTTGAGGAATGCTGCCCGAGCTGCACCGACCGCCTTGCCCGCTTCCTGACGCTCAGCCAACGTGCTCTCTTTGTTCTGCAGGACTGCACTTGCCGCTTGCACGGATTCCGCGCTGAACACCTCATTGTATGCCGTCTCAAGCTTCTTCTTCTGCTCGTCGTTCAGCTTGATCGCGCGGTCGATGCCCGGCGCCGCCGCCCGAATCTGCTTCTCGAAGATCCAGAGCGACACCTTCCCTTTCTCAGGAGCGGCCTCTTCTGCCGCTACACACACAGCAAACAGGGACAGTTGGCTCACCGCCAGAGCCATCGCTACGACACTTCTCAGTCTCATATGTAACATCCTCCGCTTTCGATTGGGTTTCGGTGGTACGGATCGCGTATCCACCCGCAGCGAGACCGGAAGATCCGCGCCCCTTGAACGGTTGCTTGGGGAACCCTCCCCTTGGGGAGGAAGGGAGCCATCCGGCCGCGCCTTAGCACGAATTAGATTGTGACGCATCGGCGGTCACTTGGCACCCATTCCCGCGCATTTGTGCCCAAGAACCACAGGGACAGGCGGTTGGTATCCCGCCTGTCCTGACTCGGCCGTAGCGCTCTCTCCGGTGTCAGTTCCCCGTTCGGTCGTCGATCATGTCTCGACCGGTCACGTCGTCTCCAGACACGATACCGTCCAGGAAGAGGAACAAGTCGTCGTCCTCGGTCACGGCTGACCACGGATCGAGAAGCGCGAACACTGGGTCCAAGTCGCCGTACTGCGCGCCGCCGATCAGGGTGGCGTTCAGGATACTCAGACCGGGCGCGCTCTGCACCACGTCCAGAGGACGCTGCCCCTGGTTCCCGCTCAGGGCGACGCTCAGGTTGGCAGGGCCACCGTTCGAGATGACCACGAGGGGCCAGCCGTTCAGCACAAGGTTGATCGCGTTGTTCAACGCCGGCGTTTGGCTCAGGCCGATGAACCCACCTGCCGTAAAGGCCGACGCGCCGTGAACCGTAACGAGATTCCCTGCCACACCCACGATCGAGCCGGGCGTGGTGAACGTCAGCCCGCCACCGGAGTTGAGCTGGTTCAAGATCAGGTCACCAGCCGCCGTGGTCACCACGATGTTGCCTGTGCCACTCACCAAGTTGTTCAGCGTCAGGGGACCGGCGCCGTTCAGGAAGATGCCGCCGGTGTTGGTCGCGGCGTTCACTGTCTGCCGGGCGATCTCAATGGCCTCCAACGGGGTGCCGATTCCGCTGACTGCCGTTAGGGTGATCGTGTTCCCTGCGATGTCGATATCCAGATCCGGGTTCTCATAGATCCCGCCGGCGGAGGTCAGCGTCACGTTCCCTTGTTTGGCGTTGACCAAGTCCACCAGCAGATCGCCGGCGGTGGTGGTGCCGAGGATGTTGTTCCCAGCGCCGTCAGCAACCACGTTCACCAGCTTGGAGGTGCCGCCGGCGGTGACCGTGATCGCGCCGTTGGCGGTTGTGATGTCGGTGAAGACCGCACCGTCCGCGTCGCTCAGGTTGACGCCGCCGGTACCGGACACGGTTGCCGAGGCATTGGCCACCGTCGTATCCAGGTCCACGCCCGTTGCCGAAGCAGCGGTGAGCGTGTTCGCAGCGACATTGTTCGCGGCGCCGTTGGCATCGGTGATTGCGCCGGCCGTGGCCGTGAGCGTCACGGTGCCGGTCGCCGACGCCGTGGTCACGTTCAGGTTGCCGGTGGCGCTGGTCACCGTGGCGTTGCCGTTGGCGGCGCCCACGTTAAGCACATTCGCGCCGTCCGTCTCGTTGACGATCACGTTGCCAACTCCGGTGTTCGTGGCCGTGAGGTTGGTGACCGTCGTGTCCAGGTCGATACCGGTCGCCGCGCCGGCAACCAGGTTCGCGGCGGTCACGTTCGCCGCTGCCCGTTGACGTCCGTGATCGCGCCGGTGGTCGCGGTCACGGCCACGTTCCCGCCGGTGGCGAGAGCGGCAATCGCCGCGTCGCCCTGGGCGGTGTAGGTGATCGTGCCGGTATCGGTCGCAGCGCTGGATCCGGCCGCCATCGTGATAGCGCCGGTCGTCGCGGTCACCGTGATTGGGCTGGCGCCCGCCGCAGTCAGGTCCGCGTTCTGGGCGATGGCGGTGTTGGTAAGCGCGACGCCGGTGCCGCCAGTGGTGTTGACGGCGGCGTTCACCGTCGTGGTGCCGGTCCCGGTCGCCTGCGTAACGCCCGCCGCGTTCACCGCGCCGTTGAACGTCACGTCCTGGGCGGCGTTGATGGTCAGCTCGTCCAGGGCGCTGGTGCCGCCCACCGCGCCGGCGAACGTCACGTCGCCGGTGCCGGCGTTGAGGGTGAGGTCGCGCGCTGTGGCATCGCTATCCACGGTGCTGTTGAAAGTGACGCCGGTCGTGCCGGTGTCCGTCAGCGTCACGTCCTGCGTCAGCACCACGGCGTCGTTGAACGTCATCGTGTTGCCCGCCGTGGTGAACTGGGCGGCGTTCAGGGTCGTCGCGCCGGCGGCGTCGGTCGTCAGCGAGCCGAGAGCGCCGTTCGCTGCCGTCCCCACGTTGCCGTTGAAAGTCGTCAGCGGCGAAGTCACCGTGAGGCTGTTCTGCTCGGTTGCGGCACTGTTCACCGTGGCGGCGAAGTCCACTGATGTGGTGCCGGTCACGTTGGTGCTGCTTTCGAGCACGACAGCGTCGTTGAAGTCAGCCACGGCGGCGGTAACCGCCGTCGTGTCAATGGTGGTTGTCCCGACGGGGTCGGTGTTGAGGACGTCCAGCGGGCTGGCGCCGCCCACGATTCCGTGGAACAGCGTCGCCGGCGAGTTGAGGGTCACGTCCCGAGCGGTGCCGTCGCTGTCCAGCGTGCCGCCGAAGTCAATCGAGGTCGTCCCGGTCAGCGTCGTATCCTGGCTCAGGACCACGCCGTCGTTGAAGTCAAGCATGGCACCCGTCACGGCCGTCGCGTCTACCGTCGTTGTACCGGCAGCGTCGGTGCTCAGCACGTCCAGCGGGCTAGCGCCGCCCACAATCCCGTGGAAGGCCGTCGCCGGCGAGTTGACCGTCACGTCTCTTGCCGTCGCGTCGCTGTCCAGCGTCGCCGCGAAGTCCACGCTGGTCGTGCCAGTCAGCGTCGTGTCTTGGCTCACCACGACCGCGTCGTTGAGGTCCAATGTCGCGCCGCTCACGGCTGTCGTGTCGATCGTCGTCACACCGGCCGCATCGGTCGTCAGCACGTCCAGTGGGCTGGCCCCGCCCACGATGCCGTGGAACGCCGTGGTCGGGGAGTTGACCGTCACGTCCCGCGCCGTCGCGTCGGAGTCCAGCGTTGCCGCGAAGTCGACGCTGGTCGTGCCGGTTAGCGTCGTGTCCTGGCTCGCCACTACCGCGTCGTTGAAGTCCAGTACAGCGCCGGTGACTGCCGTCGTGTCGATGGCCGTCGTGCCGGCGGCGTCGGTCGTCAGCGTGCCGAGAGCATCCGTGCCGCCGACAATGCCATGGAAGCCGGTCGTCGGCGAGTTGATCGTCAGGCTATTCGCCTCGCCGGCGGCGTTGTCCACGGTGCCGCCGAAGTCCCCCGAGGTGGTTCCTGTCAGCGTCGCGGTCTGATCGAGCACTACGGCATCGTTCAGATCGAGCACCGCGCCCGTCACCGCCGTGGTGTCGATGACAGTCACGCCGGCTGCGTCCGTGGTCAGCACGTCCAACGGGCTGCCGCCGCCCACGATGCCGTGGAACGCCGTCAGCGGCGAATTGATCGTCACGTCGCGCGCCGTCGCGTCGCTGTCGAGCGTCGCCGCGAAGTCCACGTTCGTCGTGCCGGCCAGGGCCGTGTCCTGGCTCACCACAACCGCGTCTCCGAAGGCCAGCACAGCGCCCGTCATCGCTGTCGTGTCAATCGTGGTCACGTCGCCGGCACCCTGGTTGTCTGTCGTCAGCGTGCCGAGGGCGCCACCCGCCGCGCCGCCCACGGCGCCATGGAACGCGGTCACCGGCGAGTTCACCGTCAGGCTGTTCGCCTCACCGGCGGCGCTGTCTAACGTGCCGCCAAAGTCCACCGACGTGGTTCCCATCAGCGTCGTCGTCTGGTCAAGCACCACCGCGTCGTTGAAGTCCAGCAGCGCGCCGGTCACGGCTGTTGTGTCGATGGTCGTCGTGCCCGCCGCGTCGGTGGTCAGCACGTCCAAGGCGCTTCCGCCGCCCACAAGGCCGTGGAACGCCGTGGTCGGCGAGTTGACCGTCACGTCTGTTGCCGTGGCGTCGCTGTCCAAGGTCTGGGCGAAGTTCACGCTGGTCGTGCCAGTCAGCGTCGTGTCTTGGCTCACCACGACTGCGTCGTTGAAGTCCAGCACTGCGCCGGTGACTGCGATAGTATCGATGGTCGTCGCTCCGACCGCGTCAGTCGTCAGCGTGTCGAGGGCGTTGGTCCCGCCGACGACTCCGTGGAACGCCGTGGTCGGGGAGTTGATCGTCACGTCGCGGGCTGTTGCATCGCTGTTCAGCGTCGCTGCGAAGTCCACGCTGGTCGTGCCGGTCAGCGTCGTGTCCTGGCTCACCACCACCGCGTCGTTGAAGTCCAGCACCGCGCCGGTCACGGCCGTCGTGTCGATGGCCGTCGTGCCGGCGGCGTCGGTCGTCAGTGTACCGACGGCGCCGCCCGCCGCTCCGCCCACGATGCCGTGGAACATGGTCACCGGGGAGTTGATCGTCACGTCGTTCGCTTCGCCGACAACGCTATTGAGCGTCTGAGCAAAGTCAACAGAGGTGGTGCCGGTCAGTGCCGTGTCGGTGTCGATTGTCACGGGATCGTTGAAGTCCAGGACTTCGGCGTTTACGACGTCGGTGTTCACGTTGGTGGTCCCCGCGGCATCTGTCGTCAGAATACCCAGAGCCGTTCCGAGACCTGCGTTGCCAACCTGCCCACCGAAGTGAGTCACGCCGCCGCCAGGGGTGTTAATTGTCAGATCCCACGACTGGCCGGCGGGGTTGTCGTCGTCCAGCGTGCCGAAGAACCTAACGCCGGTGCCGCCAATGTCCGTCAGCGTCACGTCCTGCATCAGCACGACCGCGTCGTTGAACGTCATCGTTCCGCCGGCGGTGTTGAAGACCGGAGCGTTCAGGTATGTCGTCCCCGCCGGATCCGTGGTCAGGGCGCCAAGCATGCCGTCCTGCCCGCCAGCCTGCATCAGGGCCCCGACATTCCCGTTGAACTGAGTTCGCGGCGAGTTCACCGTCAGGTCGTTGCGCTCAGTAACTTGGCTGTCGACCGTGTCCATGAAGTCCACCCGCGCAGTCCCGGTCAAGGTGGTGCTGGTGGCCAGCAGCACAGGGTCGTTGAAGGTCAGCGTTGCGCCGTTCACCACGTCGGTGTTGATTGTGGTCAAGCCGGCGGCGTCGGTGGTCAGGGTGCCGAGGGCGGTGTTGCCGGCGGCATTGCCGACCTGACCGTTGAACACGGTGATTGGCGAGTTCACTGTCAGGCTGTTGTTCTCGGCGGCAGCGCTGTCGAGCAGGGCCTCGAAGGTGACCGAAATCAAGCCCGTCAGCACCGACGAGGTCTCCAGGACCACATTGTCTGTGAAGTGCTGCAGGTCGCCGGAGACAATGCCGGCGTTGATCGTCGTTGTGTCACCAGCGCCTTGGTTGTCTGTCGTCAGGGCGCCGGTGCCTTCGACATTGCCGTTGAAGGTCGTCAGCGGCGAGTTCAGGGTCAGGTCGTTCCCGCCACCGATGATATTCGCGTTGAACGTCGTCGATACCGTGCCGGTCAGGATCGCCGGCTGAGACAGCATGGTCGGGCCGTTGAATGTCACCACGGCGCCGGTCACCGGGTTGGTGTCGCCGGTGTTGATGTTTGTCGTGCCAACACCGTCCGGGCCGTCCGCGTCCGCGGTGAACGTCACGTTCCCGGCGATAGTGATCGGCACGTTCAGCTCGATGCCGTCATCAGCGGTCAGGGCAACGTTGCCGGTGTCCGAGGAGATCACGCCGCCGACGGTGAGCATGCCGTTGTTGGCTGCGGTGAGGACCACGCTCCCGGCGCCGTTGGCCGCCACGGGACCGGTGACGTCAATGTCGCCGTTGGCTGTCACCGTGACATTCCCGTTGCCGCCCAAGGTCTGGGCGCCGTTGATCACCAGGGCGTCGGTCTCCCGCACCAGGAGGTTGCCGGCAGTCGTGTTCGTTGCCGTGAGGGTGCCGACGGTGGTGTCCAGCTCGATTCCGTTAGCTGCAGTAGCCACCAGACCTGTGGCCGTCACGTTGTTGGCGCCCGCGTTGGCGTCCGCAACGGCGCCGGCACCCGCCGTCAGCGTCGCCGTGCCGTTGGTGGCCGCCACTGTAGTCACGTTCAGGTCGCCAGCGGTGGTGGTCACCGTGGCGTCACCGTCGGCTGCGCTTACGTTTAGCACGTTCGCGCCATCCGCCTCGTTCAGGTTCACGGAACCGACAGCCGTGTTGCTGGCCGTCAGGTTCGTCACTGTCGTGTCGAGGTCGATTCCCGTGGCCGCCGTTGCCAACAGGCTGGTGGCGGTCACGTTGTTGGCTGCTCCGTTGGCATCCTGGATCGCTCCTGTGCTGGCGGTCAGGGTTGCCGTGCCACCCGTCGCCGTCACCGTCGTCACGTCCAGGTTGCCCGTGGCGCTCGTCACCGTCGCATCGCCCGTCGTCGCCACGTTCAGCACTGCCGCGCCGTCGGCCTCATTTAGGGTGATGGCGCCGGCCGTGTTCACCGCCGTCAGCGTCGCCACGGTCGTGTCCAAGTCGATGCCGGTCGCGGCCGTTGCCACCAAGTCCGTCGCCGCGATGTTGTTCGCCGCGCCGTTGGCATCGGTGATCGCGCCGGTCGTCGCCGTCAACGTCGCCGTGCCGCCCGCCGCCGTCACCGTGCTCACTGCCAGGTCGCCGGTCGCCGTCGTCACCGTTGCGTCGCCCGCAGCGGCGTTCACGTCCAGCACGTTGGCGCCGTCCAACTCATTGAGGTTGATGTTCCCGACGCCCGTGTTCGCGGCCGTCAGGTTCGTCACCGTCGTGTCCAGATCGATTCCCGTCGCCGCCGAAGCCACCAGGCTTGTCGCGGCGATGTTGTTCGCCACGCCGTTGGCGTCGGTGATCGCGCCGGCCGTCGCCGTCAGCGTCGCCGTGCCGCCTGTTGCCGTCACCGTCGTCACGTTCAGGTCGCCCGTGGCGCTCGTCACCGTCGCGTCGCCGGTCGTCGCCACGTTCAGCACTGCCGCGCCATCGGCCTCATCCAGGTTGATGTTGCCGGCGCCCGTGTTTGTCGCCGTCAGGTTAGTCACGTCGGTGTCCAAGTCAATCCCCGTCGCGGCACCCGCGACCAGGCTGGTCGCGGTCACGTTGGTCAGCACGCCGTTCGCGTCGGTGATGGCGCCAGCGCCGTCGAGGTCCGCATCGGCCGTCAGGGTCACCGTCTGACCGGGCGCGCTGATCGCACCCACAGCCAGATCGCCAACCGAACTCAGACCGACCGCGCCACCCGCGTTCACCGTCCCGGACTGCGTCACCGCGCCGCCGCCGTCCAGATCGCCGAAGCCAGCGGTCAGCGTCGCGGCGCCAGCCGCCGTCACCGTCGCACCGGCTTCAACAATCACGTCGTCGCCGGCCTGCAGTGTCACAGCGCCGCCCGTGGACTGTACCAGCACGCCGCCGTTCACCGTCAGGTCATCAGCGAACACCGGTGCGTCGGCGATCTCGCCCGCCGTCAGCACCAGGTTGCCGGTCACCACCACGTCGCCCACAATCGTCAGCGGACTCGTCGCCGTGAGCGTCGCATCGCCGCCAGCAGTGACTCCCGCCAGCACCATGGCGCTGTCCTCGGTCACTGCCACGGTCCCGGCGCTCGTCACACTCAGCGTTCCGAACTTCATTGAGTCGCCTGCGACGCCACCCAGGGCGATGGACGCACCGCCCACAACCGCAGCGCCGGTCACTGTGAGGTTCGCTGTGCCGTCATTGGTGAGGGCCCCCACGGAGGTCAGATCGAGGTGGTTCGCCGTGCTGACACCCGCCAGCTCGGTGGCGCTCGCTTCTGTGATTGCCACCGCCCCGGTGGAGTTGAAGGTCAACGTCCCAAAGTTGTTCATACCGTCCAGGGTGATCCCGGCGCCGCCCGC
>Ga0210058_1003196_pt1 | contig 12895 bp, 18 predicted proteins | sample CryGeymeta201511_FD_183979 | JGI IMG/M metagenome (GOLD analysis project Ga0210058, IMG submission 183979) | Groundwater microbial communities from Crystal Geyser aquifers in Utah, USA - Crystal Geyser metaG 2015-11 (SPAdes) (version 2) | ecosystem: Environmental > Aquatic > Deep subsurface >...
GTTCCGATAGAAACGGTAATCGTTCCTCCGGTGACGGCATTGGCGCTTTTACACATTACAGTGTGACCAGTATATGAAGAGTCACCAATTCCGGTAACGGTGGCAGAGGCAGAGGCGGTTTTCCAACCCCATGAAGCACCGGTTCCACCCGAACAGGTTACATATGAGTTATTATTCCCATTCATACCGTTAAGATCAAAACCATTGTCAATATAAGAAGCAGATGTATCCGGCGCCCCATCGTTTGCACCGGAAGCAGCATCAGGAATAATTACTATTACTCCTCCTCCCGCAGGAATTGTTCCAGTAAGGGTCAGGGCGGCTGTAAGAGTACCTGATTGAGTAGAGTAAATAGCGTCACCATCGGTTGCTCCGACCGTAATACCGGAAGTGAGAGCAAAGTGGGTTGAATCAGTAATTGAACCAACCGTCTTACCTCCGTTTGGTCCGATATTTACCGTATCGGTTATCCGGATTACCTGAACTTTGGATTGCAATATATGATGCACCAGCGGTATGAGTACCACTGACCTTTGCATAATAAGAAAGACGCGGATTGGATAATGTAGTTGAGACTGAACTTAGAGAGCTAGAGATTGGTTTAGGTGAAGCTAAAAAAATGTAGCTTGCCTGAAAAAAAATGAATAAAAAAAGGGCAGTTTTATAAATGAATCTTTTGCGCATTTATTTTAATAATGAATATTTATATAAATATAACAATAGTGATAATTGTTTATTTTGTCAAGGGGTAAATGCAGAAGAAGAAGAAGAAGAAGACAAGCCGAAATACTTCCTTTAATCTCCTCTAAAATCATCTAAATGTGGGATCTATTCTTGACCCCGAAGAACTCTTATTACCCCTTCCCTCCTCATCTTACTTCAACACTGAACTCACCGCTATTCGCTCGACGTGTTGAAGAGCGATGTTAGGAGGGTGCGCGAATTTTAGATAATCAAGGTTTGTATTCAAAATTCGCTTGACAACATTTTTTTCGTCTGTTAAATTGTGATTATATGGCAATTAAAGATAGACGGACGAAAATCTTACTTGGATTATTTTTACTTTCTGATATTAATCTTACGTCAGTTTTATTTGACGAACGTTTCCAAAAAATCTTTGATTTTTCATTGAATGAAAAAACTAGAGGAACAATTTCGGGACTGCTAAAAGAAGGTTTAATTGAAAAGATGGGGCCTGCCGGTGCAGAAGCGAAGATACCTGTTTCGAACGACTTGGGAGGTGCGCAGCCCGACGAACGTCGGGGGAGCACGTCCACGGAAGTGAGAAATACGGTATCGAGCGACTATCGCCTAACCGAAAAAGGTTTTTATGAACTTTGTCTCAAGTTCCCTTTTTTCAGATTCCTAAAGGATAAATGGGATGGTAAATGGCGAGTGATTTCCTATGAAATTCCGGAAAAAAAACGAGAGATTCGCGACCGGCTCCGACGGGAGATGCAGGGTTGGGGATTGGGACCTTGGCATCGCTCTTTTTGGCTTACGCCTCATCCAATCATAACCACCTTAAAAGCCCTAACCGCCCAAAAAGAAGAAGAGCGCTATATTCAGGCTTTTGAGGCCGATCATAGTTTTGGCGACAGACGGGTACTCATCGAAAAAGTTTGGCAGATAACAAGCCTTGATAAAAAATATCGGGAGATGTTTAAGAAATGGCACGACGTTCTATCTCAACCAGCCGATAAAATTGAAAAGTTTAAAAAAGTCATTTCCGCCTATATTGATTTACTCCGTCTTGATCCCGGACTGCCGGTCGAGCTAGTAGGGGAGAAATGGATTGGGTTCGAAGGATGGAATATCTTCAAAGAGATAAAAAGCATACTGCTTTCATAAATCCAAATTACAAAATCCAAAATCAAATTCAAATCCAAAATAATTAAATCCAAATAATAAAAAATATTTTTGGGATTTTGAGCTTTGAATTTTATTTGTCATTTGAACTTTGAGCTTTGGATTTTAAATATGATGTCTCCATCAATGTCTGTCCGTTTAATTTTTACATTCTGGGCTTGGAGTATTTCTAAAACTTCCTTACTCGGATGGCCAAAAGAATTATTCTTTCCGACGCTTATCACTGCTAACCCCGGATCTGCTAAGCGAAGAAAGTTTTTAGTTAATCCATTTTTTGAGCCATGATGGGGAATCTTGAGAATGGTGGTTTTTGATTTATCTTTTTCCTCCAACCCGTCAAGAACGGAACCGGGGGCGTCGCCGGTAAACAACACACTAACCGCCCCTTCTTGATAAGCAAGAATCTGGGAAAAAAAATTAGCGTCGAGACCGGAAGCCCCAAGAATTATATTACCAATCTTCCTTGGCTGATCAAAAACCAGATTACTTTTTAAAAATCTTTCCGACGGCCAAAAAAAGACCAGCCGCGTATTATTAATAACTATCTTATCGCCGGCAGTGGCAGATGAAACAACTATTTTTTTTGCGGAAATAAGATTTTTTAGCAAACGATACGACCGGCTTGAGCTGTCCACCGCCGGGGCGATGATTTTATCAACCTGATAATGATTCAATATCGAAACCAGTCCGCCAAAATGATCTTTTTGCGGATGAGAAATAATAACCAGTTCGATCTTCCGATCATAAAACGGCATATATTTTCCCAAGCAGGAGAGAGCTTTATTGTCCGGGCCGGCGTCAATAAGAACATCTATTTGATTTTTAATTCTAATATAAGCCGCATCACCCTGACCAACATCGCAAAAGACAATTTTGGTTGTTTTATCAAAATAATTTAATAAAAACAAACATACGAGAATTATTAAGGAAAATAGAAATGTCAATATCAAATCGCGGGTTTTTACCGGTGAATCATGCATAATTAATGTCGTTATTCCAAAACAGGGGATTATTTTTTATATATTCGCGTATTTTAAATAATTCAATTTCGTTTCGGACAATATGTTCATAATAATTGCGTTGAAATAATTTTTGTCCAGGCGTATTTCGTAATTTATTGATTTGTGACGTACATTCCGTTTTTAATATACCCACAATAAATCCCAACGTCGGTTTGTATGAATATTTATGTGTAGGGGTCGGGCGTGACCGACCCGATACATCCAATATGATTACAATCATATGGATATGATTTGGCATTATTTGATATGTATCCAATTCAACAGGGTGGTGTTTTGATAACGATTCCAAAACATTGTTAACAATTAATCCATATTCGTTCAATTTCATTATTTTGGGCGCGTTACGCCGCGCCCCTACAATATTGATAACAATATTCCCAAATATGCATTCCCGATTCTGTGTGCAAACGGTGACATAATAATATCCAGATTTCGAATAATCATATTTGCGTAACCTGATTTGTTTACGTTGTTTTAACATTTCAAAATTGAATAAACACCCACGGAATTTTTGATAACGTTTCGATAACCCAAACCATATAGGTTAATAACCCGTAACAGATATACGACGGTATCAATCCTAAAAAATAATTAATCTTTCCCAAAACTGCCGTTAAGAAACCAAGGATAGTTAAAGGAGCAATCAACTCAACAATTAAAAGATTAGAAAGGAGAGCGATTAAAGAGATTTGTTTGAAATAAAAGAAAATAATCGGCGTAGTAAATACCTGGGCAGCTAATGAAATTTTTACTTCTCTCCAAAGTTCATTCTTTGAGGAAGTTTGACCAAAAAGGATAATCCCTAACGTTGCCCCATAAGACAACCATAAAGAAACAGTCTTTAACCACTGCGGCCAAAATAAACAGACAAAGATTAACGACAAAAATAGACCGTATAAAACATAGTTTTTTCTCTCAGCTAATATCGCCACGAGCGTTAATATTCCCATAAAGGCGGCTCTGATAATTGGGGCTTGTGGACCAACAAAAATTGTAAACAAAATGATGATTAGTATCGTTAGCAAGATAGATAATTGTTTGCCAAGAAATTGAGAAATTGAACTGATTACGGCGGCTAAAAGAGTGATGTTTGTGCCGGAAAGAACGACTAAATGGAGAAGGCCGACGATTTTTAGTTGGTTATAGAAAACTTTGGTTGTCTTTAAGGAGACACCGAAGATAATACCGTTTAAGAGAGAAGCGTGTGGCTCTGGCAGATAGGAATTAATAATCGAAGTAAAGATGGCTGGAGTGGGCATGGGTTAATTTTCAGTTAAAATTTAAGGAATGATCAGGTCTTTGATCTTATCAAATACGCTTTGGTTAACTATTTTTTTTGTTGGCAGTTCATTAATTGAGTTATAAGGCCGGCCGCGGATTATTTTTTCTGCCGTTACCTGACCGACGCCGGGTAGTTCATCAAGTTGTTCCAATGTAGCAGTGTTGATATTAATCATCTCAGAACTGGACGCATCATCCTTAAGGTTGGGGCTTGATTGTTGTATAAATTGAGGTTGGTTATAGTCTAACGTTCGTGTATTTTCCGTGAAAAACCCGGCATTAATATCAGTTATCGAAGGAACATATATCTTTTCTTGGTCGAGGACAAGGCGTGAAAGATTATAGTTTCTGGAGAAAAACTGTTGGTCGGCCTCGCTCGACAGACCACCGGCCATTTTTATAACATCCTTTAGCCGCATGCCTGAATGGATGGGGTAGACGTCTGGTTTTTCGACAGCGCCGGCGATCTCCACAAACTGCTCAGGTGAGCGCATAAGATTTTCCTGATTGTTTTTGATCATTGTCAGATCGGTTTCTTTTTCAGCGTTGTTGGCATCGATACTATTTTTGAAAAAGACAGCCAGGGAAATAATTGTTATCAGCAGGGAAATGATAATAAGAAAAACCTCAATCCGGTATTTTTTCCAAACCTTTTTGACAACGGGTTTTATCAAATCCATTAAATATTCCATAGATAATATCAAATCCTCTTAAAAAATTAACATGTTCAAATACGTCTTTTTTTATACCCCAGTAGCATTCGCTACGGGGCCAAGCCTGCCAATGCGAAAAAGTTGGGTGACTTGCACGATCTCAACGACGCAAGTGGCCGATAAAAAAATCCGTATTCTTCACATATTAATCAAGCGGATTTGATATAAATCAATCACTTTATAAACTTTAAAAACTTTATAACTTTATAACCTAATGTTTGTCAACGGACTATATGCTACAAAAGTGATGACTTAGAGGCTGGGAGCAAGGAAAATTCCTCGAAGAGCTTCAATCTTCGTCGGTTTTCGTAAATTTTTTAACAATGAGAAGGCCGATAAATAGAGCAATAACAATACCAAAAATTAACTTTAGCGGTAAGGCAATAAATGAAGTTGAGGCGTAAAGATTAGGTGTGCTCTGTCCAAAACTGACGTTGGCCGATAAGGTATAGTGGCCGATAAAAAAACCTGAAAGCAGAAGGCTAACCGGTTGTTTACAGTAGTCTGACGGTTTTTTGTCCTGACAGTTGAGTTCGGCCGAGGGCGTCGCCAGCGTTAACCTCTCCGAATTGCTTAAAATATTTTGGGAAATTATTTGGTAATTGGCTTGCTCGCCGAAGTTACCGCGAAGATTAATTGACCCCTGTGGTTTGATGAGATTATTGCCTTGATTGCCAACGACGAGGACGACGGGAATTTTGTCACTGCTTTCAAAAAAATTAAAGACCCGGCCAAGGATTTTTAGTTTTAATTTGGCCAAGACGTCGAAAAGGGCAATTTTGCCTTTGACGTCGATCCGGCCGCTGTCGCTGACCGTGATTAAAATATTGCTGCCAATGGTTGCTTTAGCCCGACCGGCACTACTGCCGGCCACCGAAGGTGGTGGTTGAGTTTCGGTTAAAAGAGTATAGTAGTAGTCGCCTTCTGGACTACCTTCAGGGACACGGATACGGACAAGTAACTGGAGGACATCACCGCTTTTCATAAAAAAAGGCTGCTCAAATTTGATTTCCGAGTTATCCAGGTTAAAGCGGATTGGTCCCTCAAACTCTTTTTCAATTTTGATATTACCTAAGTTACCTTGGGGTCGAAAAGGGAGTACTTTGGCCGAGGCGATCAGCGGGTCGGCTCGATTCTCTAATTTATAGGCAATCAAGACCGACTTACCAGGTTTAATCACCAGTTCAAGTAGAGGGGGAGAAATTGCTAAAGAAACCTGCTGAGCATTCGCTTCGCTCAAGTGAAAAGTTAAAAGTGAAAAGTTAAAAATTAATAAAACAAAAAATAACTTAAAAACTTTGAATTTTAAACTGTAACTTTGAACTTTGAACTTTGAACTTTGAACTTTCATTAATATGATGGTGTTGCCATAAAATTTAAAACCGTTTGATAGGTGCCGGCTGGCTGGATGTCGCTAATGTTTAGTTTTAAGGTCATAGTCGACTGGTGATAAATGTCTTTTGGTTTTGAACTCAGGTCGACGGTGACATTAGGACTACTCATAATGATGGCTGGGTCTTCGGGAATACTGGTATCGGGAAAAGGACGATAGCAGGTTGGACCACAGGTGGTAAAGGTGGTGGGAATATCCTCCCCGGACATTTTATAGCCAAAACCGGTGGTGGTGTTTAAATTCCAGACTGCGGCGGCAGTTTCAGTGCATTTTCCCGGGTCGCTGCAGCCGAGGTCACAGCAAGTATCGTTAATATAGTTGTTACCGACAGCTGTTTTTAATTTTCCCAGTTCGTTAACCGTTACCTGATACTCTCCACCACCGCCAAAAGAAACGGTCAGGTCGGTGGTAGCGGTTAACGGTAGTCCGGGCGTGACCTCTCCAAAATTAATATTAATATTCGAAATGGCAAAAGAAAACGGGACAATCGAATGAATATATTGGAATCCAGCCTTGAGGATATAGCCGTCAGAGCTAAACTGGCCGGCGGCCGTCTGACCGAGTGTGTCGGAGAGCAGATTGCCGTTATCGGACTGTAGTTGGCTGGCGGCGCCAATATTGACATTGCTCATCTGGATACGATATTGGGAAGAGTTCATCTCAATCGCCAGTGCCTGGCTCAAGTTCAAAGTTAAAAATGAAAAGTTAAAAGTTAGAAAAACAAAAAAAAACCTAACAATTTTTAATTTTAAATTGTAATTTTTCACTTTGAACTTTTAATTTTTAATTTGTTTTTTCAAACTCTTCGATTAGCTTTTCCATCTTTTGAGCATGTTTTCTAATTTCTGACAGCTGATGATCGCCAATAAAGTTTTCCACCGCCTTTTTAATATTCTTCAGATGATTTTTTAGCATTAAAGATAAAAATAAAAATGTTTCTTCTTGCAATTCTTCGCTTTTAACTTTTAATTTTTCACTTTGTAAATATTCTTGTCCCATGAACATAGCAAAAGGAGTCAAGAACGCCAGCGAAATAATTGGCACCAGTTGTTTTAGTCCTTGGTCGGCCGGTAAGGTAAGAAGAAAAAAAATAATCAAAGCAATGGTTGAGGTGAACGAAATAATAGGCTCAAGTAAAAGGGCTAAGGAAAACAAAAGAAAATAGATTAAAAAGAAAAAAGGCGAGTTGATGCTGCCGGTAGTATTAATGATAAGTAGAATGACCAGACTGAAAACGACCGACTCGATAAGACGCGATCGAGAAGAGCTTGGCGCAAAAATTTTTTTAGAGATAAAAAAGACGATAAAAAGGAAAGCGGCGATTTGTAAATCGTACTTCGCCAGATTAGTCCTTGGGACAATAAAAGACAAAGCGATAGTAATAATAAGGATAAATGAATGGGTAATCTCTTGTGGCATAGATGGTTTATGTTATAATCTTATAACCATTATAATCATTATAATCAATCAATGGAACAAAAGATTTTTCGCAGCCCGGGTTTTGCCAGCGGCATCGTCGAAGAGCTAAAAAAAGTCAGCTGGCCGACTAAAAATGAAACAACTCGTTTAACAATCGTCGTCATCGCTGTTTCCTTGATAATCGGTCTGTACATCGGTATAATAGACATTTTGTTAGTGAAAGGACTAGATACATTGACAAAGTTTAGATAAAATCCAAAATCCAAAGTTCAAATGACAAATCATCCCGATTTAATCGGGATTGAACTTTGAACTTGATTTGAAATTTGGATTTTGTCATTTGGATTTTTTATTATGGATACCAACCAAATTGTTAAGGAACAAACTAAAGCTGTAAAATCTGAAGTTTCTACACAATCTGTTGCCAAATGGTACGTTATCCACGTCCAAACCAGCTATGAAAATAAAGTCAAACAGGCGCTAGAACAGCGAGTTAAAAGCCTCGGCGTCGACGACAAGATTTTTGATATCGTTATCCCGGTGCGCGAAGTTATTGTCGTTAAACGCGGTAAAAAAACAAAACAAACAGAAAAGGTCTTTCCCGGTTATGTTTTAATCAAGATGATCTTGGACGATGATTCATGGCTAGTGGTTCGCACCACCGAGGGAGTGACCGGTTTTGTCGGCGCCGGGCTTAAGCCGACGCCGATTTCAGAGAAAGAAGTAACGGCAATAATGAAGTTTGTTGCTCAAGAGCAGCCGAAGTTTAAAACAAAATTCATCATTGGCGAGGCAATAAAAATTATTGAAGGGCCGTTTGCCGACTTTTTAGGAACGGTTGAGGCGGTTGATGAAGAAAAAGGAAAGATAAGAGTGTTGGTGTCGATTTTTGACCGTGATACACCGATGGAGCTGGACTTTTTACAAGTTACTAAGCTATAATTTAAATCCAAAATCCAAAGTTCAAATGACAAATCATCCCGATTTAATCGGGATTGAACTTTGAACTTGATTTGAAATTTGGATTTTGTCATTTGGATTTTATTTTAAATATGACTAAAAAAATTAAAACCCAGATTAAATTAAATCTACCCGCAGGTGAAGCGACTCCGGCGCCGCCGGTTGGACCGGCTTTGGGTCAGCACGGCGTTCCCATTATGGACTTTATTAAGGAATACAACGCTCGGACAGCCAAGATGAAAGGTCAGGTAATTCCGGCCGTTATTACCGTTTTCGAAGATAGATCATTTACTTTTATCACCAAGTTGCCGCCAGTGGCAGCCTTAATTAAGAAAAAACTCGGTTTGGCAAAAGGATCAGGCAAACCAAATACGGAAAAAGTCGGTAAATTATCCAAAGTTCAGATTGAAGAGATTGCCAAAGAAAAAATGGCCGACTTGAACGCTAATGATTTGGAAGCGGCTAAAAAAATCGTCGCTGGGACAGCAAGAAGCATGGGGATCGATATAGAAAATTAAAAGTTCAAAGTTAAAAGTTAGAAAAACAAAAAAAACCTAACAATTTTTAATTTTAAATTGCAATTTTGAACTTTGCGTTTTAAACTTTTAACTTAAAATAATATGGGTAAAATAAGAACTCGTATCCTCGGTCTCGAAAACGTTGAGGAGAAACAGAAAAAAGAGCGAAAAGAAAAAGCTTATCAGAAAAAAGCCCGTGGCCAAGCCGCCTTCGCTAAAACTCCGGCGAGCCAAAAGAAAATTCGCGCCCAAGGGTTAAAAGGAGGACAGCGGATGACTGAGATTAAGGTTAAAGAAGAAGACATCGCCAAGATGGAAAAGGCGAAGAAGTTAATTGAAGAGAAAACAGAAACGAAGAAAATAGTAGAAACTAAGAAACTAAAGAAGGAGAGAAAACGGGGAGAAAAATATCAAAAGGCTAAAAAAGCGGTTGATAAGAATAAAAAATATCTAATAAACGAGGCCTTAAAACTTTTAAAAAAGATAAAGTACAGCCAGTTTGATGAGTCGGTCGAACTGCATCTTAATGTTGACAAGGTTGGTTTAAGAGGAGAAACCGAGCTACCTCACGCCACCGGAAAAACTTTTAGAGTAAAGGTCGTTGATGATAAACTTCTGATTGAGATTGAAAAAGGCAAAATGGATTTTGATATTTTGATTACTCATCCTTCCTATATGTCGAAACTAGCTCATTTAGCTAAAGTATTAGGACCAAAAGGTTTAATGCCTAATCCCAAGGCCGGGACGATTTCAGCGAAGCCAGAGGAAGTGGCTAAAAAATTTCAAAAAGGTCTTCTTCGTTGGAAGACCGAGCCGAAGTTTCCCTTAATCCACCAAATGATCGGCAAGCTATCCCTTGAGGACAAAGCCTTGGAGGAAAACGCGGAAAAGTTTTTACAGTCGGTTGGTAAAGCCCACATTTTATCAGCTTACATAAAGTCTACAATGAGCCCAGCGATGAAGATCGATTTGGAGAAGTCTTAATAACTACTAAAAACAGTTATACCCATCTTACTCCGGTTTGCAGCCCGACAGGGCGAAAAAGCGGATTAGATGGGTGGATACTGAAAAAACAAATAACAAACCTGGGTTTTTTTAGTATAAACGGTTAAACACTAAATCTTCTCTTTGCCGCTTTCACAATCAACTCAGCCGCATCTTCAATCGAAAGATCGGGCCCAGTACGAACGACCAGGTCATAATGGTGAGCTTTAGTGACGTCATGCTTATAAAGAGTTTGAATAAAGTTAAGACGATTTTCATCAGAAGCTTGAATTCTTCGAACCGCCTCTGTTCTCGACAGGTTTTCAAACTCCATTTCCCATTTGATTCTTTGTTGCATCTCACAGATAATTCTGACTTTAAGAGCGTGGATAAGGAGATATTCAGCCCCTCGACCAACAATGACGGCATAACCGCGTTGACCGATCGTAGTAAGAACCTTGACTAAATTTTTATAGTATCGACTCAAACTCGGATAACGGTTGCCGAAAAAATCACCCAGTAATTCCTGAACTAAAGAAATTCTATTTTCGTCAATTTCGTTGATTAAGGCCTTTTCTAAGTTAGTTTGTTCGGCGATTCTGTCAACTATATCCTTGTGATAAACTCGCCATTTTTTTCCGAGTTTTTTTGCTACTCGGTAGGCAATTATTCGACCTCCCGAACCTTTTTCTCTGGAAATGGTAATAATTGGTAGGAGCTTAAGGGTTGGTTCCTTCTTTATAAAATTAAATAAACCAATTGTTGACAGATTTTTATTGATTAACTGAAATATTTTTTTCAAAGATTTACTTTAATTGTTATAATTATTATAAATATTATAACATTTATCAATATGCAAGACCGTAATTTCGAGTTTTGGCAGTATCTTTCTCAAAACCAAAAAGACTTAATTTTGGAGGGCCAGTATCTAATGAATGACATTATTAAAGATAATGCTTATCATTTTAAAGATTATTCATTTTTAGTTTTTCCATTTGCCAAAGCCTTTGAAGGATTTCTAAAACAACTGTTTCGTGATAACAGTTTTATTTCCCATTTAGACTATATCTCCGACCATCTAAGGTTAGGAAAACTGATGTCACCTAATTTGATTAGCCGCTTGGGAGAGCGATCGCTCTATAAAAAAATTACCGAGAAAACCAACCAAGAGCTGGCGGAGAAAATCTGGCAGGCCTGGAAGATCGGCCGTAACCAAATTTTTCATTATTATCCCCACAATCTTAAAGCGATCAGTTTCCAGGAGGCGGAAGAAATTATTAATCAGATAATCGAGATGATGGAAGAAGCCTATACAAAATTAAATCCAAAATCCAAAGTACAAATGTCAAATCATCCCGATTTAATCGGGATTGAACTTTGAACTTGATTTGAATTTTGGATTTTGGATTTTATCCTAGGTTCCTTCCTTCCACGAACCCAGATATCTTTTTTGTTCAATAGTTAAAGAGTCAATGGTGATTGCTTCACTTCGTAGCTTAAGTCGGGCGATTTGTTGATCAATTTTTAAAGGTAGAGAATAGACTTTCTTTTCTAATTTTTCTTTGTTTTCCCAACCCCACTCGGCCGCCAAAGCCTGGCCGGCAAAACTCATGTCCATCACTGAAGCCGGATGACCGTCAGCCGCTGATAAGTTAACCAGCCTTCCCTCAGCCAATATATAGATTTTTTTTATTTGGATTTTGGATTTTGGATTTTGGATTTTTATCTCGTATTCTTCCACCATTGGTCGAACTTTAGTTATTTTTTTGGCCATTTTTTTCAAAACCGCCAAGTTAATCTCAATATCAAAATGGCCGGAGTTAGCTAAAATAATTCCGTCTTTGGCCTTCAAAAAATGTTTTTTGTCAATCACGTGTTTATCACCAGTTGTAGTTACGGCAATGTCGGCAGTTTTGATCGCCGTCTCAAGTTCCATTACTGAATAACCATCCATATGGGCCTCGAGGGCTTTCACTGGATCAATTTCACAAATAATAACCTTGGCGCCCATGCCGCGGGCACGCATCGCCAGTCCACGACCACACCAGCCGTAACCGCAGATGATAAAATTTTTTCCGGCAAGCAAGATGTTAGTCGCCCGCAAAATTCCATCAATAGTCGACTGGCCGGTACCATAACGGTTATCAAATAGATGTTTAGTTAGGTTGTCATTGACGGCAATTACAGGAATTTTTAACGCCCGGGCTTTTTCCATTGCCCGCAGGCGAATGACGCCGGTAGTTGTTTCCTCATTAGAACAAACTACTGAAGAAATTTGTTTCTTCCTTTTACCATGAAGCAGGCTGACTAGATCGGCGCCGTCGTCCATGGTGAAGTTTGGTTGATAGTCGAGAACAGAGTTTAAGTGTTTATAATAACTCTTAGTATCTTCACCTTTGATGGCAAAGGTGGGAATTTGATAATCCTTTACCAACGAAGCAGCAACGAAGTCGTTGGTCGAGAGGGGATTGGAGGCAGATAAAAAAACTTCCGCGCCGCCGGCTTTCAAAGTAATGACTAAGTTGGCGGTTTCTGAAGTGACGTGAAGACAGGCGCCGAGTTTAACTCCTTTTAATGGTTTTTCTTTTTTGAACCTTTCCCGAATTAACCGGAGTACCGGCATCTGTTTTTCCGCCCAGTCAATCAGTTTTTTTCCTTCAGGAGCAAGATTAATGTCTTTGACGTCGTAGTTCATATTATTTTTTTCGCTCGAGTACGTCTTTTCACAACATGCAG
>Ga0210058_1003197_pt1 | contig 12895 bp, 18 predicted proteins | sample CryGeymeta201511_FD_183979 | JGI IMG/M metagenome (GOLD analysis project Ga0210058, IMG submission 183979) | Groundwater microbial communities from Crystal Geyser aquifers in Utah, USA - Crystal Geyser metaG 2015-11 (SPAdes) (version 2) | ecosystem: Environmental > Aquatic > Deep subsurface >...
CAAACTTGGTTAACCCGGTAAATTAAACTGCCGTCACTCAACTGTTCCGCTTGCCAAGACGGTTTGTCTTTTAACTCAACCACTTTAGTTTGATTAACTGCAAATGTCTCCAGCCACTTAAGCCTGAAATTATCCCACCAGCTCAAATTAGATTTAGTGCCCACTTGCCACCCCTTAATCCCCACCCCTAAAAATTCCTGGATTGTCCTGGTTAAAACTTTGCCGGCTTGGTTGGCTAACTTGCCTAATTCATAAACCTTATTTATCCGGTACTCACCAAAGCCAAAACCCACTTTGACGATGGTATTGTTAGGAATAATCAAGGTGACTAATTTTTTCTGGCTGGGAATAATAATCTTCACTCTTATTTCTTCCGTTTGAATCACCCAACCAAACTGGCCTTGTCCATCCCATTGGCTGGCTTTAACTCCTTTTATCAGCCAACTGCCTAAAATTAGCATTGCCGTGAAACCAATAAAGCCGATCACTAAATTTAAATGTTTCATTTACTATCAAACTATATCACTATTTTTTTTATATTTCTAAATCTGTTACTGCTAAGAGATTATCAATTCTTGAAAAGAGCCTCATATCAATCTTTTGTAAGTTTATCGAGCACTCTCTGTAAATCAACTGCTAAATTGGTTCGAAATACTCGCTGATTTAACTCTATCGCCATCGCCTGCAGGAATAATCTCGGGCACCAAACTCTGTCTTTTTTACTGGTTTTCCTTCCCGCATACCATTCGTCCGCCACTAAAGGAAAGCCCAAGCTTTTGAAATGCACCCTGATTTGATGCGTTCTGCCGGTTTTTGGCTTCACTTCCACCAGGGAAAATTTTTCTAATCCCCGATGATAATATCTGAGAACCTGATAATCAGTCTCCGCCTCCCGGCCGCCGATAAAGACTCCGAATCTTTGCCGGTTAAACGGATTCCGGCTGATCGGCAGGTTAATCCTTCCCTCCCTGGGCACTACCAAACCATGAACCAAACACCAATAAGTTTTTTTCACCAGCCGGCTTTTAAACTGCTCCTGTAAAATTTTCATCACCGGCTCGGACTTAGCCACTACTAATACCCCGCTGGTTTCTTTATCCAAACGATGCACAATCCCTTCTCTGTCTAAAGTTTTACTTTTTTCGTTTTGCGTTTTTCGTTCTCTAAGCCAATCCTGCAAAGTCAACCGGCCCTTAGTTGTTTGCGCCCGATTCACGATCATTCCTGCCGGCTTATCCACCACCAGTAAATCCTTATCCTCAAAAATTATTTTTGGCTCCATTGACAAAACTATACATTAAGCCAATCAGTCCTGCCAGAATCAAACAATCCGCCAAGTTAAATCGCGGCCAAATACTAATCGCTAAATAATCAATCACCCCGCCCCATCTCACCCGATCAATAAGATTAGCCAACCCTCCGGCCGTGATCAAACCCGTCTGCCAATTAAATTTAAATTTAATTAACAGCCCCAGCAATAAACCTATCATCAACCACTGCCATAATTGAGGCCAGGCTCCCCCTAATCCAAAAGCCACCCCTCTATTAATCACTCTTAATTCAGAACTAACCGGCATGGCTTTTATCCCCTGATCAAGCAGCACCAAACCAATCACGTTTACTAACCATTTAAGCCGCATTTTTCTTAGCACAGTCAATGCAAAGGGTTGCTGTCGGGTCTATTGCCAATCGATCCGTATCAATCATCTGTTTACATTCCTCGCAAATACCAAACCTGCCTAATTTAATTCTCGTTAAAGTTTTTCTAATCCGAATCAGTGTCTTATCAATTTCCAGTTTCAGAGCGGAAACCCGGTCATGCCCAAACTCTTCCGCCGCTTCCGCGTCAACCGCCGCGTTATCATTCACTCGGTCCTGATCAATAAAAGGATCTTCTTTTTCCAGCTCTGTTTTCCGCTTTTTTAACTTCCTCTCCTCTTTCTGCAAATAGTTTTTCAAGGGATTTAACACTTGTAAAGGAAATTTAATTCTGGACATATTTATTTAAAGTCAAAACCTAATTTTTTGCGGCTAGATTTCATTTTCATTACTTTAATTTTTTCTGTTTTAACTTTAGGTCTATTTAGTCTACCGGTTCGTTCCAGCAAAAGCAATAGACCCAAAATAATTAAGAACGCTCCTAACAATCTGCTTCTTAACATTAGTTGCAGTAAACCTAAACCTAGCAAATATACCGCCACCAGAAATCCCGGCTTGCTGAACCCCCGATATTTTTTTTCGAAAAACTTCAACAATCGGTAAATCCCCACTAAACCTATCGCCCCGATTATTTGCCACGGCAGTTTCCAATTGCCAACAGATAAAAATTGGCCCAGCCAGCCAAACACTTCTACTATCAACTGGCTGAAAACCGCTGCTTCCACCATCGGCCAAAACGCCCACTTTTTCTTGAGTATCCAAATTATCATCCCCAGCCAAAAACCGAAAAACGCCCCCTCGTAAGCCAAACCCGGAAACTTAGTTAAAAATAAAATTCGATACCAGCTGTTGAATTCCGGCCAATGCGCCAGCACCATCCAGACCCTTGCCGCCAACAAACTCACTAAGCCGCTCACTAGCCAGCCATCCATCAAACTGTCTTCGGCTGCCCCCTCTTCTCTCCCTTTTTGCCAAAACACAAACCCGCCGAAAAACAACCCTAAAAACAGCATTAACCCAAATGAATGGATGGCGATCGGTCCAATGGCAATCAAAGTCGGCCACATAATAATTTATAGTATAACATGTTATACTGTTTCTCATGCTTGTCAGTTCCCATGCTTTAATCGGCGCTTCGCTTGCCCGGCTTGTTCCTAATCCCCTCTTTGGCTACCCCCTGGCTCTTGGCTTTCATTTTTTGGCCGATCTGATTCCTCATTGGGATCTGCGCACCCGCCAGGCCCAGCGCTCTAAATTAAACACCGTCTTTTTTTCTCTCTCTGATGCGGCCATCGGCTTCTGTCTCGGATTTATTATCTTCAAAGCCACCGTCCCTTTAACTTACTTATTCCCGATGATGTTTGTCGCCCAACTCCCCGACTGGCTTGAAGGCCCTTACCATATTTTTGGCTGGAACTTTCCCCCTTTTTCTACAATTAAAAAACTCCAAAGCCGGCTTCACCGCAAACTCGATCTTCCCTGGGGCTTAATCTGGCAAATCTTAATCGTCGTTTTAATCGTTGCTTACGCTCTCCCTACATAACTGCCGTCCCTGGTATCAATCACTACCTTTTCCCCTTGTTTGATAAACAGCGGCACCTTCACCTTCAAACCATTTTCCAGCTTCGCCGGCTTATAAATATTGGCCACGCTGTTGCCTTTTTCTCCGGGATCGGTTTCTTTAACCACAAATATCAGCTTGGGCGGCAATTCCAAAGATAGCGCCGCCTCCCCCCAAAATAATACCTGCACCTCTAAGCCGTCAGATAAATACGGCTTCTGCTCGGCAATTACTTCATTGCCTACTTCCACCTGCTCATAATTAACCGGGTTCATAAAAATACTATTGTTGGCATCTGAATATAAGTACTGCATTTTCTTCCGCAACAGCTGAATATCTTCAACACTGTTGCCGCTACTGAAACTCTTAATGGTCACGGAATTGGTTTTTAAATTTCTCACCTTGACTTTGATGGTCGCATTCCCCCGCCCCATCTTGGTAAACTCGTACTTTAACACCAGATATGGCTGGCCGTCCATCTCAAAGGCTGTCCCGTTTCTTAGCTGGTTGACGTTAATCATATTTTCCCCGGCTCCTTCCGGTTAACAGCTATTCTATCAAAATCTTTATCAAAAGACACAACTGTCCATTTCTTTTCCTGAATTGGCCTGATTGAGGCAATTAACGCGTCAATATATTTAATCGATTTAGATTGGTATAAATCGATTGCCCTAAGCGAATCATAATTATCAACCAGTTTTATCCCTCTTAGTTTGATAATCGATTTGATTCTTCTGGCAATCTCCTCTTTTCCTATGCCGTAAAACGATTTTAAAGTCCAAATCAATTCCGCTAAAACCACGTTTCCTGTTACCGCCTTAATCTTATTTAATTTAACTTTCTGAAAAAATCGACTGCATTGGCGAAAACGCTTTTCGTCCCTTTTCATAACAATATCAATAAAAACATTGGTGTCTACAAAATACCTTTTCATTAGTCTCTCGAGTAATGTGTTTCCATGTATTCTCTTGCCTGAAGCGCGGTTTTGTTTTTATTTTTTCTTGGCTTTAAAGTTCCCGCCAAATCTAAAATATCTTCCTGCGGCGTTATCATAATTGATTTGTTATCCCGGCTCACCATCACCTTGTCATAAATATCAATATTCACCGCCTGCCTCAAAGCTAACGGCAAAGTGACTTGCCCTTTTTGTGTTACCGTGGTAATAAATTGCATAAAGTATTACTTGTTAATAATTATTACTTGTTTAGTCTAGGCTTAATTTGTTTTTTTGTCAAGCGGTTGATAAAATAAGGAACCGGCGCGGTGGCGGAACTGGCAGACGCGCACGACTCAAAATCGTGTGGTTAACAAACCATGTGGGTTCGATTCCCTCCCGCGCCACTTTATTCTTTTCTCCTCTTTTCCATGCCGTAAAAGCGGATGCGGTCGCCTCTAAACCTCAAATCAATCTGGGCCAAAGGACCATTTCGGTGCTTGGCAATCGATAATTTAAAATTTTCCATATCATTCTCATCTTCTTTAAATAAAAACATGACCACGTCCGCATCCTGTTCAATCCCGCCGGACTCGCGCAGATCGGCCAATTGCGGCTTGGGGTTGCCGCGGTGCTCTACCGCCCGGGAAAGTTGGGATATGGCCAAAACCGGCACTTTCAATTCTCTGGCTAAATTTTTCAAACCCATGGAAACTTCGGAAATTTCCTGCACCCGGTTTTCCAAATTTCTTGAATGGGCCAGCTGCAAATAGTCAACCACTAAAAATTGCACATCATTTTCTATCTGGAGCCTTCTGGCTTTGGTCCGCATCTCCATAATCGACATGCCCGGCGTATCATCAACAAAAAGGGGCGCTTCTGCCAGCTCACCCATGGCGTCAGACAACTTGGCAAAATCGTTTTCGTTTAACTTGCCTGTTTTTAATTTCCAAGCATCAATATCCGCCTGGGACACCAGCAACCTATCGACTAACTCTTCCTGGCTCATTTCAAGCGAGAAAAATCCGACCGGAATTTTGTACTTAACCGCTACCGCTTGGGCAATATTCAAAGCCAAACTGGTTTTACCCATACCCGGTCTGGCCGCTAAAATTATCAGGTTGCTTTTCTGTAAACCGGCCAAAACATTATCCAGATCATTAAAACCGGTCGGCACTCCCCTCATCCCGCCGGCCTGTTTATGCAGTTCATCCAAACGGTCAAATGACTCTGCCAAGGCATCTTTAATATGAATAAAATTCCGGGAAAGATGCTGTTGCGATAAAGAAAAAATCGCTTTTTCGGCTCTGTCTAATAAGGCATCTAAGGGGGCTTTTTCATCGAATGAATCTTCCACCATCTTCGAGGATTGGGTAATCAGTTCTCTCTTGGTCCCCAAATTTCTGATAATTTTAGCGTAGTTTAAAGCATGGGCGCTGGTCGGGACATGATTGACCAACTCCGTCAAATAACTCACCCCGCCGACTTTCCTCAAAGCCTTTTTGCTTCTCAATTTTTCCGCCACGGTCACCACATCCACCGGCTCCCTTTCGTTATAAAGATCGCTGACACACTCAAAAATTAATCCATGCTTCTCCTGATAAAAATGATGCGGCTTTAAAAACTCCGCCACTTCAGTCACCGCGTCTTTATCAATCAGCAAAGCTCCCAACACTGACTGTTCGGCTTCATCGCTATGAGGCGGCACTCTCATAAGATTACCAACTCTGTTTCTTCCGGCAGGCTTAATTTATTGACCGTCAGTTTCTTTTCCCGCCTGGACGTTCCTTCAAATCCCTTAATCGGCTCACTGCTCACCACTAAAGACGGCCCGATCTGCATAACTAAATCCGCTCCTTCAGGCGAAACCAACAGCACATCAACCCCGTCAAGCCAATCCAACTGTTTATCAGCCAATTTTTGTTTAACTTCACTTAAGTAAGCCAGCCTGATTCCATCCAGATCATAAGTATAGATGGTATTTTTATCATCCCCCTTAAAACCGGCAATTAACACCCCCTTGACCTCATACTCACCCGGACCGCTGATGGTAACCGGCCCGGAATCGGACTCGATTGTCGTCCCGGTCGGTCTGATCAAAACTTTAACGCCTTTATGCTTCAACAAATATTCAAAATTCCCAATATAACTAATTTCCATATAGCCTTAATCTACCACAACTTACTCGGCTTGACAATTAAATTCCTCTGATGCTATAGTGCCAGAGCTTTATGAAAAAAGAAGTTATTGTCTCCATTATCATTGGTTTATTAATTGGTTTGATCTTTACTTTGGGTATCTCCACCGCCAATAAAGCACTTAATCAACAAAAGGCTAAAAAATTAACCACCCAGGAATCTGGTAATTCTCTCAACTCATCTGATAATAATCAACAAAAAACTTTAACTGTTACTTCTCACGAAAACTTCGATTTAATTAATCAAAGCGAAATCAATCTCTCCGGTATTGCCTGGCCGAATGCCGTTATCGCCTTGATGACTGAAACTCAAACTAAGTTAATTCAGGCCGATTCCGAAGGCATCTTTACTTTTAAAGTTAATTTAATCAAAGGTTTTAATGAAATTGCTTTAATTGCCGCTGATGAAACCAATACCACTCAAACTCAAAATCTGGTCTTAACTTACTCAACTTCAAAAATTGAACTATGAAAAAATTTCTTATTTTAATTTTTAGTTTTTCGCTTTTAGTTTTTAGTTTCTCGGCGGCAATAGCCGCTGATGAGGCCACTGATTCATCCGTCACCACCAAAATTAAAGAGCGCTTGGAGAAAACCGCCGAACAAGGCCTGGATACGATTAAAGAAGAACTCACCTCTCAAAGTTTGTCTCCCAGAAAAAAGGCTTATGTGGGCTTAGTAAAATCTGTCACCGATGACCTGATCACTTTAGAGTATAAAAGCCAAACATATCCTGTTTATCTTGATGTTGCCACTCCGGCTAGGCAAGACGATTTTCTCCTGACAATGGGGTTTTTCTTCCCTGACAATAACCAATTCCACGCCAAAAAAATTCTTGTTTTAGATACTCCTCAACCACCAATAAATCGCCAACTGTTCTCCGGTCAAATCCAGGAAATCGACGGTAACAAAATTACTGTCAATAATAAATCACTCACAATTAATTCCCAGACCGAACTGACTATCCAAGGAATTGAGAAATCATCGACCGATGACCTGGAATTAAAAGATAACTTATTCGCTATTGTTACTTTGGACAAAAACGGCGATATTGACCAAGTCAGAGATATCCTGGTGATCCCCGGTAAAAACAATCCCGCCGCCATGACCCCGACCAACGCCACTGAATCCGCCCTGCCGGCCACTGACTCCGCTACAATAGAATAGATGGAAGACCTGTACCGGGCAATCCTTAAGCTAAAAACTCCAACCGAAGTCGCTGCTTTTTGGCGCGACCTATTAACCTTAAAAGAAATTAAGACTTTTGCTAAACGCTGGCAAATGGCTCAGCTTTTATATCAGGGCCTCCCCTACGCCGCCATCGCCAAAAAATTATCAGTCTCCACCACCACCGTCACCCGCACTGCGTATTGGCTCAAGCACGGCCGCGGCGGCTACCGGCTGGTTCTTTCGCGTCTTAAAAAAGGACACTCCTTTACGCAGTGAAGGTGTGTCCTTAATGGATTTATTTCCCCCGCTTGACAACTTCTATTTTAGTGCTATATTACCGTAGTAACACGTTAATATATGAATAAATTAAATATTTTATCAGCTAATCATCATTCCCCGTCCACGCGGGGTAATTTCCGTAGTTAAACTTTTTTAAAAAGTCCTACTCTACCCCGCTAAAGGCGGGTTTTTTTATTTATGAACCCCGAAAATTTTCCACTTTATGTACTTACTCAAGACACTAAAAGCATTCTTAGTATCTTTGATAAAAATTATCCTGATCGATTCTATGGCGGATCCGATCAATATCTTTACGAACTAATCCAGTCAATTTCACTTGCCTACCCCTACATTAAAGCTTATACAGAAACTGAAATGCAGTTCAAGTTAGGAACAAAAGTATCAACTGCGCTCGAACAAAATCCGCAGAGAATTTGCCTTTGTCTTGATCGTTTTCTTCTCAAGGATGTTGAGTCTAAATTTCCTGATCGATTTATGAGATTGGCCATTACCAGAACAGTTAGCGGGGACAAAACTGCCCGCCAAGGTAATTTACCGCTTGATCAGCAAATTGGATCGTTAGTCAACCTTATCAAAGGCAAACCGGTTATTATTGTTGACGACGGTTTATTTAGCGGCGGCACGGCACAATTCGTTACCGACAAGCTTTGTCAATTCGGTATCAAAAAATACCAGATAGAAAAGATCATTGCTTTTCTCGGTAATTCCCAAACCACTCAAGTTGACGGCACCCCCGTTGAGTTTATTGCTGACATTCCTGACCTGTTTGAATGGATCGACATCCGGGATTTTGGTATCTTTGGCGGACGGCAACTAGACAACAGCCGCAATAATAAAGTTTCTACGGCCGTTCCCTATCTTTTCCCCTGGAGTCAGGGAGAATCAGCCAGTTTAGAAAAAAGCGGCCAGTTATTTACAGTCAGTCAGGGAATGATCCAATCTTTCATTACGCTTATAATAAAGTTTGAAAATGTAACAGGTAAATCTCTTAAATTTAGAGATTTCGTGAAGGCCGGCTTTCCCCTTCCCACCAATAAAGAAAAAACAATTCCCGTTAGTATTAATACTGATCCCAAAGCATATCTTAAGGTTTGTTTGCAAATAGTTGAAGCCGAACAGCAAAGACAGGTGGTTATTTTCGACATGGATGGAACTTTATATGAACTTGACGGACAAAATAAAGGCTACTCTGGTTCAAGTCTCGAAACTAAAGTTGTAAATAACTGTCTTCGGTTTATTCTCAATCAGGAGAAGTGTTCTGCAGAAGAAGCCGAAGCGATAATGGATCAAGGGCTTAAAGATCCAGTCGGCTTGAGCAATTTCTTGAGTAAAAGGTATGGAATTACTCGTAAAAATTACTTTGATATCGTCTGGGATATTAATCCCCAAGGGCTGGTTTTCAATTTTCAGACGGCGGTGCAAACAGTCAAACAAATCCCAGAAGATGGTAAAAAACCAATCCTGTTAACTTCCGCTCCTAAAGTTTGGCAAGAAAAAGTAATTAAATTTCTAGGATTAGATAATTGTTTTGAAGCTATTTATACCGGAGAAGATTTTGACCAAAAAACAGAGATTTTTAGCATGCTGGCCCAAAGATACCAACCGTCAAATATCTTTTCCGTCGGCGATCAGGAAACCACTGATATCTCTCCTGCGGCCGCATTAGGGTTATCAACACTATTGGTACAAAATCCAAACGATTTAGAAAGGTTAGTTAAATGAAAAATATTATTATCGACACTGACATGGGTGTAGATGACATCGTTGCCATCAGCCTGCTGCTGCTCTCAAAAAAATTCTCTGTCAGGGCTATCAGTACTGTTTTTGGAGTTTCTAATGTAAAACAAGGCGCCATTAATCTTAAAAGAGTGCTGTCTTTTGCTAATCAAAAAATTCCTGTCTTTAAAGGAAAATTTCAGGCTTCAAAACCTGGTTGGAAAGCTAAATTTCCTCCCCAAGACTGTCTTCGAGCCAATCAACTAACCCTATTAACCAACCTTTCTATCCCCAAATATACTGGAAATGCTGGCAACATTGGTTCAATCGATAAACTTTATAAACTAGTTCAAAAACAAAACCAAAAAATTATTTTAGTCTGTCTGGGACCGTTAACCAACATCGCTTACCTAGCCAATAAATACCAAGAAAAATTTACCGACAAGGTTGACAGAATTTATTTAATGGGTGGAGCTGTAAAAAAACCGGGCAATGTCCCCCTTCTAAATATTGCCGAATACAATATTTTTCTTGACCCGGAAGCCGCCAAAACTGTCTTTAATTTTAATATCCCTATCGTAATGATTCCCATCGATGCCGCTAAATTTGCTCCCGCCATGCCTGAGTTAGTTAAAAATTTACCGACTCAAAAACTTTTAAATAACTTTTATTCAAAATTAAATCTCCAACAGCCTAAAAATAAACTCGGCCAAATTATTAAAGAACTAATTTTAAACAATCAGTCTGACTTTAATTGTTTCTACGATCCCATTGTTGCCGCGGCTATGGAAAAACCAAAAATAATTAAACAGTTTCAATCCGGAAACATAAACGTCATTATTCAGGGAAAAAATCGGGGTCAAACAATACTAACCAAAGGCCGCAAAAGAAATATTCTGGTTGTTACTAAAATCAACTCCTTAAAATTCTATTGCTTAATCCTGTCATTAATTATCTAAATAATTAGTTATGTCCACCAAAGAATCTTTATCTACTTTTTATCAGCTCAGTGGTTCTATCGATTCAAGAATCCAGCAGAGCACCGGATTAAAAACGCAGCCGGAATTACTTGCCTCAACTATTATCAAAAACAAAAAAATCGCTGTTGATTTACTTATCCCCTCGACTTGCAGCGAAAACTGCGGGCACTGTTTTTTTGTTGAAAATAATCTTCCTTTTTTAAAAGCTGATTCCGAAACCTTAAATGAGTTAAGAAAACTGGCTCAAATCTTTGATCCCCAACAAACATATTTAACTATCTATCCTAGAGAAATAACTACCGCCATGGAACTGCTGCCCATATTTACCCAATTACAAAAAGACACGGTTTTAACAAATGGCGCACTGCTTTCTGAAAGAATAATCAGTCAATTGAAGAATGCCGGCATTACCAAATTATCAGTCAGCTTACACGGAAATCAGGACCAACAAACCAAACTAACCCAAGCCGACCCAAAATTTTTTGAGCTTACTCTTCAGGGTATTAATCGGGCTATCAAAGCCGGCATGGATGTGAGCACTTTTACCTCGGTTAGTAAAATCAACGTTGACTCGCTTGATTATATCTTTGATTTAGCCGATCAACTGGGCATTAAAGAAACCAAGTTGATCAAACTCAAACCAGCCGGTAGGGCTCAAAATCTACCCAAAGATATTTTTATTGATCAAACTGATTTAATAAATATGCTTTATTCTGTCAACGCCGCTCGACTGAAATACGAAAACTTAAGAATCTCCCTTTTTGGCTTGTCGTTTGGACCGAATTTTTTCTCTAAAGGTCCCTATAAATACTTAAGCGGTCAAACTAATAGATGGCCCGCGAGTACCTTTCTTTGCCCTTGGATCGGACAGGATTTTTTAGGCATTTCCTTAGGCTCTAAAAAAATCTATCCCTGTTTTGAAGCGTTATCTTTTCCTGAACTTCAAATTGGTTCAGTAGAAAATAATCAAATTAATCTTACTCAACCGCCTTTAAATCCTGAATCTCTTCAAAAAAAATTAACTGGTATCTGTAGCAGTGCCAACTGTGAATATCAAAAGTTATGTTTGGGCGGCTGTCGAATTTCAGCCTTTGGCTTTGCTAAACTTAATAACCAAGAAAATCCTATTTTTTCCGGACAGGATATATGTTTAACAAAAACATTAAGCCAATTAAATAATTAATTATAATGATAAGATAAATTATGCTCGCCGCCGCTAGAAACGTCATGAAACAGTGTCTGGCTGTCAAACCCGGCGAGTCGGTTTTAATTGTCACCGACCCTACGAGGAGACTCCTCGCAGGCATTTTTGAAACAGCTGCCAAAGAAATTACCGCTAAAGTTGACGTTGCCGTTGTCAGCGGCATGACCGGAAACGCCCAGGAACCGCCGCAGTCAGTGGCTGACAAAATGTTAAAAGCTGATGTGGCTTTATTAATTACTACTTATTCCCTCTCCCACACTCAAGCACGCAAACAGGCTTGCACCGCCGGCTGCCGGATTGCCTCTATGCCGGGAATTACCCTGGATATGATCCAGCGGACACTACTGGCTGATTATTCTCAAATCGCTACATTATCAGATAAACTCGCCCGGATTTTAACTGACGGACAAACCGCCAAACTTACCTCGCCGGCAGGAACAAATTTACAGCTAGCCTTAGGTAATCGTTTAGGAGAATCGGATAACGGTCTTTATACTCAAGCCGGCAGTTTTGGTAATTTACCGGCCGGTGAGGCCTGTATTGGACCACTCGAAGGCCAAACTCGGGGTATTTTAGTTATCGATGGCGCCATTGCTGACATCACCTTAGCTAAACTATCGCCCAATGTTTTGGAAGCAGAAAAAGTTTTTGGCACCTGCCATGTAGCTTTAGGCAGTAACATTTCCTATGGAGGCAAAGTTGATGTCCCCTTTCACTCTGACGGCATTGTTCTTCAGCCAACTCTGCAAATTGATGGTAAAATAATTATTAAAGCAGGAAAATTTTTATTATGATGACTAATAATTATAAACTATTATCAATTGATGAAAGCGGCAGTGCCTCTTACAACCATCAATCATAGGATCGAACAAATAAAAATCAGACTTATTGAAAGGAAGTTAAAAGACCAGTTGAATCCAAGTTATTTGGAAAGTTTGTTATAAAAAACGAAAAGCCGGCCATGGCTATCCGCACATATACCGACTTCTCAATTGTTATAATATAACATTAACAAAAATATGTCAAACAAAAAACTCATCACTCCCAGGATTTTAAAAGGCTTTCGGGACTTTTTACCCGAAGAGGCCCTAAAACGGCAGTACGCCATCGATATTATCCGCCGAACCTTTGAACTTTATGGCTTTGAGCCTTTAGAAACGCCGGCCATTGAGTA
>Ga0210058_1003217_pt1 | contig 12847 bp, 13 predicted proteins | sample CryGeymeta201511_FD_183979 | JGI IMG/M metagenome (GOLD analysis project Ga0210058, IMG submission 183979) | Groundwater microbial communities from Crystal Geyser aquifers in Utah, USA - Crystal Geyser metaG 2015-11 (SPAdes) (version 2) | ecosystem: Environmental > Aquatic > Deep subsurface >...
CAACCATTAAAACCATAACATCCTAACAGACAACGAGTTATGTGAAATAGACACTGTCCAAAAAAATAGCCCATAAAAGGAGACTTTTGTAGAAGTCTGCATAATAAATAAATATTACCATATAAATCTTCTCTTGTCAAGAAAAACGGGCGCTGTCCCCGGTTTTCCGAGTATAAACAACAGCAACATCGCATTTTTCACTTAAAATTGCTGGGATAAGATAGTAACGGCTTTGGCACTTGTAGCAAACCTACCCATTGTGCAATTTCATTATAGCCTTTGGCAATATCTTGTGTAATTCTTATTCCATTCTTTATGCCTTTTTCATGAAAATTTGTATTTTTCCTTGTGTTCTTCATATTTCTTGAGCTTAGGGGTCTGACTACCATCCCCCTGATGCCCCACCGCCACCGCTAAATCCGCCACCAAATCCGCCAAAACCACCACTAAAACCACCGCTGCCACCAAATCCGCCAAAACCACCACTAAAACCACCGCTGCCACCAAATCCACCCATTCCTAAACCACTTCTTCCTGACCAAACCCCTCGCCGGGATATTGAACCGGAAAACATTAAGCCAAGAAAGCAAAGAGCAACTATCAGTAATAATCGTCTTGAATTGGGAAATATTGAAAGAGCACAAAGAATAAGGATGGATAACAAAGGAAGAAAACTATTCAAATCAGGCTTTGTTTTGACAGCTAATGTTTCATCCTGTCTTCTGCCTTCCAATTGGATTCCATATTCCTTGGCAATTATCTGATTAATTACTGATACTCCGGACAATATCCCTGTTCCAAAATCCCCATCCTTAAAATATGGAGACATCTGTTCTCGGATTATTTCACCACACTTGCCATCTGGCAATGCCCCTTCTAATCCATAACCAACCTCTATCCTTGCCTTTCGTTCATTTATTGCCAGAAGCACCAAAACACCATTATCTGCACCTTTTTTCCCAATACCCCATTTTTCAAACAACCTGACCGCATATTCCTCTATTGACACAGGGGAGATACTCTGGATGGTAACAACGGCTATCTCTGCCCCATTACACTTTTCTTTTACCTCATTAATCAATTGATTAAGAGAATTCTCATCGTTTTCAGAGATTACATTGGCAAAATCATTAACAGAACCAATTGGTTTTGGGTATGTAATCTCTTCAGCATAACATTTGCTAACCATCAGCAAAAGCAAGCATAGCAGCAGCCTTTTCCTCATGATTAACCCACCTTTAACTGATCTACAGCTATGGCTAACCCTTGAAGGATTTCCAGATATTGTTCAAAAACAGATTCCACATTATTTTTAGGTATTTTCTTCTTTTGATTCTTGCTCTCTAATATATTCAGGAGAGGGGTTGTATCTATGCTATATTCTCTGGCAAGTCCATCTATTATCTGTCCCTTTTTAATCGGTGGTATTTGTGCTGTTTTGATTCTAAGGATGTTCCTGAAGATAGGCAGCAATGATGTCAAAGAACCTGCCATCAACTTTTCCATTGCCTCTGGTTTGGTTGATAACTCAAGATATGCCTGTCTGAGTCGAATAATCTTCCCCTTTATCTGCTCCTCACACTGAAGGCGAATATTTTCTGGACGAATCTTCATACCCTCAAACACATCCTCACCGTATATCACCACATTATTTTCCTTCATTTCCAAAAATTCGACCGGAAAAACATCTATTGATGTCTGGATATGGGTCATGGTAAGAAATAGCGGCACAATCTTCTTTTTTCTGCCCATGCCGTTGACCAATTTAACAGCTTTTTTTAATTCCGCAAGGGTAATCTCATTCAGGATGATAAGAAGATTGATATTTGAGTGTTTTTGAGAAAAATCCTCTGGTTGGGTAGCACTTCCATAGATCACGATGCTTTTCAGGTTATCCTGATAGATTCGGACTATATCAGAGGCATAAGAAACAATAGATTCTTTTACATTAATTGGAAGATTGTCAAGATTTATTAAGTTGTTCAATATTTTTTACCATCCTTTTATTACATCCTATCAATAATTATAACATAAGACAATGGAAAAAGCAAGGGATTTTGTTTTGTACCCAGCAATTCTCATTATGGCAAAACTTATGTTCAAAGGGGAATAAGGGAATAGAGGAGATGGTGTCGATTATCAACAGAATTGTCGGTAGGACAGGCATTTCTGCCTGTCCTGTTGCAGATGACAGGCAAGAATGCCTGTCCTACCGATTAATCTCCATATCTCCCCCTTATCCATTTTACCATAATGAGAATTGCTGATTCTCAAGGCAATTTCGAAAGGCAAAGCTACAATCCTTCATACACAACCCACTATGTGGTCATTATTGCTGTCTTCACCTCTGGCTAAATTTGCATCCTTTGAAAAACTTGAAAAAACTGTTGTTTCTGGCTCTTTATGCTCTTACCATCTTGCCAAAAATATTGAAAATACCACAAAAAGCATATTGCTTAACGCATATGGATTAATCGAAGCAACAGGTGTTGTAACAGCAACTATGCCTAATGACTCGGAAGATGTTAGATTAAATACCGTTGGACGACCAATTCAAGGAGTAGAAATAAAGATTGTTGATGAAGACAGGAATGAAGTACCAAAACATAAAGTTGGGGAAATAGCAATTAAGGGTTATTTAATGAAAGGCTATTATAAAAACGAAGCCAAAACTAAAGAAGTTATAGATAATGAAGGCTGGTTGTATTCCGGCGATATTGGATGTTACTACAAAGATGGGAAAAACATACAAATCGTGGGAAGAGTCAAGGATATGATTATCCGAGGAGGATTTAACATATACCCCATTGACATAGAAGAGGAATTATTATGTGTTGAAAAAGTGCAGGATGTTGCTGTTGTCGGCAAGGATGATGAAATATTGGGTGAAGCTATAGTAGCTTTTGTAATACCCAAACCTGGTATAAAATTTACAAAAGGAGAAATTCTTAAGCATTGCCGTGAGCAAATATCCAATCATAAAATTCCTGATGAAGTTTTTTTTGTCAAACAATTTCCTACTTTATTATCAGGAAAAGTGAAAAAAACATTCTGAGAGAATGGGCAAACACAAAAGTTCCTGAAGAAGAAATATTTGAGTTTTAATGAAGAAAAAAGAATTCTATAGAAAGGAGCAAGTTTTATGAAAAACAAAAAAGATCATTTTTCTTCAATTCCGGGAATTTTTGGAGTATTATGGAGAAATTACGAAAAAAATCCGGACAAGCTGGTTATTTGTGTAGGAAATGAACAGATTACATATAAAGAACTTGTTGAAAAAGGGGATCAAATAGCCACTGCTTTATATGAAATGGGCATACGAAAAGGTGACCGAGTAGGTATACTGATACCTAATAGCATAAATTGGTATCTTTTTCTGTACGGTATTGTGAGATTAGGTGCAGTGGTAGTTCCTTTTGACCCTCAAATAGGAGAACATGAAATTAAATATTTATTCGATAAAATAGGAGTTCGAATAATTCTTGTTGCTCCGAAATTTCGCGGGCTTGACCACAGTGGAATAATCACCAATCTTCGTTCAGAACTTTTAGATTTACAAAAAATTATAATAGATGGCGATTGCGAAGAAGATGGTTTTCATATAGCTTTCAATTCTCTTCTTTTTTGCAATGATACATCTATTTTGAACAAATTTCATTTTTCCATGGACAGGGAAAATAGCAATATTTTCTTTTGTACTACCGGAAGTACGGGTAACCCTAAAATTGTAGATGTTCCTTGTAGAATAATCGATGATAATATAGTAAGAAATGCAGTTCGCTGGGGATTTAAAAACAATGATAGATTTTTGCTGTCTATGCCTTTGTATCACTGTGCCGGTTTTGGTTGGGGACTATCTTGTTTAAGTATTGGAGGATCAATATGTTACGAAAAAATATTTTCTCCGTCCGCGTTTTTAGAACAAATACAACAAGAAAAAGTTACAAAAATACTGATTACTCCAACCATTGCCAAAATTTTACTAACGCATCCCAAATTTGCGGTATACAACCTTACATCTCTAAATGAAGTCATATTTACAGGAGAATCCCTTTCAGATGAACTGGCATATAAATTTGTTGATGGATTAAATCTTCGAGTTGTGAATGCGTTAGGTATGACAGAGACCTTTGTTTATCTTGACTGGGATTCAATAAGGGACAAAGGCGTTTCTGCAAATAATCTGAGTCAAATTCCTATGATTAATATAAAAATTATCAATAAAAAGGTGCAGAGTGTAAGCCAGATGAAACAGGTATCATTCATATAAAAAACTCAGTAATGAAAGGGTATTTCCGTTTAAAAGAAATTACCGCTCAAACTATCGACAAAGAAGGATGGCTTAATTCTGGCGATCTCGCGGTTAAAAACAAAGAAGGTAGAATCAAATTTGTAGGACGACAGAAGAGGGTGATAAAAAGAGGGGCAAACATGGTTTCGCCTGAGGAAATTGAACAATTTTTACGAACTCATCCTGCTTGTGCCGCAGTTATCGTTGACAGTGAAGAGGATAGTATTATTGGTGAAAAAATTATTGCCTATTTTCAGTCTGGAGACGGTGATACAGTCTCTAAAGAGGAACTCCGGTCATTTTGTAAAGGGAAAATATCTGCTTACAAAATTCCCGATGAATTTTATTTAGTTAAGGAGGTGCCAAAAACCGTGGGGAAGGCAAATCCTACACTTTTGAAAAAAATTAAAACAAAAAAATAAGGAGGAAGAAAAAATGGCTAATTTAAGCATCAAAGATTTTACAAGATGGATGATTCCTAGAATGACCATGGCTGGTTGCCATATTACTGATATAGAAGGTACGCTGGGAAGAATTACCAGTAAAGAAATGTGGCCAACTGAATGGGGTAAAACTGCGGACAAATATCTTACAATTGCTCAGGAGGCTGAAAAAAAGGGACACAGACATACGGCGTACCAAATGTATATTTATGCTATGCTTTATTATTACGAAGGACAAAAGATATTGTTTGAAGAATCGAAGCGAAAAGTAGAATTATTTAAACAAATGATGGATATATACAAAAAAATAATGGAATTCTGTCCCTATCCGATAGAAAGGGTTGAGGTACCATATAATGGCATAAAACTTCCGGGATACCTTCATACCCCTATAGGAAATGGACCTTTCCCTTGTTTGCTTTTTATTCAGGGTATGGATAGTTCTAAAGAGGAATGGCATAATTGGGGTCGCTTTGCCATTGAAAGAGGTTATTCGCTTTTCTGTATAGATACTCCAGGACATGGTGAAACTAGGCATTTGCAAAAAGTACATCTTGACATACCAAATCTGGTAAAAGCAGCATCAGTATGTAGGGAATATCTGGCAAACCGATTCGATATTATTCCCGATAAAATCGGTGTTTTAGGCAATTGCCTGGGTTCAAATTACGGATTCCAGGCAGCGGCCTTTGATGAAAAATTTATTTGTTGTTTGATTATTTTAGTTATTGCTGAATTTAAAACCAAAACTGGCGAAAAAGATGTTCCTAAATGGTTTATCGACATGGTCCGATTTTTTACTGGGGACAGCACCGGAAATAAAGATGCCTTCGAAAAATACAGGAAAGATTTCAATCTTGAAAATATGGATAAGAAAGTGAAATGCTCAACTCACCTTTTTCACCCGGAAGAAGATAACTGGCTCGATTGGGATCAAGTGAAAAAAATGGCGAATTTTATTAAGGGACCAATTACCATAACTCCAGTAAAGGGAGTACCTGTTTTTGAAGGGAATAGTATGAGCCACTTGGTTCCTATTTACGAACAAATACACTGGGTTCTTCCAGTAGCATTTGACTGGGTTGAGGAACAATTTAAAAATAAATCTAAATAAGGAGTGTGTACTATGAACAAAAAGAAATTAACTTTTGAAGAGTTTCAAATAGTTGTGTCCAATCTTTTAGGAATTGAGAAAAGTGAGATAAAAAAAGAATCAATTATCTATCAGGATATCGGCATTGATTCATTGGGACTAGTTAATCTTGGAACCAAAATTCAAAAAATATACAAAATTAGTATTTCTCCTGCTTCAATGATAGAGGTTCTTACAATTGGTGAGTTTTATAATGCGATTAAGACATTGGTTGAGGAAAAAACTGAAATAGGTTAATTTTCAAAATACAAGAACAAAATGGAGGTAGAATTATGGCAGTCCAAGCACAAAATCTTAGTTATCGAGCTTTTTTTGAACATGAAACATCCAGAATGCTCTTTGAGGGAGCATTACCTGTTGATATTGAACGGATATTTGCACAGGTTGAAGAGGAAGGTGCTTGGATAAAAAGCTGGAAAACATTAGGAGCATCGGAAGAACAAAAAGCTAAAGAGGCAAAAAAGGCGGTTTTCAAAAAACAGCATATACTCGATATATATATGCCGCTAATTGTTACAGGCTGGCCCAATACCATTTACTACAGGATATTCCTGAAAAACAGGAGCTTCTATCATTGAGTATGGAATTATACGAAAAAGCAATTGATTTAAGTGAACCAAAAATTCTAAAAATACAAATTCCTTTCCATGGAATAAAGATCAAGGGCTACCTTCATTTACCGAATAAAAGTAGTCATTCTCCTTGTGTTATATGTATTCCCGGTTTAGGACATAATAAGGAAAGCATGCATAATTGGTGTCAGTATGGTGTGCAACGGGGAATGGCGGTTTTCTGTGGAGACGGGTATGGTTATGGTGAAACTCGTGTGATACAAGGAAAACGGCTAAACATAAAAGAGTTTGATAAATATGTGGAAGTAGTAATAGATTACTTATCAACATATAGCGAAATAGAAGCAAATCAAATTGGAATTATAGGTGATTGCTTCGGTGGGTATTTGGCTTTTAGAGCAGCGGCTATGGACAAACGAATTAAAGGATGTGCTCTTGTTGAAGCTATTTTGGAATTTGGCCAACACCAATTACATAACAATTCTGTCCCTGCATTAATAATTTATCACCTTGATGAAAACGAGATAAGATTTTTGGAAAAGATAGGTTCTGATTTTTATAAACCTGAATTTGAAAATACCTGTCCAATATATATCGTTCATGCCGAAACTGATAAGCTAATCCCTATATCTCTTGCCAAAAACCTTTTTAATTTTATAAAAGGAGAAAAATATCTCAAAATTGTAAAAGGGAAAACATGCTACAACAATTATTTTATTAATCATTATAATACGGTTTTAGATGAGTTATCCCGCTGTGTTCCGGATGTTTGGGACTGGATAGGTATGGTTTTGAAGAGAACATTTTAACAAATAGGAGGTTGACATAAAACTTATGGATAAACAGGTTTTATTAGTTAACAAACCAACATTATTAATTAACGAACAGGTTGATAATGAAGAGGAACTTATTTCTCGAATTATCAACAATCGATATTCTTCTTTGGACACTGAAATACCTATCTGTAGATTTCGCGGAACTCTTATCAAAAGACTCGCGGATAAAATCAAGATAGTGGGTTGGCAGCGAAATGTTTCTCGATTGCAGAAAATGGATGTTTCATTTCCAACAATTATTAGAATGGAACTGGATAACGATATGGGAATACGGATGACTGATGTAGACCCATCTTTTAAGGGCAGTAAAGGTCCACTCTGTCAATACAGGTATTTAGACAAGAATTTAAGGGAAAAATTTATAAATGCTAAAATTGATGACAGATTCTTTAAATTAATACAAATTGGGAATCTGCACTGTTTTCATTTTGTTGAAGTAATCGGTGGTATTTTAAGTTGTTTGCAAATAATGGACGAAAGAAACATGGATTATATATACGAAGAAGAGGTTATTGATGGGTATGTGGAAAACAGGAATTTAAATATAATGGGTATTCAAAGAATGAACTTTTTAGAAAACCCTGTTATGTATGCCATGGTATATGAAAATGCCCTCAATAACATTAAATTTAACGAAAAAGGTATGATTTATGCCGAAGAAATGTTTCCAGTGGAGTTTTATCTTGATGATAAAAAAATGTTCACAAAAGAATTTCAAGGAATTAATGAGAAGAAACTTTGTTCTAAGATTAAAATTTTTTGTCTGGAAGCATTAGCCCACCTAAAACTCATATTTACTCAAGACATTCAGAATAGTTTTATGTGTTCTAACATATTTCCCCAAGCATTTATTGGTTTGTTAGTACAAGTTGTAGCTATGAAAATGTATTATAACAATTCTAATTATGTACTTCATTGCTTAAACGGAATTCAACATTTTGGCGATATTCCAAGATGTATAGGAGCTATAAATTCTCCTGAAGAGGCAAGCAAATACTTCCCTTTATATGATCTATCGGCAATATTCGAAGCTTAGCGGTGTTTAAAACCCCAAATTTTAATAAATGAGTATAAATAGGAGTGTATTCACAACATGTATATATCCAATAATTTTGAAAAAACAATCGAACATGGGGAGAAGATGAATCGTATTCAAGAACAACCTATTCAAGTATGCAATAGAAATTTAAACGCTAAGATAGTATCCACCAAATCAAATGAACTGCTTGCTACACTAAAAGACGAAAATATTTTGGGAATAGTTGAGTTTTACGATGGAAAAACACCTGCTGCTGATAAAATTCCTAAACATATTCCGTACTTACGCGTGCATATGTACCCTTATTTAGGACATTCTTTTGCAGAGGTATGGACATCAACGGATAGGATTTATTATGGGCTCGCGGGATCTTTCCGTTTTGCTACAGATAGCGAGCATATGTTTACCTGTATCAGCTGTCCTGAAAATAATCAGAGTTTATGTCAATTGAGCAAAAAAGTATACGATGATCTATTCCATAATATTAACAGATTAAATTATCAACATATATTTCGCATATGGAATTTTATTCCCAATATAAACGGAGAAGATGGTGATCGAGTTGAAAGGTACAAATCATTTTCCTGTGGAAGATCCGTTTCTTTTAGAAATAATGTTCAGGTAGACGAAAATTTTAGGTTTTCTGCTGCTACAGGAATTGGGAGCATATCAGGTAATGTTAGTATCTATTGTCTTTCAGCCTTAATACCAAAACATATACACTTTGAGAATCCAAGACAAACACCTGCATATAAATATCCCCAACAATATGGTCCCAAATCTCCCAGTTTTGCAAGAGCCACCTATTATAACCGAGGAAACAACTGTTTCGATATTTACATAGCGGGCACGGCTAGTGTAGTAGGACATGAAAGCGTCCATATAGGAGATATTAAGAAACAGTGCGAGACAACAGTTGAAAACATTAAAGCACTCCTTTCGAAAGAGAATCTAAAAAAGAATGGTATTAAGAGAGAGGTTATTTTGGATGATTTGGATTGCATCAAAGTTTATATCAGGCATAAAGATGATTTTCCCATAATCAAGAAATTATGCGAACAAATTTTTTCACCTAAAAGTCCTATTCTTTATATGCAAGCCGATATTTGCCGGTCTGATCTATTAGTGGAAATTGAGGGAATTATCCAAAAATAAAATAATTTCTTGTTATTAAATATACCTATCTTGTCGACAGGCTGTTACGAAATAGGAATTTGGCATGCAAGACACACAACATATGGTGTCTTTTCTTATTGGCAACCACCATATATAGTATGCCTTTGACTCTATTTATTCATTTCGTAACAGCCTGTCGAGTTATAGTCACGAATATGTTGAAAATTTATGTTAATTTTTATAATTTTCCCATTTGACATCCAATTAACTATGTGATATAATAAAACATAGGTGAATCGGGCAGGTTTTTAACTGACAGAGAAATATCAATTAAAAATAAATAAAGCGGGGAGGAATTAAAACAATGAGGCTAACAAAAAAGAATTTGTCCTGTTTTTTGTTAATCTTGTTCTTAATATTTATTGGTATTGGCTGCAATAGTAGAGAGACTGAGAATATTTCTGCAGCTGGAACAATAGAAGCCACTGAAATAAATACAAATACCGAAATCAACGGGAAAATAACAGAAATATTTATTTGTGAAGGAAGCAAGGTTAAAAAAGGGGATATAATTGCCAGAATTGATTCAACCATTCCTGCCCTTCAGGTTCAACAGTCCGAGGCTGTCTTAATGGCTGCCCGGGAAAAGGCAAAGGAGGTAAAAAAAGGCAATAGGGAACAGGTAATTGCTCAGGCAAATGCCACGGTACAACAGATGACATCCCTACAACAAGGGGCTAAACAAGCCGTGGGAAATGCCAAAGATGATCTTAACAGGATTAAAGCATTGTTTCAAAAAGGCGTGACCACTGAAAAGCAATTGGATGATGCTCAGACAAAATATGAAACAGCGAAGGCTCAATATGAATCTTATATTGCTCAAAAACAGTCAGCTCAGAAACAGTTGGATCTCTTAAAAAGTGGTGCTACGATAGAAACAGTAAATATCGCTGATGCCGGAGTTGCCCAGGCTCAGAATAATCTCTTGATTGATCAGGCTCAGTTAGTAAAAACTTTTGTTTACGCCCCTGCAGGAGGAATAGTAAACTCATTAAATTACGAAAAAGGGGAGTATATTTCATCAGGTGCTGCCTTAATTACTATCATTGATACTAATGATTTATGGGTTAATGTTTATATCTCCGAAAAAAACCTGCCTAATATTAAAATTGGTCAAAAAGCACAAATTTACATTGATGCCTATCCCGGCAAGCCTTTTACCGGTGAAATATCTTTTATCTCTAATAAAGCAGAATTTACACCTAAAAACCTTCAGACAAAAGAAGAACGGGTAAACATGGTTTTTGAAGTCAAGGTGAAAATACGAGATGATAAAGAACGGTTAAAACCCGGGCTGCCTGCTGATGTTGAAATCTTCACCCGATAAGGGGAGGTAAAACAATTGGGGACAACTATAGAGATAAAAGGGCTTACTAAAAAATTTGGCGATTATCTGGCAGTCGATAATCTTTCATTTTTCCTTAAAAAAGGTGAAATTTTTGGTTTTCTCGGGGCTAACGGTTCAGGCAAAACAACGACTATCCGTATGCTTTGCGGTATTATTACTCCAACCTCTGGTTCGGGTAAGGTTTTAGGTTATGACATTTGCACCCAGTCGGAAAAAATTAAACAAAACATAGGATACATGTCACAGAAATTCAGTTTGTACGAAGAATTAACTGTTAAAGAAAATCTGAAATTTTATGCCGGCATTTATGGTTTAGATTATACACAAACAAACAAAAGAATAAAAGAAATCGTAGAATTGGCTAATCTTGAAGGTAAAGAAAATTTTCAAGCCAGAATGCTTTCAGGGGGCTGGAAACAACGATTAGCTCTTGGGTGTGCCCTGCTTCACCAACCGCTGTTGCTGTTTCTTGATGAACCTACATCCGGAGTTGACCCGGTTTCCAGAAAAATATTTTGGGAAATTATCAGGCATCTTGCAAAAACAGGGATGACTATTTTTGTGACTACTCATTATATGGATGAGGCGGAATTTTGCGACACCATAGGTTTTATTCATTACGGAATCTTGAAAGCATTTGGCACAACAGCTCAACTTAAAGAACAATTTGGATACGATTCACTTGGAGCCATGTTTATTTCTTTTGTTGGCAAACAAGAATTAGATCGGCTCAGATTACTGTTTGATGATAAAAAATCCTCCATTTCAGGGGGTATTATTGGATGAATATGCAAAGGTTGCTGTCTATTGTAAAAAAGGAAATTATTCAGATTAAACGGGACCGTGCCAGTATGGTCATGGCATTTATCCTTCCTTTAATAATGTTGCTTATCTTTGGATATGCGGTAACAACGGATGTAGAGCATATTAAAACAGCTGTCTTTGATCAATCAAAGAGTTTTGAAAGCCGCCAATTGGTAAATAGTTTTAAGAATACAGGTTATTTTGACCCTGATAGTCTCGCAGAAAGTTATAAAGAAATGACTTATTTAATTGATAGCGGGAAAGCAGCGGCAGGAATTATTATTCCCCCTGATTATGCCAAAAAGCTTCACAGGAATGAGTCAACACAAATACAGTTGCTGGTAGACGGTTCTGACCCTCTGGTTGCACGAGGCGCTCTTTCTAACGCTCAAGTTATTGTTCAATCAAAATCCTTTGATTCTAAGATTAGACAATTACAAAAAACAGGCTTAGCCATAAATCTCAAACCACCAATAGAACTCAGCTACAGGATTTGGTATAATCCAAACATGGAAAGCAGAAAATTTAATATTCCCGGACTTATCGGGGTAATAATGCAGAATATTACCATGCTGCTAACAGCTTTTGCTACGGTTCGGGAACGAGAGCGGGGAACCCTTGAGCAGTTGATAATAACCCCGGTAAAACCATTGGAATTAATTGTAGGCAAACTGATACCTTATGCCTTTATAGGTTTTTGGGATATGCTGCTCGTTCTATGCCTTGGAGTATTTTGGTTTAATGTCCCTATCAATGGAAGTATTATTCAATTACTGTTACTTTCCTTAATTTTTCTGATAGCAGCCCTGGGATTTGGAATGTTTGTTTCAACCGTTTCTAAAACACAATTGCAGGCAATGCAAGTAAGTTTTATGATCATACTTCCCAGTATTCTTTTATCAGGTTTTATGTTTCCAAGGGATTCAATGCCCAAATTACTTCAAATATTAGGGAATATAATACCCCTAACTTACTTCATTCACATCTTGAGAGGTATTATTTTGAAGGGGGTTGGCTCATCATATCTCTGGACAGATATAATACCACTAATTGTCTTTGCCATAGGAATTCTCTTTTTATCAGTTATCAGGATGAAAAAACGGCTTGAATAGCAGTTATGGATGTGAATCTAATGAATAATGAAATCAAAAGAAAACCGGGAAAACCGGGGAAAACCGGGGACAG
>Ga0210058_1003226_pt1 | contig 12828 bp, 17 predicted proteins | sample CryGeymeta201511_FD_183979 | JGI IMG/M metagenome (GOLD analysis project Ga0210058, IMG submission 183979) | Groundwater microbial communities from Crystal Geyser aquifers in Utah, USA - Crystal Geyser metaG 2015-11 (SPAdes) (version 2) | ecosystem: Environmental > Aquatic > Deep subsurface >...
GCGGATTGCGGAATGCCGGCTTTCTTTAATTCTTGATTGACGCTCGCGGGCAATCCGGCGGCGTAAATCGGGAGAGTCAGGATAGATGCAAATAACAAACCCATTGAAATGGCGAAACGCGACACTAGCCCTCCATTTCTGCGCGGTGGGGAATCTGTAGGTCGGGTTTCAACCCGACGCTGTTTGGCCGTCCCTCGAAACCCGTCGCAAGCTGCTCGTTTGGCCGGGCTGAAGCCCGACCTACACGACTGCCGGAATGACGGAATGATTTTCATGACAGAGCGTCGATGATGGCGAGTGTATGCGTGACCAGCATCTGCATTTCCTCCTCGCTGAGGATATAGGGCGGCATGAAATACACCGTGTTGCCCATCGGGCGCAACAACAATTCGTGCTGCAGGCCGAGACTGAAACAGCGCTGCGCGAAATCCGCGTGCGGCGTGTTCACCTCGAAGGCCCAGACCATGCCGGTGTGGCGGAAGTTCCGCACCTTGGGATGTTCGCTCAAGGGTTGGGCGATGCGGTTGAAGAAAGCCGCTTTGTCGCGGTTGGTATTCAGCACATCGTCCTGTTCGAAAATATCCAGCGTGGCGAGCGCGGCGCGGCAAGCCAGCGGGTTGCCGGTGTAGGAATGCGAATGGAGGAAGCCGCGCGCCGCCTCGTCGGCGTAGAACGCCTGAAAAATGGCGGCGGTGGTCATCACGATGGACAGCGGCAGATAGCCGCCGGTGATGCCTTTCGACAGCAACAGGAAGTCGGGCAAAATCCCTGCCTGCTCGCAGGCGAACATCGTCCCCGTGCGGCCCATGCCGACCGCAATCTCGTCCGCAATCAGATGCACGCCGTATTGCGAACACAACTCCCGTGCGCGTTGCAGGTAGATCGGGTGATACATCGCCATGCCGGCGGCGCCCTGAATCAACGGCTCGACGATGAAGGCGGCGAGCCGGACGTGATGTTGCTGCAGATGCGCTTCCAGTGCATCGGCACAGCGCAGCGCAAACGCTTCCGCGCTTTCTCCCGCTTCTGCCGCGCGCCAGTCCGGGCTTGGCACGGTGGCGTTTTGTTTGATGAGCGCGCCATAGGCATCGCGGAACAGCGCGACATCGGTCACCGACAACGCGCCCAGCGTTTCGCCGTGATAGCTGTTTTGCAGGCTGATGAATCGAGTCTTCTCCGGCTGGCCGCTGTTGCGCCAGTAGTGAGCGCTCATCTTCAATGCGATCTCGGTGGCCGAGGCACCGTCCGAACCGTAAAAGCAGTGCCCCAACCCGGCGGGCGCGAGGGCGCGCAATTTTTCCGAGAGTTGCACCACCGGCTCGTGGGTGAAACCGGCCAGCATCAAGTGTTCCAGTTGGCCGAGCTGGTCAACCAGGGCGGCGTTGATGCGCGGGTTGCAGTGGCCGAACAGATTCACCCACCACGAGCTGACCGTGTCCAGATAGCGCTTGCCGTCGAAATCGTAAAGCCAAGCGCCTTCGCCGCGCGCGATCGGCACCAGCGGCAGCGTTTCGTGTCGCTTCATCTGGGTGCAGGGATGCCACACGGCGGACAGGCTGCGGGCGAGAAGGTCATGATTGGATGTCATGCGCGGCATGATAACGTAAGATGCCGACATCATAATTTTTGCTGAAAGCGAATCATGCGGATTTTCATCACCGGCGGAACCGGCCTGATCGGGCGCGCCTTGTGCCGTGCGTTGCGGGCGGCGGGACATGAACTGACGGTGTTGAGCCGTCATCCGGAAACGGTGGCGGCGAAATGCGGCGCCGGCGTGGCGGCGATGCGCTCGCTGGCCGAATGGACGCCGCAACGCGCCTTCGATGCGGTGATCAATCTGGCCGGCGAACCCATCGTCGATGCGTATTGGTCGGCCAAGCGCAAGCAAGTGTTGTGGGACAGCCGCGTCACCCTGACCGAAGAATTGGTGCGCCGGATCAGGCTGGCCGAACATAAACCGGCAGTGCTGTTGAGCGGCTCGGCGGTGGGGTATTACGGCGACCGGGGCGACACCGTGCTGAATGAAGACGCTGCAGCGGGCACGGGCTTCTCCGCAGAGCTGTGCAAGTCATGGGAACAGGCTGCGCTGGGGGCGGAAAAACAAAACGTGCGTGTCTGTCTGTTGCGCACCGCGCCGGTATTGAGCCGCGACGGCGGTCTGCTGGGCAAGATGCTGCTCCCATTCAAGCTGGGCTTGGGCGCGCGCCTCGGCGACGGGCGGCAATGGATGAGCTGGATCCATATCGACGACTACATCGCGCTGGTGCTGCGCCTGTTGCAGGATGCCGAGGCGCGCGGTCCGTTCAACATGGCCGCGCCCGAGCCGGCGACCAACCGCGAATTCACCGCCGTCCTTGCGCATGCTGTGCAGCGCCCTGCCTGGTTTGTCGCGCCGGCATTCCTGCTACGCCTCGGCATGGGCGAGCGTGCCAGCCTGATGCTGGATGGCCAACACGTGCTGCCGGAAAAATTCAGCGCTGCCGGCCACACTTGGCGTTTCCCGCACTTGGCGGACGCGCTGCACGACATCGCGGCCTGAAATAATTTCCTCCCCGCACTTGAAAAGCAACCAAGTCGCCCCTATTATTGGCACTCGCCGACAGAGAGTGCTAAACCTTTTGTCTTGGCGTTTCGTTAACTCACTGAATTTAGGAGAAATAAGCATGAAAATTCGTCCTTTGCACGATCGCGTTATCGTCAAGCGCATGGAAGAAGAGCGCAAGACCGCCTCCGGCATCGTGATTCCCGATGCCGCGACCGAGAAGCCCGACCAGGGCGAAATCGTCGCTGTGGGCAACGGCAAGATCAGTGACGACGGCAAGCTGCAGCCGATGAGCGTCAAGGTTGGGGACAAAGTGCTGTTCGGCAAATATTCCGGCCAGGCTTTCAAGATGGATGGCGTCGAACTGCTGCAGATGCGCGAAGATGACATCATCGGCGTGATCGAAGCCTAAATAAACAACGAATTTCAGGAGAATAGAACATGGCAGCCAAAGACGTAAAATTCCATGACGCAGCACGTGCCAAGATGGTCGTGGGCGTTAATATTCTGGCCGATGCGGTCAAAGTAACCCTCGGCCCCAAGGGCCGCAACGTGGTGCTGGACCGTTCCTACGGTTCCCCCACCATCACCAAGGACGGCGTATCCGTCGCCAAGGAAATTGAACTGAAGGACAAGTTCGAGAACATGGGCGCGCAGATGGTCAAGGAAGTCGCCTCCAAGACCTCCGATGTGGCCGGTGACGGCACCACCACCGCCACCGTGCTGGCGCAATCCATCGTGATGGAAGGCATGAAGTTCGTTGCCGCCGGGATGAACCCGATGGATCTGAAACGCGGTATCGACCAGGCGGTCGTCGCTGCGGTTGCAGAGTTGAAGAAAATCTCCAAGCCTTGCACCACCAGCAAAGAGATCGCCCAGGTAGGCAGCATCTCTGCCAACTCCGACACCATCATCGGCGAGAAGATCGCGGCGGCGATGGAGAAGGTCGGCAAGGAAGGCGTCATCACCATTGAAGACGGGCAAGGCCTGGAAGACGAGCTGGACGTCGTGGAAGGGATGCAATTCGACCGCGGTTACCTGTCCCCGTACTTCATCAACAACGCCGACAAGCAGATTGCGGCAATGGAGAACCCCTTCATCCTGTTGCACGACAAGAAGATCTCTAATATCCGCGACCTGCTGCCGCTGCTGGAACAAGTCGCCAAAGCCGGTCGTCCGTTGCTGATCATCGCCGAAGATGTGGATGGCGAAGCGCTGGCCACGCTGGTCGTGAACAACATCCGCGGCATCCTGAAGACCGTTGCCGTCAAGGCGCCCGGCTTCGGTGATCGGCGCAAGGCAATGCTGGAAGATATTGCCATCCTGACCGGCGGCACTGTCATCGCTGAAGAAGTCGGCCTGACGCTGGAAAAGGTGACGCTGGCCGAAATGGGCCAAGCCAAACGCATCGAAGTGGGCAAGGAAAACACCACCATCATCGACGGCGCAGGCAAGGAAGAAGCGATCAAATCGCGCATCGGCCAAATCAACAAGCAAGTCGAAGAGTCCACCAGCGACTACGACAAGGAAAAACTGCAGGAACGCAAGGCCAAGCTGGCCGGCGGGGTGGCGGTGATCAAGGTCGGCGCGACGACTGAAGTCGAGATGAAGGAAAAGAAGGCGCGCGTGGAAGATGCATTGCACGCAACCCGTGCCGCGGTTGAAGAAGGCATCGTTCCCGGCGGCGGCGTGGCATTGCTGCGCGCCAAGGCGGCGGTTGCCTCTCTCAAGGGTATCAACCACGACCAGGATGCCGGCATCACCATCGTGCTGCGCGCGATGGAAGCGCCAATCCGCGCGATCACCATGAATGCGGGCGATGAGCCCAGCGTGGTGGTGAACAAGGTGCTGGAAGGCAAGGGCAGCTACGGCTACAACGCGGCGACCAGCGAGTATGGAGACATGCTGGCGATGGGCGTGGTCGATCCAACCAAGGTAACGCGCGTCGCACTGCAAAATGCAGCTTCCATCGCCGGCCTGATGCTGACCACCGCATGCATGGTCGCTGAATTGCCGGAAGACAAACCGGCTGGCGGCATGGGTGGTGGCGATATGGGCGGCATGGGCGGTATGGGCGGCATGATGTAATTGCCCTTCGCTGTTGCCGTAACAAAACAAACCCCGCCTTGTGCGGGGTTTGTTTTTTTCATTATCCGTGCAAGACAGGATTCTCTGCCCTGTTACCCCATAAAAAAACGGGGGCTATGAAGCCCCCGCTTTTAATCACACTGCAAACAGAGAGTTAGAAACGGTAAATAACGCCGCCACCCACGGTGATCGGGTCAAGGTCCAGTGTGCCGATCGAACTGCCACCCACTTTAACTTTGGTATTCATCTTGATGTATTTGATATCCGCATTAATGCCCCAGTTCTTGTCGAGCATATAGTCAAACCCGAGCTGGCCGGCCAACCCCACGCTGGAGCTGTCAACCCTCGCCGGAACACCGGCAACCGTACGGCTACCGAAAATCGTGTAATTCAAACCTGCGCCCACATAAGGTTTAAACGCGCCCATCTCGGTAACGTGATACTGGATCATCAACGATGGCGGCAACGCCTTGACCGAACCTGCCTTAGTGCCGTTCACCATGACATCAACGGTTTGCGGATAGGTCAGAACCAGCTCGGCCGCAATATTCGGGGTAAAGAAATAGCCCACATCGACTTCCGGAATCCAGCGGTCATCCGCTTCTACCTTGGCAAGGGTAATGTTTTGGCCATTGTCGAAATTGACATATAGCGCGCGGGCACGCACGAAATAAGAACCCTCATCAGCCGCCTGGACCGCGCCTGCAGACAAAAAGCCAATGGCTGCCAGTGAAACAGCAAGAATCTTGTTATGCATACTTGTACTCCTTCTTAAATTGGTTAAGTGGGAGTGGCAGGATACTGTGGGGGGGGAAATCGAATATTGATAAAAATCAAAAAACCTTCACGAAAATGACATGAACAGCGTGCCTGAAAACAGGGTTATCCAGACATGGGCAACCCTCAAAACATTGATGTTTGTTTAGGTTGCCCATTGAGCGGCTTGTCGCTACAATGCGCGCCTTCGTTTTGTCCAGCCCGTCGGGGATGAGTACAAAATGGCCTGGTAGCTCAGTCGGTAGAGCAGAGGATTGAAAATCCTTGTGTCGGTGGTTCGATTCCGCCCCGGGCCACCAATATTTATAAGGCTTGCAGAGATGCAGGCCTTTTTCATTTTCTACAATCCGGCCTGAATTTCTACAATTCCTTATTTCAAAGGGTCGACCTTTTCACCTTTCCGGTGGCGGGTGTAATGCTCTGTCATGGCGCGCGTCTTGTGTCCCAGCAGCCGTTGTGCGTGTGCCAGGTTATCGGTATCGGTTGCAGTCTTGGCTCGAATATCTCTGAACTGGAAGCTAACCCCGGACTGCGCACGCGCCTTGTCGAAACGTGTGCGCAAAGCACCGTAGGAAAGCCGCTGGCCATTTCCATCCTGCAGAAAGGCTTCGCAGCCCATGTGATGATGCTCGCGGTTCAGGATGCGCTCTATCAGAATCTGAAGCTCACCCATGATGGCGATGCGCAATGATTTTCCTGTTTTGTTCTGCACCAGGTACAGATCACCTCCTCGAATGTCGCTCCGGTTAATTTTGAGCAGATCGGCCGGCCGCTGTCCGGTGAGGTACGCCAGATCCATCGCATCCTGCACGGTGCAGTGCGCCCTTTCCCACACGGCCAGAAACTCCTCATGTTCAACGTAGCGATTCCGGCCGGTTTCCTTGTGGCCCTTGATGCCTGCGCATGGGTTCGGTGCATCTGTGTAGCCGTACTGCCTGGCAAAGTTGAACACATGGCTGAACAGCGCGCGCTCACGGTTTGCGCGCACCTTGGCCGTCTTGCCACGTTCATCCAGGTAGCGCCTGATGTGAAATGGTTTGATTGCATCGATCGGCATTGCACCGAACACCGCCTCCAGCTTGGCCAGTTCCTTCTCGTTGTCTTTCTGCGTCTGGAATGCCTTGGTTGGGAATACTTCCTTGCGGTAGCGAGCGGCGATCCCGCGAAAGCTGCAGTTGTTCGGATCGGGCTGCTCCCCCTCAATCTCTGCCCACAGGCGTTTTGCAATAGCCAAGTCTTGGCCAAGCTTCGTCCACTTCCTCGGCGAGTCGGTTGAGACGTGATAGTACGTCTTCCCCTTGAGATTCATCCTCGGCGGCAGGTTGTGGTGGATTGTTCGCTTGCGACCCATTAGGCGTTATTACATCGCGTTCCAGTTGGGTTCCAGCACGGTCGGCGCACCGGTGGACATACCGCCACACAAGCGTGCCTGGACATGCTCGCTCAGCACTCGCGGATGTCCATTCGCGCCAGTCGCGTAGTGATAGCCGTTCGCTTTGAGCCATGCAATCTGTTCGCCTTTGCGCTTGCGCTCAGTGAGTTCGGCCAGCTCGGCATGTGTCAAGAATCGCATGATGTCACCTGACGATGTGCAGGGCCGCACGACGCGCCGCGCGTTTCCTCTTGAGGCGCGCCTGGTATCGGCTGAGCGGCTTGTATGTCGGATCGATACTGCGAATCCGCTTGTGTAGCTTCATCAGTGTGATCGAAGCATTTGTGCTCATGTCCGAACTACCCATGTATGGCGTGATATCGCGTCTTGGTTTCATGCTGTTCTCTCCTTTAGTTGATCGGCGGCTGCCGGGAATGGGATGACTTTTGCGGTCGCTACCATTTCCACCAATCGTTTCACTTGGTTTTGCATTGCAACAAGTTCATCAACCAAACCCTGCGACAAGAACAACTGGCGCAACCGTGTGTTTTCGGCGGTTGCCTCGTCTAGTTCTATTTGTAGTCGTCTGGTTTCGTTTGCTTGAATTTGGGCTTCGCTTCTGTTGAACGAAAAGTAGTTCAAATCTCCCGGAGAGAAAGAACAAGCAACGTCCGGCGATACCAGCCGTCCCTTATCGTTCATAAACCATCCGGCCCATTCTTGATTCGCAAGCATGGCGCGTGGGCTTTCGAGTACTAGGCGCATTGTTTCGAATGCGGTGAACGGAACAGCTGTGGCTCCACTCTCCCAGCGTCGAATCGTTCTGGCGCTTACTCGCAGATATGCTGCGCACTGCTCCAGATTCATCCCCAGCGCTTTTCTGATGAATACGAATGCCTCTGGCGATATGTCCACCTGTTGCGACATCTGTACCCACTGTGGGTGAAAGTCCGGGAATGCTTCGTTCAGCTTTTCTGAGCGTGGCTCGATTGCCTGCATCCAATAGGCCCATTGCGTCTTGTTGCTGGGTTGCCTGTGCAGTTTCCGTTTCTTGGTGGTATTCTTCATATCAGCCTTTCCTATCAAGGTGAGTTGCGCGTCGGTGGCTTGGCGGTCCCGGCGCGCAGCGTTTTCAAGCACTCATCTCCGCCTTGCCAATGAATCCGCCCAGGTGTTGATAACCCCGCCGCCCTCGCTCCCAGTAGTGGTCACTGTGTGAAGGTCTTCGACCTGCCAGTTCTTCCAACAATCGCGCCACACCTGCAGCCCCTTCGTCTTCTGCTATCCGCAAGACTTCGAAGCGTGCATTGCGGCTCAACACCAGCCGCCATTGCTCGTGATCCAGCATGGTCACGAATTCGCGTTCAACAACTTCCTCAGCGGCGATCTCTTCATCGGTTTTTTCCTCTTCAGATAGTGCCAGCGCCTTGCGCAGCTTTGGTGACCAGAACAACTGACGCTTGCCTTTGAAGTGCTTCGCGTATTCGATGAATAGTTCGCCGGCCGCTGAATCGCCTTCGCTGAAGTCGCGCAGCAGCGTGAAGGGTGTGCGACCGCCAAAGCGTCGGCCAATCTTGCCGTGACCTTTGGTGAGTTCGTGAGATGCGCCCCAGTGTGAATCTGTGAGCGTTTTGGATTTCGCGCTGGGTTCGTGGCCGAATTTCGCGACATACTGGGCAGCGTAGTCGCCGTTCCGGATATCGAAGGCGAACAACAGCAATTCATTGAGCTGGCTGCGCTCAGCCAGCCCGATCTTGATGAGAGTCTCGATCCAAATCATGTCCAATTGCTGGAGCAGTTTCAATTGACCTGGCTGGGCAAATACCAGCGTGTGGGTATGAGGGTGCCACCCGTTCTCCCCGTATTTAACTTCCAGTGCGCGGATGCTGCCGGCGCATCCAGCCTCTTCGAGGATCCGCGTGTACTGGCGGCTTCCTTTGAATTTTTTCTGCGCATCAGAGAACAGCTTGAGATTGTCGGCCAGCAACTGGTGTTCCAGGTGCGGGAACGTCTGGCTCATCAGGTACACCTCGCCGCCTTGCTTCGTCCAAGCGGTGATTGCATCCTGCAGCTCGATGCGCTTGTGTTCGGTGATCTTGGCCGCACACACCGGGCAATGCCAGACGCTGCCGCAGGTGGTCAGGTTACCGAACGATGCACCGGCATCGCTGCTGCGGTACACGCTTACGCCCCCGCCGCTCATGGTGCTGCGCTGGCAGTGCTTCACTCGTTCGCCTGGAATCAGGCCCTGCGCCACTCGTTGCAGTTGGTAGCGCATCTTGCGGTTCGCATCGACAGCCTCATCCCGCGCAATCCGTTTTGGTTTGAGGCTTGGTGGTGTGCAAACAGTATTCGCATATATACCAAGAGAAGCACGGTCTGGCGCTGTGGGGGAGGTTTGGCGGTGTCCTATCGGCATAGCGGGCTATCTCAGTGTTACGACGGCGCAGATGCAGCCGGTCTTGTTGGATACCTTCTGCGACCGGCGCAGGGCTTCTTTGTGGTGTGCGTAGCGGCGCGCAAAGCACGGGAGCACGCTGGCGTTATCCCAGCGCTTCCCGATGCGTTTGGCTTCTTTCTTGATGGCAGGCGATTCCGAATAGAAATCACCGGTATCGATGTTGAGAACGGCGAACATGGCGCTGCTCACTTGGGCTGGGCTGTTTTTGCCCGTGCATTGACCAGTGCGGACACGGCCAGCACGCCCAGCACGAAGAGAATCACCACTGGCGCGGCCTTGCCGCCTGCGGGCAGTACGGAGACGGGCATCATGCTGCTCCCCCTTCGATCTCTTCGTGCTGCTCCACCTGGTGCAGGCTGGCGAGTGCCTCACGGTAAGCGTTGAACAACAGATCGCCCAGCGTGGCAGGCTTACTGTCGGGCATCGCGTTCGTGAAGCGCTCCTGGTCGATGAGAATGCGCCCTTGCAGGTGCAGACTCACCAGGCCAATCCGGGCGAGGTGGCCCCACAGTTCGCGCAGCTTGGTTTCGGTGGTCTCGTCGTAGCTGTCGGATGCCCACTGCGTCACCAGCTCGACGCCCATCAGTTCCTGCGCTTGGTCAAAGCTTTCGAGGATCCGCTGACCGGCTTCCCTGATCTGCTCTTCGGAGATCCGTTCGTCGATGAAAAAGTGGCGACAGACCAGTGCGGTGCGCTGGGTAAGGCCGTCATCGGACAGGATGGAAGGGAGTTGCAGGGCGGGAGAAGAGCCGACCTGGTGCGCTGCTGCGGGGTGAGCCTCTTCGTCGGTGAACTCGACCCCAAGGCCTTCCAGGTAGTCGCGCAGCTTGGCGGCTTGCTCCGGCTTCAAGCCATCGCCGTAGTTGCGGAAGTGACTGACGATGTGCCGGGGGATGCCTGTTTCGCGTGCTACTTCGGACACACTCAGGCGCTGGGTTACGAGTGCTGCTTCGAAATCCCCTTTGGTGAGGGGGTGGTTTTGCTTGATGGCCATAATTATCTCCAAAACGTGCAAAAAGCACGGTATGGAGATAATTATCTAGTTTTCAGCAGATGTCAACAGATTTGAGGCAATATGTTCTCAATTGGTATTTCCCGCAAACTGCAAACCCAGAACTTTGAGTGCCCAGGGCTTGAGCATCGCGATACAACAACTATTTGGCTTTTGGTTTTCTTGCCTCGTCTATCCACTGTTGGCGCTTTTCTACCTGCCTTTGTTCTTCATATTTAACGAGATCACCGAAACCACCGGGAAGGCCAGAATTCATAACATTGAGAACAAAATCTTGAAGGGCTTTTTCCAAAGCGGATTGCGTATTGCTTTTCGAATCGACGATTCCAGTAAGCATCCAGCTTGGAGATACCCATAGCGCATCACATAGAATCCTAAGCTCCCTGGCACCCGGCAAACTTTCTCCGGCTTCGTATCTGATGATGGACATGCGAGAAATGCCATCCCCATCAAAATTCTTTAGGTATCTCACAAAAGCTTCAACGGAAAGGTTGTCAAGCTGGCCCCGGCAATATGCTATGCGCTTTCCGATACCAGTTTCAGTTGCACGCACATCTGACTTTGGGTCATTAACTTGAGCAGGTATATAGACCAGGTCAGGCTTGACCTTCCATTTCCTCCAAGATTCACCACCGCTATTTACCGCGGAGTGTTCGGGCCCGTTAGGCTGTTGCATACTTTCTGGCATAGGTGTTTTTCAGCGTGATTAGAACTGTCGGAAGCACTGATGTTACAGGGCTGACACTGAATTGCAGGGGGGATTATTGCAGGGATGGGAGAAGCACGCCAGCAGATACCTAACCAATGGGAGGGTATCCAAAGGAACCCCGTCTACAGGAAGGGGATAGAGGGGGCGCTAATGGGACGGTGCGTGGTAGCATGAATCGCTCGCAACCCTGTTCAGCTTGGTGCGCGCCCTGGAATACACCTGTCACCCCACCTGCTGCAGCCTCGCCATATCTGCAGGTGCCGTATCCACACAGGGAACCCCTCGCGACGCGAGGCCGCGTGCCACCATATAGTCTGCGGTGGTTATTTCGTGGTGGCTTTTTTCGCTACGACTTTTTTTGCAGGAGCTGGATTGGCTTCTGCGGCATTGACAGTATTTGGGCCACACTGCTTGGCAGGCATTAGACCGATACGTCGTACCCCAATTGCGACTCCTGGGGCACTAGATGCTGCATCAGGACCTACAGCCCCAACTCCAATCTGAAACTCAACTGCCAAATCGAATAAGCCATCGTGGATGCTGTGATGCTTCAATAGGATTGTCACAAGATCGCGCGCCTCATGTGAGGCGATGATTTCTTGTGGTTTTGCTTCAGTGTTTTGCGACTGCATAATGCTTTCCTCCTGTGCCAGTCATGAGATTGCTGGCTCCAATTGTCGCTGTGCCCCCTGCAACAAATAGATGTGCTGCTGGAGTGCTTGTCGTTGCGAAAATTTCTTGCATACTGCTTGGTGAAACAAAATAGTTTTTCGTTTCAACATGATTTACATCTTTCCCATTTAAATAGGCATCCAGTGCGCTAACGACAACTTCGTTTAAAAATGTGGCGTCTCGAATGGCTCGAAGAGTTGCACTCCGATGCAGGGCAGGGGAGATGCGAACATTAAACTGCCCCTTCAGAGGTTTTCTTGGTTCCCTCTGGAGTTCTTCGCATGTCAAAAGATAGTCATCGACAGCGGCCTCAAATTCACTTTGCAATTGAGCTGGTAGTGCAGCTTCGTACGTCACCAAGTCAGTAATAAACAAGATTTTCCCGCGGCAAACGCCTCGAGTCATATCTAACTCAGCAGTGCCTTCGTAGTCTTTATATTTGAGGATATCCATAATTGATCCTATTTGATAAAACCATGCGACCTTAAGTGTTCCACCACATCCACGATGCACCCTCTATCGACATCGGGCGTCGGGTGCGGTTCATGGCAATGTATCAGGACATCTTTTTCCTTGTGGTAGAACCTTCTGCGCGAACCGCCGCTCTTGCCAGGCTTGAGCAGCGTGTAGCCTAAGTACTTCAGCACGCCGGCCAACTCATCCCATTTGATTTGGGCCGGTACCGGGGTAGCACTTAATTTCTGAAGATTCTTTTCATGTTTCGACATGTGATTTGCCAGTTGGTTGCGAATTGTAACTGAAAATCGGTTACAAATTGCAAGTTATTCATTGAGTGCCGCCAAGCAATAAGAAATGCAATTTAGCAGCAAACAATCACCTTTTCCACTCAATTGCCTTTCTACAATCCATTTTAGAGCTGAATAGGCACGGTGCTACAGAAGCTCAATGATGTGAAAATTGTAGAAAACAACAACGTCATATCATTGATATGACGAATCATTAACTAGGCTTGAAAATCCTTGTGTCGGTGGTTCGATTCCGCCCCGGGCCACCAAAATAAGAAAAAGCCCGCCCGCAACGGCGGGCTTTTTTACTGTTTGGCGTCGCGTTCCAGTTGGTGCGTGCAGTCCAGTGCCGCCAGTTTGTAGCATTCTGCCAGCGTCGGGTAGTTGAATACGTTGCTGATCAGGTCGCGCACGCTGCCGTTCAGGTTCATCACCAGCTGACCGATGTG
>Ga0210058_1003235_pt1 | contig 12812 bp, 8 predicted proteins | sample CryGeymeta201511_FD_183979 | JGI IMG/M metagenome (GOLD analysis project Ga0210058, IMG submission 183979) | Groundwater microbial communities from Crystal Geyser aquifers in Utah, USA - Crystal Geyser metaG 2015-11 (SPAdes) (version 2) | ecosystem: Environmental > Aquatic > Deep subsurface >...
CCATCGCCTTTCCCTCCTTCTAAATGTTTTTAGAAGAAGTTTAGGCGATATTAAAAAAGGTTCACGATGTTATGATATTTTTTTAGTTCACGATGTTATGATATAAACCCAGTAATCCTGAATTTGATGTATCTGTTTACGCCCGCAGGCTGAAAGACGTACGCACGAAAGAATTCAAATACATCTGGGCATCCGACGGTAGGGACGAACTGTATAATTTAAAGATAGATCCTGGAGAACTGAACAATTTAATTAAAAGTCAACCTGAAAAGGCGAAGGAGTTGAAAACAATCCTGATGGGTTCTTTGGGCTTGTCCGAAAAAACAGAAGATCAGGCAAAATAGAGAATTATCCTGAAAGGAGGTCCGGAATGCCAAGATATCAGCCGGTAACCATTTTTGTTCTTTTTCTTATTATCCTTGTGTTATTTTGTGAACCGGTTTTTGCCTATATTGATCCTAAAACAACTTCTCCCGTCTTCGGGGTGCTGGCCCCTTCGCTTTTGATCCTGCTCGTTTTTCTTGGATTGGTGCTTTTTTTTCTTGGTTTCCTGTTCCGACCTTTCCGGAGGTTTTTCAGGTTTCTCTTTGACAAGGTTAGAGGGCGTTCCGATTCGGAAATGGATGGGCCATCGTCCTGAACCGGGTTATCCCACCATATTTGAGTAAGAAATAGGCGGAAGACAAAGCGTATGGCGAAGGTGCTTTTTCTACAGAATATGCCGTTTGAATATATGGGTCCCATGTACCTGTCCGCTATGTTAAAGGCCCATGGACATCAATGCCGATTATACATCCTAAGCGAGCATAAAGATTATTTAGAGAAAATGAATGAGTATGATCCCGACCTGATCGCCTTCTCGACCATGACCGGACCGCACAAGTGGGTCCTTAAAACCGCGGCGAAGATCAAGGAGGAGGTCGAGAAACCCATCATACTGGGCGGGCCGCACCCCACCTTTTTCCCCGAGATCATTCAGGAACCCTGTGTGGACATGGTCTGTGTAGGGGAAGGTGAATATACTCTCTTGGAACTTGCCGACAAATTGGATGCGGGTGAAGATATCTCCAACATCCAAAACCTCTGGGTCAAGAAGAATGGTCAAATTGTACAAAATGATCTGAGGCCCTTGGTAGAAGACCTGGATGAGCTCCCTTTCCCCGACAGAACCCTTTATGACGACTGCAAACTTCTCCGGTCTGTTCCGGCCATGAAGTTCTTGACTGGAAGAGGGTGCCCCTATCGGTGTACGTTTTGTTTCAATCACAAATTCAACGAGCTTTATAAAGGATTGGGCCGCCGGTTTCGAAAACGAAACATAGACAGCCTGATCCGGGAAATAAACGAGACGGCGGATCGATATGCGCTGAAACTGGTTCGCTTTCCGGACGATACCTTTACCGGGGACCGGCGCTGGCTGTTGGATTTTCTGCAGCGCTATAAAGACGGAATCAATCTTCCATACACAGGGCTGGCACGGGCCAATGAAATGGATGAAGAGGTGGTTCGGATGTTGAAGACCTCGGGCTGCCTGAATGTCTATTTTGGAGTGGAAACGGGCAATGAAAAAATGAGAAATGAAATATTGAAAAAAAATCTGACAAACGAACAGATCATCAATGCTGCGAGATTATTGAGGAAGCATAAGGTCAAATTCGGAACATATAACATGTTCGGTCTTCCCCATGAAACACTTTCCATGGCTTACGAAACTATTGACTTCAACAGGAAACTGAAACCGGACTATACAATCAACAACGTCTTCCAGCCGTATCCCAAAACGGAAATTGCAGGCTATGCCGCGGAACACGGCCTTCTGAATCCGAACACGGACTACCTGGACACCATGAATGAGGGGAGCATCCTCCATGGAGAGGAGATCGACCGGTTGGTAAACCTCTGCCGTTTCGCCGCGATGGGGGTTCGGTACCCGCTGCTCTTGCCTTTGATCAAGGTTCTCATCCGCTTTCCGCCGAACCGACTCTTTAAAATGGTTTTCGATCTGAGTAGCGCGCCCGCCATGAAAAGCAACCTGAACCTGAACTGGGTTAATCTCCTGCGCTGGGGAATCAAGCTTCGAAAGATCACCTGATCATCGGAATCTACCATGAGAACAACGCTCGGGCAGTTGTTACCGAGGGGACATGGAAAAGAATAAAAAGCATGGAAAGGCAGATCGCACGTGGCCGTCCGGTCTTGCGACGGTGATCGCTGTTTCCCTGGTCTATGGACTACTGGCCATTCTCGTGGATTTTCTGCTCTCTCTCTGGGCGGGGGGCACGGGAGTGATTCCCTCGCTTCTGATGACCTTCCGGTCCTGCGGACTCGTGATGGGATCCGTGGTCTTGTTCATCCTGCCTGTGTTGGGTGTGGTCCGTCTCCGGGATCGGCTCACCACCGGCAGAATCGACGTTTCTCTGGAGCAGGCGGTCCTGTTTGGATCAGGGGCATTTGCCGTAATCTTTTTATGGATGTTCAACAGATTCTACGATAAATTTGCAGCTCTTGTAGCTGCCGAGGTTGTTGGCGGAACCGCGGCTGTGGTCTTGGGGTGGCTGTTTTACAGGTTCCTGCAATCCCACGACAGGTGGCGGCGGCCGGCGGGCATGAGCAAGAAAGCCGTGATCCTGGGTACGGTAGGGGTCCTGGTGCTTTTCGGTCTCTCCTTTCTGCATCCCAAGACCTCCCTCGTCGCACGGACGGGGGTACCGGGGACGGCCTCCTCAGATCGTGCCAATATCCTACTTATTGTGCTGGATACGGTTCGGGCCGACCGGTTATCCCTCTACGGCTATCCGTTGAAAACAACCCCCTTCCTGGATGAGATGGCCCGGGAGTCGGCGGTATTCAACAACGCTTTTGCAGCGTCTCCGTGGACACTTCCGTCCCACGCCTCTCTTTTCACGGGGTTATATCCCAGCCAGCACAATACGCACGCCGAACATTTCTGGTTGGACGATGACTTCCGGACCCTGGCTGAAGCGCTTCATGATCACGGCTATCAGACCGTGAGCTTTTCAAACAATGATTATGTGACGTCCTACCACAACTTGGTTCAGGGATTTGAGCGATCCTGGTACAAGAGGCATTGGACTGACGAGACCCCGATGGCGGCAGGCGGCCTGGGCAGCTCCGCCGCCGCCTTTTACGGCTGGATCTGGTGGCGCTTCGAGGAACATCTGCTTGCAAGGATCCTTCAAAATCCTACAGCCATTTGGAGTTATCCCACCGCGGCGGAGACGAACAAGGCGGTGGGCCAGTGGCTGGATGTCGGTCGTGATCCGGCCCGGCCCTTCTTTGTTTTCATCAACTATATGGACGCCCATCTCCCCTACAATCCCGATGAGGCCACCGCCCGGCTCTTTCTTCAGGGCGACGATTTTGAGGCATCCTTTCAGAAGAGGCTCCGTTTCCCATCGGTGGACGCCTGCCTGGACCCCTCCGCCAACGGCTATTCCGAAGATGATTTCCGTATTGTCGGTGCCCTGTACGACGCCTGCATCCTCACGCTGGACCGGGAGCTGGAGAAGCTCATGGGGAGGATGAAAGAGATGGGGCTTCTGGAGGAGACGCTGATAATCATCACTTCGGACCACGGAGAATACCTCGGGACCCGGAATCGCCTGGCGCACGGGCTTGGCCTGCATCAGGAGCTCCTTCACATTCCCCTGATTGCTCGATATCCGAGACTTTTTGAGGGCGGGACACGTTATGATACCGTGGTCACCCACGTGGATATTCCGGAGACCATCCTGGCATTCGCCGGGATCCAGGAGCGCCCGTCCGGCCAGCCGGAAACGCAGGTGCTATATGATTCGCAGAACGCGACCCGGGAGTACGTGTTTGGGGAATCCCGGTTTCCGCTGAACTTGCTGGTTAACGCCCCCTTGCGGGAGGACCATTCCCATTTGTTTGTGGAGCAAAAGGTTATCCGCAACCGGACCCATAAGCTGATCTGGAAGTCTCGCGGGGAACCCGAATTTTATAATATCCTCACCGACCCTCTGGAACTCGATGACCTTTTCGTCAACGGCAGAGAGAAAGAGCGCTTCGAGGAAATGCAAAAGACATTGGCGCTCTGGATGAAGGCGCTTCCACATTCCTGCAACGACGCTCCCGACCGCCAGAGTCACTCGAAGAAGGAAAACCGGGATCTGTTGGAACGCCTGCGAGCGATCGGTTACGTCAATTGAAAAATATGGAAAGAAACTTCCTGAATTGGCAGATTGGATATTTTTTAACCCTTCCTTGGGATCACAAGAGCAAGAATCCCAATGCGGAGGGGCATTCGGCTCCATGAAATGAGAAAAGGAGGTGTCCTCTCTCATGTTGACCCGTGAATTGTCTTTGCCGAGGGCCGGGGAAGAGTACCTTCTCGGAAAAGGAGAGGCCTCTCTTGTTATTCTTCTCTTTCTCCTGGTCCTTTCTCTCTACTCTATGAATCTTTCCAGATCTGCCATCACCCCGGACAGTGCCGGTTATCCTCTGGTATCGGAGCAGCTGCTTCCAGGATGGATGGATGGAAAGCCGGCTTATATCTGGATGGGAAAGCTCGTTTTCGAGGGCTGGAACTTTTTTTCCCGATCCAGAGAAACCTTACTAAAAACTTTTGCATTCTATTCTGCGCTGTTTGGTGCCATGGCGGCCATCAATGTCTATTTCATTTTCCGAGCTCTCTTTGCCAGAAGATATCTGGGGGGGATGGTCTCTTTACTTCTGGCTTTTTCTCCCATGTTTTTTTATTCGGCCGTTACCATAGAAGTTTACATGTTTAATATTTTTTGGGTGACACTCACCGTTCTGTTTTGGCTAAGAAGAAGATTTATCTTATGGGGTGTTGCCTGGGGATTGTCCCTTTCTTCCCACATTACTTCTCTATTCTTGTTCTTCCCCTTCGCGTTCTCTCTGCTTTCCTCTCACGATAGGATTGAGTGGAAAAGAATTTTATTGGGAAGCTGTGTGACCTTCATTATCCTTGTGGCAGCCTATGGCTGGGTGCTCAGCTTTTATAGCAGTATACCCGCCTTTATAGAATTTTACGGATCCATAAGCCGGAATGAGTATCTGCGGTACCCCACCCCATCGTGGTTGGTTCAGAGCTTGAAAGGGTTCAAAGAAATTTCGGCCATATATTTTGTTTTTTCCTTAGGCGTCATTGTGTGCGTCCGAAAGCAGTGGCGAAAAGCACTCCCCGCATTGATTCTATTTCCATTGGTCATTCTGTATTTCAATTTTTATAGGCATAATATTTTTCTGCTGTGCAAGAGTTGCGGCTATCTCTTGACTTTTCTATGCCTGGCCGCAGCCTTTCTGCTCTATGCCAGGAAAGAGAAAAGAAAACAACTGTACTTTCTCCTTCTGTGGCTGTTCCCCTACGTCGTATTGTTTCTGGGGTGGATACAGGATGGAGGACAATTTTACCTGTACCTTGTACCCGCAATGTCCCTAATCACAGGGGGGCTTTTTGATGAATTGCTTCGGAGAAACGGTTTGACTATGCGGGATGGGAGCCATGGTTCCCCTCGGAGCTTGATGAGGTCAAGAATCTATCTCGCTGTGGTCGTTTTTCTTTTGACGTTATTAGGTGGTCTCTATCAGAAAGTGGCTACCATAAGATGGTATCATAATTATTTAAGCCCCTCAGACCAATATGCCCTGCAAATCAAGGACAAAATACCTTCAAAGAGTGTTGTAGGCGCAGGCTGGATGAACCCGATCATTCGCTTTTATGCACCAGGCCTTCAGACTTTAGGGTTTCCATTTCTGGGTATACCCTTGGATCTATTTGATTTTCAGTTCATGAGCACCATTCAACAATCGCTCAAGGCGGGGAGGAATGTCTTTGTAACCAAAGAGTGGCTCTCCCAGCGGAATGATGTAAAGACGAAATTATCCCGTAAAAAAATTGAGCGGAATTTTATCCTGATCAAGATTAACGATGATATTTACCAGGTCGTTGCCAGGGAACAGGTCAGCCACTGAACGCCCGGCATATTCCCGTGGACAAGACTCAGCTCATATGACTAGTTCAACTATTCCGCGGCAAAACTCTTTCCCATGGACGTTCTCTTATCGTTGGAGCAGAACGGCACGGTTCCAGCTGTTTGGACTTTTTCTCCTTGTCTTGGGGGTTCGTATCATTGCTTTTTCCTTTTCTCAGAACTTCGCGTACGATGCTGTCGACAGAATTGCCCTTGCGCAACGCTGGCTTGAACACCCCTTCTTTATCACCGACGCATGGCTGCCGCAACAACATACTATTATGCCCATTTATCTTATTGGAATCGCCATGGGTCTCTGGAAGGATCCTTTTATAACACCAAGAGCCGTCAGCCTGGTCTTGGGGAGCCTATCGGCGGTCCCCTTTTTCTTATTGGTAAGAATACTGTTTGACAGAACGACAGCCGTTTACTCAACCTTACTTTTCGCCGTATTCACCCTGCACGTTCAATGCAGCGTCGTCGCTTCGAGCGAAGCCCCATTTATTTTTTTTATGCTCTTTTGCCTTTATTTCCTTTTCCGCTTTAAAGAGACCGAGAAGATTAGAACCCTGATCTCCTCGGCGCTTTTTCTGAACGCGGCATGCATGACCCGATACACCGGGTGGATATATATTCCTCTGCTGTGCTGTCTGGTGCCGCGAAACATGGACGATCTCAAACAGGCCGTTCTCCTCAGGAGCAAGACTACAGGCTATCTCTTCTTGTTCGGTCTGCTCTCTTCAGCATTCCCCTTGTTCTGGATGATCGGGAATTATTCAACGTTCGGCGATCCTCTTTATCCCATCCATATCACCACGAATTATACGTTGAACCTGATCAAGTACACCTTCATCAACATCGATCCCCTTATGAAGGCCATGGGATATCAGCTTTATTATCTTGCCTATTGGCCTGGAGTGATATTCTTGAGCATGACCCCGGTTATCGCTCTCTTTGCCTTCTTCGGCATGGCTTACTCGATCTATCGGCGGCAGCATCTCAGCTTGATCATACTTTTTGCTGGGGTCTATCTCTATTTTGTATATAAGATTATGACAAAGACATTCATATTGCTGCCGAGATTTACCTTGGACTCGACCATCTTGATCCTTCCTTTTGCCGTAGTGGGGATCAATAAGTTTCTTTCTTATTTTGATAGGAGTTGGAAGATACTTTTAACGGGCTTCATATCCGTGAGTGTCATCGCAAGTGTATCGGCCATTGTGTGGTTAAGTGAGACTGACGCCTCACCCCTTGGGTCTATGCTTTCAAAGGTCTCCCCACTGTCGCGGTTGAGCGGTTTTCAGGAAGATATCATATCCTTTTTAAACGTGCATACCACTGCTCAAGACAAGGTCATTCTGGATCACGATAAGTACTGGGCAGAAAAGGAAATCATGTTCTATTCCCATTTGCAGGCCGGTCAGTTTGTCGCAAATCTTGAGGATCTCAGAAGCGAGGAGAAATTTTTGAAGATCATAGATCATGAGAGACCAAAGTATCTCATCTATAACCATGAAGGTTTTCTGCCTGCCATACTCAATGGGTCTCGGAAAGACCAAGTAGGGCAGAGCCATGGCCTTCGGTTTCAGCCCGTATATACAGCTAATCCCTATCTTATCTATAGAATCGAATATGGTGGTTCTGATCAATGACGGCATGGAGAAGCAAAAGATGAGAAAACATAAAGTGGTGATCATGGGCGGCGGTCCTGCCGGACTGACCGCGGCCTATTCCCTGGTTCAAAAGGGATACGAGGTGATCCTTCTTGAGCAGGAGATGCAGGTGGGCGGACAGTCTAAGACCATTCATTATAACGGCTACCAGTTTGATTTGGGAGGACACAGGTTTTTGTCGGCCTATGATGATGTCCTGTCTCTGGTAAAGAACCTCCTCGGAGAGGAACTCGGCACTGTGCCACGGAAAAGCAGCATTCTCTTTGACGGCCGTCTGATTCGTTACCCGTTGAAACTGGAAGATGTCCTGAGGAAAATGAAATTATCCGTATCCGCGAGAGCCGTCATAGACTACTGCTGGGAGAAATTGAAAAACATGATTAAGGAAGGCCCAGAGGAATCCTTCGAGGGATGGACACGAAAGAGATTTGGAAAAACATTGTATGATATCTATTTCGGCATGTATACGGAAAAAGTCTGGGGAGTCTCCCCCAAGACGATCTCTGCGGATTGGGCAAGAAAAAGAATTACAAGTGTTAACCTGATGGAGGTTATGAAATCATTAATTGGTCTGAAGAAACAACAAGGGGTATTCGAATGCAGCGAATTTTACTATCCGTCACAGGGGATAGGCAGAATATATGAGAAGCTTGCCGAGTCCGTGATTGCAATGGGCGGCACGATTCATCTGGGTTCGAAAGTATCTGAAATCACTCTTGGCCAGGGCGGAAAAATTGCAAGCGTCGGGTATGAGAGATCGGGGGACCACTGCGAAACCTCCGGAGACTGGGTTGTTTCTACCATACCTTTACCCGAGTTTATTTCAGCGATCAGGCCGGCGCCGAGTGAAAAGATCCAACAAATTGCCAGGTCGTTGCCCAACAGATGTTTGAGATTTGTTGCCTTACTGGTAGACCGATCACAGATTACGGACAATCTCTGGATACATGTTCCGGAAAAGCACATCCGTTTTTTTAGAATTCAAGAGTTTGGAAACTGGAGTCAAAAAATGGTGCCTGAAGGCAAGACAGTTCTGCTCTGCGAATTCGCGTGCAACAAGGAAGATTCCTTATGGAACATGGAAGAGGAGCGCTTGAAGGAGATATGCATTCAGGACCTGGAAAAACTCGGCATGATCAACAGGGCGGAAGTGTTGGAGTATAGGGTTGAGGCGCTTGAATATGGATATCCTCTGTATTCACTCGATTATAAAGAGAAACTCGAGATTCTGTATGATTACCTCCTGAGCATTCCAAACATTGTTGCTCATGGCAGGCAGGGCCTATACAGGTATGACACCATGGACCACGCCATGAAGACGGGCATGATTGCCTCCGCTATCGTCGCAGGAGATCTGCCTCGGAAGGAATTGATAAGAACTTCTGAAGTAACGGACCAGTATTAAGGAAAGAACGATAAGCGATGAATCAGAGACTGACTGTCATTCTCAGTGTTATACTCGGGCTCCTGTTGATGGGCATCTGGCTGTATATCGTGGATTTTGATGCCATGCTCGTGATATTAAAACAGGTAAAAATACTGTTTATTTTCCCCCTGGGAGCATGCTTCATCTTAATCTATTTTCTCAGAAGCCTGCGCTGGAAAATTATTTTATCACCTGTGGAAAAGATCACGATAACGGAGTCCTTTCATCTGTGTATGACAAACTATTTCGTCAATTTTCTCATTCCTGTTCATGCAGGGGAAGTTGCAAAGAGTTATCTCCTGAAAAAGATGAAAGGAACCCCGATTTCAAAATCGTTATGGACGGTCTACCTGGATAAAGTATCCGATCTGTTGCCGGTTTTTTTACTTGTGGTTGCAACCCCATTTCTGACAAAACAGATCAGCAAGGCGATCTACTTGGCCTCTACAATCTTATTGTTGGTTCTGTTATTCTTAATTTTTTCCCTGATGTTTTTTATTCATAAGAAAGATAAGGCCTTATCCTGCTCTGAACGGATCTTTTTCTTTTTACCCGGCAAGTTCAAAATCCAGCTCAGAAATTCTATGAGTCTTTTCCTGGACGGATTATCATCGATCCCCCGATTGTCGAGCAGGCTGTTGGAAATAACAGGGTTGACCCTTCTGGCGCTTATTGTCCATTCCTTTTTCATGTGGTTGTTCTTTTATGCCTTCGGGATCAGCTTGCCTGTACTCACCGTATTTGTAGGGTACCTGTTATTGAACGCCTCTTTTATTTTGCCTGCACCCCCGGGATTTGCAGGAAGTCTGGAACTGATATTTATTTTTATTTTCAGCTATCTTTACGGTTATGACAAAAATATAGTGAGCGCTGTTGCTGCCTCGTCTCATGTTGTCACTGCAATCTTGTTCGGCCTGATCGGCTTTTGGTCCATTGCGCACATCGGTACGAAATTGTCAACCGTTCTTAAGATAGAATCAGAAAATAGGATGAGTTTATGAATAACAGGCAGGATTACAATGAGAAGGAGGAGGGATGAACCGGTTCCAGACATTCACGGAGTTTTTAACGGCGACAAGCGCGCATATACCTGTCTTCGAATTTATAATAAACTTGATATTTGCCGGACTGCTGTCGTACATACTCAGCCGAATATATATAAAATACGGCAATAGTTTGTCCAACAGAAAATTATTCGGGAAGAACTTCTTCCTGCTGACCATGACGACAATGATGATTATTTCAATTGTCAAATCGTCTTTGGCCTTGTCATTGGGACTTGTGGGCGCGCTTTCGATCGTAAGATTTCGTGCGGCCATCAAGGAGCCCGAGGAGTTATCCTATTTGTTTCTTGCTATCGGGATTGGATTGGGATTTGGCGCAAACCAGGGAGTCATCACAACCATAGCTTTCTTTATTATTGCAGGGGTGATTGTACTCAGGAAGGCTTTTTCACGAAAAGAGGAGAATCAGAACTTGTATCTGACCGTGTATAATCATAAACCCAAGGAGGTGGGAATCGAACAGATTGTGCGGACCCTCCAAGAACATAGCGCAGGAGTTAATCTGAAAAGATTTGATGAGACGGATGAACTCTTTGAAGCATCATTTTTAATAGATTTTCGGGATTTTGAGCAGCTCAATGAGGCAAAATATGCACTGCAAAAACTGGAAGGCTCCCTGAAAATCAGCTTTCTGGACAACAAAGGAATCATCTAAGTGATTATCAAAGAGTCAAAGAATCGCCGGAAAAACTTGGACCCTCTTCTTAGGGTCCTCATTGGACATAGAGTGAGTATGGTAATCGTGGTCTTGGGTCTTTATACAGGTTTGTTTTTTTTCCTGGGCGCTCAGGCCCATAAGTCAGGGCTTATATCAAAAGTGATGAAGACCGTGTCAAGAGACAGCATTGAAACAGTTCACAATTACATCATGGGACTTACAGCCGGCCCTGAACGCATGATCATCGACATTAAACACACAGATTTTGAAAAGCTAAGATATAAGCGCGATCTGGCCTTGAAGGCAGGCATTCTCACTACCGATCAGGAAAATTACGTTCCGGCAAAGATAAGGTACGGGGACAAGACGATCAAGGTGAATCTGCGCTTAAAAGGAGACAATTTAGATCATCTAATGGAAGACAAGTGGTCATTCAGGATTAAAGTGAGCGGTGATAATACATTTCTGAGAATGAAACAATTCTCCATACAGCATCCGAAAACAAGAGATTATATTTACGAATGGCTTTTCCATCAAACGGCTCTTAGAGAAGGTTTGATCGCACTCCGATACAAATTCATTAACGTGGTCATTAATGGCAAGGACTACGGGATTTACGCTCTGGAAGAGAACTTTGAGAAGAGACTGATTGAAAACAATCAACGACGAGAAGGCCCCATCATCAAGTTTGATGAATCACTTTTCTGGGCGGAACGATTGGATTTTAAGGATTTTATACAGAGCGGCCGTGTCTCGCGATCGCTGCCCGGAATAGGAAGTTATACCTCCAATCCTATCGACATGTTTCAGACAGGCAAAACGACAAAGGATTCCTTGCTTTTTAACCAATATATGATCGCCCAGAACCTGCTGGAGCAGTTCCGGAGGGGCCGTCTCCCGTCCAGTCAAGTCTTCGAGGTGAATGGATTTTCGAGGTATATTGCATTATGTGATCTCTTTGGAACAAACCACTCACTGCATACGAATCAGTTTAGATTTTATTACAATCCTGTGTTGTCCTTATTGGAGCCCATCCCATTTGATATTAATGATATTGAGATCAGTAAAAAACTGACTAAATTGGCAGGGACATATACAGAACAGGATGATACGTTGTGGGACGGCGGCGGCCGGGCTTTGTTTCTATCGCAGTTATTCAAGGACAATTCATTCTGGGAAGCTTATGTCAATGCACTGGAGAGATTTTCAGATCCATCCTATCTGGACATCCTTTTCAAAGAACTGAATGATGAACTGACACGAAACCTCAACGAGATTTACAGTGAGTTCCCGTGGTATCGTTTTTCCAAGGAGATCCTGTATCAGAACCAGGCATATATCCGGAAATTTTTAAATCCTGTGAAAGCTCTCTACGCGTATTATCATAGCAGTGACAAGGAGCGGATCGTACTGGAGATAGGGAATATTCATCAAATTCCCATTGAAATTATAAGTGTTTCGTATATGGATCGCGTTCTGCTCGAACCCAAAGAGAAAGTCCTCTTGCCTCCAAAAAATTATTCCCATCCCGTCCATTATCAAAAGTTAGATGTTCCACTGCCTGTGGGCCTCCCCTGGTCTGATTCAATGGCCCGTGGTCTGAGCGTCCAATACAGGCTCTTGGGAACGGATCGATTAAGGACTGAAACGGTCTTCCCCTGGCCCTATCTGAACGATACCCTTATAGCCAAGGACGTCTTCAGGCGTGCTCCCCATGTTAATGAGAGTGATATGCTGATGGTCGATGAAAAGACCAAGAAAATCTATTTCAGATCCGGCCAATGGAGTCTGGAACAGGATCTGATCATTCCAAAAGGTTACAGACTCGTGGCAGAAGGCGGGGTACAAGTGAATTTGAAGAAGGCTGCTAAGATTATCACCTTTTCGCCGGTGACATTCATTGGGTCCGAGGAGAACCCTGTCCGTTTCTATTCCTCTGATGCATCCGGTCAAGGCATGGCTGTCCTTGCGAGCGGAGAAAGGTCCGTACTGGACTATGTCTATTTT
>Ga0210058_1003238_pt1 | contig 12808 bp, 10 predicted proteins | sample CryGeymeta201511_FD_183979 | JGI IMG/M metagenome (GOLD analysis project Ga0210058, IMG submission 183979) | Groundwater microbial communities from Crystal Geyser aquifers in Utah, USA - Crystal Geyser metaG 2015-11 (SPAdes) (version 2) | ecosystem: Environmental > Aquatic > Deep subsurface >...
AATTAATAGGAATAGTGTAGATATCAGACAAATACATAGTTAAAGGATCGGCGACTTTTTCCTTCAGTTTAAAAGCCGGAGTAGGAGAAGTAGGAGTAATAAGAATATCATATTTACTAAAGGCTTGATCAAAATCCTCTTTAATCAAAGTACGAACTTTTTGCGCCTTTAAGTAATAAGCATCATAATATCCTGAACTTAAAGCATAAGTTCCTAACATAATCCTTCTCTTTACTTCCTGGCCAAAACCTTCGCTTCTAGTCCTCTTATACATAGAAGACAAGTCTTCATAATCCTCTGTTCTATAACCATATTGCACCCCATCATAACGGGCAAGATTAGAACTTGCTTCCGCAGTAGCAATTAAATAATAAGTGGGTAAAGAATATTCGGTGTGAGGTAGTGAAACTTCCTCTATCTTTGCCCCTAATTTTTCAAATAATTTTAAGGCTTTATCAATAGCATCCTTAACTTCTGGATCTATTCCTGCAATAAAATATTCCTGGGGGACGCCAATCTTTAATCCCTCTATCCCCTCTTGACAAGATTTTAGATAATCAGGAACTTCTAAATTTGCTGAAGTAGAATCTTTATGATCATGGCCGCATATAACTTTCATCATCAGAGCACAATCAGTTACATCTTTAGCTATAGTACCTATCTGGTCTAAGGATGAGGCGTAGGCAACTAAGCCATATCTGGATACCCTTCCATAAGTAGGTTTTAATCCTACCATTCCACAAAATGAAGCAGGTTGCCGGACAGAACCACCAGTATCTGTACCTAAAGCAATAAATGCCTCATCTGCTGCCACTGCAGCAGCGGAACCACCACTGGAGCCACCAGGTACTCTTTCTAAATCCCAGGGATTACAAGTAGGGCCGAAAGCAGAATTTTCAGTAGATGAACCCATCGCAAATTCATCCATATTAGTTTTTCCGATTATTATAGCTCCCGCTTCCTTTAATTTATTAATTACTGTGGCATTATAGGGCGGGATAAAACCTTTGAGTATCTTTGAACCGCAAGTAGTCTCTAATCCTTTGGTAGTAATTATATCCTTTATAGCAACTGCTACACCAGCTAAGGGAGGTAGTTCTTCTTCATTTTTTACTTTTAGATCTATTTCTTTAGCTTGTTGCAAGGCTTCCTTTCGATTAAGAATTAAAAAAGCTTTAATTATATGATCAAATTTATCTATTTGATTATAAATATCCTGGATAACTTCCAAGACAGTTACTTTCTTCTTTTTAATTAAGTTGATAACTTCATGTGCAGTTAATCGGTTTAAGTTCAATTATCTTTCCTCCTCTTGGTTTAGACAAATCTGTCGAGGTAGGGGTCGGATTTATCCGACCCGCTTATTTACGGGTTCGATGAATCGAACCCCTACAACGGAATGACCCCAATGAAGCAAGGCTTCACCGGGATGACCAAGTTAATATTTTAGATTATATTATTTTAGGGACTTTGAAATAACCTTTTTTAACATATTTAGCATTGGAAAGGACTTCTTCTTGAGGCAAAGATGGTTCAACCTTATCCTCATTAAGTAAATTAGGCATGGAAATAACATAAGCAGTAGGTTCAACCTTTTCAGTATTAATTTCATTTAACTTTTTAAAATAATCTAAAATTGAATTTAATTGAGAAGTGAATTCTTCTTTTTCTTCTTCATTAAATTCTAAATTAGCCAATTGAGCCACATATTCTACTTCTTTCTTGGTAATTATTTTTTCAGTCATATTATCCTCCAAGGCTGTAGGGGCGTATTGCCTGCCTGTGCGTACGCACGCAGACAGGTCCGCACGCAGACAGGCAATACGCCCCTACAGCTAACGACTAACGACTATTCACTATTCACTAGTTATTATTTTTTTAAATTCCTCTTCATTAATAATAGTTATTCCTAATTTTTGGGCTTTATCGTATTTTGATCCTGGATCTTCTCCTACCACCACATAATCAGTCTTCTTGCTCACACTACCGGTAACCCTGCCTCCTAATTCACCGATTATTTCGGTGACCTGAGTACGGGTAAAATCCTTTAAGAGGCCAGTTAAAACAAATTGTTTTCCAGTAAAAATTTGGACTCTTTTCTTTTTTCTCTTTTTCTCTTCTTTCTGACCAAAGTTCAAGTCAACACTTCTTAACCTTTCCATAATATCTAAATTTTCTTTTTCTTTAAAGAAAAGGATTACACTTTCTGCAATCTTAGTTCCAATTTCGTTAATCTCTATCAATTCTTCTAAATTAATTTTCCTTAATTGATCTAAAGTTGGAAAATATCTGGTAATCACTTCAGAGGTATGAACCCCAACATAGCGTATTCCCAGACCATAAATTAAATTAGCAAAAGATCGGTTTTTACTTTTTTCAATTGCATTCATTAAATTATCCGCAGATTTCTCAGCCATCCGCTCCAGGGAGATTAAATCATCTCTTTTTAAAAAATATAAATCCGAAACATTCTTAATGAGTCCATTTTCCACTAATTGGTCAATTATGGCAGGACCCAATCCTTCTATATCCATGGCATTTCGAGAGGCAAAATGCCTTATTCTTTCCTTTAGTTGAGCTAAGCAAGTGAGGCTATTGCATCGAGAGACTACCTCACCTTCTAATCGAGATACTTTTGCCCCACATACTGGACATTTAGAAGGCATCACAAATTCTTTTTCCTTACCAGTTCTCTTCTCCTTAATTACTTTAACCACTTCAGGTATTACTTCTCCAGCTTTTTGAACTAAGACGGTATCCCCAATTCGTATATCTTTTCTCCTAATTTCGTCTTCATTATGTAGAGTTGCTCTCTGCACTACTGAGCCGGATATTTTAACCGGGTCAAGCATAGCCACTGGAGTTAGGGCTCCAGTCCTCCCTACTTGAACAATAATATCTCGAATTTTTGTGGTTACCTGCTGAGCAGGAAATTTATAAGCAATAGCCCAACGAGGGCTTCGGGTAGTCGAACCTAATTCTTCCCTTAGTCTTAAAGAATTAACTTTAATAACCATACCATCGATTTCATAATCAAGGTCTTCTCTTTTTTCTATCCACTCTTGACAATAGCTTATAGCTTCTTCTATATCCTGACCGAGCTGGATATGGGGGTTTACTTTAAACCCTATCTTTTTTAAATAATTCAAGACTTCTATATGATTCTTAAATTTAGGTCCCTCAGGAAAAGTAGCTTGATAAATAAAGGTATCTAAATGTCTTTGTGCAGTAATCTGAGGATCCAATTGCCGTACTGAACCAGCTGCTGCATTCCGAGGGTTGGCGAATAAATACTCCTCTTTTTTTATTCTATCTTCATTTAACTTCTTAAAATCACTTTTTTTCATATAAACTTCTCCATAAATTTCCAAATGGGAAGGAAGGTCATCACCAAATAATTTTAATGGTATAGTTTTTATGGTTTTAATATTGGAAGTAATTTCTTCCCCGGTTATCCCATCTCCTCGGGTAGCTCCCCTTACCAAGATGCCATTTTCATAGACTAAAGCGACTGCAAGTCCATCAATCTTTAACTCTATTACATAATCTAATTTTTGTTGAGGAATTAATTTTTTTATCCTCTGGTCAAAAGCTCGCAATTCTTCGGACGAAAAAGCATTAGCCAGACTTAACATAGGAGTAATATGTTGTACGGTGGTAAATTCTGGAACTGGCTCTATCCCTACTCTTTGCGTGGGGGAAGCAGAAGTAAGGTATTGAGGATATTTCTTTTCCCATTCCATTAATTCTTTCATTAATTGATCATATTCGGTATCAGAAATAGATGGGTCATCTAATACATAGTATCGATAGTTATGATATCTTATTTCTTCTCTTAATTTTTCTATCTTATTTTTAATATTATTGGAATTAAAAGTCATTTTTTTATCTTATTTCTTCTATTTTAAAGTTTTGTCAAACCAAGTCACCATAATTTGTAGGGGCATATTGTATATGCCCTCATTTTCTCCTGTAGGGGCGTATTGCATACGCCCTCATTTTCTAATAAATATTAACTAAAATTTTTCCAAAAAATATTTTCTATTTCATCAGGTTTTCCCTCACCGTTTTCCCTATCATATTCCCATTTTAAGGGATTATTTTGAATATATTCACGAATCCGATTTAATTCGTTCTCATTTCTTATAATATGTTCATAATAATTACGCTGCCATATAGAATATAAAAGGGGATAGTCTAAACCTTTAATTTGTCTGGTAACAGCAGATTTAAACCCACGTATAATCGAGCCAATTGTTTGAGAGGGGGAGTGAAATTTATTTGTAGGGGCGTATTGCAATACGCCCCTACCGGTGTTGGGCGTATACAATACGCCCCTACTATTGTCCGTTAATACTATTATAATCCCATGAAAATGATTAGGCATAATCACATATTCATCTAATTGAATGTTTTTACGAATTTGAAAAGTTTTTAACCATTCTCTGGCAGTAATTTTTCCTAATACCTTCAATTCTATTTTGCCCTCGCTTATATATCCCAGTAAATTTTCCTTAAGATAGGTACAAATGGTAATAAAATATGCACCCGGTATAGAATAATTATAGTTTTTTATTCTAAGGGAATGTCGATGATATTTACTGGAATTACTACTATGGTTATCCTTATTTATGAGCATTTATATTTTTCCTTCTTAATGGCTATCAAGGGCGTATGCAATACGCCCTCTTATTTTCTCCTGTTGTAGGGGCGTATTGCATACGCCCTCTCATTTTCTCCTGTTGTAGGAGCAACCATGAATGGTGCCCTTCCTGTTTTATTGTTTTCCGTTTGTCGAGGGCACGATTCATCGTGCCCCTACGGGTTGGGCGTTCGATATACCTCTACCTGTTGGGCGTAACCAATAGGCTTCTACCGTAGGGGCGTATGCAATACGCCCCTACCTGCTCAATCGATAACCTAGTAAATAAATCATTCTGCCTTTTTTTGTAACATAACCACAATAAGTATATAACAAAATTAGCTTAAAACTCAAGTTATTTTAATATATATGAATGTGTCAGGGGGAGGTTCTTTGTCACACTTCAAGAATAAAGATTTGACCCCTTTCCTTTTTTGGAGTAAGGTATTCAAAGGTATTTTAGTGGAGTGGACCATGAGATTTAAAGTTTATGATGAAGTGTTTGAAAAATTGCCAGATTTATGTTTTGGTGTGGCAGTAGGTTACCATATTAATAATAAGCAAAATATCCCAGAAATATATGAGCTGATGAAAAATGAAATGAGCAAGGTGGAGAATAACCTTAAAGGTATAAACTTAAAAGAATATCAAGGGATAATACCCTATAGAGATGCTTTTAATAAATTAAACCTTAATCCCAATAAATTTATGAGTTCAGTGGAAGCTATGGTAAAAAGAGTCTCCAAGGGGAATGTTTTGCCTTCCATAAATCCGGTGGTAGATTTAGGAAACAGTATTTCTTTAAAGTACATACTACCCATGGGAGCCCATGATCTGGATGCCCTGGAAGGAGAAATTGCGGTAAGATTTTCCAGGCAGGGAGATACCTTTACCTCTCTAGGAGAAGAAGTAGTGGAAGTTTTGGATAGTGGAGAATTAGTCTACGCTGATTCTAAAAAAATTAGAACCAGAAGATGGATTTGGAGACAATCAAATATTGGTAAGATTGATGAAAATTCAAAAAATATCTTTTTTCCTATCGATGGATTCCAGACCAATAAAGAAAGGGTGCTTAAAGCAGCAGATGAATTGGAAATATTGCTTAAAAAATATTTTAACTGTAAGACTAAAAAAGGCTTCCTAGATATAAATAATCAAGAAATGGAAATATGAAGTGGTTTAATTAATTCTTTAAAATTGAAGGATAACTTTGAAAAAATACAAAAAGTTTTTAGTAAATTAGATTAGTAGAAAAAGTTTTATAAAATTTAGAAATAAGAAAATTTTACTGACCGGAAAGGATTTCTTCATGATTAAATTATTTAAAAATCTAAAGCCCTATACCCTGTCGATAATCGTGGTTATGGTTTTTGTTTTTTTACAATCATTTTCGGAAATATATCTACCCACGCTTATGGCGGATATTGTGGATACCGGGGTTATCAATGGGGATATTGCTTATATTATAAGAATTGGAGGATGGATGCTTCTGATTGCGGTTATTGGAATGATTAGTGCCATTTTTGGAAGTTACTGGGCCGCTAAAGTAGCGACCGGATTCGGAAGAGACCTTCGGACTAAAGTATTTACCAAAGTAGAAAGTTTTTCTTTAGAAGAATTTGATGAAAAAGGAACTGCCTCTCTTATCACCAGAACGACTAACGATATTACCCAAATTCAGCAATTGGTTGTAATGCTTAGGCTTTTCCTGAGAGCACCGATGCTTTGTATTGGTAGTATTATTATGGCAGTTTCCAAGAATGCTAAATTATCCTTGGTTCTGGTGGTTATTTTACTGATTTTAACCCTACTTATTGTTTTACTCAGTAAAAAAAGTATGCCGCTTTTCAAATCAATGCAAATTAAATTGGATCATCTTAATCTGGTTCTTCGAGAAAATTTAACCGGTATAAGAGTTATTCGAGCCTTTAATCGGGATAATTATGAAAAGAAAAGATTTAATGAGGCCAATCTTGATTTAACGGAAACAGCTATAAAAGTGAACAAGCTGATGGCTATTTTGATGCCTTTAGTCATGTTAATTTTTAATTTGACCATCATAGCTATTCTTTGGTTCGGAAGCATACGAATTAATAGTGGTAGTATGCAAGTCGGCGATTTGATGGCCTTTATTCAATATGCCTCGCAAATTATGTTTTCTTTAATTATATTAGCCATGATGTTTATCTTAATACCTCGAGCATCAGCATCAGCTATTCGAATTAATGAAGTATTAGATATCGAACCGAAAATTAAGGATCCGATGATACCGGAAGAGAGCGAATTAAAGATGGAAGAAGGAGCAAGATCAGAAGAAGGGAAAAGAGGCTATCTTGAATTTGATGAAGTTAGCTTCTATTATCAAGGTGCGGAAGAACCGGCTATTGAGAAAATTTCATTTAGTGCTAGGCCGGGGGAAATAACCGCGATTATCGGAGGTACAGGTTCCGGAAAATCAACCTTAGTTAATCTCATTCCGAGATTCTATGAGGTGACCTCGGGTCGCATTTTAGTCGATGGTGTGGATATACGTGAATTAACTCAAGAAAAATTACGTGCTAAGATTGGATTAGTTCCTCAAAAAGCCGTTCTCTTTACGGGAACCGTTGCAGAAAATATCAGTTTTGGAACTAATGACCTTTCCGGTGATAAAATTATCAGAGCGGCCAAGATTGCTCAGGCATCAGAATTTATTTCTACCCTGGAGCAAGGTTACGATTCTCAGATTGCTCAAGGAGGAACCAATGTATCAGGAGGCCAAAAACAACAACTGTCTATTGCCAGAGCTTTGGCCAAACATCCTGAAATTTATATTTTTGATGATAGTTTTTCCGCTCTTGATTTTAAAACCGACGCAAAATTACGCCAAGCGCTTAAAAAAGAGACCAAAAAAGATACTGTTTTGATTATTGCCCAACGTGTCACCACGGTTATGGATGCAGACCGTATTATGGTTTTGGATGGAGGTAAAATTGTCGGTATGGGTACACACCAGGATTTAATTAAGACCTGTGAAGTCTACAGAGAAATCGTGGCTTCACAGCTCTCAGAGGAGGAATGGTCATGAGTGAAAAAGATCTAAAACCAGGAAGACCGATGATGGGATTTGGTCGTGGTGCCGGTCCTCATAACATAGGTAAACCGATAGAAAAAGCCAAAGATTTTAAAGGGACGCTCCGACGATTACTCATTTATTTAAAACCTTATAGAGTGAAGTTTATTATTATTTTCTTAGCGGCAGTGGCCAGTACGGTTTTTAGTATTGTCAGCCCAAAAGTGATGGGACAAGCAATCACTAAATTATTTGAAGGTTTTCTCATGAAAATGAAAGGCCTTCCTAACGCTGCCATTGATTTTAAATATATTTCAAATATTATCTTAATCTTAATCGGGCTATATGTCATCAGTGCTATATTTAATTATATTCAACAGTATATTATGGCTGATGTGGCGCAAAAAACCGTTTATGAGATGAGAAAAGATATTAATGCTAAATTATCCCGATTACCTTTAAAATATTTTGACGGAAGAACCCATGGTGAAATACTCAGTCGGGTGACCAACGATGTTGATACCGTCAGCAGCACTCTTCAACAAAGTATTACCCAATTAATTACTGCCATAGTAACCTTGGTCGGAATTGTGGTTATGATGCTAACCATTAGTCCGATGTTGACTTTAATTGCTTTGGTTACTTTACCTTTAAGTTTTTTGGCTACCAAAGTTATTGCCAGGCAATCACAAAAATTCTTTGCCAGACAACAAAAATATTTAGGTCAATTGAGCGGTCAGGTGGAAGAAATGTACACCGGTCACAAAATTGTCAAAGTCTTCAATTATGAAAAGCAATCCATTGCTAAATTCAATAAAGTGAATGATCAACTCTATGATGCCGGATGGAAAGCTCAATTTATATCAGGAATTATTATGCCTTTGATGATGGCCATCGGTAATCTTGGCTATGTCTTTATTGCCATTTTGGGTGGAATTGCAGTGATCAGAGGAAAGGTAACCATTGGTAACATTCAAGCGTTTATTCAATATTCCAGGGAATTTTCACATCCGATTGTCCAAACCTCTAATATTGCTAATATTATTCAATCAACCATTGCGGCCGCTGAACGTGTCTTCGAGGTTCTTGATGAAACTGAACAAATACCGGATCAAAAAGACCTGCTTCATTTAGATCAGCCAAAGGGTGATGTTAAGTTTGAGCATATTAAGTTTGGATACAGCGAAGAAAAAATACTCATAGAAGATATGAGTATTGATGTAAAGAAAGGTCAAACTATTGCCATTGTAGGTCCTATAGGCGCAGGGAAAACAACCTTGGTTAATTTACTCATGCGTTTTTATGAAATTAACGATGGAAAAATCACCGTTGATGGCATAGATATTCGTGATATGGAACGTGGAAAATTGAGAAGTTTTTTTGGAATGGTTCTGCAAGACACCTGGTTGTTCAAAGGAAGTATTAAAGAAAATATCGCTTACGGCCGAGAGAAGGCTAAGGAAGAAGAAATTCTTCAAGCAGCACAAGTAGCTTACGCCGATCACTTTATCAGAACACTTCCGGATGGCTATGATACCATTCTTAATGAAGAAGCCAATAATATTTCTCAAGGTCAAAAACAATTATTGACCATTGCCCGAGCTATTTTGGCCGATCCGGCCATATTGATTCTTGATGAAGCAACCAGCGGTGTGGACACCAGGACAGAAATTCATATTCAAAAGGCCATGCTTGCTCTGATGGAAGGGCGAACCAGTTTTGTTATTGCTCACCGACTATCCACTATTCGTGATGCAGACTTAATTTTGGTGATGAATCAAGGAAGTATTATTGAAAAAGGAACCCACCAAGAATTACTAAAACAGGATGGTTTCTATGCTGACTTGTATAACAGCCAATTCGTTGGATTGAACCTTAAAGAATTTTAATAGGGACAGACACCTATTTATCAACCTTCTTCTTTTTAATAGGGACAGACACCTATTTATCAACCTTCTTCTTAGTCCTTCCTTTCGGCTTTAACTTAAAAACTCTCTTAAGTTGTCCTTCAAGTCTTTCTATAAAATCATTGGGTCCAAGAGGCCGTCCTGTTTTGGTCTTTTCCCTGATCCCATCCATTTCATCGGGATTGTCAGGTGCCTCTATAAATTCCTTCCATTCTTTTGGTTCTTTCTCAATATAATCAAAAAGCTGGTTAACACCTAATGGGTCGTATTTATCGATTCCGCAATGTATTTTTGCACTGGAGTAGGACCATAAGTAGGGTTTTTTAACCAGATTTGCCCTTATCGGATTTCTTTCTATGTAGCGGGTACAGGCTATCATATGTTGCTCATTCAGGACACAGGAGAAGAAGCGGCCCTGGAAGAGATGGCCGCTTACCCTCATTTTGTTATTATAATACTGAGAATACTTCATGTTAGTATATTTGAATACCTTTCCCAGGGAATCTTCTCTTTGGGGAATCGCCATAAAGTGCACATGATTGGACATAAGACAGTAAGCTAATATGATCAAGTGATAGCGACTACTCTCCTCTTTAAGAAGTGAAAGATATTTTATTCGATCAGTATCATCATTAAATATCTTTTGTTGATAATTCCCTCTTTGAGTGATATGGTGCGGGTACCCCGCTGCAACGACTCGTGCTATTCTTGGCATAGATAGATTATAAGTCTTTGTAGAGGCAAAGTCAATTAAAATAGGTGTCTGTCCCTATTTACCAGCTCATCATTTGATATCCTCCCTTTGTATCGGTTGTTTATCATACTCCTTTTAGAAGAATAAGCTGGGTCTCCCAGGTTGCCGTGATATCATGGTGTAACATGCCTGGCTCTTTGACCCCGGGGAAGCCTTGCTCTCCTTGCCTTAACGGAGAGCAAGATGTGGTCTTCCGACTTCTCTGAAATCGTCGACCTTCCCATTGTCGGACCTTTCGGGGCTCAATCACAGAAATCTTATTGAGATTTCATTTTTACAGGCCTATTACCTAACTGTCTACGCTTAAATCTTATGGATTACTCCAAAAGACTCCAAGACTCGCTACTGGTGATTCGGCTATAATCTTACCAGACAGGATTTTCACCTGCTAAATATCACGACCTAAGCCTGGCCGCACCAGAGAACCGTCCCCTGTATTTTTAAGTGATGCAGCGCATTTATTCTTCCTTCCCGATATATTTTTCCATGAGCTCTTTTGCCTTATCTAACCCTTCTTCTGTTAGATATACTGATTTTGCATGTTTGTTGCCATCAATATATCCTTCCTCGTTTAATTCATCTAGAACCTCAAAGGGATAACCTTTCCAGCTCCTTTGAACTTTCTTAAAACCAACATCTTCTTGCCATGATGTGAGATATATCAGTAATAGAGTCAGTTCTTTTATGGTTTGAACCATTATGTTTTCCACCTTAATCACCATTTTCTAAAATATTTCATAATCATCAGAATCATCGCTTTCACCAGTAATGCATGTAAAACATCCAGCAAAATCGCCAATTGCAATTCTATTCTTATTGTTTAACTCTAAAGACTACCTATCAGACCCCTTACGAAAAGTAAGAAAAAGTTACCGAATTATTAACCTGGTACACTTTCCCTATTTATTTAATTTAAAGAAAAAATATTAATTGTCTAAGAAAATGGGATGTGTCCCTATTTATTATTAAAGTTTTCTCAAAAAGAAAAGCCCCGCCAAAACAGGCTTTTTTACTAATATTAGCTACATTTTTTTAAATAAGCCAGAACATCGTCTAAATTAGCAATGGCTAGCGCTACTACTGAATCAGCAGCTCCATAATAAACCAGAAGCTCATTTGTTTTTTCATCAACAACCGCACCGCAAGGGAAAACAATGTCATCCACATCGCCAACTCTTTCGTACCTCTCTTTCGGACCAAAGACCCAATCTCTGCTCCGGCGAATCACCTCAAGAGTTTCTAAATCTAACAAAGCTAATCCCACTCGATAAATAGTACCGGAGGCTGTATTTCTCGCCCCATGGTAAATAATTAACCATCCCTCTGGGGTTTCAATCGGCGGCGGCCCTAACCCTACTCTATTAGAATCCCAAGTTCTATGTCTGGCAAGAATTAACGCTCTGTCTTTCCCCCAAAAATTCAGGTCTTTGGAGAAAGAAACCCAAATATCAGCCCTACCTTCAACAATGGGTCTGTTTATAAGGGCGTAATAGCCTTTAATAGTTTTAGGAAACAAAGAAGCATCTTTATTGGGAGGTATCAGTTGACGTCCCAAACGTTCAAAATTAGAAAAATCTTTGGTTGCTATCAGAGAAATGCCAGGAGGTTCTCCAGTTACCCCTTTAAAGAAAGAAACGCAGGTAATTATATATTCTTGCCGTTCTTCTAACCAAACAATCCTCGGATCCTCTAATCCAAATACAGCTTCGCCAAAATTTGGTTCTGCTGCTAATGTCGGCTCGGAATTTATCTGCCAATTTGTTTTTCCATCTTTACTTTTAGCAATTGTCAAATGGGAATATCCCTGTTTATCTTCAACTCGTACCAAAAGTAATATCTCATCATTGAATTTTATTGCTCCCGGATTAAAAACTGATGCCGCCTTATAAGGCCAGTCTTCTACAGTTAAAATCGGGTTTCCTTCATAACGTTTAAAAAGCTCTTCAAATTTTTTCTTATCCATTTTTTCACTCCTTTCCAATTTTTAGTTTTTAAAGAACTATTAAAATTTTTTATGCGGATACAGGGAACCGCCCCCTGTATTTTTATACATAGCTCTTATAAAAAATGGGACCTGTGTAGATTCAACACCATTTATAGCTTATCCTTTGAGAGCGCCTCCGGTCAACCCTTCAACAATTCTATTTCTTACAAAAAATGCAAAGACTAAAACAGGAAACACAATTATCGTTGCTGCTGCTCCTATGCCTGCCCAATCAATCTTACCATAAGACATATAATTATAAACTGCTACCGGAACAGTCCTTGTTTTTGGACCAGATAATATCAAAGAAAATAAGAATTGATTCCAGGAAAAAATAAAAGATATAATTGCAGAAGGTAACTATTCAGGTCACTCAGTGAAATGGCCAATTAAATAATATAGTCTATCCAATTGTTCTTTGAATACATCAATTTATTTTAGAAAAGACTTACATTCCAATCCCATATAT
>Ga0210058_1003252_pt1 | contig 12762 bp, 14 predicted proteins | sample CryGeymeta201511_FD_183979 | JGI IMG/M metagenome (GOLD analysis project Ga0210058, IMG submission 183979) | Groundwater microbial communities from Crystal Geyser aquifers in Utah, USA - Crystal Geyser metaG 2015-11 (SPAdes) (version 2) | ecosystem: Environmental > Aquatic > Deep subsurface >...
GCAGATATACTTCAATACCATATCAAAGACAAGATTGAAAACACAGGGGTCATTCACAAGAATTTTGTTGAATTGACAAAGAAACAACTCAAGGGATTGAAAGTCAAAAAAGTGAGAGGCTGTTGTGGATTTCAAAGAAAACTCAAGGAAAGAATCTATTTGTGAATTTCTGAGAAAAATAAGAGAGAACAACCCAATAAAAACAATCATTGCTATTCTAGACAATTTCCCATCTCATAAGGCAGGAGAAACCGAAAGATATGCAAAATCATTGGACATAATACTGGTATTCCTGCCGCCTCATTCGCCAGATTTGAATCCAATAGAGCAGATATGGAGATGCATCAGAAGAAAGATATCACAGATATTTGTCAAGTCATAATACTCGTTCTTGGAGACTATAAGGTCAACTTTTTACAGATTAGCAAAGAAATTATCATTCATGAAGAGTTGATTGGAAGAATTTGGACCAATTTTGTTTAAGGAGTTATGACATCAACTATAGCCCTTCTTGTAACTGTTAATCCAGTTTGGAGTTTAGGTTTTTGATATCTCAAAAAACCTTGTTCTATTAGACTATCAACAACAAACCTAAGAGCAGTATAGGTATTTTTATCCATTGTTCTTGCTTGCATTTCATACAATAGTTCCAAAAGATTTCCTCCCATAGACATACTACGATGTTCTATACCAATGTATTCAGGAACTTCCCCATCTAATTTATAAAAAAAATTATGTGTAGGTATGTGAGTATCCCTTCCTCTTCCACAAGCCCAATTATACCCCTCTCTTAAAAAATAATAAACTGGGTCATTTAACATTCCCTCTGTTTGAAATGACTTTCTTACAGAATCATTTATTTCAAAGCCAAATCTATGTCTTTTGAGGTATGATAAACCCCAAGGATTATAATGTCTCCAATTGTCTGGAACAGCATACATAAGTGTTAATGTATCAAATCTCCCAGTATCTTCTAAGTGTTGAAGTCCTCCCTGAACTTCCCCCATCCTCCTATGAACATCTCTGGCATTTTGGAGATGCTGTTGTCTTTTTTCCATAACTTGTCCAGTTAGTTGAATTGATTTAGTTAAACTCATAGCATAACATATGGTGGTTAGATATTTAAATTTGACTACTTACAAATAGATACTCAAAATTCAACTTTGATTATTTTTTATGGCCTGAGTCAGTATCTCCGAAAGTAAAAAATCAGGGTAAAGTTTATTATTGACCTTACCCATCATATTTTTATCTGAAGTCTTGTTGCTGTATGACCAAATACATACGCTGCAACCAAATAAAATAGCGGCTTTCATAGAGAAAAACATTTCTTTAGCCAAGAATAGTGTTTGGGATTCTTTTGGGTTTGCTAACCTTATCATCAAAGCAGCCAGCCATTTGACGTATCTGGAAACAGTGAATGATGAAGGAATTCCAAGTGCAGATATACTTCAATACCATATCAAAGACAAGATTGAAAACACAGGGGTCATTCACAAGAATTTTGTTGAATTGACAAAGAAACAACTCAAGGGATTGAAAGTCAAAAAAGTGATTCTAATACTTGATGAGACGCATGAGCCATTCTACGGAAACATCAACAACAATCCAATCTGGGTTCATGAATACAAGCCAGAAAAGGGTTGCACAGGGTCTTTTAAGTTTCTTTGTGCGAGCATAATTTTTGATGACAAAAGATATTTCCTGGATTCAATTCCATTGAATATTTTCTATGACATGAAGAAAGAAGTAGAGAAGGTCTTAACCACAATAGAATCCTACGGAGTAGGGATAGAAGTTGCTTTGCTTGACAGGGGGTTCAGCAAAAGTTCTGAAATCATAAATCTCCTGAATCAAAGAAAGCTCAGATACCTGATGCTGTATCCAGATTGCGAAAATGTGAAGAGAATAGTCAAGGAAGTTGAAAGCTACAAGAGAATGCCGTTTGAAGTGAAAGGAATAAAAACAACACTTGTGATAATCAGGGATGAGAAGTATGACTGGAAATTTGTCACGAATCTGAGATTTGTGGATTTTGTAAAATACATCAAAATATACAAAAAGAGGTGGAACATAGAAACAGGTTTCAGGGTGGCAGATGAAGCAAGGATAAAGACAAAAAGCCTTGACATAAGAGTGAGGTATTTTTTGTTTTTGATTGCATTGATCCTCTACAATATCTGGTATTTTCTTGGCAAGCCTGTAACATTCAAGAGATTTGTGATAAGATTTTTTGAAATATTGGATGAATTCGCATCCTCAGAAAAGATAACGTAGCATGGCATTTCATTTGAAAAGTTGAATTTGAGTAGTGCATACTCCATACTTTGCCTGAATTTTTAATCGTCAAATGAAATATTTCTGCATATTTTGGGATATTGCTAGTTGTTTTCATCGAATAATTTGGGTAGATTGAAAATCTGTCATTTTTGAATCAGTTAAAATTCAATGGGCATTCGGAGATACTGTGCTTTAACTAAATTATTTAAGTTTGTATAACCAGATACAGATAGTGTAAATTATTCTAATTATGGAGGTGTTAGAATGGTAACCATGGGACAAATAGGCGGTCAGCCAATATTCATTTTGCCAGAGGGAACTCTTAGAAGTAAAGGAAGGAACGCCCAAGAAAATAACATAGCAGCAGCTAGGGCTATAGCCGATGCTGTTAGGACAACTTTAGGCCCTAAAGGAATGGATAAGATGCTGGTCGACAGTATAGGCGACATAGTAATAACAAATGACGGCGTGACTATTCTTGAAGAGATGGAGATAGAGCACCCAGCCGCTAAAATGATGGTTGAGGTTGCAAAAACCCAGAACGAGGAAGTAGGAGACGGCACAACATCCGCTGTAGTTATAGCAGGCGAACTTCTCAGAAAAGCAGGAGAGCTTCTAGACCAGAATATACACTCCACTGTAATTATACGAGGATATAATCTTGCAAGAGACCATGCGCTTAAAACTCTTGACAGAATATCCAGCCCGGTAACAGTTTCAGATAAGGATACTTTAAAGAAGATTGTGCTCACAAGCATGAGCGGCAAGTCAGGTTATGGATACAGTGAAAAGCTCGCTGATCTGGTTGTTGAGGCTGTGACGCAGGTTGCAGAAAAGAAAGGGAATAAGATCTCGGTTAATATTGATGACATTAAAAGAGAGAAGAAGCATGGGGGATCATTGGACGAAACAGAATTGATAAAAGGAATAGTAATTGACAAGGAAGTGGTCCACCCAGGAATGCCGAAAGAAATCAATAACGCAAAAATAGCTTTATTGGATGCGGCTCTTGAATTCAAATCCTCAGAAACAGACACTCAAATCCAAATCACAGACCCTTCTAAGCTTCAGGCATTTGTTGAGCAGGAAGAAAGAATCCTAAAAAAAATGGTTGATGATGTTGTAAAATCCGGAGCAACTGTTTTAGTCTGCCAGAAAGGAATAGACGATGTCGCCCAACACTATCTTTCAAAAAAAGGAATACTTGCAGTTAGAAGAGTGAAGAAATCAGACATGGAAAAACTCGCAAAAGCAACCGGCGGAAGAATAGTAACCAGCCTTAACGACCTATCAGATAAAGACCTAGGTTTTGCTAAATTAGTGGAAGAGCAGAAAATAGGGGATGAAGACATGGTTTTCGTCAGGGAATGCAAAAACCCAAAAGCAGTCACAATTCTTGTAAGAGGCGGGACAGAGCATGTTGTTGACGAGATAGACCGAGCGATAGAAGATGCAATCGGGGCAGTATCATCATCAATAGAAGTCGGAAAAATAGTTCCAGGCGGAGGAGCGCCAGAAGCAGAAGTTGCAAGAGAACTGAGAAAATACGCAGAAGGATTCTCAGGAAGAGAACAGCTGGCGATAACCTCATTTGCAGATGCAATGGAAGTGATACCAAGAAGCCTTGCTGAGAATGGCGGCTTGGACCCAATTGACACTTTGGTTTCCTTGAGATCAGAGCATGACAAGAAAAACCAGCAGATGGGAGTGAATGTATTGAACGGCGGCGTCATGGATATGCTGAATGCAGGTGTGATAGAACCGGTTAAAATAAAAACACAGGCAATAAAATCAGCAACAGAAGCGGCAGAGATGATATTAAGGATAGACGATGTTATTTCTGCATCCAAACTAAACAAAGGAATGCCTTCAATGCCACCAGGAGGCATGGGCGGCCCAGGAATGGAAGACTACTAATTCTTTTTCTTTTTATTCTAAGCTTTATTCTAAGAAAGAAATTTTTTATACTCAAAACTAAATAATTTAAACATAGAAAGCAGAAATAATTTAGGTGAATCCATGGTTATAACAGAAGATGATAAAGAGTATGAGTTAATTCCTATGTCTCCTATAAGAAGGCTGGAAAAAAGAATGGAAAGAGTTGAAGAGGCTAAAGGCGGAAATTACTCGAAAGATATGTTTAGCGACATTGTCGACATTGTTAGAATGAACCAGATGATTGTTGATGAGCTGGCAAAGTCAAATGACGCCTTAAGGATAGAATTGTCAAAATTGCTTTCAAGAATGGACGACTTGATAGTAAACATGAAAGAGCTGGTTTCTTTTATTAAGGAGTCTGGCGAGGAAAATGAAGAGAGAGTGAGCGTGGCCAGCAGCGGGGATACAATGAAGCCGGTTGTTGAAAGGTTAGATGAATTAATTAAAACAAACCAAAAAATCACAGAAAGAAATGATGCGATGCTTGAGCTGCTGGATGATGTTGGCAAGAAACTGAGAAGGCCACCAGTAAGGCCAATGCAAAGACCTCCTCAGCAAAGGCCGCTGCCATTAAAAATATAGGGATAATTAAGATGAGAAAAGGAGTTTCAGCTGTAATAGCAACTATTCTTTTGCTTTTGATTACGATTGCTTTGGCCGGGACTGCATATGTATATATGTCTGGTGTTGTCACTGGCAAAATATCAAAAACCATATCTATTGTAGACCTTTCATGCACAAATGGCGATATAACAATTGTTCTTTCAAATGACGGGACTTCTAACATAGCTGACGGGGAATTAAAGGTTTTTGTTGATGGTTCTCCTAACAGTCTATTCGGGTCTTTGGATCCAATAAACTCGCACTCAAGTTCTGTAGCTGTTGGAAATACAAATTATGGTTCAGGGACAACTCATACGGTTATGGTGGTCTCTCCAAGCAATTCTGTCAGGCAGACAGTCTATTGCTAGAGTTAACTATTTCTTTTGTTTTTCCTAATTGTTTATTGGTTGAATGATAAAGGGGCAATCTCAAGTAGTATCGGCTATAATAATAGTTTTAGTGTCTTTAACAATAGTAGGAAGCGTATACCCTTGGGCTTCTTCTGTTATTCAAAAAAAGAAGGATTCAAAAAGCGTTGATGACATATATAATTTTTTTAACCAGCTGGAAAAAACAATAGTTGATATTGCAAGAAACGGGGGAGAAGAATCTGTAGAATTAAAAGTTCCTGGCAGGATAACAGTCTATCCTGAATCTGTAGGCAGTGAGGAAAACAGCATTGTTTTTGAATTCAACTCGAAAGTCTCTTATGTTGCTGAAACGCCTGATTGGATCCCGCTGAACACCCCAAATATGAATCAAACAGCAACTCTAGGCATAGACAAGTCTGGTGTAGTTCTTGGGAAGTCCCAAAAGGGGGACAATGAAATAAAAGTCTGGTATAAGCTTTGGTTTAGGGAATTAGAGGATAAAACAACTGGAAATCAGTATAAAATAGTTTTAAAAACATCTGGAAATACAATAAAGCAGTCCACGCAAGGATTTTTAAGAATACAAAAGTCAGGTTCCCAGCAATCAGGTAATTTAATTAAAACAGAAATTAATATTATAGTTTGATGACAAAAGGCCAATCTCTCATAATAGAGTTTGTTTTATTTTTTTTGATATCATTTAGCCTTTTTGCTGTAATAAGCTATATTTTTTACAACCAAAACGAATTCTTTAAGGTGAGAATAGGAGATAAGCTTACTGATATAGTCGACAATCTAGCTGTAACTCACATTATCAAAAGCACTGGGTGCAAATCATGCGATTATGTTAAAGTTCAGGAGGATTTGCCCCTAAAAATAGGAGGCTACTATTACAAGATCATTTTAAAACAGGATGAGGGGCTGAACACTACTTTAATTTCACAAAAGTTTTATTCAAGGAGACACCAATTATTTCATTTAAATAAAACTTTTTCATTGATAGACTCGCAATCAGAAAGTGAAAATAAAATAATAGAAATCCAAATTAATAATATAAATAAACAGGTAGTGATTGATTAATGAAAAGAAAGCTTATTTTCAAAAAGCTGGTTAATGGATATAAAACTACTCTTAAGTGGAAAGAAAGGGACAAGCCATCCTTTAGGGCTGTTTCAAGGTTTGAAAAAGGCGGCCCTTTAGAAATTAAAGGCGAGGTTTCGATTAAAAAAGGGGAAATTGTAATAGAGAAAAGCAGGGAAGAATTAGAGGGCATAGAAATACCAGAATTTGGAATAAAAAAGGTTTCTAAGCTTGGTTTAGAAAAAGAGGAGCAGAAAGAGTTTGTTTCTAAAACTTACCCATTAATACCAAGAGAGCCCGAGAAAAACGAGCCAATTATGGCTTATGCAAAGATACAATGGAACCCAAACAAAAACCAGCATGAATATATTGTTGTCCAGCCTCAAATTCCTGCAAGAATGAAGAGGCTGATTACAAAACTAAAGGATATCCTAGAAGAAAAATTGGATATAGATTTCAGCAAATTAAAAAAACAGGAAGCAAAGGAATACCTTAGAAGGGAATCATTCAAACTCCTCGATTATTTTAGGATAAATATATCAGAAACCGAAAAGACCATTTTAATCTATTATATAGAAAGAGACTTTCTTGGCCTAGGACCTATAGAGCCTATAATGCACGACCCGAATATAGAGGATATAAGCTGCGATGGAATCAACATACCTATTTATATTTTTCATCGGGACCCTCTATTGGGATCAATACCAACAAATATAATTTTTCCTGACTCCGAAGAATTAGATTCATATTTAATAAGGATAGCTCAATTGTGCGGACAGTCTGTTTCAGTTATAGATCCTCTTCTGCAGGGGTCATTACCGGATGGTTCCAGGGTTCAAGGCACGTTGTCAACAGACATAGCAAGAAGGGGGTCAAATTTTACAATAAGAAAATTCACAGAAAGCCCGCTGACACCCACGCACCTTTTGGCATACAAAACAATAAATGCTAAAACTTTAGCTTTTCTCTGGCTGGCTGTTGATTATAGCTCAAGCGTATTGGTCTCAGGGGGAACAGCAACAGGTAAAACTTCGTTCTTGAACATCTTATCATTGTTCATCAGAAGGAATATGAAGATTGTTAGCATAGAAGACACCGCTGAGCTCAAGCTGCTGCATCCGCACTGGATTCCTCAGGTTGCCAGGACTTCTGTTGCCAGCTCCAAAGAAAGGGAAAGAGGCCAGATAGATCTGTTTGATCTTTTGAGGGAAAGCTTGAGGCAGAGGCCAGACTATATAATAGTAGGAGAGGTTAGAGGAAAGGAAGCCTATGTCTTGTTCCAACAGATGGCAACAGGGCACCCTTCGCTTGCAACCATACATGCAGATTCAATGGAGAAGCTGATAGACAGGCTAACAACAAAACCCATAGACTTATCCCCAAGTTTACTGGAAAATTTAGATTTGATAGTTTTCATAAAAAAATTAAGGTATAAGGGGAAATTTACTAGAAGAGTCCAGGCCGTTTATGAAATTACAGGCTTTAATAGAAAGAATAATATTCCAGAAACAAATCCTGTTTTTGAATGGGACTCAGGGTCAGATCAAATAAAAGTTAAAAATAAGAGCATTACACTTGCCAATATCCTGAAAAAAACAGACTTGAGTGAAAAAGAGCTTTTGGAGGAATTCCAAAGAAGAATTTCGATTTTAGAATGGCTGCAGGCAAGAAATATAGCAGACTATGAGAGTGTTTCACAGATTATAAACCTCTATTATAATTATCCGGAGAGAGTTATGGATGTCGTCCTCGGTGAAATTTAATGTCGTCTTATACAAAAACAGCAATGAGACATCTGGGAAAATTTTTAGAACCCAATCTCCATCTTTTTTCTGATTTGAAAGATGATCTAAAGAAGAGCAGGATGAGATTGTCCATTGAAGAATATCTTTCCACGTCCCTTTTAACCTGCATAATACTTTTTGTTGCTGAGGTTCCGTTATTTTCTTTTATTTTTTCTCTTCTAAAATTGGGCATATTATTCAGCATATTTACAGCAATTACAGTTTCTCTTGGCATTTCTATTCTATTTTTCTTGATATTTTTGAATTACCCGAAGTTTATAATTGGCGATAAAGCAAAATCAATTGAAAGAACACTCCCCTTTGCGGGGATATATCTTTCTGCAATTGCAAGCTCTGGCTTGCCCTTGTATAAAGTTTTTGAAATCTTCTCCAAGTTTGATGAATATGGCGACGTGTCAAGCGAAGCAAAAAGTATTGTTAATGATATGTCGGCTTTTGGATTAAGCATTAAAGACAGCCTTAAAAAAGCTGTTGACAGAACACCATCAAAAGAATTAAGAGAATTATTCTGGTCTATATTGTCTTCATTGGAGAGCGGTGGGAACCTCTCAACTCTTCTTGATCAAAAATCTAAAACCTTTTTAGGCGATTACAAGAGAAAGCTGGAGGAATTCTCTAAATCACTTGAGATATTTTTAGAAGTCTATCTGACGGCTTTAGTTTTAGGAACTATATTTTTTACAATCCTCACATCATTAATGTCGGGAATAGGAGGTGGCATCACACAAACAAGCATAATATCAATACAATTCGCCCTCATCTTTATTTTAATTCCCCTGATATCTTTTGGTTTTATAGTTTTGATCAGGTCAGCTTCACCCGGAGAAGGTTAAAATGTTGAAAATAGAGCTAACAAAGGAAAGAAAGGTACTAATAATAACGCTGCTTGTATCGTGGGTGCTTCTTTTAGTAGCTCTTTTGATGGGTGATAGCGGGGTAATAGGCAATGTAATAATCATTTCAGTTTTTATGGTAGTTATCCCCCAGTTTATCCTGAATTATATAAAATACAGGGAAATAAAAGAGATGGAGCTGGCTTACCCAAATTTTCTCAGGGATTTGGTCGATGCAACAAAAGCTGGCCTGCCATTGCACAAAGCTATAATCTCTTTAAGCCACAACAATTATGGGGCATTGACAAAAGAAGTAAGGAAGATGGGGAATCAATTAACATGGAATATAGATGTAATAAAAGTTTTGGAGCAGTCCAAGAAAAGATTGAAAAGCAGCCCGACTCTTGAAAAGGCAGTAAGAATAATTATAGAGACCTATATGTCTGGCGGGAGAGTATCTGAAATTCTCGACTCATTGTCAACCACTTTAATGACATTGCAGGAAACGGAAAAGGAGAGGAAGAGCTCGCTTAAGCAATATGTGAGTGCAATGTATATTATATCATTTGTTTTTATCGGCGTGATAGTTGCAATAAACAAGCTGATGATACCTATTTTTCAGACAGCAGTATCAACCCCTGAGAGCGTCATAGGCATTAGCGGAGATAATCCTTGCAATTTCTGTATTTATGGATTTACAATTGAATGCCTGCCGTGCAATATTTATTCCGAAATCTGCTCCGTTTTTAGCATTGAGAAGGCTTCAATTTCATGCTATTATTTTGCATTGTTCTTTTGCATGAGCATCATCCAGGCAATATGCGGGGGTCTAGTTGCAGGGCAAATAGGCGAGGGTTCTGTTAAAGCTGGATTCAAGCACGCTATCATCCTGCTTTCAATCACTATCGCTGTGTTTATGATACTTGTAAAGCTTAAAGTGATAGGTGTTTAAATGAAAGGACAATTGACATTAGAATATTTGATTAGCTTCGTTGCTTTTATTGTTTTTATAGTATTCATCTATCTTCAATATTCATCCAATATACCTAGTTTTATTGCTGAAGCAAGCAAAGAAGACAGCAGGTCAAAAACATATCAACTATCTGAGATATTGCTGAATAATAACGGCGAGCCGAAAGATTGGGACCAGTCCAATGTTAAGAGAATAGGCCTATCTTACGATTATGGGAACAGCAATCAAACCAATCTATTGTCTTTGAAAAAAATCACAGAATTCAATACTAAATGCTCCGGGGGACTCAACAGTTATTTAAGCGTTCAGGAAATACTTTCATTTGATCAGCCTTTTTCTGTCCGTTTTTATGAAATAACGAATAATGGCCAGAGAAATATTATCTTAAACTGCGCCCCCCCGGCTTCAATTGCTAAAAAAACAGGAATGATGACAACAATCACGAGAATAACAGCCTTTGTTGATAACGCTGGGGTTAGAAAGACCGGGGAATTAGTAGTAGAGGTGTAACTGTGAAAGGAATAGTCAATATACTTGAGCTTTTATTGGCAGGGGTTATATTAATGTTAGCCTTTATTCACTTCTTCCCCCAATATTCTATAAAAAATCAATGGAGTTACGCGCTTCTTGAAGTGTATGCCAGAGATACATTAAAGACGATTGATAACTTGGATAACACTTATGACTATGCATTGGCTGATGGGGTAGGAAATGAGTTTGATAATTTTATGAATAGGATTTATTCCATTCAGCACACAGATAAAGTATTTGTCTGGTGGAAAGATATTGAAAATTTGCCTTTGGGAATGGATTCTCAGAAACCATATTTCACCGAAGCAAAAGAAGAAACAATAGTTGATGTTGTGGATGATGGGGGCACTTTTCGCGTATACAGCTTTACTTTAGGGTTGGGCTACCCCTATTAATCATTTTAACCTGATAGTTTCAAGGTTTTTTGGCGCTATTGTTTCCACCCTAAAAATTTTATGGAAATCCCTTGCAAGGCTTATTGGCACAGTGTTGTCCCCGTGGCAAGTTATTATCCTTTCAGGCCTGGATTTTAACCTATCCACAAAATTCAGCAATTGGTTTCTGTCTGAATGCCCAGAAAGTCCATCTATAGTCTGAATTTCCATTTCTAGTTTCAGAGTGGTTTGCTTGCCGTTAATAATTATTGGAATTTCTTTCCAGCCTTTTTGGATTCTTCTGCCTAAAGTCCCTTCACCCTGGTAGCTGACAAAGATTAATGTATTCTTTGGGTCTTCCCCAAGAGCTTTCACATGCTCCATAACTGGCCCTCCTGAAAGCATGCCGCTTGTTGATATTATTACACAGGGCTCATCTGTCCATACTTTTTCCCTTTCATTTGATGTTGTTAGCCTTTTGAATATCTCGTTCTTGAATGGGTTTTCACCTTGGAATATTTTTCTCTCCAATCTTTTGGATAGATACTCAGGATAGGCTGTATGTATAGCAGTAGCGTCCCATATCATCCCATCAATATAAACATTGTGCTGGAACCCGCTCTCTGATAATAGGCACATAATCTCCTGCGCCCTCTCGACTGCAAAGCTTGGTATAATGACTTTGCCTTTTCTTTCTAATGTCCTGTTGATTATGCTGAGCAGCTGCTCTTCACATTCCTTTCTTGAAGGCATTTTATTGTCAGACCCCCCATATGTTGATTCAATTATCAGAGTTTCCACTCTTTGGAAGTCAGTGAAAGCAGGATCAAATAATCTTGTGGGGCAGAATTTAATATCCCCTGTATATACTATATTGTGCAGGCCTTGCCCCACATGCAGATGGACAAGCGAAGACCCTAGTATATGGCCTGCCTGCTGAAATGTCAGCCTCACATCAGGCCCAACATCCGAAACTTCATTATAATCCAAAGCAATAGAATGCTTAACCATTTCTTTGACGCCCTTTGCAGTGAAAGGGGGCTTGTTCCCGTTTTTCTGCATAACATCAATATAATCCAAGCAAAGCATAGTAGCTAAATCTAAAGCTGGATGAGTCAAATAAACAGGGCCTTCAAAGCCATACTCATACAAATAAGGAACCATGCCTACATGATCTAGATGAGGGTGGCTGACAATTACTGCATCCAGCTCACTCATATCAAATTCCTTTACTTGCAAATAAGGAAATGAGTCTCCATTTGAGCCCCCTACTTTAACTCCGCAGTCCATAAGCAGCTTGGATTTCGGTGTCTCAACCAGGGTGCATGACCTTCCAACCTCTCTATATCCGCCTAAACATGTGAGTCTAACCCAATCCCTATTTGTGGTTTTATCTGAGAATATGTTTTCCCCGACTTTCTTCAGGAATTTCTTTCTCCATGCAGTTTCTGTATGCAGCAGTTGCCTTATTGACCTTACAACTTGGGATTTGATTTCTGGCGTCCTTTCTATTCTCGGGACCCACAAGGTTTCTTCCTTTATTTTTTTAAAGGATTCTCCGCCTCTCCCTATCACCAAGCCAGGCTTTCCTGCATTAATGATAACTATGCTTCTGTCAGGCTGGAACCTGATTTCCTTGATCAAAGCTTCTTCAGGAATGATTTCTCTTATCTTTTTTTCAGTTTCTTCTGTTGACAGACTTAAGCTGATGTCCGGCCTTACTTCTATTCTTTTTTTCAATTCACTGACAACATCTCTTACCTGTTCTGAAGCATCAAGAAAGAACAGCTTGTCTTTCGTGTAAATAATGATTTCACACCCTTCTAATTCTATTCTATTTACTAAACTTTCAGGTAAACTGCTTTTAACTTTTTCAATTATTTCCATAATACTCACTCATCTAGGATGAGCTCTAGCTTTCAATGATTTTCTTGATATCAGAATCACTCAATAGCCTGAAGCCTTTTTCATCTA
>Ga0210058_1003254_pt1 | contig 12759 bp, 16 predicted proteins | sample CryGeymeta201511_FD_183979 | JGI IMG/M metagenome (GOLD analysis project Ga0210058, IMG submission 183979) | Groundwater microbial communities from Crystal Geyser aquifers in Utah, USA - Crystal Geyser metaG 2015-11 (SPAdes) (version 2) | ecosystem: Environmental > Aquatic > Deep subsurface >...
GCATCTTATTCCACGAAAATAGAAAGCATGTCATCATTCATATTTTTTCTATTCCATATAAATAATGATCAAGGTTAGCAGATAAATCAGCAGGACCCTTTGTTGTTCTAATAGCAAGAAGTTTTTTTAAGGCGCTTTTGCCGGATTTATCGATGTTTTTTTCTTCCCTGAGGCCTTTTTTTATAAAAAAACGAATAACTGCAGCCATAGGTTGTTTTTTTTGATTGGCAACAATCATAAGATCATTGTGTTCGTCTTCCGGAATATAAATTTGTGTTCGTATCATATATTTGCATTATACATCAACCATATATGTTGTCAACAGTTAGTTTTATTTCTTAAGCTCTTTTACTGTCCTTTTTAATTCTTCTATCTGCTTCTGTTGTGATTCAACTTTTACCGAAAGTTCATTCAGCTTTTTCAAAATATCCACCCCGTCGACGATCAATCTTTTGGTCTCAATCAGCCCTTCTTTAAATTTACTAATAAAATCAGCGGTGATACTTTGGAGAGAGACGATTTGGGCTTGCTGTTCTTGGATTGCGTTAGTCAAAAGAGACGTCAATTGTTCATATTTGACACTTTCGGGGGTGACGTTGTAGTCAACTGTGACTTGGCCTTCGGGGGTGAGGGAGAGATTGGGATCATTGTAGTAACTTAAATTGGCAAAAACAAGAATTTTGTCGACTCCCGAATTTGGATTCCAACTTTCTAAAGCTTTACCGATTACTTGACCGGCATGAGTAGCTTTGGTGGCCTTTCCTGGTTCATCTGAACTGGTAAGAAAGTCTCCGGGATTGATAGCTGTGGAATTTGAAGATATTTTTACAGGTACTCGCCCAGATAAGGCAACGGGAACTTTGCCGTCAGGTAAGGTTGAATTTTCTGATGACCCTAAAACGACATTATCACCAATTAAAAGTCCAGGCGAAAGAGAATAAATGCCAATCATAGTGGATTGGTATGAACCGGTAGATTTGACAACTTTTCCTTCACCGTTGGGATCCATAGTTAAAATATCTCCGGGTTCGAGAGAACTAGAATAATCTGAGGGATAAATTTCGGCGATATCACTACATACATAATGAGGAGAGCTCCACGACCAACCAGAGCAATGACCCGCTATGGTGCCTTCAACTTCCAATTTGTACCCCGGACTCGTCGTCCCGATGCCGACGTTGCCGCCGTTCAAGAAGCTGTTTCCGCTTGTTGATAATTGATTTTTTATAACACCGTCATAACTGTATTGAAGGATTGTGGAACCGGTACCATCAGATTCGCCTCCGGTAACATAAAGGCGATAAGTATTGTTAGGGCTGACGATTCCAAAAATTCCTCCTTTTATTGTCAATTTCTCGTTCGGTCCCGTCGTCCCGATGCCGACGTTGCCGTTATTTTGTATCCTCATCCTTTCCGTTGGTGTAAAAGTGGCATTTGCTGTAGAAGCTACCTGGTCAGCGTAAAAAACAATACCAGAATTAGCGTATTCAAATTTTATACCTCTACTTCCAAAAGACCCGTGAGTTTGAATCCATTTGTAAACATCTGAACCATCATTATATGCATTATGCAGTATCGTTGCTGATGCATGACCATTCATATATGGATTAGTAGTTAAAGAGCCATAACCAGCTCCAACTTGCAAATTTCCCTTCGGCCCCGTCGTCCCGATGCCGACGTTGCCGCCGAAATATGATGTTCCGCCATAAACTTGGAATTTCATTGTTGATGCACCAGGACTCCCTACAGAAACTCCGCTCGTAAATCCACCATACCCATCAAGATAAAGCATGTTGGCATCCCAACCAGTATACCTACCCATCGCTTGCCACGAGTTGATGTTATAGGTTGTGTCGTTACCCCCCGTAAGAGTCAGGGTATTTAGAAAATTACCCGTTCCTTGAACATCCAACTTATACCCCGGCCCCGTCGTCCCGATGCCGACGTTGCCTTGCACTATCATATTTCCTGCACCAGGGTCAGTTCCAACATATCCGTTTCCTAGAGAGAGACCATTTGCAAGACGCATTTTTTCATTATAACTTCCCGCACTTTCACCGCTAGCAGAACCAAAACGCAATCCACCGCCATAAGCAGTGTTACCCCAAATAATAGAGTTATCAGACCATAACTGAACAAATTGACCTGCAGCGGAATATGCAGTTATATTACCTGCTGCTGTTAATTTTGACCCTGGAGCAGTCGTCCCGATGCCGACGTTGCCGGAAGAGTTCCAGATACCTGACCCTGGAAATGTTACATTACCACTAAATGCCCCGGTAGTGGCGTTTACCGTGCCACCGCTTTGATTGGTAGCTGTGGTGGCGGTGCCAGATAGATTTCCGGTAATGTTATTTAGGACAGAAGTACCAGCTGGCTCGAAGTAATACTGTGGATTGGCTTTGTCGGTGAACCTAGTGGCCGTTATGCCATACGTGCCACTTAAAGTGGTAGGGGCGCTGATAGTTAAGGCCTCGCCTGCGGCGGAGGTTGGCTTGGGTGAGGGGTAGGGAAGAGCCAGTAGAAGAAGTAAAATAATAGTGAGGAAAAGAACTGATTTGGGGAAGCGGATGGAATATAGATGGTCGGAGTGATTGATGTTTAGTGAGTATTTCATCATTTGTTTTTAAAATTTACAACGCTTTGTCGTATCACCACACTGGCCGAGGCAGTCTTTGTCGGCAAAAGTAACAGTGCAGTTTTCCTTTTGGATTTGGGGATCCCAATTTTTACAGGTCCCTAGAAAACTGCAAGAGTATGGGCCGGGTCCTTGGAGGGGGGTGGGGGTGGGGGTCAGAGACGGGAGAGTTGTTGGTTCTTGGTTGATATTGGTGGTATTGACTGGACGATTGGTGGATTTTTGCAAAACATAGCGAAAAAGAAAAAGAGAGCCGATGACCATGACAAAAAGGATAACCAAAATGTAGATGGGAATATCTTTGTCAGGCTTTGGGTCTGGTGGAGTGAGATTGCCACTCCCGCCGCTCGGCGGGATCGCAATGACGGAGGTAGTGTCTGGCTGGATAGGATTGGGGTCCATGTATAGATTTAATATCCATCATTTTTGAGTAGAATGCAACAAATATCTTTATTTTAAGGCTGAGTCAACCACGCTCTTCATGCTGTCAAAAGGTACTGCACCAGAAAATCTCGTCGTGTTTATAAAGAATCCGGGAGTTCCATTGATACCCAAACTTTTAGCGACACTGATATCTGCAGTTAACCTATCTTTGTACTTATCACTTTCCAGACAACCTTTCATGAAGTTAGCATCGACTGCTTTGCTTAAGAAAGTCGACATTGTGCCCGCTTGAGTTAGATCGTTCTTTACTTTGTTATTAATTAAGTCATAACCCTCAGCCGAAAATAACAGAGAGTGGGCGTCCCAGAACTTACCTTTTTCGTTGGCACAGTAGAGTGCTTTGGCGGCCATCTCTCCATTTCCATGTCCATTGCTGTAGATCCAAACGTAACCTATTTTTTTTTGATCAAGCAATTTCTTCATTTCGGTTACTGGGGCTACATAAGTTCCTCCATCTGCAACTAGAGTAAACTGAGTCCCCATTTCTTTATTTAATTTTCCGTTTAAACCCCCAGCCGCATGACAATAAGGGCAACTTGGGTCGGAGACCTCGACAAAAATCAATTTTTTGTTTGCATCTCCAAATTTGACAAGATCCTGGCTAAACAGACCCTTGATAGTTTCCGCACTTACGGAAGGATTTGTAGGTGGCTGGGTATCAGATGGTTGCTGAGCTACCGGAGGAGCAGAGGTGACTCCTTTTAAGGACGAGACCTGTGAGGACAATCTACCAATGTAAAAGGCGGCGCCGATTAATAGGACCACCAATAATGGTGTATAAAGGCTGGTAATATTTTTAGTTTTTTCTGACATATTATGAATAATATCATAAATGAGGTAAAATACGGGGGGAATTGACTTCGGGTATTGTATGGAATAAATTTATAGTATGACAATAAAAATGGTTGACTCTACAAGAATAGCTATTTTTCAGAAAAAAGAAGTCCGAAAAAATCGGACAACTGAAATTAACCTCTGTTGATGGAAAATTGTATGAAACTGATTGTGCTAGTACAGAAATGGTTACACTTTTCACAGTTTGCCCATAAACAACACCGTCATTGCGAAGTCGCCTAGGCGACTGTGGCAATCCCCCTCCATCAAGATATAAAGTAAACACATATATGAAAAAATTTCCCTGTGTTTACATCATGACAAATGAATACAACACAACGATATACATTGGTGTCACAAATAACTTAATAAGAAGATCATGGGAGCACAAAAACAAAATATCAGAAGGATTTACCAAACAATACAGGCTAGACAAACTAATTTACTACGAGTTTATTGAAGAAATGACTGAAGCTATCAAAAGAGAAAAACAATTAAAGTCATGGTCAAGATCAAGAAAGAATGATTTGATAAACAAGATGAATCCTAAACAGGAGGATCTATACGACACGTTAATGTGAGATTGCCACAGCTCGGAGTACCGAGATTCGCAATGACGGGTGGAGAGATTGCCACAGCTCGGAGTACCGAGATTCGCAATGACGGGAGGAGAAATAGCTGGGGGTGCCAGGGAGAAGCTGGAAGAACGGCTGGGACGATCGATTGTAACGAAAAATAATTTTTTGCCACAGAAGAAAAAGAAGGGGATCATGTAGCAAGGTGGGTGATTATGGGGTAAAATGTGGGACATGAAAAAAATCGTATTTATCCTGGTCCTCTTCTGTTTTTTGAGCTTGCCATTGACGATTTTGGCTGAAAATAATCAAGGTGCGGTGGTGATTGAAATAGGAGCGACTGAATCTGCTCAAATTTCGGGTCGGGAAATTGACCTAACAGTACCTAAGGAAGAGGGTGATCGACTGATTCAGGTTATGAAATCTCAAAAAGTTTCCGGTTGGTGGCTGGTTAATTCTCTGAAGCTGGCTATCCGCGAGGCAGTTTCCGAGGGAGTATCTCCCAATACCATAGTTTTGCTTTTTCTATTTCCCCTGGTGGCCGCATTGGTCGCATTTTCAAGACAGGTAGTGGGGGTAAACGGCTTTGGAATGATCGTTCCCTCTTTACTGGCGGTAGCTTTTGTGTCTACCGGGGGCATGGTGGGATTGGTGCTATTGACCTTCGTGATGTTGGCGGCGGTGTTCGGACGGATGATCACCAAGAAGATTAGAGTTCCCTACTTGCCTAAACTAGCCGTCTTAATCTGGTTAATTTCGATATCGGTACTAGGTCTTTTGATAATGTCACCGATGATAGGCCTGGAAAGATTGATGAGTGTGGGGATTTTCCCGATTATGATCTTTGTTCTGCTGGCGGAGACATTTATCGAAGCTCAAATAACCAGGAGTTTGTCGACGTCTCTAGGCATGACTTTGGAAACAGTAGTTTTGGCTTTGATCTCTTATAAGCTGATGAGCGCCAGATGGGTCCAGGATCAAGTTTTGCTTCAGCCGGAAATATCGGCAGTTTTGATTTTGACATTGGATTTACTCATTGGAAAATATAAAGGCCTCCGGTTGTCTGAGATTTGGAGATTTAGAAAACTAATATCCAAATAATGCCAAGACTATCAGACATATTAGGACTCAATGCCCGATCGGCAGACTATTTGTTGCTTAATTTAAAGAGTGCTAGACGTAGGGCGGATGACAAACTGCTAACAAAGAAGATGCTGAAAAAGGCCGGAGTGGCGCATCCGAGGCTTTTGGGAGCTATTGACAATGCTAAAGAGGCTAGGTTGTTTAAATGGAACAAGTTAAAGGATGGATTTGCGATTAAACCGGTCCAGGGGTTTGGCGGTCAGGGGATAGTTTTGATTAAAAAGATGACGAAAGAGAGCGGAGTATTTTTAACTGTGGATGATAAGAAAGCATTTGCGGAAGATCTGGTCCTTCATTCGATGGATATTGCGGAAGGAAAATATTCCCACAATAATCTCCCGGATAAGGTGATGATAGAAGAGAGAATTAAGATACATCCTAAATTTAAAAAGTTGGCGGTAGGCGGAGCACCTGACGTCCGGGTGATAGTCTATAACAATATCCCGGTAATGGCGATGTTGCGTCTCCCTACGGAAGAGAGCATGGGGAAAGCCAATCTTCACCAAGGAGCAATAGGATTGGGGATAGATATTGCGACTGGCATAACGACTCACGGTGTCTATAAGAACAGATCGGTCAAGTTTTTCCCGGACACCAATATAAAAGTAAACGGTATCACTATTCCTTATTGGAACAAGATACTGAGAATGGCGGTGGAAACGCAACTAATTTCTAAACTGAATTATCTGTCTGTAGATATGCTGATTGACGAAGAAAAGGGTCCGGTAGTGCTAGAGCTTAACGATCAGCCTGGTTTGTCGATTCAGATTGCCAATATGGCGGGTTTGAGAAGAAGATTGGAGAGGGTTGAGGGACTAGAAGTAGAGGAAGCCGAAAAGGGAGTCAAAATAGGGAAAGCGCTCTTTGCCAGCAAGTTTGCCAACAGAGTTCGATTCCTGGGTGAGGAGAAACCGGTAGTGGGTATTTTTGAGAAAATAAAAGTACGAAACGGGAAGAAGAAAATGGTCGAACTAAATGCCAAAATAGATACCGGAGCCAGGAGTTCTTCGATAGATTACGCGTTAGCTTTGGAACTAGGTTTGCTGACTCCGGAAAATGTATTGTGGACGAAGAAAGTAAAAAACTCATTGGGAATAGAGGAGAGAACTTTAATTGCCCTAACCGTTAAACTGAAAGGTAGAATGATTAAGACCAGGGCAAATGTGACGGATAGAAATAACTTGAGGAGACAACTATTAATCGGGAGAAGGGATCTGAGAGATTTCGTAGTGGATCCAGGTCTCATTAAAATTAGAAAATGAATATGTTATTTCGGTTCCTGTCGTACCTATCCCTACGAAAAAACGGACGCTATTTTGCCTGCGCAAAATCCGTCCTGACTTGCAGCAAAAATTTTTATGAGTACATAAAAACCCGGCATTTTTGCTTTGCGCAATCTTTTTCTTTAGGGACAGGCACTTCGGAACTTATAATTTAATTACTTTGATGAAAATTGCATATTTACATAGGCTGACATTTGATGAGAGCGAAAAAAGGTTTCAGGAGGAGGCGGTGGCTTTGGGGGTTGAGCTGGTCCCAGTCAAGTATAGAAAACTAAAAGTGGTGGGAGAGAAGATTTTGTTTGGGGAGATGGATATGAAAGAGTTCGATGGCTGGTATTTCCGATCGGTGGGGTCGGAGCTGGAGTGGAGCAAACTACTGCAACTTTATGCCCGAAAGCATAATATTCCGATGGTAGATGAGTATCTGAAGACAGAAGGACCACTTCGGAGATTTAAATCGGTGATGAGCTGGCAGCTAACTGAAGTTGGAGTTCTATACCCGAAATCAGCTTATGTCGAAAGTTTCAAGGATTTGGAAAAGGAACTGGAGACTTGGGCATTGCCGGTGATCGTGAAACTTTCGGCTGGAGGCAGACACGGTAGGGGAACTTTTTGGGTGAGAGAACTGTCGGACTTGGAGAAACTGAAGCGCATTTTGGAAGGAAGGAAAGAAAAAGCTAAATTGGCCAACAAGAAAATTCCTATTTTTCGTGGCTTTTTGGTGCAGGAATATATCAAGAACGATGGAGATTATAGAGTAATGACAGTGGGGTACAAGTGTATTGGAGGATTTAAACGCCAAATGAAGGAAGAAAAGTTGATTCTTAACAAAAGCCAGGGAAAATCTTTGGGAATTGATTTGCCCAGTGATGTCATGGAAACGGCAGAAAAAGCGGGCAAGGTTTTGGGAGTGGAAGTAGCCGGAACGGATTTGGTCCGAAGTACCGAAACGGGAAAAATTTACATAATTGAAGTGAACGAAGCGCCTCAATTCAAAGTGTTTGAGAAAAGAACCAAGATAAATGCGGCCAGGAAAATATTGGAATACTGTATTAATAAATTCCGCAGTCATTGCGAATTACGAAGTACTGAAGCAATCTCCGAGTCGGGAATTGCCGCGTCGCCTTTGGCTCCTCGCAATGACGATAATTTATGAAAAAGATATTAATATTGACTAGATTTAGGGGGGAGTATGAGCCAAGGCGATTGGCTGAGGAAGCCGTCAAGCTTGGTTATCAGGTGGACAAAGTGAATTATGAACATGTGCGGATTGGGGTGAGTAAGTTGGGGAAGCCGATCGTTGATCTGGGGACAGGAAATAAATTAGATGAGTATGATCTGATCATCCCTCGAGCTGCAACAAAAAGGGGTGGTGAATCGATGTTGGGAGTAAAGTCGGTCGTTTTGGAATATGTGGAACAAACGAGAACTCAAGAACTCAAGAACTCAAGAACTCGAGACAGTAATAGTGAAAGAAAAAGTGTAAAGGTGATAAACGGGGAAAGTTTTAAGTTTTTTCCCTTGATGGGTAAACTCGAACAAGGATTGCTTATGGCAGAGGCTGGTCTGCCAGTGATTCCCTTTGTATCCTTTAGGGGACAGCGAGGTTGGAAGAGATATCTGGAAATTTTGGGAAAGAGAAAGGGCGAGTTTGTCCCGGTAATGGTGAAAGCCCGTTTTGGGTCTCACGGTAAGAATGTAAAAATGGCAGAGACGTTGACTAGGCTTAATAAGTTGGCGCTGAAGAATAATGAAGGAGATGTTCTTATTCAACCGGTGTTAAGAGTAAGGAGGTGGTATAGAGTACTGGTCTTAAATGGACAGATACTGGGTATGATGAAACATAGGCAGAAAGATAAGTTCCAAGTGATATCTCAGCAAGAGGAACTATCTAAGATAAAGCCAAAATTCACCAAAGAACAAATTGCAGATCTGGAAAGATTAAGTTTGGCGGCAGTGAAGGTAGTCAAAGCTGATTTTGCTGGGCTGGATGTGGCGTGGGATGAAGAGACTAAACAATGGAGAATATTTGAGGTAAATAGAACGGCGCAGTTTAAGTGGTTTGAAAAGGCCTTTCCGGAGGTAAACGTGGCAGGGAAGATGGTGAGGTAGTTTGTTGAAGCTTGACAAGGTTTAGTAAAGTATGTTAAGATTCAACAATGAGTACCGTAAGCTTGTCTTTGACCGATCATCAGATATCAGAAATCGACAGATTGTCTGGAGTATTTGGTTTTGAGAATAGAAGCGAGTTTGTGCGTGCCTTGCTGAGAACGACATTAAATGATGAAGCGTTGTTAAAAAAGAGTGTTGTTTTCCCCTTTGACGTTCCAGGTGAGAAATCAGCAAAAAAGATAATTGGTGAATTTAAAAAGACAAATAAGTATTCTTCAGAGTTTTTGGCTGATTTGAAAGAGGGTTTGGAAAATAGTGATTATTTCGTGAAATAAGATGGAGGTTATTCCCTTGAGTGCACTTGTGTTGAAGAAGTTGAAGAAATATGGCTTGGTGAGGAAACATGAGAAACAGGTAAAATTGTTGACGAGTGATTTATATCATCCAAGTTTGCATGTTGAGCTTTTGGAACCAAGAAAACTTGAGATTTACAGCTTTAGAATAGATAGAAAATACAGGGCGATATTTATTTTTAGGAAAAAGAGAGAGGTGATTGAGATTTTGAACGTGACAGTACATTATCATTAATGGTTTATGGGATGATCCTGATGAGAACAGGACGGCACAGTTTAAGTGGTTTGAAAAGGCCTTTCCGGAGGTAAACGTGGCAAAGGAAATGATTAGATAGCCTTTTGAGTGACCATTTTTTGTTGTAGAATTTTCTTGTGTCTAGTACACCAATAAGCGATGCAATACAGAGAGTTAGACTTAAAACTATTAAGTCCGAAGCGTGGCAACACCATCTCGAGAGAATGAGAACTCTGGATAATGTCGATCCGGTGATGGCTGGAGCCAGATCAGAAAAAAAAGAGTTGGGGATAACTGGTAAGGAGGTTCCGAAATTGGAAGTTGTGGGTGGAGGTGGAGAAAAGAGAGGGTAAGATATGCTACAATTTTTTCATGAGGCAGAAGAATACAGTATATAGTCCGGCGTTTCACAATCAATTTCAAAAAACGGAAGAGCAGGTTGGATTGGCTAAAGGAAAGAAAGTGGGTGTCTCTAAAAAGGAGGAAAAAGAGGGGCAGAGTGAATATCGGATTAAAGAAGCCACAAAGAAGCAGAGTATTTAATTTACAATTGAGGGATGAAGGGACGGGTAATTTTTGTTTTGGCGTTTGCCATTTATTTTGTGAGTATTTTTGGTGGCTTCGTACAGGACGATGTAAGGGTAGTGTCTGGAGACCCGGAAATGGGAAAGGTGAGTGCATTGGTGTCTACATTGATCAGACCGTACTACTATTTGGATGGAAATGAGAGTTCGGTGTATAGACCTGTGACGAGTTTTAGTTTTTATCTGAATGCTTTGATTTCCGGGAAAGGAGCTTGGGGTTTTCGATTGGGGAATGTATTGATCTATGCGTGGGTGTGTTGGCTGGTATACAGAGTCATGGAAGAACTCGAAAACTCAAAAACTCGAAAACTCAAAAAGGAGAAAATAAATGGAATGAGATCTCTCGTACCCTCTTCGGGGTATCTATGGAACTACGCTCGAGATGACGATAGTGTTGTGTGGTGGAGGGATTGGGCATTTTGGGGTACTGTGCTGTTTATTGTTTTGCCGATACATGCGGATGTAGTAAACAATATAGTTGGCCGAGCAGAGATGTTGTCTTTAGCCTTTATGCTTTTGGCGACCTTGAAGGGTATGGAAAGGAAATGGGAAGTGTGTGTTATGTATCTTTTTCTCTCCATGTTATCAAAGGAAACGGCGATGGTGGGCGTGCCGATACTGTTGTATTTGATTTGGATGGCGAACCAGGTAGAAAAGAAAGAAAAAGTGGGAGCGAGCGTGTTTGTGATGATGTCTTTGGTGGGATTTTTTCTGCTTCGGACGGTAGTTTTGGGGGGAACGGGAATAGAGAATAGGGCGACGACGGTAGAAAATCCGCTGAAGTTTGTGACGACTGAAAAAAGAATCCAGAATGCTGTTGGACTAATTCCTTTTGGGGTGGGTAAAATAGTTTTTCCGATAAATTTGAGCTATGACTATTCTTATAATCAAATAAAATTAGTAGATTCTTGGTTTGATTGGAGAGTTATTTTGGGAGTGGGTATGGCGACTATCAATGTTTTGTTGCTAACTGGATTGCCCCACCAGGTTTCGGGCGGGCACGGGGGCCCGCCCCTACATACAATGGCGGGTATCATGGGGATGATGTTGTTTTGGGGTCCGATACTGATTACCGGAAATATTTTGTTTCCAATAGGGACGATATTTGGGGAGAGATTGTGGTTTTGGCCGAGTCTGGGGGTGGTGATGATATTGTTTTCATTCACATTGAGATTTAGCGGGCAGGCACGAGGGCCTGCCCCTACAAGGAGACTCCTTGAAGGCCTAATAATTGTTTTAGTAATCATCCTTTATGCCGGGAGGACGGTGGTTAGAAATTTTGATTGGCTGAGTCAGGAGAGACTATTCCTTCACGACGCTAAGTATGTAACTGGTAGTGTAATGGCACAGAGCAATGCAGCGGCGATATATCTAATCGGACGTGATTTGGAAAAAGCCAAGCCAGTGATGGAGAGAGCCAGTGAAATCTATCCAAAATATCCAGAATTGCTGAATAATTGGGGACTCTATTACCAGTGGATCGGAAAAAAAGAAGAAGCAAAAATGAAGTTTGAGGAGTGCCTCGTGGAAAGGCCGGGAAGTGAGCTGTGTATGGGGAATTTGGAGCTTTTGAAGTAAAATGTAAGATATATTATGGAAACAGATAAATTGATAGAGACGGATATAAAGGAATTAGGACACCAGGCTGAGCGAAGAATTGTAGGCGGGGAAGAGATATTCGTTAATGAAGAGGACAGAAGGTACCTAAGGCGAAAGTTACTAGAAAGAGATGAAACAACCTTTTCTTTGTTGGATGACGGGAAGATAGGGATTGTCGATAATGAGGAAGCTAAAGTGGTCACCAGAGAGCAATGTGATACTGGAATCAAAGATGAAGACCATATTTCGATGTGGGTCGCTCAAACATATTTTCTAGCTGGAATGTTGCAACCAGAAAGATTTATTTCACTTGTATCAAATGTGGTGAGTGAAATAGCTGACTATGAGGACAAGAATGTGGTTAAGGCTTATGTGACTGAATTTTTTACAAACCAGCTTGGGAATAAAGCTAGAATAAAATACAACAAGCATCGTGCATACAGGAATGGGAAAAGTGGCAAGTCAAGTCTATCTAAGGAGGAAGAGGTTGAGAGTGCTTGGAAAGTAAAGGCCATGGATGACGCAGTGGCTGTGATTTCCAGTACTTATAGATGGATGGAAGTGATTAACTCAGGGATGGAAGCAGAAGCAATTATGAGGCAGGGTGATTGTGAGGTTTATAGGGATTTGAGGGAAAGAACAATTAGAGGAGTGGAAAAAAAGAGAAAAACTAGTTTAGAAGATATTAAAAGAGTTGAAGATATAAAAGTTGAGGGGCAAAAAAAATCTAGAAAGGGTAGACATATTATGCTATTACCTCAAGGAACTCAGGGATTAATTATTGAACACTTAGTGGTGTAAGGAAAAAGCGCGATGGGTCAGGTATAATATAGGATGTGAATCGCAAAAAAGTGGCTGTGGGAATATCAGGTGGCGTAGACAGTGCCGTGAGTGCCTTGCTTTTGAAAAAGGCAGGCTATGACGTGGTTGGAGTGCATCTTTATTGCTGGCCACCTAAG
>Ga0210058_1003259_pt1 | contig 12748 bp, 10 predicted proteins | sample CryGeymeta201511_FD_183979 | JGI IMG/M metagenome (GOLD analysis project Ga0210058, IMG submission 183979) | Groundwater microbial communities from Crystal Geyser aquifers in Utah, USA - Crystal Geyser metaG 2015-11 (SPAdes) (version 2) | ecosystem: Environmental > Aquatic > Deep subsurface >...
GGCGTGCTGCTTCTCTACGAGCGTGTCTAGAAAGGCGGAATCCGGGGAGGGCGAGGCTCTCGCCGAACTGCCAAAGCGTGCTGAACCGGCTCAGCGCAAACTCGCAGAGTTTGAGCGCAAACTCGCAGAGTTTGAGGAGCTTCGCCCTCCCAACTTCGCCTCCGGACAGAGGCTTTCTAAACACGCTCTACGACGTGGGCAGGTCGACTCCGGGCTCATGAGGCAGGGGCGCCAGTGGCTGAGTTCAAGGTGCCCACACTTGGCAAGCAGACGTCGAGACCGTTCACCGGCTCATCGAAGACGAGTTCTACGAAGTCGAGACCTTCCGCAGCCGGCAGGACTTCCTCGACAAGGCGGCTACCTACCTCCTCTGGTTCAACGTGGCCCGCACCAACAGCTACAAGGAGCATCAGACCCCCTGGCAGATCGTACACCAACGCGCCCCCAACGTCAGACCCCAGATCGTAGCCCTACCGCCCGTCTACCTTGACGACCTCTTCGCCTGTATGCCAAACTACGCCCCTGCAGGGGGCCACGATGTTGTTCCCTGGCCCTCCCGTCCCCGTCGCCTCGCGACTCTCTGGCTGACCACTTCCCTCCACGCCTTCTGTCACGCGTACCTCACGCTGCTGACGCCTCTGTACCTGGCGCTCCAGAAGGGGTTCGACCTGCCCGGCGTCGCCGGGGCGACGCTCCTGGTGAGCGCGCAAGGGGTGGCGTTCTGTCTGGGCAGTCTCCCGGTCGGGCTGCTGGCCGACCGCGTGAGCCGGAAGCGCCTGCTGGCGATTGGCCTCCTGCTGAACGGTCTGGCGTTCGCCGCCCTCTCCCGGGCCGACTCGTACTGGATGGCCGTTGCGTGCCTGTTTGCTGCTGGGCTGGCCGGGAGCTTCTACCACCCCGCCGCCATGGGGCTGCTGGTCGCGTTGGCGGACGGCCGCCCCGGCAAGTTCATCGGCATCGCCGGAATGGGGGCCGCGGTGGGGTTTTTCGTCGGGCCGACGTTTGGCGGGTTCCGCGCGGAGGCGGCCGGCTGGCGGGCGCCCTGCCTGGAGCTTGGGTTGCTGGGTGCGCTCTGGGCTGTGGTGTACGAACTCGTGGCGCGCGATGCCCCGGCCACGGTCCGGCGAGCAGGCGGAGGTACCTCCAAGCTACCCCGGGCGTACCTCCGTTCGGTGCTGTGGTACTTCGGATTGGTCAGCCTCGTCTTCGCCATGCGCGACTTCGCCGCCACGGGCGTTGGGACCCTCTCGTCCCTGTTCCTCCAGAAGGCACACGAGTACCGTCTGGGTCCCACCGGCCTGTTCTTGGGTCTGATGTGCCTGTCTTCGCTGCTTGCCAATCCGCTGTTCGGCTCCCTGTCCGATGGCACCCATCGACTGCGCTGGCTGGGAGGGTTGCTGCTGGCCGCGGCGGTCGCCACTGCAGCAATCCCCTGGATGCCGCGCGCGCTCGTGTTGATTGCGCTGGTGGCGTACGGAATCCCGGTCATGGCCTCCTACGCTGTCGGCGAAGCGGCGCTGGCAGAAAGCGTGCCCGACGAGGTGCGCGGCACGATGTTTGGCGGTTTCCTCACCGTGGCCGGAGTCCTCGGGAGCATCGCCCCGTGGGCCATGGGCAGGCTCTCCGACGCGCTGGGAAGCCAGGCGACGCACGTCAGCGCATACGGCCCGGTGTATGCGGGACTCGCCGCCCTGCTGGCCCTGTCCACCCTGGGCGTCCCGGTGCTGAACTGGGTGCGCACCCGGGAGGTTCTGCAGCAGTTCGAGCGGCCGGAACAGGAACGCGGGAGTGCCTCGCCAAGTTAGCTTGAGCGGGCCTGTCGGTGCAGGAAGGAGACGCAGTGTGATTGTTCGCGGCAAGAGCACGAGTGACGACCGACTTATCGACATCTGCATTGAGGGAGATCATGTCGCTGCTGTCGCCGACGCCCAGCCGGGCAAGCCTCCGGCCCTCGGTGGCGAAGCGTGGCACGTGGCGCCGGGGCTGTTTGATATTCAGGTCAACGGCTTCGCCGGCCACGACTACAACGCCCCGCCGTTCGGCGACGCGTCGGTGCAGGCCATCGTCGACGCCCTGCTCGCCCTGGGAGTCACGCAGCATCTGCCGACGGTGGTGACGGGCAGTCACCGGCGCATGCTTGCGTCGGTTCGGGCCGTCGTCAGCGCTCGGCAAGAGCGGCGGATTGCGCAAGCCCTCCCCGGGCTGCACCTGGAGGGTCCGTACATCTCACCGGCGGACGGTCCCCGGGGCGCGCACCCGGTGAAGCACGTGCGCCCACCCGACTGGGACGAGTTCCAGCAGTTCCAGGAAGCGGCGGAAGGGCTGATCCGCCTGGTGACGCTCTCGCCGGAGTGGGACGGCGCGGCCGCCTTCATCGCGAAGCTCGTGGCGGCGGGTATCGTCGTCGCCCTCGGTCACACGAACATGACTGCCGAGCAAATGCAGGCCGCGGTAGATGCCGGCGCCCGGTTGAGCACACACCTGGGCAACGGCTCCCATGCCACCCTCGACCGGCACAACAACTACTTCTTCCAGCAACTCGCCGAGGACCGGCTGTGGGCGAGCCTCATCGTGGATGGTCACCACTTGCCCCCCGCGCTGACGAAGATCATTGCGCGGGCCAAAGGAGCCGAGCGTCTCGTGCTCGTCAGCGACGCAGTTGCCGCCGCGAACGGACGCCGTTCGTCCGCCGGGATGCCGCCGGGCGTCCACCAGTTCGGCGACCTCCGCGTCGAGGTCAGCGAGACGAAGCGCGTGTCACTTCCCGGCACGCCTTACCTTGCGGGCTCCGCCCTCGACCTACCTTCAGGGATTGAGAACGTCATCCGGTTCGCGGGTGTCTCACTGACGGACGCGATCGACATGGCGACGCGCAACCCGTGGGAGCTGTTGAGCGGCCCGGAGCACGGCCGCGGGCTGGTCCCGGGCGCACCGGCGGACCTCGTGCTGTTCAAGTGGCACGACGAGCACAAGCAGCTCGAACTGACGCACACGATCGCCGCGGGCGAAGTGGTGTTTGCGGCCGCGCGTTGACCCTCCTGTCCGGGAGTTGGCGAGGCACATGCAACTCGATCCGCCGCTCCCAGGCTGGGCGCAGACTGGCAACTTGGTCTGGAGCTTGTGGGCAGAGCAGTCGCTCGACGCCTGCCGCCGACGAGGGGCCGAGCGCGGCGGCGTCCCCGGGCACGCACTCTGGCTGGAGGCATGGGACGACCGACTTCACTCCCGCGAACTGGTCGAGACAACGGCGCCTACGCGCAGCCGTGCTACTGCGACCGGCGCCTCACGCAGTTCCGCCGCTGGCTGACGGCGCGGAACCCGGAGCCGCGACAGCGCTTCGGGCTGCCGGGATTCGCCCACGTTCGGCTGCCGCGCTACAGCGAGGAGGCCCCCGTCAACGACCCGCTCTACCAGGAGTGGATTCGGTTCCGCTGCGACCAGCTCAGCGCTGCCAGGGGGCAACTGCGCGACTGCGTGAAGTCCCTTGCTCCCGACGCAGTCGTGCTGGCCAATCCCGCGTTCCCGCGCCAAGCGGCCTGGGCGAACCGGCTGAGCTTCGACCCGGTCAGCTACGGCCGGCACACCGACTTGGTCTTCGCGGACAACGGCAACTTCCCGCGGAAGGAAGACGAGTTCATCGTCTCTCAGGTGCGCGCCTGCAAGGTGGCCCGGGCGTGCGGGTACCGGGTTGTCTCGACGGCGTGGGAGCAGAACGCCGCGGGCCCTACGGTGCCCGACACGCCGGACAAGAGCGCGCTGAGCGTCCTCGAGTCAGCCGCGTTCGGCGCGGTGCCTGGCAACATCTGGGCGCTGCGGCCGATCGGAGGCGGCGCGGGGATGGGCGTGGACGCGTTGCTCAAGGCGGAGGTGCTGGCCGAGTCCCAACGGTTCCTGCACGACCACGCGGACCTGTACGGGGCGCCGAGACGCTGGCGAATGTTGCGCTCGTGTCCTCCTCCGACTCCTTGGCCCTTGACAACGAGGTCGCCTGGCAGAGCCTGCTGGGCACCGAGGAGATTCTCCTCCGCAGCCAGCTCTTGTTCGACGTTGTGTTCGCCGCCGACCTGTCGTCGCTGCACAAGTACGCTCTCGCCGTTGTGCCGAACCAGCGGTGCCTGGCCGACGACACTTGCGCGCGGCTGCTGGAGTTTGTGGACGCGGGTGGCCGGGCGCTGGTCACCGGCAACTCGGGCAACCGCGATGAGCACCTGCGGCTGCGCCTTGCGTCGCCCCTGACGTCGCTGCGAGAGAACCCCCGCGCGGTGTGGCTCGACGGCTGCCCGGAAGCAGTCGTGCCCGTAGCGGACCACGCGCTCAAGGTCCCGCGCCCGGCCGGCCTCGATCAGGTGGTGCAGGCTGTTAGCTCGCTCCTGGGAGACCGGCGCCCAATCCGGGTGTCGGCGCCGGAGGAGGTGTTCGTCGAGGGATACCGGCTGCCGAACGGCCGGCGGACGTTCCACTTCGTGAATTACGCGAGTGACCGCCTGGTGGAGGGCGCCACGGCGACGGTGTCCCCGCCTGCCACGGGCGCGACGTGGCACACACCGGAGGAGACGGCTGCCCTCGACGTGTCGCTCACCGAGGGCGGGAAGGCGGTCTGCCTCCCCAACTGGCAGACCTACGGGGTGTTGGTGCTGGAGGCGTGAGGGGCGGAACGAAGCGCGCTTGAAGGACGTAAGGGACAACTGGGACTCCAGCGACGGGAGCCGCTCGGAGACCGCCCCCAAGACAAAACGCGCCCTCCCGCGGGATCGTGGGAGGGCGCGTTGCTAAGCTCTGTGTGGGGCGTGGGGGCTACTGCTGTCCGCCGCCGCCACCTTGACCGCCGCCACGGCCGCCGCCGGGGCCGCGACCGAAGCCGCCGCCCTGTTGGGCTGCGGCCTCCTTGAGCTTGGTGAGCTGGTCCTCGCCAAGCGACTGCTTGATCGCAGCTTCCAACTGCTGGTTGATCTGAGCGATGCCCTGCACGGCCTTCGCGGCGCCGTCGCGGTCCTGATTACCCATCGCAGTGCGAACGGCTTCCTGCAGCGGCTTGCGCGCGTCCCAGGCCGCCTGGAACTTCGGTCGCAGTTCCGTGAGCTTGGCATCGTCGGTCTTCAGCTCGAACGTCAAGGTGATCCAATAGGAGTCGATCAGACGCATCGACCGGAAGGCTTCGCGCATCTGCTGACCGCCTGCCCCACCGGGACCTCCCTGACCGCCACCAGCGGCGCCGCCACCCCCGGCGCCGCCGCGTCCACCCGGACGCTGCGCATACGCTGCCGGCGACAGCAGGGCGGCACACAACAGACCAACTGCACACAACTGGGTTACCCGTCTCATCTGGACATCTCTCCTCTTCCCGATTGGGATCGTTCCCATTGATGAAGGCGTAGACGCCTACCTGCCCACGATGGTTCAGTCGGGGTCAAACCGCCCTCGGGGCGCGTCTGGCGCGACACGGAGTCAGCTTGCGGAGCACCTCGGGCGAGCGCTACAATCAGCCTGCCGACCAGGAGCCCTGAGGACCGGCCGCGAAGGTAAGGACACATGCCGGCGCTGGCCGGCAGCACACGGGAATCACTCATGTTCACACTTCGCCCGAACACCCCAATGGATTGGCTGGCGCGTTTCCACAGGAGACCCGATTCATGACGAAAGCCCTCGCCTCAATCCTCACCAGCGCTATCCTCCTGTTCTCCCGAACACCACCCACGAAGGGACGTCAACTCGCCATGGACCACGTTACGTTCGCGCTAACCACCGCCCCCGTTGAGGTTGGGGGCAGCCGGCTGTTCCCCGCCGAGGAGATCGTCAGCCGCGCCGGCGGAGCGCTCAAGGTGCTCAATGACGGCAAGCTGGCCGTTCTTTGCCAGGGCGACCGGTGCACGCCGGTCCCGGTGGAGGGCACGCAGGCGGTGATGCGAGACGGCGCCGTCTTCGTGAACCAGGAGGTGTTGGCGCGAGCGCTGCGCCGGTCTCTCACGTATGCGGCCGACGGGAACGTCGCGACGCTCGCAGAGACGACGCTGGAGCAGCCGGAGATCACCCAGCCGTTCACCATGCAGGTGGGTCAACCCGTTCCTGACGTCGAGCTGGCCGACTTGGACGGGAACCGCGTGAAGCTCAGCGATTTCCGCGGCAAGCGCGTCGCCGTGTTCTCCTGGGCCAGTTGGTGAGGATGCAGAGATCAACTGCCCGGGTGGCAGTCCTTCTTCGAGACGCGCAAAGACAGGGACTTCGTTGTCCTCGGGGTGGCGATGGATGTCCAGGGACCTGACGTTGCCAGGCCCTACTACGAGAAGCACAAGGTGACGTTCCCGCGTCTGGTCGATCAGGCCAATCGCCTCGGCGCCCTCTTTCACTTCGAGGCGGTACCCAACCTCCACGTGATTGATGAAGCGGGCCTGTTCCGAGGGGCCAATCTCACGCAGGAGGCGCTGGAGGAGCTGCTGAACGAGCCGGTTGTGGTCTCTCGGGCCAGACCAGCGACACCCGTCACGCTGGCGGAGTTGGCCCGGCGCGCCGCCCAGAAACCGGCGCAGCCCGCGGCGGTCCTGGCATACGCCGACGCCCTCCGCGAGGCGAAACAAACGGCTGAAGCAGTCCAGCAATACGAAGCTGTGCTGGCACTCGAAGACCACTGTCTGCCGGCGTACTTCGGCCTCAGTTCGGCGTATCTGCTCTCGGGCGACAAGGTCAGGGCGGCCGAGACGCTCAAACGGGCACGGAAGCTCTTCGCCAAGAACTGGTTGGTTCGGAAACAGATCTGGGCTGTCGAGCACCCCGAGCGGTTCTACGAGGGGAACGTGGATTACGCTTGGCAGAAGGAGCAACGGGCCCGGGAAGAGCAGGAGTAGAGTGCCAGTGCCGTGTGGCAGCGACGCGGGGCCCACGCTGCCGCGCCGCCTGCAGGATTGCCCCTTCACCGCGGCCCGAACTGCAATTCCCCTCCGGTGGAACTTCCGCCGCATTCGACCCACCTATAAAGCGTTGTCTCGTCCGGTTGCGACGCAAGCTGGCGTTGCGCCGGGAAAGCCCGGAGTCCCAATACTACAACCGTACTTAGCGCGAATGTGCTCGGCGAGGGTCTCCTGACCCCGCCGCTCCCCGGACCGACAGGTCTCCTCGAATCCCGTGGATTCGCAGCCCTTTGAGACCTTCCGGTCAAGCGTTTCGGGGCGGTCGGAGACCTGCCCCGAGCTAAGTACGGTTGTAGTACTAAGCTGGTCTTCCTGCCCCTCCGCAATTGCCACCCCCGAGGCAGCCTCTCCGCAGGGCAAAGCTCCAGTGTTGCCCTGCGGGACGACGCGTCAGTTGCCCGTTTCCTGACGCGAGCGAACGGCCGCTGCAGCGTCCCTCCGGCGGGATGAACGGAGGGGGCAGCTCCCCTCCCGTCCATCCTGTCTTCCCATCCGGCCCTTCAGGTCGGGATCACGCCTCGTCGTAGTCCTTCAAGGGGCGGTACCAGAGGTTGCGGAACCGGGTGTCGTTGTTGTGGTCCTGCAGCATCAGCGGGCCCGTGGGTGGGTGGTACTCGTAGTCGTAGAGGTCGCGATGGCCGGTGTGGCTCAGCAGCTCTTTGCGGTTGTGCACCACGACACCGTTGTGGAGGAGCGTCACGTAGGCCGGCTTGCAGAGCACGTTGCCGCCGTCCCAGCGGGGGGATTCCCAGATGAGGTCGTACGTCTGCCACTCGCCCGGCGGCCGGCACGCGTTGACCAGCGGCGGCCACTGACCGTAAATTGCGGCGGTGAGGCCGTCGGCGTAGGTCAAGTTGTCGTAGCCGTCGAGCACTTGGATCTCGTAGCGGCCGAGCAGGAAGACGCCGCTGTTGCCGCGTCCCTGGCTCTCGCCGACGATGACCGAGGGGCAGGCGAACTCCAGGTGAAGCTGGCAGTCGCCGAAGTGCTCTTTGGTGCGGAGGTTGCCGCTCTGCGGCAGCACTTCCATGTAGCCGTTCTCGACCTTCCACTTCGGCTCGCCGCCGTCGAGGTGCTCCCACTGCGAGAGGTCGGTGCCGTCGAATAGCACGACGGCGTCCGATGGCGCAGCGCCGCACGAGGCGCCCGGCGTCACAATCCGCGGCGCCGGCCGCTGGCCGTCGTGCACCTTCCAAGGCTGTCCAGGGATCATCGGGGTATCATCGTATCCAACACTCATGGTTCTCTCCTCGGTCTGCAGACAGGTTCAACAGGATTCGCGGCTACTTCTGTCCAATGTCAAAGCCCGCGGGCGGTATTGTATTCGGGTTGTGCCGCCCCTGCAAGCAGGAGGACCGCCGTCGGCGCTGTCGCCCGAATATCTGACTGATGAGGACGCTGCCACTAAACGCCCGAACTTGTTCGGGGGCTGAGTGCGGGCGGTCCCCCAACAAGTTGGGGCGTCGGGAGTGTATTCTCGTGGGAGTCGTCACGAACCATGGTCTTGCATCCGACCGGCTGCGTTTGGGGTGCGGTACTCGCCGCCGCCCTGGTGATCTGTGGCGGTGCCCGAGGCGCACCGGCTGTGGCGGGCGCCGAACCTGCACGTAGCCAACTTTTGCTCAGTTGGGAAGCCCGGGACTATGCGCCCGCTCAAGGCGCCGTGCCTGACGGAAGCGGCGCGAACAACAGCGGCTCGCTTGTCGGCGGTCCGCAGTTCGCTGAGGCGCCGGCGCGGTTCGAACTCGACGGCAGGAGTGCCCTCGTCGCGGCCAACCCGCGCCGGCCCGAGCGCCTCACGCTCGAAGCCGTCTTCCGCGTGGATCGCACTCGCGGGCCGCTGCAGCTCGTCGTCACCACGCACGCCCCAAAGGTCCGCAAGGCGGCGGCGGCAGCGCCGGGCAACGCGCGCCAGTGGTTCCTGCAGATCCGGGGAGAGCCGCCGCAGCAGGACGGCTTTCTCGGCTTCCTCGAATGGGGGATCTTCGGCGAAGACGGGCAGTGGCACTCAGTCCTGTCGGAGACCCGAATCGCCAAAGGGTGGCACCACGCACTTGGCGCGTTCGACGGCAAGCGCGTGCGGTTCTTCCTCGACGGGCAGGAGCAGACGCGCACGCGGTCGGGCAGCCCTGCCGACTACGAGGGGCGCCTCAACCAGCCGCCGGACGCGCTGGTCAACCTGCCGGCTGTGGGCACGAATTCGGTCCGCGGCGACAACGGATTCGAGGGGGCGGCGGCGCTGACCCGCCTCTACGGTCGGGCGCTGACTGACAACGAAGTCGCACGCAACTACGCCTACGCCAAGACGCTTCTCCCCGAACTGGCGCAGCAAACTGTGAGGACCAAACCGATGAAGCCCCCGTTCAAGGTGCTCTACAGCAACGACTTCACGAACACCGCCATCGTCGCTCCGTGGCACAAACAGGGCGAGCCGTTCCACCCCGACCACCTCCGCGCCTCTGTGCGCGAAGCCGAGGGCGTTGACGCACACTTCCTGCAGCCAGCCCACGGCGCCGTGCCGTGGTGGCCGAGCAAGTTGTACACGCTGACAGAGCACCACAAGTGGTGGGCGGAGCACTACGGCCTCGACCCGGCGAAGCTGCGGTTCCCCGGGGTGCACCAGTACCTCCTTGACGGCGGCGACCCGTTTGCGGACTTCGTGGATGAGTGCCGCAGGGACGGACAGGCGCCGTTTGTCTCCATGCGGCTGAACGACGTCCACCACCTCCACAATGCTGAGACGCCGGGCAACACGCAAGGAATTCACTCCATCAGCCGGTTCTATGTGGAGCACCCGGAATGGTGGCTCGGCGCGGTCGGCTCCGGGCTGGACTGGTCGGTCCCCGAGGTGCGCCAGCACATGTTCGCGTTCCTTCAGGAGATCTGCGAGGGCTATGACCTCGCCGGTTTCGAGCTGGACTTCATGCGCTTCCCCAACTTCTTCAAGGAAGGCTTCCCGCTGGACCGACGTGTTGAGATCGTCACGCAGTTCGTCGCCGACGTGCGCGCGCTCCTCGACCGGACCGCTAAGCCAGGCCAGCACCGCTGGCTCTGTGCTCGCGTACCGTGCCTGCTCGACATGCTGCCCGAGGTCGGTCTCGACCTGCCGTCGCTGGTCGACGCTGGCGTCGAGATGCTCAACCTGTCGCCCTCCTACTTCACGCTCCAGGATCACGACCTCGCGAAGATCCGCAAGCTCGTGCCCGATGTGGCCCTCTACCTGGAGCTGTGCCACTGCACCATGACCGGTGAGCGCCTCACCACGACAGGCGGCGACAACTTCACCTTCCAGCGGACCACCGACCAGCAATACTACACGACCGCCCACGTTGCCTATCGGCGCGGCGCCGACGGCGTCAGCCTGTTCAACTTCGTTTACTACCGCGAGCACGGCACCCCGGGCCGCGGGCCCTTCAACGAGCCGCCCTTCCACGTGCTCAAGCACTTGAGGGACCCCGAATGGCTTGCCCGCCAGCCGCAGTGGTACTTTCTCGCCGAGAACTGGTTTGCGGGGCGACGCGGTCAGCTTCCCGCGCGCTTCGAAAAGGGCGACGCCCGGACCTTCACACTGGACATGGCACCGACAGAGCACCAGAAGACGGACGGTCTGTTCCGCCTCATGACCGCGGAAGACACCGCGAAGTGCCAGTGGATGGTGAAGGTGAACGGCACGACGCTCGAACCCACCGCCTACGTCCGCAAGCCGCTCGACTATCCCGATGAAGCAGAACTCGGCGGGCCAACCAACTACGCCTGCTTCAAGTGCCCGCGGGCGTTGGTGCGGGAGGGCGTCAACAAGCTCGCGCTGATCCTGGAGGGCGGTGGACCCGCGACGGTCCGGTACCTGGACTTGGTCTTGCCGTGACGCCGCTCAGCCCTCGGAAGGCGCCTGCGGAGCGGGTACCGTCGTGGCCGCGACTTCGCTCTCCCCAGCCGGGCAGACGACCATCGCGTACGGCAGCCCGCAGTGCGTCTGGAGGGCCGCCGGTGTCTTTCGCCCACCGACAGTGACCTCGGCCGCCGGGCCGGAAACCGGAACCTTCACCACCATGCCTTGAGGGTACGCGCAGCGCGCGCGGAAGCGCGTCTGTCCCGCCGCAAGCGTGTGCACCTCCACGCGCGACCTCGCCCGAGCGTCCCACCACGCCCACAGGGCGTCGCACCCGAAGAAGACGGGCTTCAGCGCGCGCTCCTGCAGGTAGCGCTTCAGCTCCTCGACTGCCTTCATGCAGCCGGGGGCATGGGCGAAGTAGTACGGGTGGTAGAAGAAGTTCATGGTCAGGTGGAAGCTCCCGGCCAGGTCGAGGGCGTCGTGCAACGTGCCGAAGTCGGTCGCCTCGCCCTGGTACCCCACTTCGTATGCCCCGATGGGCTCGCACAGGAAGTCGATTCTGGGGTTGCCGCTCCGCCAATCGTCGTAGTAATAGTGCGGGAAGGAGGTGCCGAAGGCGAACCCGACGGACCCCGTGGGGTTCAGCGGCGGACTGGTGACGCCGGCTCGCGAGTTGTCGGCGCGCCCACCCACGGCGCGCATCCACCGTGCCGGCTCCGCCCACCCAGTCCACCGGCAGCAGTGGTTCACCGTGGCGACCGGCTTGCGCCCGAACGCCTGCACGAACAGGTCCCACTGGCGCTTCACGTCCTTCTTCCTGAACCCGCCCGGGTGCTGGAAGCCATCGATGAAGTTGTAGTGCAGCGAGGTCTCGTGGCCGTTGGCGAGGAGTTGGTCGTGCTCCTGGGCGGAGAGCGCGAACTTGCCCGCCGCGTTCGGCATGATGTTGATATGGTACGGCAGCCCGCGGCTCTTCATGAACTCGGAGGCGAGGCACTGCGAGCCATCGGCCAGCCCTTCGTCGTCGCCGCCGAAGTAGAGCACCAAGTCCGCGACTTGGCCGTCGGTGGGAGGCAGTTGGTGCACCAGCGGAATGCCGGCCTGATGAAGCACATTCTGCAGCAGGAACAGCAGTTCATCGGCGTAGGGCACATTCTGCGAGAGAGCACCGATGGCGACGGCGTCGGACAGCCGGTAGTAGCCGTCGAGGTCGTAGTCGCCGTCAACCGGCCGGCCCTTGTGGATCACCCACAGGGTCTGCGCCAGGTCGAAGGCGGAGTAGTACGCGTGCCCCTGCCCGACGCGCCGGTGGGTGAGTGCTGGGAAGTCGCTCCGCCCTTCCTGAATGCTGAACAGCCAAGCCAGCACCCCAGTGTCCCGCGCCACGACTTTGCGCAGAGGACCGAAGAGGGGGAGCGGCTTGCCGACGAACTGAGGTGCGCAGACGCCGGTGGTCAGCCGGTGCGGCTCGAAGCGTGCCAATGCGGTCGCGTGGTAGGGCGACCCCGGCTCAGGGGTCATTGAGTGGAAGGCATTCCCGAACAGCCCATCCAGACCGTGGCTGCCGAGTCCAACGAGCGTGCCGCCGGCCTCCACCCAACGAGTCAGGTCGTCAGCAGCGTCTGCCAGATCGGCGCTCCGCGAGTCGCCCACGACAAGTACTCGGAGCCCCTCAAGGGCCGAAGCAAGTGGCTTGGTCCGAGTGGGCGTCACCGCCTCCGCCGGCGCCCCCAACTGAGCGAAGATTTCCTGCACGTACACAGACCAGCAGTTTTCGCCCCGGGCGTTCGCCTTCTCCTGGGCGGCCGGATCGTACAGGTAGCCGATTGGTTGGGTCACGTAGGGGCCTCCGCAGAGGTCTGCGTCTTACTGAATCCGGTAGACGTGCGTCTCGAAGCCCAACCAGTTGGGGTGATCCCTGAACTTGGTCGCCTCCTCTGCCGTGTGGGCCCGCATAGTGACCACCTGCAGACCTGCCGCCCTGCCCGTCTCAAGCTGATCCTCCAGGCTGTGG
>Ga0210058_1003272_pt1 | contig 12718 bp, 7 predicted proteins | sample CryGeymeta201511_FD_183979 | JGI IMG/M metagenome (GOLD analysis project Ga0210058, IMG submission 183979) | Groundwater microbial communities from Crystal Geyser aquifers in Utah, USA - Crystal Geyser metaG 2015-11 (SPAdes) (version 2) | ecosystem: Environmental > Aquatic > Deep subsurface >...
GAATTTGATATGTATAGAAACCCCTTTCGAGTTTCCATACTACATAGTACGATTTAAACTGTGAGTGATTACGAGTTATTATTTTCATTTTTTACGAAGTTTCCATACTACATAGTACGATTTAAACTCAATAGTGTATGTGTAGTCGTCTATGATAGCATGGGTTTCCATACTACATAGTACGATTTAAACCTTGTGCTGCCGCTTGTTCTATTGCTAATACTCTTTTTCGTTTCCATACTACATAGTACGATTTAAACTAGTAAAGCAGATAGATTGAATGCTATATCTGAATGTTTCCATACTACATAGTACGATTTAAACCAACTATCGATTTATGCAAATATGACATGTCTATAAGTTTCCATACTACATAGTACGATTTAAACACTGCTTGCGCTATCATAGTTCTTAGCTGTTTTACCGGGTTTCCATACTACATAGTACGATTTAAACTACGTATTCCCCCGAGAATGTATATCCCTGCAGGAATGTTTCCATACTACATAGTACGATTTAAACTTGAAGGCTTTGCTTCGGGTTTGCGGCTATTTGCGAGATGTTTCCATACTACATAGTACGATTTAAACGCCATAATCGATACGTTGTATATACTTTCCGAAACCGTTTCCATACTACATAGTACGATTTAAACTTTCAAATCAGATTTTGAAAACATTATCTCCGAGTTGGTTTCCATACTACATAGTACGATTTAAACATTAAATGCTTTATCTACGCTTAAGCGTATAGAAAAGTTTCCATACTACATAGTACGATTTAAACCCTACAATTTCCCCGCGGGAATTTTCACGCCACCTATGTTTCCATACTACATAGTACGATTTAAACAGGGACACGGGGTTATGTGTCAATTTTCCCTATAATAGTTTCCATACTACATAGTACGATTTAAACGCGAACGCCGCAATCAAAAATACTATTTTGAGCGAAGGTTTCCATACTACATAGTACGATTTAAACTTGCGGGTTTTCTTTTCCTATTTCATTCACTATTTCGTTTCCATACTACATAGTACGATTTAAACTACCGCCGTACTCCCCGTATTATTTACCATACAATTCACCGGTTTCCATACTACATAGTACGATTTAAACATAATGTGCAGGATATGTGGTTTGACGGAAGATGAAAGTTTCCATACTACATAGTACGATTTAAACTATTTTCGCTATCGCTGATAAGCTCTTGAACATCTTCGTTTCCATACTACATAGTACGATTTAAACAAGCCCCTGAGTTCAGAATATCGGCATTAGGTAGGTGGGTTTCCATACTACATAGTACGATTTAAACAGTTATATATTCTTTCACGGTGTCAAAGCCTCAATCAGTTTCCATACTACATAGTACGATTTAAACCCTGAGTTCAGAATATCGGCATTAGGTAGGTGGGTTTCCATACTACATAGTACGATTTAAACGCTGTCAATGCTGAATTTTTCATAGCCAAACCCAACCCGTTTCCATACTACATAGTACGATTTAAACAACTTCAACATTTTTCCTTCATTCCGACGCAGATAGTTTCCATACTACATAGTACGATTTAAACACCCACAGCATCCATTTTTTGTTGTTTACCTCCCTTCGTTTCCATACTACATAGTACGATTTAAACTATTCTTGCTTAAGTTTCATAGGTGTTCCGCCGCCGAGTTTCCATACTACATAGTACGATTTAAACGAAATAAGTAGGGAATGCATGTTATGGCAGCTTTCGTTTCCATACTACATAGTACGATTTAAACCGTAGAAACGGGTGTAGGAGTATCTCCTACACCGTTTCCATACTACATAGTACGATTTAAACGCATAGAAACATATTCAAACCTCGAAGAAACCATTCTGTTTCCATACTACATAGTACGATTTAAACCAGGTGATTGGAGTTTTACAGACTTTGTGTTTTTAAAATTGTTTCTATACTACATAGTACGATTTAAACGTTATATTTTTTTTCACGGTGTCCAAGCTTCAACTGTGTTTCCATACTACATAGTACGATTTAAACAATAAAAAGGAAATTCAAACTCGTGAAAGACGAAGGTTTCCATACTACATAGTACGATTTAAACTTGATTTTATATGCGATGTTTTTTCCATCAAATCAGTTTCCATACTACATAGTACGATTTAAACGAGAAGAGATGGGGGGAAATTTGGATGGAAAAAATAGTTTCCATACTACATAGTACGATTTAAACTTTTCTTTTTCGCATTCCGCCACATCATATAGGGCCCGTTTCCATACTACATAGTACGATTTAAACAAAATGTGGAGTTATTCAGATTACACGGAATAGAACAGTTTCCATACTACATAGTACGATTTAAACGCTGCGACATTGTGTATGCTTTCCCCTTCACTGAAAAGTTTCCATACTACATAGTACGATTTAAACAGAAAACAGTTTTTTTGGTCATTTTTTTTGAAAAAAAAGTTTCCATACTACATAGTACGATTTAAACTATTACAAACATTTTTTTTTGGAATTAATGATATATAGTTTCCATACTACATAGTACGATTTAAACTGGGAATAAAAAGCAAGGAATAACATACACTATCACCGTTTCCATACTACATAGTACGATTTAAACAACGATATTCTGAAGAAGACCGATGAAATATACCTATGTTTCCATACTACATAGTACGATTTAAACAACTTTAGATACGCAAGAATTATGTTCTATTTCGTGGTTTCCATACTACATAGTACGATTTAAACAAAAAGAGATGGAGGAAGCAGATGAAAAAGATATGAGTTTCCATACTACATAGTACGATTTAAACACTCTCGCCACTATTGGAAGTATTCGGCCAGCATATAGTTTCCATACTACATAGTACGATTTAAACACTTTAGATACGCAAGAATTATGTTCTATTTCGTGGTTTCCATACTACATAGTACGATTTAAACACGGTACGGCGAAACACCCCTCGTATTGAATATATATGTGTTTCCATACTACATAGTACGATTTAAACGACCTGTTCAAAAATATATTTTATCCCGACACAAACAGTTTCCATACTACATAGTACGATTTAAACATTTTTCTTTCTCCGTTGCTTCGTGTGATTGGATGGCGTTTCCATACTACATAGTACGATTTAAACAGCAGACCGTGCGGCAGCAGCACAAAAAATAGGGAAAAGTTTCCATACTACATAGTACGATTTAAACATATTTTACTGTTGGGGTACCGATCACTATGACATCTTGTTTCCATACTACATAGTACGATTTAAACTTTTATGACGAAAAATTTTATTATGAGAAATTTTATTAGTTTCCATACTACATAGTACGATTTAAACTCCGTAAAGACGATGTATTCGAAATTGAGTTAAGAAGTTTCCATACTACATAGTACGATTTAAACTCTATGGGCCAACGGAAAACATACAGTGTCCAAAAAGTTTCCATACTACATAGTACGATTTAAACATTATATATTATATATTATATGTTTTTCATTATTTTTGGTTTCCATACTACATAGTACGATTTAAACTAGTTTATTTATTTCTTTATTTATTTCGTCTTCTGTGTTTCCATACTACATAGTACGATTTAAACCGATATTGCGTTACGAAATATTTGTTTGCGCCTGATGTTTCCATACTACATAGTACGATTTAAACGTGCCTCAGAAAGAAGTTTCATTTTTTCTTCCGCTGATAGTTTCCATACTACATAGTACGATTTAAACAAGAAATGCAAGAAGCAGATAGAGGGGATAGGGAGATTGTTTCCATACTACATAGTACGATTTAAACCGATATTATGAAGAAGACCGACGAAATATATGCAAGTTTCCATACTACATAGTACGATTTAAACCAAATTTCTTGGGCCGATATTCGTCTGGAAATTCAAGTTTCCATACTACATAGTACGATTTAAACGGCGTCAGCCATTGCTTCGCCTTTATATCTGTCAAGGTTTCCATACTACATAGTACGATTTAAACTTGAACTGCTTTGAAATCGACTATTACATTTTTTTCAAGTTTCCATACTACATAGTACGATTTAAACTTGCTACCCATACGCGTAAAGATGAATTCAAAAAAGAGTTTCCATACTACATAGTACGATTTAAACTCATCTTCTTCATCTGCGTTCAGATGTTCATAGACTTTGGTTTCCATACTACATAGTACGATTTAAACAGAGTAAGAGTAATATGCATAATATCTTGCCCTCCTGAGTTTCCATACTACATAGTACGATTTAAACCTAAATAACAAAAAATGGGCCGTGGGGGTATGGCTAGAGTTTCCATACTACATAGTACGATTTAAACGGAGTTGCTATGTTCTCCTTCCTAAATTATACATGGTTTCCATACTACATAGTACGATTTAAACCATATTTCAGGCATATCATGAATGGCGGCAGGTGCGAGTTTCCATACTACATAGTACGATTTAAACTATCCTTCATTCAACACTTTGTGGCTTTTCGGACCAGTTTCCATACTACATAGTACGATTTAAACGGGCGCAAGCGAGGAGAATGAAAAGGAAGCATACATGATGTTTCCATACTACATAGTACGATTTAAACATTTATTTTTTGACGCAAAAGACGAAAAATATACATGTTTCCATACTACATAGTACGATTTAAACATGAATTACGTGATATGTTTCCACTGTCAGGCCTGGTTTCCATACTACATAGTACGATTTAAACTTTTATTTTTGTAAAGCCGATTTATAGTATTTCTATAGTTTCCATACTACATAGTACGATTTAAACATATGCTTCAGAAAGAAGTTTCGTTTTTTCTTCCTTTGGTTTCCATACTACATAGTACGATTTAAACAGATACGCAAGAATTATGTTCTATAGCGAGTATGAAGTTTCCATACTACATAGTACGATTTAAACTTGCCGCCTTCGCTTGCTCTGCCGCTTGCTCTAACGGTTTCCATACTACATAGTACGATTTAAACACCTCTGGCCTCAAAATATTTTGCCGCCCCCGCGATGAGTTTCCATACTACATAGTACGATTTAAACTCAAAAAAATAAAATGGTAAGAAGGCGTATAAACAAGGTTTCCATACTACATAGTACGATTTAAACTGTTTGGGGAATTTGTTCAATTTTTCCGAAGATGTGGTTTCCATACTACATAGTACGATTTAAACCAAAAAAATAAAATGGTAAGAAGGCGTATAAACAAGGGTTTCCATACTACATAGTACGATTTAAACAAGATATGGAATCTGGGAGGTGATCCGAATATTGAGTTTCCATACTACATAGTACGATTTAAACTTATGACCTACATAAAGGAAGCCGAGGTGAAGAATTGTTTCCATACTACATAGTACGATTTAAACCCGGCTACGAAATAAGCCATACTGAAAATGATCATAAGGTTTCCATACTACATAGTACGATTTAAACCTTTCCTTCCGCATTATTTTCTTAAATTTTATCCGGTTTCCATACTACATAGTACGATTTAAACATAACGCACGAGGAGAAAGAATGTATGAAAACACAAGTTTCCATACTACATAGTACGATTTAAACTTTTATTATTTTTTTATATTATATATTATTGATATAAGTTTCCATACTACATAGTACGATTTAAACATTCAAAATGTGTTTTCCTCGTCGTTTTATTTATACAGTTTCCATACTACATAGTACGATTTAAACTTATTTTGCCTTTTTTTTATTCTTCTGTGTCGATTTTGTTTCCATACTACATAGTACGATTTAAACTTTTTTTTCCTGTTAGTGCGTTTTTAATTCCACCAACGTTTCCATACTACATAGTACGATTTAAACTCTTCACGACCTACTTGTGTAGATGTTTCTACACTCTCGTTTCCATACTACATAGTACGATTTAAACCTTTGTGAACGTATTGACGAACTCGAAAACATCGAGGTTTCCATACTACATAGTACGATTTAAACTATGTCTATTCAGAAGCTTCAAGAAACTGGCAGAAACAGTTTCCATACTACATAGTACGATTTAAACCATCATTCCCGCAATCCACATAATCATTCACTCCGTGTTTCCATACTACATAGTACGATTTAAACAATATTTGGGGCAAGATACCAGAAGTTGAAAATGAGTTTCCATACTACATAGTACGATTTAAACGCTCTCTGGGAAGGCGAGAAACCCATAGGCCACGGTACGTTTCCATACTACATAGTACGATTTAAACAGGATACATGGTAGAGTGGCAGAAAAGATATATTAAGTTTCCATACTACATAGTACGATTTAAACAAAATATTTTGCCGCATATTTCATCGTTGCCGCGTGGTTTCCATACTACATAGTACGATTTAAACTGATATTTTCCGTCTTTTGCTTCCGTTACCTCATATGGTTTCCATACTACATAGTACGATTTAAACTGATATTTTCCGTCTTTTGCTTCCGTTACCTCATATGGTTTCCATACTACATAGTACGATTTAAACTATTTTATTGATACAGAGGACAAGTTACTTTTTTTTGTTTCCATACTACATAGTACGATTTAAACGAAATCCACCAAAGCACATCGCTCCGGCTAGTCTTGGTTTCCATACTACATAGTACGATTTAAACAAAGCCACACCTCACGCGATATGTCCGCATTCACCAGTTTCCATACTACATAGTACGATTTAAACAGTGTTTCTATGTTCGCTTCCCCATCCATTCTTAAACAGTTTCCATACTACATAGTACGATTTAAACTCCACGCTGGCCGAATAATTCCGATAGCTGTAACAAGTTTCCATACTACATAGTACGATTTAAACAATATGCATAAGGTCATGCCCCCCCCCTATATTTCGGTTTCCATACTACATAGTACGATTTAAACCTTCAAAATATTTTGAGTACCTAGCTAAGGTGTAAGTTTCCATACTACATAGTACGATTTAAACGATAGTTACGAAAGATATCTCGCAGCGCAAAAAGCAGGTTTCCATACTACATAGTACGATTTAAACAGGTTAAACACCATAGTAACATCGTCGGCCGTGTTAGTTTCCATACTACATAGTACGATTTAAACTTTTTTGAAAAAAAAGTAATTATTAATAACAACCAAAGTTTCCATACTACATAGTACGATTTAAACTTATTTTTATTTTGTTATTATATATTATTAATAGAGTTTCCATACTACATAGTACGATTTAAACTAGTGTAAACATCAATCACATCTTTTTTTAATTTAGTTTCCATACTACATAGTACGATTTAAACCAGATGAAAAGTCTACGGAAAAATGGGAAACACTTTGGTTTCCATACTACATAGTACGATTTAAACCGCATTTGCGTTCACCACATCGCTTGCTGTGTAGAGGTTTCCATACTACATAGTACGATTTAAACTGATATTTTCCGTCTTTTGCTTCCGTTACCTCGTATGGTTTCCATACTACATAGTACGATTTAAACCCTCTTCCAGGTGGGCAGGAGGACGAACAGGTATGGCGTGTTTCCATACTACATAGTACGATTTAAACCAAAAAGCCATAAACTTCAAAATGAAGGATATATGGGTTTCCATACTACATAGTACGATTTAAACCAGTCTGAAGCGCAAAAAGCCCTTCAAAACTCTCAGAGTTTCCATACTACATAGTACGATTTAAACCTGTATTCAGCGAATGGTACACCAGGAGATGATTTGGTTTCCATACTACATAGTACGATTTAAACTTCTTTCTTATCAGCAAAGTTTTTTACCTTATTTTGGTTTCCATACTACATAGTACGATTTAAACATGGCATATATTTGACATAATGGGTCTTCTCGAAGGGTTTCCATACTACATAGTACGATTTAAACTTAATATTATTACTGCTCGTAAAATTCCGTAGGGAATAGTTTCCATACTACATAGTACGATTTAAACTTTTCAGTAGTAGTATATGATTGAATGGCTGAAGATAGTTTCCATACTACATAGTACGATTTAAACTTCGTTCTCTTCGTTTTATTTGCTGGCAGGTGCGGAGTTTCCATACTACATAGTACGATTTAAACTTCTTTATATTTTTCATCTTGTTTTATTTTATATTTGTTTCCATACTACATAGTACGATTTAAACTACCGATTGCCGATATCCGAAATGTTGTGTCCTCTTGTTTCCATACTACATAGTACGATTTAAACATTTTTTGTATTTTTCTTTTTTTCCAGCCTCAAATTTGTTTCCATACTACATAGTACGATTTAAACTCGTTTGCCTGTGAGAAAATGGCGGAAATATATGTGTTTCCATACTACATAGTACGATTTAAACCTATATTCTCTTTTTTCATAGTATCGAAATATAGCAGTTTCCATACTACATAGTACGATTTAAACGGCACACCGCTGTTGTTTGTTATCCTGACTCTTATGGGTTTCCATACTACATAGTACGATTTAAACAAAATCCGATAATAGTCGGACTAGCGGCGGGTGCATTGTTTCCATACTACATAGTACGATTTAAACTGCCCACACATTATTACAGCGCCGACCAGTCAAAATGGTTTCCATACTACATAGTACGATTTAAACGGTAATAGGGGGGGAAGCGAACATAGAAACACTTCCCCGTTTCCATACTACATAGTACGATTTAAACGAAAAAATCATTTGCACGGAAAAAAGAGTTGAAGTAGTTTCCATACTACATAGTACGATTTAAACACGCCTCTTTCCATAGCTCTGCTTTATACCCCTCGAGTTTCCATACTACATAGTACGATTTAAACTTTGCACCGACGCACCGAACTTCCACCCGCTTGTGCGTTTCCATACTACATAGTACGATTTAAACCGTATTGTTCCGCAATTTCGAACGCTTTTTCTATTTGCGTTTCCATACTACATAGTACGATTTAAACTCGAAGTGCCTTCTTTGAAGAACAACTTGATTATTTGTTTCCATACTACATAGTACGATTTAAACCAGACATCTTTGTGCTCTGAGAATGTTCACGAATTGCGTTTCCATACTACATAGTACGATTTAAACCTGAGTTGCCAATTCTTCCGAAAAATTCAAGGGAGCATGTTTCCATACTACATAGTACGATTTAAACGCGGTCGAAGGAAAATATATACCCCTACTCTACACGGGTTTCCATACTACATAGTACGATTTAAACACGATTGCATTATTGTGCGCAAAATGGAAAAAAATAGGTTTCCATACTACATAGTACGATTTAAACATTGCCGAAATCACGACCAACCCAAATATGAGTATAGTTTCCATACTACATAGTACGATTTAAACAGACTGAAACTCGGGGCGTAAAAACCATGGTTCAAACCAGTTTCCATACTACATAGTACGATTTAAACTTTGACGAAGCATATGTTTCTTCGGCGAAACAGAAACGTTTCCATACTACATAGTACGATTTAAACTTTGAGGTGTGAAAAAAAATGGAAACAAACAAGATAGTTTCCATACTACATAGTACGATTTAAACCAGAGAAAGACAAGCATTGAGGCGTGATGAGTATGGGTTTCCATACTACATAGTACGATTTAAACTTAACAATACAAAATTTCCATACTACATAGTTATAGGTTTCCATACTACATAGTACGATTTAAACAGGTAATTCCGTTCCAGACTGGCAAGGCAGACAAATGTTTCCATACTACATAGTACGATTTAAACTGCCATATTCCTCACGGAACGAAGTGAAGTGACGAAGTTTCCATACTACATAGTACGATTTAAACTAAAAAAGAAATATTTTTTAAACTCAAAAACTTTTGGGTTTCCATACTACATAGTACGATTTAAACAAAAGAGCAAGAAGCATATATAGAGACTAAAAATTCGTTTCCATACTACATAGTACGATTTAAACTAGCAATAGGAATATATCTCTTTTCGCAAGGAAAAAGTTTCCATACTACATAGTACGATTTAAACCTTGGAACTGCTGATGTGATAAAAACAGGAATCATTGTTTCCATACTACATAGTACGATTTAAACGTTGTTTTATTTTATTTTTCTTTTTATTTTTTTTTCAGTTTCCATACTACATAGTACGATTTAAACTCTTTCATCTGCTTCTTGTGCTTCTTTCTGCTTTTTGTTTCCATACTACATAGTACGATTTAAACTTGTGTATGTCCTTTTCACCTTATTTATGTGCCTTCGTTTCCATACTACATAGTACGATTTAAACGTTTCAAATCCTCGCCCGCAACATCACTTGCTGTAGTTTCCATACTACATAGTACGATTTAAACCCGAATACGGAATTATTCTGCTTCTTTCTGCACCAGGGTTTCCATACTACATAGTACGATTTAAACTTTTGTTTATTTATTTGTTATTTTTTTGTCTTCCTGTTTCCATACTACATAGTACGATTTAAACTCAACGGACAACCAATGCATCCAATGCGACAGAAACCGTTTCCATACTACATAGTACGATTTAAACAAGACCCACGTTCCGTTCCCCCCAATCAAAATATATCGTTTCCATACTACATAGTACGATTTAAACAGCATTTTCTCAAAAGCGTTAATATAATACTTCCGAGTTTCCATACTACATAGTACGATTTAAACCAACTTCACTCTTTTTTATATTTTCGTCTGATATAGGTTTCCATACTACATAGTACGATTTAAACATACGGTAGCATGCTTGTTTTCTTCATTTTCTTTTTTGTTTCCATACTACATAGTACGATTTAAACAGTATCCATATTTCCATCACCAATTTTATCACAATCGTTTCCATACTACATAGTACGATTTAAACTATTTATTTTGACAAAGTTTTAACATCTGTGTTTCAGTTTCCATACTACATAGTACGATTTAAACGAAATTCAAAAAACAGAAAAAAAAAGGTGTGTTTTTGTTTCCATACTACATAGTACGATTTAAACTCGAACATAGCATAAACAAAAATAAAATATAAAATAGTTTCCATACTACATAGTACGATTTAAACAAGAATTTGTCAACATAAATCTCACAACTGTCCTTCGTTTCCATACTACATAGTACGATTTAAACTAATATATGTTCAATTATTTTCGGATTTTCTGCTAGTTTCCATACTACATAGTACGATTTAAACGATATGCTGCTGTATACGGCAGCAAAGCAGTTATTTGTTTCCATACTACATAGTACGATTTAAACGCTTTTGAATTGCGTCTACAAAACCATTCGATATCCGAGTTTCCATACTACATAGTACGATTTAAACTGAAGGCATGCGACAGGCGGAAGCCAGGCAAAAAACAGTTTCCATACTACATAGTACGATTTAAACTATACCATGTAGTCTGATTCAAAATGACAAGTGGATAGTTTCCATACTACATAGTACGATTTAAACACGAGATGTATTTCTTCCTACGGGAGCGTCCAGAATAGTTTCCATACTACATAGTACGATTTAAACTCGGAAAGTGCGCAGTTATCCTTATTCGGAATAGAACAGTTTCCATACTACATAGTACGATTTAAACGCAAATATGGGCCGCTAACAATGACGCCATCACATGGTTTCCATACTACATAGTACGATTTAAACCGGGAAAGAAAATCCACAACTCAGGGCTGACCTCTTGTTTCCATACTACATAGTACGATTTAAACCAAAAAAAATAGTAGTGCGTATGACTACGGAGGTGCTGTTTCCATACTACATAGTACGATTTAAACCGTGCCAACAAACATTGAACACAGGAGAATTATGTTCGTTTCCATACTACATAGTACGATTTAAACTCTTTTGGACACTTGAACATATTGCTCCGCAACCTCGTTTCCATACTACATAGTACGATTTAAACCCATCTGCGGTGAAAAAAGTGTTGAAGTGTGAAAAAAAAGTTTCCATACTACATAGTACGATTTAAACCAATTGGTCTGTTTGGAATTGTTGACCCCCCAGAAGCGGTTTCCATACTACATAGTACGATTTAAACATATGATGATGGGAGAAAAAAACAGCATAAAAAATAGTTTCCATACTACATAGTACGATTTAAACTTATATCGAATATTGCCCCTTATTTAGTTCTAGCTTGTTTCCATACTACATAGTACGATTTAAACAGGTGATATTTTGCCTTGAAGAAGCCCCGGAATATCGTTTCCATACTACATAGTACGATTTAAACACGGTGGGGCGAAAATGCTCGGGGGGAGATTGTTGAGGTTTCCATACTACATAGTACGATTTAAACGACACGAAGGAAAAAAAATGATGCCGAAAAAATTAGTTTCCATACTACATAGTACGATTTAAACAGAATATCAGCAGTAGGCAGGTGGCGTGAAAACTCGTTTCCATACTACATAGTACGATTTAAACGTTACGGCGCTACTCCCGCTGACGGCGAACTACACATCGTTTCCATACTACATAGTACGATTTAAACCAACCGATTTGACGCAGCATACGTATTTTCTGCGAAAGTTTCCATACTACATAGTACGATTTAAACCCCGATATTCCCTGGAAATCAAAGGATTGTTCTTGGTTTCCATACTACATAGTACGATTTAAACACTATATACCCTCGAATTATGTTCTATTACCACGTGGTTTCCATACTACATAGTACGATTTAAACGGTAAAAAATAATAGTAAGATAAGACTTCCTTTTTCGTTTCCATACTACATAGTA
>Ga0210058_1003274_pt1 | contig 12711 bp, 9 predicted proteins | sample CryGeymeta201511_FD_183979 | JGI IMG/M metagenome (GOLD analysis project Ga0210058, IMG submission 183979) | Groundwater microbial communities from Crystal Geyser aquifers in Utah, USA - Crystal Geyser metaG 2015-11 (SPAdes) (version 2) | ecosystem: Environmental > Aquatic > Deep subsurface >...
AATACTAAGAAATAATACAATGCTATTGTTAAAAGAGCAGTGGCCATCATGTACATCCGTGCCTCCTGACTATAGTAGACGATGAGGGGATTAAAAAGAAAGAAGGCGGTGGCCCACAATGCCAATTGCTTATTCTTCCAGAGAAGTCCTATTTTGTAGGTGAACCATCCCGTAACCAAGGAAAAAAGTACCGATGGCAGGCGAAGAGCGATTTCCGATGTTCCAAAAAGATGGGACCATAATGAAATGACCAAATAGTACAACGGAGGGTGAAAATCTCCAGGAGAGAATTGAAAGGGAATGAGATGGAAGGGGATAGTCTGCACTACCTTCGCCACAATCGTTTCATCAAGCCAAAGCGATTGGTCAAGATTAATGAGTCTGAGAAAGAATGCAAAGATGAGAATTATGGTGATATGCATACGTTCATGGTACCTTATTTTTTCTTCTGAGGGGATGGTGTTGCTTTCCTTGTTGGCATTGGACTTGGCGTAGGAGTTATTTCCAATATTGCATTGGAGATAACTGAGTGCACTTCCTTCCAATTATCCTCTCCCATTCGTGGAATAAGTATGTATCCCCCATAATCCGAGAAGGAGCTTCTTAAATAATCTGAGTCACTCATGTGAATTCCGATGAATCGGTATTTTGCAGCATCCGCAGCCTCAGAGAGGAATTTTTTCATCTGGTCTATGGAGACATCGGTTTCCACATGTGTTTTAACTTCATTCATAAGCGAAAATACTCTCGTAACTATTCCTACACTTATCAATTTATTTTTCAGCGCCTTAACGAATTGTTGTTGCCGTGCACCTCTCCCAAAATCTGTGCCATCCTGGAGAGAATGACGGGAACGGACATATTTTAGTGCGGTAGCGCCATCCATATGAGTCATGCCCTTATCAAAATGGAGGTGCTCGTAACGGCAGGGAAATGCGTCCTTTGGCTCTTCCGTTATATCTTTGAAGAATTTTTCAAGTTCTGGTTTTTCAGAAAATAACTTTTTCTTTTCTTCCTCATTAAATCCTGGTTCCATGAATTTTTTTACCTGTTCAAACTCCGCTTCTTTTCCACATAATTCTTTTTCTTTATCAGCAAGGGGATACTCATAGTCATCGAACGTTTTTTGGACATCAACGTCTACTCCACCGAGTGAATCAATTGCTTTTTCAAAACCAGCGAAATCTACAGCTACATAATTGTCTATCGGCAGTCCGGTGATGGTCTGTACCGCTTTTGCAAGCAAATCCGCTGTTCCTGGCTTTCGGATGTCAACCGCAGGGTAGTTGGTAGAATTAAGGGCTATTTGATATACACTATTTATTTTTGAATGAAATACTTCTTTAGTCTTTGTGGGAAGTTTTACCCATATGTCTCGAGGGAGGGAAACAAGTGTCACGGTATTTTTCTTTATGTCAATATGCGCAATCATAAGCGAGTCCGTGAGGTACGGACCTTCATGGACTTTCCCATTGTCGTCAATTCCACCAAAACCGAGGAGAAGAATATTATATTCCGTTTTATTTTTGACAATGGGCGTACCATTTCCATTTTTATTTTTATATATTGTCTTATAAAAATCTGCTGTCTGGAGGGTAAAATAGGCCATATACACCCCAATGAACGCAAGGACAATAATGAGTAGTTTCTTTATCATTAAGTTCATATTATATATGTCGTATGAAGTATCCGCAATTTTTTATTTCTGAGAAAGGGAGCTCACTAGTGAACAAAATTAGAACCCTTTACCAGCTGTCCACGAGAAAGTATTAAAATGGGTGTATTTCATTTTCTAAATATCCTGTGGCTAGTTAGCTTCACTATTTATAATAGTATATAAATCTACTCATCGGCTAAATTTGAAGTATATATTGATTTCCAAATCACATGGTACTAGAATACATACAAGATATACACAATATACACATATATTTTGAGAGAGGAGGTGAATACATATGAAAATACAAAACGCTCAAATCATAACAGAGGAAAGTATAAATGCTGATTTAGAAAGAGTACAGGGTGATTGTGCATGCGACAATTACAATAGTGAGTGTGATTGTTGATTGTGCTTGTGTAATTGTGTAATTTAAGACTTTATTATGGATGTAAAGAGTATTCTCTATAAATGTAGGGATGGTTATATAGGTCATGTGGGTGATGGTATTTTTGTATATAACCCTCTTTCAGAAAAGGGACTTGCGGTCCTAAACAAAGAGGCAGCTTTTGTGTTCTCCCTTATTAACGATCAACGAGCTATCTCGGATATAGTGAATCTCGTTCAAAAGGAAGATGGCTCGGCGACGTTAAAAGATATTCAATCTCTCGTTGGTAGCTTCATTGATTCTGAGATTGTTTATATTAATTCTCCCAAATCAAAATCTTTTCTTTTCGATAGAAAACCAACTCACTTTGGTGTTTGGATGCACATTACAAACTCATGTAATTTAAGATGCACCTATTGCTATGTACATAAAACACCGGATAAGATGAGTGAAGAAATAGCACTCAAAGCAACTGAGAAGATAATGTTGTCAGCAAAAAAACACAATGTAAAAAAAGTTACATTTAAGTTTGCAGGGGGAGAGCCTCTTCTGGAACTCAATAAAGTGTTATTGGCCATTAAGCGAGCAAGAGGGCTCGGAGTAGAATATGGAATAGAACTTGAATTTGTTGTTATAACAAATGGAGTTTTATTGTCTGATGCGGTGTGTCAAAAACTTAAAGAGAATAATATTCGAGTAGCAATATCCCTTGATGGTCTGGGTGAATACCATGATAAAACAAGAGTTTTTACAAATGGCTTGGGGTCGTTCAAATATGTAGAAAAAGGAATAGCGAATATTATAAAGCATAAAATTCCATTTAATGTTTCCATTACCATTACTCAAAAAAATATTGAAAATATTCCAGAGCTCACAGCTTATCTCTTAAATAAACAGATTCCTTTTGCCTTTAATTTTTATCGCGAGAATCCTTTTGTGCACGAAGCACTAGAGGGGGATGATAAAAAACTAGTGGAGTATTTAAAAAAAGCATATAAGCTGATACGAGAAAACCCGCCACGCCACAGTGTAATAAATGGGATATTAGATCGAGTAAGCTTCAAGCGTCCTCACCTATATGCTTGTGCTATGGGATTAAATTACATTGTGGTACGTCATGACGGAAAGCTAATCAGTTGTCAAATGACCCAAGACAAGGTAATTGGGTCAATTGCAGATGACGATTTAATTATCACAATGCTTAAAGGGAATTTTATAGAACCAACAGGATTGACTGTTGAAGGAAAAAAAGGATGCAGAGAGTGTCAGTGGAAATATATATGCTGTGGAGGATGCCCCCTTTTATCCAAAGAACAAAAAGGGACGTTTGATACTAATTCGCCTTACTGCTCAGTATATAAAGAGCTTATTCCAGAGGCACTGAGGATTGAGGCAAGCCGTTTGATCAAATACGGAAGCAATGGACCTAAATCGTTAAAACAAGACATACAAAGTCCCTATCTTTCTTAATATCTTTAGTAAAATGTAATGTTTTAAACAATTCAATACTTCCCCTGTTATTTCCTGACTTAGGACATTTTGAATTTAGATTAGAAAATCAGCAGATAATCTGCATAAAATAACGGGAACAATTGAGGTTGATTTTTGAAGAATTCCCTAGTAAAATTGTTATGTATCATCTAGTAGATTGATACAGTCACATAGCTAATCCCCCCCGGTTCATTACGACCCGGGGGTTTTTGTTATATACTGATGAAGTATGGCAAAAATACTTGTGCAATTTGATGGAAGTAATTTTTATAAGAAAGCAAAGAAAACTGCCCCTACTCTGCACTTAACTCACTTCAATTATGCTTCTCTTGCGTCCTCAATCACAAAAGTACAACCTCAAACGAGTATCTATTATGTTGGAGAGATCAAAAAATATCCAGGAAACAAAAAATCTGAGCTCTTGTACGCAAGTCAACAATCTCTTTTTTTCACGCTATTTAAACAAAAAATAACGGTAAAACTCGGATATCTCCTTATGAGTAATGGTGTATTTCATGAAAAAGGTGTTGATGTGCAGATAGCTGTTGATATGGTACGAGGAGCTATAAAAAATGAATACGATACTGCCTATTTATTCTCCTCTGATACAGACCTTATACCGGCAATCAAAACTGCCCGAGAAGAAGGAAAAAAAGTAGTGTATGTCGCTTTTGAAAACATGATAAGCTGCGCTCTGCAAAAAAACTGCTCTTCTTATGTGATTATTACCCAAAAAAATGCTGATGCAGCATATAAAATAAATATTCTTCCTATATTATAACCATGTTCCAATTATCCAAAATAACTGAAGAATTTGTGTAATAAAGTTTATAAAATGCACGTTCCTCGCCTCTCGTTTGTGCCTATCAAAAATTACTCAAGAAATGATACAATATGACCTAGAAAGCTATAAATAGCGAAAAAATAATATTTTCTGAAAGACCAACCACGTATGAAAAGAAATAGCAACAAACTTCCTAAAGATATTCTTAATGCTGCAGCTCAAATCACTTCAAGAGATGCTGATATTCAAATTCCCTCTTATGTGCATAAAGAATACATCGCATATCACGATAAAATTGATTGTGAGAAATATGACTGTAAAAAAGTTATAGAGCAAAGCAAGAAATCTCTCAATGACAAAAATGAGGATGAAGTGATCAAAATGAAACTGCTTTTTCTCCTGGGCCATTTTGCCACAAAAGAATGTTTTGATATTTTAATGGCTTACATCAGTAATCCGCAAAGCAATCAAAAAGAGTGGGCACTATTAGCTCTCAAAGATCTTCAATTACATATCGAAAATGAAGTATATGAGGGAGATAAAGACATGATTATGTCTCCCATGGGTGGAAAAGGAAATATGGCAAGATATTTTGTAGTCATTGGTTCTAAACAGAATAAGGAACTTAGCCCTGCAGCAAAGAAAATAATTACTAAAGATTTATTTGCAACCACCACCAATGAATTTTCACAAGTTGAAGAAATTGAGTTTGGGACTAACTATGTATTATTTACCATACTAATATCTTTTGATATCGCAAGTCAAACAGTAATTGATTCGTTCCTAGATAAAATCAGCAAGGAAAAAGACATTCTAAAATATCACTTTTTCATCGTTAATACGCATAAAATAACAAAAAAAGAAATAAAAGAATACTTACAAATGGATGAGGTTAAGAAACTGTAATAACATAAATGGAAAGAGCGACAAGTCAACAAATTATTCTCTATCGCTCCCTCTTCAACACAAGAGATGATGTATTTGCCCGCTACTGGGAAAATCCATCGAGTAAAAAATCTGGATATGCTCCTGTATATCGAATCAACCAAAGACCACAAGCTCTTACAGATGAAGTAATTTCGTCTCACTTAGCTGGAGAGCAAACAATTGGCGTTTATCCCTTATTTCCAGACAATACCACTTCATTTCTTGCAATTGATTTTGACGGTTCAAATTGGCTTACCCTGATTCAAAAAGTAGTCACTATTGCCTCTTTAAATAAGCTATTTTGCTCAATTGAACGATCAAAGTCGGGAAATGGCGGGCATTTATGGTTTTTCTTTTCCGAGCGAATTCCTGGGTTTTTAGCAAGACAATTGGGAAAACTTCTTTTACGACAATCGGACATTACCAATCGAAAAACATTTGACCGCATGTTCCCAAGCCAAGATGAGCATACAGGTAAAGGATATGGAAATCTTATTTGTCTTCCTCTCCAAGGGAAATGTGCAGCTGAAGGAAATACCATCTTTATTTCTCCAAATGGAGAAGTTGTTCCAAATCAGTGGGGCTATTTGCAAACGATTCAAAGAGTAGCAACTCAAGAAATAAATAATTATTTGCAGCAAGGCATTAAATTACCAGTTAAACCTCAAAAAGAAAAGGAACAAAACTCGGAAGAAAAAATTCAAGATAATGCAATTGATGAAGAATTAGATACTGCTCCAGTGGCAACAACCCAAGACCAAGAAACAAAGCTTGTTTTAGGGGCAAATATCTATATCCCCAATCTTTTTCTTCCAGACAAGCTCTATAAATATCTCAAAAAGGAGCTCAACTTCCCCAATCCAGAGTTCTATGCAATGGAGAGATTTGGATATTCCACATGGAAAACACCACGATTTATCAAAACTCTGGAAGTTCTTCCCGACGGTATTACTGTTCCCCTGGGATTTTTAAATAAGGTGAAAGGATTTGCTGAAAAAGAACAATTGAAAGCAGAAATTATTGACCAGAGAACAATTGCCAAACAAATAAGCTTTCCTTCCAAATTACTGTTGCGGAAAGATCAGCAATATGTCTTGAATCAGCTTATGAAAGAAGATCGTGCGATTCTTGAAGCTCAACCCGGATTTGGAAAGACAATAGTCGCTCTTGCTCTTATGAAAAAGAGAGGTCAAAAGACGCTCATTATCGTTCATACAAATACACTCCTCCATCAATGGGAAAAACGTATCAATGATTATTTTTCTCTCGCAAAAGATGAAATAGGATTGATCGGAGATAACAAGTGGAAGATTAGCAAAAAAGCCACCATTGCCTCGTATATGACTTTATCCAGAAGAGGCCTTGATGATATAAAAAATGATTTTGGACTCGTTATTATTGATGAATGTCATCATGTCCCTGCAAATACATTTAGCACCGTTGTAAAGCAATTTACTGCTAAACACGTTCTTGGACTTACTGCAACCACCTTTCGTAAAGATAAACTAGAAAAATTGATGTATTTGTATGTAAGTGATCAGGTGATTAGGACAAAAAATAACAAACAGGAGAAAAATGAACAAAGTATTTCGACAGTAAAGACAGAGCTTGTTACCCGTAAAACAGAGTTCCAAGGAAATGGGAAACTAGAAGATTTTCAGGATGCGTGCCGAATGGTTATCACCGACACAAAAAGAAATGATCAGATTACAGATGATATCGTGGCAGCTTTGGCAGCTGGAGCAAAATGCCTGGTCCTTTCTGAGCGACTTGAACACTGCGAAATATTATTGGAACTCGTGAGACAAAAAGCTAAAGGGATACATGCAGCTGTTGCCACTGGAATTATGACGAAAAAACAACGAGAACGGATCACTGCACGCATGAATCAAGAGCGATTCCAACTTCTTATTGCAACTGGCAAACTTATTGGGGAAGGTTTTGACTGGCCCGCTGTTTCTCATCTGTTTCTTGCATTTCCTTTTTCATGGAAGGGAAAACTTATCCAGTACGTTGGGAGAGTGCAAAGAACATGTGAAGGAAAAACACTTGCAATTGTCCATGATTATTTTGATGATCAAGTCCCCATGTTAAAGCTCATGTACTTTAAACGGTTACGGACATATAGGAGTTTAGGGCTTGCAAAAATGGAAAGTACAAAAAAAGAAATAAGTAGAGACCAGCTTGCACTTTTTTAACTTGAATATTTTCTAAGGCAACTTAAAACACTTTCAATCCTGTATCCTGTCCCCCTATATGTTTTATTGGCGGACCAAACAACAACTTGGAGACGCATTAAGAATGAAAAGGATTAAGCTTGGTTTTTCACAAGAATATATTTCCCTCGAAACCTCTATCGATAGAATGGGACTTTCAGCGTTGGAAAATGGAAAAGCAAATCCAACGCTTTTTATACTTCTTAAACTCAGTGGTGTATTACGGATAAAATTGTGGAGGATATTGAGGGAGATAAACGTGTAGGTAGTTATCTCTTCAAAATATGGTAGGAATAGCACGCAATACATTTTTATGATATTATTTATCAAAAAATAAGTATTATCTTCGTCTTGAAAATCCGTTTGTGAGCGGGATAGGGGAATCGAACCCCTGCCGAAAGATTGGAAATCTTTCGTTCTACCATTAAACTAATCCCGCAGGCTATTTGAAATTATACTAAAATGGACTCGATAACTCAATTGTTTACAATCTACCCACAGTTTCTTGCAGATGTCTCATGGGGGAGTAAAAGACAACTAAATCACCTTGCACAGGGAGCGATATGCGAAGCAAGAACTTTTCCTTCTTAATTGGTATTTTTTTTCCGTTTAACGTTGCAATAAACCCTCCTGGATTCATGACCATCTGGAATTCCTTTCCAATTTTATTTTGTGTTATATGGAATTTCCACTGGTTTGGATCATTGTAGTAGGGCGGCATCGCGGAGATTACATTTCCGTCGGTTATACGGTAGATGGGGAGGGTCTTACTATTCTCATAGATATATCTCCCGTTTGATTTCTCTAGTAACGTATATTTTTTGAGTGGCCTATCCGAGAGAAAATAGCGGACACCCAACTTCTCCCACCGGGGGTCATTTAGAGTAACTCTCGATGTTTCAATACCATTAATGGCAAGTCCTTTTTCACTTTGTCCAAACAGATTATTACGTTTAATAATATATGAATATTCATTCCCGTAATCACTCGAAGATTCCTTAAAATAGTCCGCTATGTCCTTTGTGACAAACGTGTTATATCCCTGTACAGCGGAAAGACCATAGGTCATGCTCCATGTTGAAGGGTAAAAAGACATTATGTGCGTCAAATATGTCCTATATTTCTCTTCGTTAGAAGTAATGAATGATTTTTCTTTTGAGAAGGGAGGTCTAAAAAGCATACTTCCCATATAGTTATGAAATCCAAAATAAGGTATAACATCAGCTCCTGTTTGTATACGGTATACTGCTGCATTTTTCAGCGGGGGAAGAGAGAATTTTTTGATGATTACATCTTGTGGAATAAAATAGTTATGAAAATAATTTACAAATATTCCCTCAAATAGTATAAAAATAATCAAAATAGGAAATAAATATTTTTTCTTATGCCTATTTCCTAGAATAAGAAGTAGCGTAAATAAAGCAATATAGATTATAAAATTAAGCCCAATCAATTTTCCTATTGCTTGTATGGTTGTCAAATCAAAAAAAAGATTGGGGGGCCTTTTCTTAATAAATGTGTATACCCACACAAATAGTTTTGAAAATAATGAAGTGGAAAAAAATGAATAAGTACATATTGAAATCACTAATCCAACAGGTGCAATAAATCTTAAATTTAGTTTTTTTTCAATGAGCGCTCTTAGGTTCTGTTCATTTCCAGATATGTATATAAGACCCCAAATATGAAAAAGAAGTAGTATTTGACTTGGAGCACGAAAAAATGGAAAGTTAAATAATCCAAAAGAACAGAGAAGAAAAAAAACCATGATAAGCCAGTCGCTCATTCGCTTTTCTTTATTATGGTTTATACCAAGAATAAGGAGAAAAAATGTAAATAGCGAACTGATTAAGACAACAAAGGTCTGACCTACATTCCAAGAAGAACCATTTTTGACATATCCGAAAAAAAGGGGAAGAAGAAATTCAATAACTTGTTGTATTGGGAGTCTTCCCATGGTGATATAGTCTTTATCCGATGTAATACGGGTTGAGTTTATTACGATAGGGAGCGATAATATAAAATACCCTGAAATCCCAATCCCTAAGATCAAATAATTCAAAAAAAGTCTCTTAAATGATATTTTATACACAAAAATGGCAATAAGAATACTGAGAATATATCCGTATAAGACAAACTGTATATGGCCGGACAAGGCAATAAGGATACCCAATAGGATGAATCGGAAAGAAAACGTTTTTTTTATCAGGTCTCTGAGAAAATAAAAATAAAATCCAAAGTGAGCAATGACCAAAAATATTGTAGGATTATTTATCCTCCAATATCCACTTCCCGAAAAGAAGAAAATCAATACACATATCAGGGCAAATATACTCGTTTTGGTAAACTGACGGAAAAAGAAATAAAATCCAGATAGCATCAGTAAAAAAGAAGCAAATATCCAAACAGAAAAAGATAGGGGATAAGATAATATAAAAAATATATTAAACGGGTGCAGATTTCCCATTCCAACATCAAAAAGAAAAGGGATTCCAGCATATATATGAGAATTAAACAAGGGAATAATGCCCCGTGCCAACCATTTGCCTAGGTATATTTTTTCTGCAAGAAAAAGAATAATAAGATCTGTTGAAAAATTAACATGAAAGTAATAAAAAATAGCACTAGCGATGGAGACAAGCACAAAAAAAGAAAGGATAAGTCTGTTTTCCTTGTTCATTTTGCAATAAGATTGAAATATACTATTTCCCAAATTGCTTTGACTCCATCAACCCATCCAATCTTTTTCCCATCCTTATATGTTCTTCCTGCATAGGAGATTCCCACTTCGTAGATCTTTATTTCGGGAATTCGTGCGATTCGAGCCGTTATCTCGGGTTCAAATCCAAAACGTTTTGTTTTTAAGTTCGGTGCAATCTTTCTGATGAGGTCACCACGAAATACCTTGAATCCTGTTTCCATATCAGTCAGATTTAGATTGCTCAGCATATTGGAAAACATGGTGAGGAATTTGTTCATTATCGAGTGCCAAAAGTAGAGAACTCTGTGTGGTCTGTGTGAAATGAAGCGAGATCCATATACGACATCGGCATGCTGAGAAACAAATGCCTCCAGAAGAATCGGATAATCATCGGGAGAATATTCCAGATCCGCATCCTGAATGAGGACAATATCTCCTGTTGTCTTTAAAAATGCATCCTTGAGTGCAGCTCCCTTTCCTTCATTTTTCTTTTTAAAAATTGAATGAATTGATACGTTTTTGTCATTCCCGCGAAGGCGGGAATCCAGTCGATAATTCTCAATTTTTTTTACGGTTCCATCTGTACTTCCATCATCAACTATTACCAACTCCCGCTGCATCCCTTCCGGCAGGGGAGCATTGACTACTTTCTCTATGGTGGTCGCAATCAATGATTCTTCGTTATATACTGGTGTCACAATGGAAAGCTTCATAAACTCAATTATACTGATACTTCCTCCATTTCGCATGGGGTATCTATTTCCTGGGTTCCCACTCGCAAACTTTGATGGAGTACATTACCTCGCTATTGCTCAAAATGGATACACCAATAACATGCGTTTTATGCCTCTTTATCCACTTGTTATTCACTTGGTAAAAAAAATCGCTTTTTTTATACCCCATTATTGGATTGGCTTTTTCATTTCACTCTTTTTTTTCATCGGTTCAATTATTTATTTAATTAAACTGTTACGCTTCGATTATTCGAATAATCGAATTAGGATAATAATCCTAGCATTGATAGTTTTTCCTACGAGCTTTTTTTTCTTGACAGTGTATTCTGAAAGCCTTTTTTTATTTCTTACTGTCGCTTCACTCTATTATGCTCGAAAAGAAAAATGGTATTTGGCGACGTTTCTCGGATTTTTTGCCTCCCTTACCCGAATCGTCGGCTTCCTGATTGTAGTTCCACTCGTTATTGAATTTTTTTCACAACATAAAATAAAAAAGACACACCACTTACTCGCATTATTGTTCGTTCCGCTAGGAACTCTTTTATATGCAATCTATAACTACATGAGATGGAATAATCCCTTATTATTTATCCAAGCACATAGTCAACTTTCAAATGGTCGGTCATCGACATCCCTTGTTTTTTTTCCCCAGACGCTCTATCGCTATTTCAAGATGCTCACCACCGTTTCTGTCTCTCTCTGGGAATGGAAGATTGCTTTATTGGAAGTTGCTTGTTTTAGTTTTGCTGTGGGTGGAATCTATATTCTGAGGAAACAGAAAGTGAGGTTGAGTTACATTGTCTATACATTGGTTAATCTCCTAATCCCTGCTTCAACCGGTACTTTTACCGGCCTGCCTCGTTACATTATCGTTTTGTTCCCACTATTTCTTGTCTTTTCTTCAATCAAAAATCGTGTTGCTCTCATCAGTATCCTTGTAGCATCATTTATTCTGCAGCTCATATTGTTCCTTTATTTTTCGAGGGGTTATTATGTCGCTCAGGTTCCGATGCTATATTGTATAGTATAGTAAATAAGGGTTAATTAGTTTTATGCATATCCTATGAAACGCATTGGAATTATTGCAGGATTCTTGTTATTATTTGTCGGTATTATAGTCACTTTGTCCAATCAGTTCAGCCAAAAGGCGGACCAGATGGCAGATTTTGGATCGACACCCACTATACAATTAGACCAAATAGGGAGCCAAAACAAGGAGGTGACGCAAGTTGTCCCAACAGAAGATATGAAAAAACCAAAAATGTCCATAAATAAAACAAAGAACTATACCGCAATCATGAAAACTACCGCAGGAGATATTGAAATAGAATTATTCGCAGACAAAACTCCCATAACAGTAAATAATTTTGTTACGTTGTCAAAAAAGAAATTCTATGAAAACGTCATTTTTCACAGAACTATTAGGGATTTTATGATCCAAGGAGGCGACCCAACCGGAACAGGAAGTGGTGGGCCTGGATATAAATTCAACGATGAAAAATTTGATGGGGAATATACCAGGGGTACTCTTGCAATGGCAAATGCAGGCCCGAACACCAATGGGAGTCAGTTCTTTATCATGCACAAGGATATGGAATTGGCGAAAGCCTACGTTATTTTTGGTAAAGTGACGAAGGGTCTTGAAACCGTCGACACAATTGCAGAGGCGCCAACTCAACCAGGAGGAGAAGGATCTACTCCTATAAATCCCGTAAAGATAACCGCGGTTGAGATTATTGAACAGTAACATACGACCCTTCATAAAATCTTCATGTAGTGATTCGTAATATATTGGTACATGGTAAAACCAATA
>Ga0210058_1003279_pt1 | contig 12701 bp, 6 predicted proteins | sample CryGeymeta201511_FD_183979 | JGI IMG/M metagenome (GOLD analysis project Ga0210058, IMG submission 183979) | Groundwater microbial communities from Crystal Geyser aquifers in Utah, USA - Crystal Geyser metaG 2015-11 (SPAdes) (version 2) | ecosystem: Environmental > Aquatic > Deep subsurface >...
TTTTAACTTACACAATGAAGAAGAAACTGCCGGAACTGACCATTCATACAGCCCGTCTGATGGTGTTGAGACCGCTATTTCGACCCAGCTGGCGCCGTTATTGGTTGTGTATTCAAGATTTACCGAATCTATGTATGTTGAAACCCAGGTAACATTTGTTTTGTTACCGCTCACTAAATTCTCTCCGCCATTCGGTGCTGTTACAATAATTGTCGGCTGTTGAAGAACTTTAAAAATTCCGTCACAAGCATCCATCGGAGTTCCGTCTAAGACATCTTTAATTCTTATTCGGTAGAGATTTGATGGAACGGAAAAACCTGTTTCATATTCTCCGTCACTTGGTGTGCTGCTTACCAACTCAAACCAATCTTCTTCGAGCAATCCGTTATTGACCGTATAATCAATCCTAACATTTTCTATACCGGTAGATTCCCATTTGATGACCACTTGTTCACCGGCAGTAAAAACTTCTCCGTTATTCGGAAAGATAACTTTTATAGATTGAATCGGTTGTATTGAAAAAACTGCATCACTTACGTCATTTATTGTTCCGTCTTTATCGGTAATTTTAATTTTACACTGCGATGAGGAGATGTTCGGTACGGGCGCCCATTGGTATGATCCATCCGTATCGGTGCTGTCTACTATTACAGACCAATTTATTCCGTTGTCCGATGTATATTCTATTTTTACTTTGCTTATCCCGTTGCTCGTCCAGGTAATGTTTTGACTCGTACCCGCTGATAAAATTTCTCCACCGTTTGGACTACTTACCGTTACTTCTTTTTTAATTTGATTACTTATCATGAAATCTGCATCCGATATATCAAACGGTACTCCGTCCAATGCATCACTTATCCGTATCACGCACAGATTTGAATTTACATTTGGCACTGTCCAATCGTAGGTTCCGGTTGATTCTATACTATCGGTAATAACTACCCAATCTGCTCCACTGTTTATCGAGTAATCAAGTTTAACTTTTCTGATGTTTGCCGATGTCCACGTAATCTTTTGACTCGTTCCGAACGTCAGTGCTTCTCCGCCATTTGGTGAAAGAACTTTGATATTGGTTTCTGGAGTAACCGAAAAAACTTCGTCACTCATATCAGAATAGAGATCTCCAACATTCGTAATCCTTATTTTACAATTTGTTGATGGAGTTTTCGGTATCGGATTCCAATTGTAAAATCCTGTACTTGGTGTTGATGCTATTAATGTTGTCCAATTTACTCCATTATCAATGGTATATTCTATTTTAACTGTCTGCACTGCATCGCTCGTCCAGGTAATATTTTGTGATGATCCCGCCTCCCATTTTTCACCGCCGTTTGGCGAGGTGATAGTAACTCTCTTCAACTGACTTTGACTGATCATAAAATTATTATCTGATAAATCAGACGGCGTTTTATCTTTTGCAGCGCTAACTCTTATCTTACACAATGAAGAAGAAACAGCCGGAACAGACCATTCATACAATCCGTCTGACGGCGTGGTCGCAGCTATCTCTACCCAGCTGGCGCCGTTATTGGTTGTGTACTCTAACTTTACTGAATCAAGATACGTTGATACCCAGGTAATATTTGTTTTGTTACCGCTTACTAAATTCTCTCCTCCATTCGGTGCCGTTACTACAACCGACGATTGCGGAAGCACCGTAAACGTTCCGTCGGAAGCATCCATTGGGGTTCCATCCGATACATCCTTTATTCTTATTCGGTACTGATTTGAAGAAATCGAAAATCCCGTTTGATATTCTCCATCACTTGGGGTACTGCTTACCAACTCAAACCAATCTTCTTCCTTCAATCCATTGGTAACCGTATAGTCTATTCCTACATTCTCTATTCCAACCGATTCCCAGGTGATGATTACCGGATCTCCCGCAGTAAAAACTTCTCCGTTATTAGGATAATTAACTTTTACAGATTGAATCGGTTTGATTGAAAAGACTGCATCACTTTCATCACTTGTTGCTCCGTCTTTATCGGTAATTTTAATTTTGCATTGTGATGATGAGATGTTCGGTACGGGCGCCCATTGATATGACCCGTCCGCTTCGGTGCTGTCCACAATTACTGACCATTTTATTCCATTATCCGTAGTATATTCTATTTTTACTTTACTTATCCCGCGGCTCGTCCAAGTTATATCTTGACTCGTACCGGCTGATAGAATATCGCCACCATTCGGACTATTTACACTTATTTCTTTTTTCACCTGATTACTAATCGTAAAATCCGCATCAGATATATCGAACGGTATTCCGTCTGCCGCATCGCTAATTCTTATCCGCCCTAGACTTGTGTTTACATTCGGAACAGTCCAATCATACGAACCGGTTGATTCTATACTATCTGTGATAACTACCCAATCAGCTCCATTATTTATCGAGTAATCAATTTTAACTTTTCTGATGTTTGCCGATGTCCACGTTATCTTTTGACTTGCTTCAAGTGTTAATGACTCTCCTCCATTCGGTGAAAGAACATTAATGTTGGTCTCCGGAAGAATCGAAAAGACAACATCACTCATATCAGAGTAGAGATTTCCAACATCCGTTATTCTTATTTTACAATTTGTTGACGGGGTTTTAGGGATTGGATTCCAATTATAAAATCCTGTACTTGGTGTTGAAGCTATTAACGTTGCCCAATTTACTCCGTTATCTATCGTATATTCTATTTGAACCGAATCAACAGCGTCGCTTGTCCACGTAATATTCTGTGATGATCCCGCCTCCCATTTCTCTCCGCCGTTAGGTGAGGTAATGGTAACTTTCTTCAACTGACTTTGGCTGATCGTAAAATTATTATCTGATAAATCAGATGGAGCATTATCTTTTGCATCGCTAACTCTTATCTTACACAAGGCAGACGATACTCCCGGTACCGTCCATCCATACATTCCGTCTGATGACGTAGTTGCAGCTATCTCTACCCAGCTGGCGCCGTTATTGGTTGTGTATTCTAACTTTACTGAATCAAGATACGTTGATACCCAGGTAATATTTGTTTTGTTACCGCTTACTAAATTCTCTCCTCCATTCGGTGCCGTTACCGTAATTGTCGGCTGTGGAAGAACGGTAAAAGTTCCATCACAAGCATCCATCGGAGTTCCATCCGGGACATCTTTTATTCTTATCCGGTACTGATTTGAAGAAATCGAAAATCCCGTTTGATATTCTCCATCACTTGGGGTACTGCTTACTAACTCAAACCAATCTTCTTCCTTCAATCCATTGGTAATCGTATAGTCTATTCCTACATTCTCTATTCCAATTGACTCCCAAGTAATTACTACCGGATCTCCGGCAGTAAAGACTTCTCCGTTGTTCGGATAAATAACTTTTACCGATTGAACTGGTTTGATTGAAAAAGCTGTGTCACTGATATCACTTGTCGTTCCATCTTTATCGGTAATTTTAATTTTGCATTGTGATGATGAGACATTCGGTACTGGCGCCCATTGATAAGATCCGTCCGCTTCAGTACTGTCTACAATTACCGACCATTTTATTCCATTATCCGAAGTATATTCTATTTTCACTTTACTTATCCCGCTACTCAGCCAAGTAATGTTTTGACTTGTACCTGCAGATAAGATTTCTCCGCCGTTCGGACTACTTACTCTGATCTCTTTTTTAATTTGATTACTTATTGTGAAATCCGCATCTGATAAATCAAACGGCACTCCGTCTGCCGCATCGCTGATTCTTATCCGGCTTAGATTTGAGTTTGCATTCGGAACAGTCCAATCATACGAACCGGTTGATTCTATACTATCTGTGATTACTACCCAATCTGCTCCATTGTTTATCGTGTAATCGATCTTCACTTTTCTAATGTTTGCCGATGTCCATGTTATCTTTTGGCTTGTTCCAAACGTCAGTGCTTCCCCACCGTTGGGGGTAAGAACATTGACGTATGGTTCCGGAGATATTGTAAAAACCTCATCGCTTAAATCGAATGCTGTTGTATCTACCGCATCGGTAATTCTTATTTTGCAATTTGTTGAAGCCAACGTCGGGATAGAATTCCAAACATAAAATCCATCGCTTGGAGTATTTGTGTCAAGCGTTGTCCAGTTTACCCCGTTGTTAGTGGTATATTCTATCTTGACAGACGATACACCCGTACTATTCCATGTAATATTTTGCGCGGTTCCGGCATTCCAAATATCGCCGCCATTTGGAACAGTAACTCTAATAGTTTTTTCCACTTTGTTGAAAATGGTAAACGGATTGTCTGATACGTCAAACGGCGATCCATCTTCTGCATCACTAACTTTTACGAGACACAATGAAGAATTTATATTCGGAATAGACTGCCAATAATATGAGCCGTTATTCGCGGTACTTGCTATTATGCTGCTCCAGGTAGATCCACCGTCGGAAGAATATTCTAGTTTTACATTAGCGATTGAAGAAAGAGATTTCGTTCCGTATGTTAAAACTGATTTCCCTTTTTTTGCAACAGAAATGTTTGATGATAATTTCTTATTTGCTTTACCGGTAATTTGGGTCTCTGAGGTTTTAGCTTCTGTAGAACTAACCATAATAGAGTTTGTTATCCAGGTAATTGTAGTGCCAGAACCGGAAAAGAATTTTTCACTCCCATTTGGACTTGTAAGTTTAAGAGTCTGTTCCGGGAAAATTGAAAATAAATTATCGCTGACATCATAAGCTAAATTATTAGCAACATCACTAATTCTGATATTACAATTATTTGAAGAGACATTCGGTACAGGCGACCATTCATAATAACCATCGCTCGGAGTAGTGTTAATAATCGTATTCCAATTTATACCATTATCGGTTGTATATTCTATTTTTACATGCTCAACTGAAGAGCTAATCCAGTTAATCCCGGAAACACCTCCACCAAGAAGGTTTTCTCCGCCATTTGGTGATTTTATAGTGATATATGTTGGAATTTTTATAGAAAAATTTCCGCTCGTAATTGCAAAAATTGAATCGGTAGAAACATCTGTTAATTTTAATTTACAAGTATTCGAAACGAAATTAGGAATGTTTGCCCATTTAAATTGTCCCGTGTCAGCCGGAGTTGTGGCGGAAACCGTATTCCAATTTAATCCATTATCCGTTGACAATTCAATTTTAAGTGCTTGAATACCGGTGCTTATCCAGTTGATTGTGTAACTTGAATCAACAAATAAAATTTCTCCATTGCCGGGAGAAACCAAAGTTATTTTTTTTATCGAGGTATCTTTTTCAATGCTGAAAATATTAGATTCCTTAGAGACAGGTTGGCTGTCTTTTGTAGTGATTTTTATTTTACAGTTATTTGAAGTTATGCTTGGAATAGTAGACCAATAAAAGGAACCCGAATTGGGGTAGCTGGAAGTGATCGTGTCCCATCTCGTCCCACCGGTTGTATATTCAAGTAATACATTTGTAGAAGTATTGCTTTGCCATTGAATTTTAAACGTGTCTCCGGATTTTAAGACTTCTCCCCCCTGCGGCGCAGCTATTGTCATGGTAATTTGAGTCTCCACAGGACCCGGGTCTATTTTGGGTTCGTTTGGGAGTTCGCAACTTACAATTGATAATATTGCTCCGAATAGAAGCAAAATTATAATAAAAAGATTTTTGCTGATGGAACTTGTGTATTTGAATTTCATCGTATTATTCCAATTAACTGTTAAAGTAAATTAATCTACAAAGCGTTTATTGTCAAGTGTTTTTCAACAATCATCTAATACCTAAAATTAAAGAAAATTGAAGGAATTATTAACTAATTTGTTTTTTAATTTGAAAAAAATATCTTTGTACTTAAAGTTTCTGTAGCTTTACTAATTAAAATTTTAAATTGAGAAAGGATAAATAAAATACTATGTTTGAAGGAGTCGGAACGGCGCTTGCAACCCCGTTTAATGAAGATTTCTCAATTGATTTTGAATCTTACAAGAAATTGATCCGCCGTCAAATTAAAGGCGGAGTTGATTCGATTATTGTACTTGGAACTACCGGGGAGTCGCCGGTTATTAATGAGTACGAAAGAGAAAAATTAATTGAAACCGCTCAGGAAACTGTCGAGGGGAAAGTAAAAATAATCATCGGGACCGGATCGAACGACACTAAAAAAGTTGTTAAACTAAATGCGATTGCCGTAAAATATAAAACCGACGCCGTGCTGATCGTTAATCCCTATTACAATAAAGGAACGCAAAGCAGTTTGATTCAACATTATCAATATATTTCTGAACGAACTTCTCTCCCGATTATTTTGTATAACGTTCCTTCGCGCACAGGAATGAATGTGCTGCCGGAAACTGCAATCAAGATTAATGAAACTTGTAAAAATGTTGTGGCAATAAAAGAGGCAAGCGGAAATATTTCTCAGATAGCGCATCTGTTAGCAATTAAAAATAATTCGTTTGAAGTTATTTCCGGCAACGACGATCAAACGATTCCGATTATGGCGCTTGGCGGAGTCGGAGTGATTTCTGTTTACTCGAATGCGTTCCCGAAAGAATTAAAAGAAATTACCACCGCAATGCAGAAAAACGAATTGCAACAAGCACAAGTGTTAAATCAAAAATATTTAAAAATGATGAGCCTTCTTTTTGAAGAAACAAGTCCTGCTCCGTTAAAATTTGTACTGAACAAGTTAGGTATTTGTCAAAATATTTTGCGCCTGCCGTTGGCTCCGGTTTCAAAACAAACTGAAAATCGTTTGTTAAACGAGTTAGAGAAGTATGAAAAATATTAAGTATGGACTTCTTGGTTCAACCGGAAAACTTGGACGGGAAGTTCAAAATGTTTTTGCAGAACATCAGTTCCAACTTGTTTTTGAGCTTTCGTTAGAAGGAGAAACGCAAACCGACATTCCGCAAATCTTAATTGATTGTTCACTGCCGGATAATTTTGGAAACACGATTGCCTTGATAAAAAAATTTAATTGCCCTCTGATCATTGCAACTACCGGTTTATCCTCCGCACAACTTGATACTTTAAAAATTCTTGCAGAAACTATTCCGGTGGTGCAAAGCTACAACTATTCGCTCGGTATCCAGATTTTATTAAAGCTGACAAAAGAAGTGCAAAAATATGTTGGTGATTGGGATATTGAAATCTCCGAAACGCACCACAGATTTAAAAAAGATAAACCATCCGGCACTGCAATTATGATCCGCAACGCGGTGGAAAAAGAAGAAGTAAATATTTCTTCACTCCGGTTGGGAAATGTCTTCGGCGAACACACCATTAGCTTTGGCGGACTTGGTGAGGTGCTTTCGATTTCTCATTCTGCTTCTTCGCGCAGAACTTTTGCCGAAGGTATTCTCCGCTCGGCTCTTTTTCTTTTAAAAAAGAAGAACGGATTTTATTCTTTTACCGATGTGATAAATGAAAGTGGTCATTAGGCAATCGTTCTTCATCATTAGTCATTTGAAAAACAATGACTAATGACTGATAACCAATGACAAAAAACTATTAAAGAGGACTACAATGGATTCATACGAAATAATAAACTACATCGCTTCTTCTAAAAAGAAAACTCCCGCAAAAATTTATTTGCAGGGAAAACTTGATAAGATCAACTTCAGATCGCTTGAGTTCTTCGGCGGGAATAAATCAGGAATTCTTTTTTGTGAATTGGATGAGTTTGAAAAATTTTATAAAGCGAACAATAATTCAATTAAAAAATACCGCGTTGAACTTGATAGAAGAAACTCCGCTATTCCGTTAGCTGATTTAACAAAGTACAATGCTCGAATCGAACCGGGCGCTATTATTAGAGACCTTGTTGCTATTGGAGATAACTGTGTTATTATGATGGGAGCGGTGTTGAACATTGGCGCTGTGATTGGTGAAAGAACCATGATTGATATGAATGTTGTTGTCGGCGGAAGAGTGGTGGTCGGGAAGAATTGTCATATCGGCGCAGGCGCTGTACTTGCGGGAGTAATTGAACCGCCAAGCGCTGAGCCGGTTGTTATTGAAGATGATGTTCTGATCGGCGCAAACGCTGTTGTGCTTGAAGGTGTCCGCATTGGCAAAGGCGCGGTGATTGCCGCCGGTTCCGTTGTTGTAAAAGATGTTGAGCCTTACAGTGTAATGGCGGGCGTTCCCGCAAAGCTTCTTAAAAAAGTTGATGAAAAGACAAAAGGAAAAACTAAACTGATTGACGAACTGAGAAATCTGTAATCATGAAGATCATCGTTCAAAAATTTGGCGGAAGCAGTATAGCCGATGTAACAAAAATTAAGAAAGTTGCTGAAATGATCGCTCAAGTCCGTAAACAGGATTTTGCTGTTGTGGCAGTCGTATCGGCAATGGGAAAGACCACCAATTCACTTATCGAAATAGCTCAGCAAATTTCTCAAACCCCGCCGCATAGAGAAATGGATATGCTGCTAAGTACCGGCGAACGAATTACCATGTCGCTGCTTTGTATTGCGCTCGAAGAATTAGGACTTAACGCTATATCACTTACCGGTTCGCAGGCAGGAATAATTACAAACGACCGCCATAACGATGCGCGTGTTATAGAAGTTCGTCCTTTCAGAATTCAAGATGAATTGGAAAAAGGAAAAGTTGTTGTTGTCGGAGGTTTTCAAGGAGTAAGTTACAAGCGCGATATAACAACGCTTGGACGCGGCGGCTCGGATACATCCGCGGTAGCGCTTGCAGCTGCATTAGATGCAGAGCGGTGCGAAATTTATTCCGATGTTGACGGCGTTTATTCTACAGACCCATCAATTGTAAAAGAAGCAAAACATCTTCCGGATATTTCTTATCAACAAATGCAGGAGATGAGTTTTGCAGGAGCCAAAGTATTAAATGCACAGGCGGTTCAATTTGCCAAAGAAGCTAACATTGCCATTTATGCGAGAAGCACTTTTCAATCCGGTAAAGAAACAATTGTGAGAAAATTAGCTCCCGGTGTTTCAAAAGGAATTACTTCTGTTGTGTATGAGAGCGATCTTGTCAGAATTCAAATTAAAACTGTCGCAGAGCAATTTGATTGGCTGATGAATTATTTTAATGAGAAACAAATCGCCTTAAAAGAATTAAATTTTAGTACTACTCACGGAAATGAGATACAAACAAACGCATCGTTCCTTATCTCTTATAAAAACGTTTACGCTTGGTTGAACGTTGAAGAAGAATTAAAAAGTAATTTAAGCGATAGCATAACTTTTGATTATTCGCTCGGAGCTTTGTCACTTATCGGAGAAGGATTAAACACGGATAACGGAACTTTACACGAAACGCTTAGCGTACTTAGAAAGAATGGGCTTAAGATTTTCGGGATCACCACCACAGCGTTTAGAATTTCGCTACTGATTCCAAAAGAGGAACTAACAAATGGAGTTCAGTTGTTACATAAGCATTGGATTTCATAAAGAATAAATAAGAAAGAATAAATGAATATCGTTGTACAAAAGTTCGGCGGAAGTTCTGTTGCCGATACTGATAAAATAAAACGGATCGCGGAAAAAATCCAGAAGCGCGTTTTGGAAGGGAATAAACTTATCGTTGTTGTTTCCGCTATGGGAAAAACGACCGACAACTTACTAAAACTTGCAAAAGAAATTTCGGCAAAACCTGATCCGAGAGAATTGGATATGCTCTTAACTACCGGCGAGCAAATTTCTATTTCACTTTTGGCTATTGCACTGAACCGGTTGGAGGTAAAAAGCAAATCTCTCAACGCTTTTCAAGCCGGAATTATGACAACTGGAGATTTTAACGAAGCCCGGATTAAAAATATTAAATCGCAAAAAATATTCGATCTGCTGGAAGAATATGATGTTATCACCATCGCCGGATTCCAGGGAATAAATGAAGAAGGAGACTTAACAACATTGGGACGCGGCGGATCCGACACTTCCGCGGTGGCGCTTGCCGCAGCCCTGAATGCACCTTGCGAAATTTACAGCGACGTTGACGGCATTTACACATGCGATCCGCGACTGCACCCGAATGCAAAAAAATTGAAACATGTTACGTATGATGAAATGCTCGAGATGGCTTCGCTCGGCGCTAAGGTGCTGCACAGCCGTTCGGTAGAAATAGCTAAAAAATTTAATATTACGCTTTATTGCGCCGCAACTTTTTCAGAAGTAGAAGGAACTTACATCGTGAAAGAAAATATTGAACAGCCGGTTGTAACCGGACTGAGTGTGATGGATAATCAAACGCAGGTTACGCTTTCGCATCTGCCGGAAGATTACACATTGATCCATAAAATTTTTCATAACGTCGCTGAAGAAGATTTGAACGTTGATATGATCTCCCTGATCAACGATGACAAAAGTCTAACGGTTTCATTTTCCATCATTGATGAGAGCAGAGAGGATGTAGAAAGCGCTGTACATCATTCCTTAAAAGATCTCCAGAAATGGAATATCTCCTATCGTCCGGGCTACAGCAAATTATCAATTGTCGGAGTCGGTATGCGCTCAAGCAGTGGTGTTGCATCAAAGTTTTTCGGCGCTTTGCAGCACATTCCGATAAAGCTTGTTACGACTTCAGAAATAAAAATTTCTTGTTTGATAGAAACATCGTTTAAACAAAAGGCTGTTGAATTATTAACAATAGCTTTCGATTTATAGAAAGGTCCTCGTTGCCGTTAAGTCCAGTAGAACTCCGCCATTTACTCCATCAAAATCCGGAACTTGCGTATCAAGAATTTGAGACAACGAGATTACTTAGTGATGCCATCTCCGGTTCGCCGGATTTTGATAAGAGATTCATTTTCCATTCACCTCTAGAAACAGGCTTGCTTGTTGAATACAAAGTGAATGAGGGAAATTATTTTCTTTTTCGCGCTGATATTGACGCGCTTCCAATCAAAGAAGAGACTTCATCCACGTTCAAATCTAAAAATGAATTTATGCACGCATGCGGGCATGATGTGCATACTTCTATCTTGTTCGGATTAGTTGAATACGCCGCGCTGGAGAACATAAATCAAAATATCCTTTTCCTTTTTCAACCGGCAGAGGAAAGTGGCGGCGGTGCGATGAAGTTTTTTGCAACGGGAATTTTTGATCAATTCAAAGTTGAAAAAGCTTTTGCCTTACATGTTACCGATGAATTTCCGAAAGGAACAATCGCCAGCACAAGCGGAGTTCTCTTTGCTTCTGCCCTGGAAATTGACGTAGATTTTCATGGCAAAAGTTCTCATGTGGCATTTCCACAAAACGGAAAGAACGCTTTTAATGCCCTCAGACTTTTTCTCGATTCAGTTGATAAATTTCCGAAAGTAATCAATGATGAAACGCTTCTTGGCTTCGGAAAGATTATTTCCGGAAGTGTGCGGAATATTGTTCCCGGAAATGCCAGGCTTGAAGGAACATTGCGCGCGTTGACTATGAAAGGCACAGACGAGATCGCTTCGCTGCTAAAAATTATTGCCGCCGGCATTCAACAAATTACTGATGTAAAGATCAGCGTAACGAAGGGAGCGCACTACCCGGAAGTAATTGTTGACGATTCTCTTTTCAGCAGCATTTCAAAAATCTTCTCTAAAAAATTTACTTTCATAGATTGTGGATATAAAATGACGGGCGAAGATTTTGGGTATATTTCACATCAGTATCCTTCATTCATGTTTTGGCTTGGCGTTTCCAACGGGGAACAATTCGGTTTGCACAATCCGCAATTTTTACCCGGTGATGAGGTAATTGAAATAGGAATTAACGCATTCAAAGAAATTCTCCTCGCACAAATCACTTAAATTTAAAATTTACTTACACAATAAATATGTCGGCAAAAATTCCGGTTATATCCCGGTTTCTCCTTCAGATAACGCTTCAGAATCATAGTGATCATTGTTATCAATTGCTGCGGCGGAAAAGTATCCACACCCCCTCCTCATTTGCACCCTTAAAAGATCTGATTTTCAAGTTCTGTTTCAATTATTGGAAGAAAATCTCAACATTCAACTGTTGCTTATAGAACTGAGGAATAATTTCTGCTGTTAAATACAAATTATTGAGAAGTTGAATAGTCGTCGGTATTTATTCTGGAACCTAACCCATGATACTCCTTAATTGGCCCGGTGATTCGTTAGCAGAAAATCTATAGCACTCGAACCGACCCCACTTACAACCAACACCTTTAACTAAATTACATAGTTAGCAAAAATATTCTGCGCAAAATGAGAAGAATATTTGTTGAGTAGAACATAGTTAGGTGCCTTGATGAATGAAAATGAATGGATGAATGTTTTTCATTCAGTCATGAAACCATTTATTCATTCGATGATTACAAATTATTTAGTTCTGGCACTGCCAGATTATGAATTAGAGAAATACCCCATTACGCAATTTTGATTGAACTAATATCCAAAAACATTTATGCACTTCCGATCTCACAGAATAGATGGTCGGGCAATTAAAAGCCGATCTAAAAACCCAGGACTTATAATGACTTAATCGGTAAAAATGGAACCATTAAGAAACTCATCTCTTCCACAAATGAATTCCACTAGAATTATCGTCCAAATTTGCTATAAAAAAGTGTACTTCAGCTAAACAGGTAGCTAGGAGCGTGTCCGAGAATAGAATTGAGAATGGAGAGAAAAAATAATTTGTTATAGAAATAATTAAAATTGGATGTAGAAACATTCAAAAAAAACGATATAATAGTAGTTGAAAATAAAAAAGAAAATGAACGAATATGAATCAACTTCAAACACGTGCGGCAGGCTTGTTTAAGGGTCAAG
>Ga0210058_1003286_pt1 | contig 12684 bp, 12 predicted proteins | sample CryGeymeta201511_FD_183979 | JGI IMG/M metagenome (GOLD analysis project Ga0210058, IMG submission 183979) | Groundwater microbial communities from Crystal Geyser aquifers in Utah, USA - Crystal Geyser metaG 2015-11 (SPAdes) (version 2) | ecosystem: Environmental > Aquatic > Deep subsurface >...
AATTCAGCATAAGGGTCAAATCCACCTAAAATACCAGTTTTTGGGATTTTGGCTTCTTCTAACGGAGTTAGCCAATAGCTAAGTCTGTCTGAATCCCAAAATGATTCCATTAGATAAGCAAATAAAGACCCAACCTTTTGTTCTGGGTTTCCTATATCTTGGCAACTCAATATACCTTTTAGTAATCCCCTATCAGTTTCTATAAATTGTTTGAATGAATTCCAGGCATATTTGGTAAAATCTAGTACTGATTCTGGCTGAGTTGCTAAATCAACCCTGAAATCTGATACAGCTTGAGTAATATTTTCAACATGAGGTCCTAGTTCTGAATTCTCTGAAAATTCTTCTAAAGCATCTTCAAATGTTTGTTCTGGTTTTTTAGCTGATAATACCGATAAAACTGAATCAGTAGTTCCGGGTAAATGAGGAAATTGCTCGTAAGCTGAATACAATTGCCTTCCCGGAGTCAAAGGTTTCCCTTTTCCAATATACTCTGGCAATTGTTCCCAGTGGTTTGTCGGTGTTGTCATTATTTTTTGTCTAGTTTGAATATCGAACACAATATCACCTACTTCCAAGTTACTCCACATTCTGGGCAAACCTTCATATAATCAAGGTATTTCCTTCAGGGTCACCAGAAATGACTTTGCATAATTCATTTGCCCTCCCTTTTTTGCAGAGTTGACATAGTTCACCATTGAAATTTACATCAATCGAAATGACATCCTCAGCCATCTAGCCACCCCTGTCTCCGTAATATTCCTTAATCTTTCTCCAGGTCATTATGCTTGGACATTTATTTTCGTTTATAATAGTTTCTGAAGGGGTTTTTGGTTCTTGATATTCTTTGTAAGAAACTTCACCACTTGTTCCATTTACAGTAACCATCTTTCCCCCAAGTATTTGGGTTGCATTCGGCACAGTAACTACAGATGGTTTTCCCAATTCCCTTGCGACAATAGCTGCATGTGCTGCTGCCCCCCCAATTTCAGTTACAATAGCCCCAGCCTGGTACATTAATGCAAAATAATCTGGATCTGTGGTTCTTGTTACTAGAACATAAGGTTCATATGGTGGTTGAAAAGTCGAAATTTCACTTTTAGGTACAACATAACCTTTTCCTATAAAGTATCCAGGGCTTGCAGGTATTCCAGTAAGTGAGCCTTCAGCCATATATCTCGCCTCCTTTATCCATAAATGACAGAAATCCTTGTGTCTGAAGAGCATCTAGGAAACCATCAAACTCAGATTTGATTAGGAATTTTGATGTTGGATTATCTGTAAATTCTGGGTCAGTATATCCTACTGACTTTATGGCGTATCCATTATTTCCCAAATGGTAGACCTGAAACTCTTTTGAGCCTCTATAATCCCCAATACCAAACCTTACAGCATATATACCATCTTTACCGTGAATCTTTCCTATCAATCCGTCTGTAAGGTACTGGAGCTCCTGTACCCAAGGCAAATGGAATACACCGTTGAAATTGTAAACTGTTCCAGGATTTGGAAGACTATTCACAACAACTCCAGCCATTTTTGTATTTCCCTGCTTTAGGAATTGCATCAAATGCAAGAATTTTCTGTAAACATCTGAAGGTGAATGGTATGCCCTATATAGAGGAACAAAGAGACCATTACTTCCGTTTCCTTGAAGTTGAATTCCGTGAGATATGACTTCTTCAGTTTCTTTCTGGCTTGGTATGTAAAGAGCGCATAGATTAGCCTTATCCTTAATTGTTGTATCATCGCCTTTGACAGCTTGCAGAAAACCTTGCAGTTTTGCAAAAGCTTCTGGGTTGCCTTGATACAGAGCAGACAGTAAAGGTAAACCTCCAAGACTATCTAAATTTTGGAGCATCAAATACAATGTTGCTGTTCCTGGATAGACCCTTTTGTCTTCATCTATCTTTTCTTGTGTATAGGGCGCTAAAGTCATTTGGTAATTCCATTCTTTGTCATACCTTAGTCCACCTACACCAAAAGGCAACCTTACACTATTTGGAGCATGCCCAAGTAGGGTTGAATATGCAACTCCCTCAAAATCTACTGGTTCATCTTTGCTTGGCGTTACACCAGGGAAAAGTAAATCACTTCCAATAACCGCAGGCATCGACTTAAGTTCTTCCAAATCATCTGGTTTCAAAGAAATATTTATTCCAAACAATTGACCTATCTCAACTGGGTTTGGTTTTTTTCCAAGAATACCAGCTTCAGACAGAAATTGCCCAGCTGAAATTAAAGTACTTAAAATTTTTGATGCTTCCCTTGAAGTTTGAGCAGAATCAAGCAATCCACCCTCTAAATATTTCACTTTTGGCTCAGTAGTCATATCAAAAGCAGTTTTGATTAGTTTAAGATTCTTTGGAGTAACTAAAGGACCTACCGCCTTGGCTAATTTATCTACTGCCTGCCCGAAAGTCATTTTTTTGTCAACAACATATTGCTGGGCATCATTTGAGTGCTGTCTAATCAAAGCTAATTGTTTTTGGGATACACCCCTTTCTATTAATTGTGTTTTCATATCTTTTGACATTATTTTCACCAGATGCCCCAGACGGGATTCGAACCCATAACCTCAGGCTTTCTCCGTAAAAAACCGTAGGCTTGCACATAGGACGCTAACACCCATAGAAGGCTAACACCGAAGGTCTGCACCTGGTCTGTGCCCTATCCAGTTAGGCTACTGGGGCAGAGAAGGACCAATGAGTAAATTACCGTCTGAGCCTGAGAGAAGTAGAAATCAAACTAAAAAAAACTAAAAATTGAATTTTGGATATTTTTTGCATTTTTTTCACCGTTAATCAATGTTTTACATTAACAAACAAACTATTTAAATTTTGCGACATAAATATGATATAATAAGACATAAATGCACCATATAGAACAATATTGAGGGGTTGATGGAAATGAAGAAAGAATTGGCTGTCAAGTTGTTTGCAGCTGGACAGATGACTTCCAGTGAAGCAGCAGAACTTGCGGATATTTTCATAGGGGAGTTTATTAAACTTATTTCCGAGAGAAGAATTAAATTTAATTTAGAGAAAGAGTTAGTGAAGGAAAGTTTAGAGTCAGCATTAAAATTCATAAAGTGATCAGATGTCAATAGCAGAACAAGTTAGGTTATATATCAAAAATAAGCCATATGTTAAAGAATCCCTAGAAAAAGGAATAGCCAATTTATCATCCTTAACAAGACAAATTCAAAAAGAATTGGGAATAAAAAATTTTGAAGCCGTCAAGGCAGCACTGAGAAGGCTTTCGGAAGGCATGAAAAAAACAAAATATAAAAGAGAGGAAAAAGTCCTAGAAATCCTTAAAAAAAGCAAGGTTAGTGTTTATGACGGGGATGCTGTTCTTATAACTGAAGATCCTTTGAAAGTTGAGGATAAATTCAGAGTCAACCTAGGAAAGAACTGGGTTTATCTTGTAGAAAAAAACCAAATCCCAAAAAGTGGAGCAGGAATAGTGAGAAAGACTGAAGGCTGCACAACTATAATTATCGACTCTCCGGAAGAGATAGAAGAAGTTCCAGGAGTTGTGGCTTATTTAACTTCTGTTTTATCTGAGCAGGGCGTGAATGTATTTGAGTTCATATCTTGCTGGAAGTATACTATAATAGTTGTTCATAAAAGAGATTCTTTAAGGGCTTATGAACTCCTTTCTCAGATTTTGGGGTAGCCTATTCAAAGGCATATTTCTCTCTTTTTTTCGGATCATCGAAAACCACATCCTTCGGATCAAAACTTTCTGGATCGAATTTCCCTCCAATCCATTCAAGCATGTTTTTATGCTCCTTATGTTTTGGGTTCTTTATAATTTCCAGAAATTCTTCATACCCGCTTGGACCCCCGCAGTCTTCTGGCGGGCAAGACCTTTTCCCTTCAAGGCATATCGGGTATTTTGCATCGCTGTTTTTTGGAATAATCTTCTCTAATTTTATTTTGTGCTCCCATCCGTCACCAAAGTCATACAAATACCCCACGGTCTTAACCATGCTGAACCAATCTTTGATTTCCTCATTTCTTCCGTCCATAACGTCAGGACAATCCAGGTCTGGAATTCCTATGCTGCCATGAGCCTTTAACGAGCCCCCTGCCAATTCAAATTGATGCAGGTGATAGTCTTCCCATCCCATAGCATCTTGAATGGCTACATGAAGATCCCAAAAGCTGTAGTTTTCAGGCACTTGAATAACCCGCCAGACAGGAGGTTCAACCTCTTCAAGTGTTATCTTAAATTGGTAAATTTTGTTGAAGTCTTTTTTCATAGTTATCACCCTTTATTTGATATAATCTTTTTGTCCGTTCAAATATTAACATTTATTTTGTTTTTTTCATTCTGATATGATGAGAAGAAAGAAAAATACTGGTCTCCAATAGAAAACATAAAGCGGAGCTTATCGCTAAAATATTTGATTCCTTATAAAAACCAAAAGCAAACAATCCTATTAGCCCGAAAAGAAAGAAAGGAACTCTGATCAAGTAAATCATCAAAGGCGTTTTCTCAACTTTCTGAATCTTCTTTTTAGTTCCTAAAAACATCAGCAGAAATACAATCAATAGACCTCCAAAAATAAAGAGTTCCCCTGTTTTTTGGGGTAGAATACTTTCAAATGGTTTGATTAGAAACATAAAAAGAATGAAGTATGTGGCATAAGCAAGTGGTATAATGAAGAACCCTAACTTTTTCGAATAATTCCTCCAAAGATAACAGAAAGTGAATGCAACTAAAAGCCAGCCAATGAAATTGTTGCCAGGCACACCAAACCAACCAGCTGTAAGTCTATAACCTTGCCAAAACCAGAATCCTAATCTAATTGCAACTACATCAACCGACAAGTCTACCAACACCGCCAGCAAAGCATCAACAAAAGGCTTGGAAAACTCACTAAATGAGAAGGAATCAGTAATCCGCATGGAAGAATAAATTATCATAACCCACGAGAGAACAACAAATAACGGAACATGTCCCAACAGAATAAAACCCGGATTGTAATAATACCCTCCTACATTATTTCTTGAAAGAATAACATTCACATTCTCAAACAAAAGAGCATATAAAATCAGATAAAAAACTAATTTGAGGCTCTTCTTGTCCTTTTTCGTTAGGTATACAACAAACCCAATAAAAAGCAGAAAGATTGGGATTTCAACTGAAACAATCATAGGGATCATATTACATAAGGTTTTTAAATCCAACTATTTAATATTTCTGTGATGTCAAAGAGAGAAACCCCATAAAAGCTTATTCTAAGGAATTACTTAATCTGCTCTCTAAAATTTAGGAGGTTCTACTATGTCAAAAGTCAAGGATTTTCAATGGAAACCTGAGAGAAAGGTGTTTGGTTTAGTCGAAGATTTAGGCAGTTCTGGATTTCAGGGAATAGAGTTGAAAAAGGCGTCAGATTGTTTTGTTAAAATGAAAAGGGAAGGCGCAAAAATATATCTGACTTTCACATCAAATATGGCTACTTCTGGCCTCAGGGGTTTTTTCGCTCAACTCATAAAATTAGGAATGGCTAATGCCGTGATAACAACCGTAGGAAGTGTTGAGGAAGATATAATGAAAGCGATCGGCGAGGATTTCTACATAGGCAGATATTATAGCGATGATGTTGCGCTTCATGAAAAAGGAACTAACAGAGTAGGCAATCTCTTAATCAAGAATGAAAGCTACGAGAGATTTGAGGCTTGGATAAAAAGTGCGCTTGAAAAATTATACCAAAAAAAGAACAGATGGCCTGTCGTTGAACTGCTTAAAGAAATTGGTCTAATGTTGAAGGATGAAAATTCGATTCTATACCAGTGCTCGAAGAATAAAGTGCCAATATTCTGTCCCGCGATAACTGACGGGGCATTCGGCTTTCACTTGTTTTTATTTCAGCAAGACCACCCTGACTTTATGATAGATGTGGTTAAGGATTTTGCCGATTTAATCTACATTTCCAGCCACGACGATAAGAAAGGAATAATTGCTTTGGGTGGAGGCGTGTCGAAGCATCATGCCATTCTAGGAACACTTCTTAATGGGGGGGCAGAATACGCTGTTTATATGACAACGGCACATGAGCATTCTGGAAGCTTAAGCGGAGCGACAACAAGAGAAGCGAAAAGCTGGGGGAAGATCAAGGATGATGCTGATGCGGTCACAGTAATAGGTGATGTCAGCGTGTTTTTTCCAATGGCAATGTTTGCTGCATTAGACCAACTATCAAAAGAGGGATTATTGAATGGGTAAATCCAAATTTATCGTCAGTAAATCCAAAATTTTAGGGCAGTTTCAAAAACTGAAACAGCTTGGTTTAGAGGTTTCTTATAGTGTTAAAACCTTTCCTGAGATTTGTCAAATTCTTGAAGAAAATACAGATTCCTTCTTTAGCATACACATGTTCCAAACATTAAATTTTGTGAAAGACATGTCAAGAGTCTGGTTCATTGCTCAAGCTTGGGATAAAGAGTTGCTTGATAAGTTATTCGAAAAAGGGATTAGAAATTTTGTTGTTGATAATGAAGTGGACTTAGAAACCTTGTTAAAATATCTTGAGAAAAAAAATACTAAGGTAAATCTTCTTCTGCGAATGCGCTTGAAAGAGCATACAATCTACACAGGAAAATATTTCGTTTTTGGAATGTACTCTCATCAAATCAACAAGCTGATACCAGAGTTAAGAAAAAATAAGAGCATCAATAAGCTAGGGATACACTTCCACAGAAAAACCCAGAACACTAGTGAATGGAATATTAAGGACGAAATATCTGAGATGCTTGAAAAAGAAACTTTAGAGAACATAGATTTGTTTAACATAGGCGGGGGTTTGCCTGTCGAGTACAAAAACACAACCGATAGAAATCTACCGCATATATTTGAAAAGATAGTTGAGTTTAAAGAATGGCTGAAAAAAGAATACGATGCCACGACAATAATTGAGCCAGGAAGGTTTATTGCAGCACCATCCACTAGAATGGAGACCGAGATATTAGCGATACATGACAGTAATATCATAGTTGATGCTTCTGTTTACAATGGAGATACAGACACAATACTTGTTCCAATAAAACTTCTTGTTGAAGGGGAAGTTGATCAAGGAAATGATTATGTGATAAAAGGATGCACGCCTTGTTCTATGGACATTTTCCGATATCAAGTAAAATTGAAGAATCCGAAAGTTGGTGATAGAATAGTTTTTCTGAATGCTGGGGCTTATTGTTTCGCAACTGATTTCTGCAACCTGCCTAAATTGGATGTAGAATTTGTAGACTAAAATTTGTTTTTAAGGCATAAATCCATTAAATTTCAATAAATGCTTTATGATAATCCTTCATGGATTGTGGCTGAATAAACTTAAAGAGCCAAAATTTTTTATTTGGGGGGAATCTTCTGAAGAAAACCATAAATCACCCAAACATCTTTTTCAAGCAAAACAAAATAAATTAGAAGAAATACTATCTTCAATTCTTGAAGAATTCATAACATTGGGGTTTGAAAAAGCGAAAACTTCTCTGCTTCTTCCTACTCAAGACAAAAAACCGATCCCTTCATCAACTCTTTTGAATTTGAATCATGAATCAAGCTCGAAGAAGGAATTGAAAGAGTGGGAAATAGACGGGCTTAATTTGGATTCCATTCATGCAGCAATGTTTTTAATATCGGCCACTGATTCTCCAGATTTAATTCTGGGAGAAGATATAAAATTTTGGCAGAAATTTTCAAAATTCGGGTTCGAGCTTTTAGTAAGACAGAGGTTTTTTCCACATCTGATTCAAAAAGGGAAAGCATTTTCTGCGGCTTGGAAATATTTGATTGATGATGCTGACGATATTCGAAGAATGAATCTTTTTTCAGAATCCATGCCTCCGATATGCCGTTCATTTAAAAAATCTGATCAGTCAAAAAATATTTTATCCAGTTTTCTTTCAGAGCTTACTGATACTTTATCAAAAAAAAGCATTGCCGGTTTGGAGGAAAATATAACAGGCGGCTCAATAGATGAAACTTGGTTTCGCTCGCTTCACTCGGAAGAAGATATGCCTGTAGATATGAAGGAGACAGAAAATTTAACAAAAACACTCGATCAATGGGTATCAAGCATTTATTCCGATGAGGCAAATGCATTCAAATTATGCTTTAAACTAGACGCACCATCTTCTAATTCCGATATATGGAACCTTAATTACCTTCTTCAAGCAACTGATGATCCAAGCTTGATGGTTCCCCTAGATCAGGTTTGGAAAGAGAAGGGAAAGACCCTGAAAATCTTTAATAGAATTTTTGATAATCCATATGAGAAATTGCTTATAGAACTCGGGAAGGCTTCAAAACTTTTTCCTATCATCGACAGAAGCCTCAGAATGAAAATGCCTTCAAGATGCGATTTGAGCGTTCAGGAAGCCTATTCATTTCTATCAGAGAATTCATGGCTCTTAAAAGAAAGCGGCTATGGTGTTTTATTGCCTTCATTGAACCAACAATCTTCAAATATTGGAGTGAAAGTCGAGCTAAAACAGCCAAAAACTTCAGTTCAGGGGAACGGCTTGGGTTCAATAGTTGATTTCGGCTGGAAAGTTGCCATGGGAAATCAGGAACTGAGCGAGGAGGAGTTCATGAAAATAGCTTCTCTGAAAACCCCTCTTGTTAAAATTAGAGGCCAGTGGATTGAACTAAAAAAGGAAGAAATCGAAAACACTTTAAAACTTTTTGAAAGTTTCAACGGAAGAATAACAGTGAGAGACGCATTGAGAATCGCTTCTGGAGGAGACGGCATACTGCCTTTAACGAGTTTGAAGGCTTCTAGCTGGATAAATGAATTGATACAAGGGTTGTCCAAGAAAGAACTCCTGAAGGAGCTTACTCCCCCTTCAAATTTTAACGGATCTTTAAGACCTTATCAAACAAAGGGATTTTCTTGGCTCTATTTTCTTAGGAAATGGGGAATAGGAGCATGCTTAGCGGATGACATGGGTCTAGGTAAAACAATTCAATTTATTTCCCTTCTTCTAAAAAATTATGAGTCTTCTTCTAAAAAACCCAGTCTGCTTATCTGCCCGACATCGATAGTTGGCAATTGGCAGAAAGAGATTGATAAGTTTTCTCCTTCCCTGAAAATTCTTGTACACCACGGAACTGGAAGACTATCTGGAAAAGAATTCATTAAAAAAGCAAGCAAATACAATCTTGTCATAAGCACTTATTCCCTTATTCAGAGGGATATTGAAACATTAGAAAAGGTTGAGTGGGATACTGTATGCTTGGACGAGGCACAAAACATAAAAAATTTCTGGACCAAACAATCTCAAGCAGCAAGAAAACTTAAAGCAAATCACAAAATAGCCCTCACAGGAACGCCTATCGAAAACAGGCTTTCAGAATTATGGTCGATAATGGATTTCCTTAATCCAGATTATTTGGGGGGCTTTACTAATTTCAAAAAGAATTATATAGCTCCTATAGAACTCTATAAAGACAAAGAAAAAATCCAAAAACTCCAAAAAATGGTGCACCCGTTTATTTTAAGAAGACTCAAAACTGACAAAACCATTATTTCTGACCTCCCTGAAAAGATGGAAATCAAAACCTATTGCAACCTTACAAAAGAGCAGGCAACATTATACCAGGCTGTCGTCAATGATATGATAGGGGAGATAGATGATTCAGAGGGGATAGAAAGAAAAGGGCGTGTCCTTGCTGCTTTAACTAAATTAAAACAGGTCTGCAACCACCCAGCCCTCTTTCTGAAAGATAAAAGTAAAATTGAAGCCAGATCAGGAAAGCTTTCCCGCCTTGAAGAAATGCTAGAGGAAATTGTAGAAGTAGAGGATAAAGCCCTCATTTTTACGCAGTTTGCAGAAATGGGAAAAATGATAAAAGAATACCTTCAGCCTAAATTCTGCCAGGAGATTCTTTTCCTTCATGGAGGAGTTCCCAGAAAAAAGAGGGACGAAATGATCCAAAGGTTTCAGAAAGACAAAATCCCGCAAATATTTGTCCTTTCCCTTAAGGCAGGCGGTTTTGGGCTCAATTTAACAAGTGCAAATCATGTCTTTCATTTTGACAGATGGTGGAACCCGGCGGTTGAAAATCAGGCTACAGACCGTGTATTTAGGATAGGTCAGAAAAAAAATGTCGAGGTTCACAAATTCATTTCTGTTGGAACTCTTGAGGAGAAGATAGATAGCCTGATAGAGAGGAAGAAGTCATTGACTGAGAATATCATAGGTACAGGGGAAGCATGGCTGACTGAGATGAATACATCCGAACTGAAAAAAATATTTGAACTCAGGAAAGATGCGGTGGTCGAATGAGTTACTGGTATTACGAACCTTCGAGGCCAAGGGAAGTGAAGAACGGTCTTAAAGCTAGAAGCAAGAAAGGGGATATAGGGACTACATGGTGGTCAAAAAAATGGATAGGCCTCCTCGAATCTTTCAATTGGAGCAATAGGTTGGAGAGAGGAAGGAGGTATGCAAGAAAAGGGCAGGTGATCAACTTTAGATTATTGAATGGAACTATTAGAGCAAATGTCCAAGGCTCTGCTCCAAGACCATATGAAGTTGAAATTTCTATCAAGCCCATCAGAAAAAAGGAATGGGAAGGAGTCATAAATTCAATATCTTCTCAGTGTTTGTTCGTTGCAAAACTTTTGGCTGGCGAAATGCCTGAAGACATTGAAAGCGCATTCAGCAGTGCAAAAACAAGCCTGTTTCCTTCAAAAAATGAAATTAGGTCCAGATGCTCCTGCCCTGATAGCGCCAATCCATGCAAGCATATAGCAGCTGTTCATTACATCCTAGCCGAGGAATTTGATAGAAATCCTTTCATGATGTTTGAACTTCGCGGAATGGGGAAAGATGGCATCTTAACATATTTCAAAGGAAACGTTGAAAGCAGCACTCAAATCAATGAAACAAACGTTGATTCTAAAGGGCAAACAGAAGAAAAATTACCTCCATTGGAGAACTTTATTGATAATTTTTGGAGTCCATTAAAACCTTTGGACGGGATGGAATTTTCAGTGAAGCCCCCCATAGTCTCCGCAGCCGTTATTAAGCGACTTGGGGAGCCCCCTTTTTGGAGAATATCAAACACATTTATCAAGGATATGGAAAAGCGGTATGAGAGAATAGGGCAGATGGCAATCTCTGTTGCTCTTGGATCAGATAGATTAGGTAAGACAAGAAAAAAATGAAACCCTAACTGAACCACCATTCTCTCGGTTCTTTTGACTTATGCCTTACAACAGTTCTTTTCTTCAAAAACATCCACAATCTTTTCTGAGAGCTGGGTATACCACTTTGCTTCCATCCCTGCAAAAACTCCCCGCAAATTAAAGGCATATTACTGTCATTAATCCAAACAGTTCCAACTTCCAATCTTTTAGCCAGTTCCATTCCTTTCCTGTAGTCCTGAGTCCATATCGTTGCTCCTAAACCATATTTGGTGTCATTTGCTAGCTTGACAGCCTCGCCCTCATTCTTAACAATTCTAATCGGGCATACAGGACCAAAAGTCTCTTTTTTTGTAACTTCTAAATCATCTCTGTCAATCAGGAGAATAGTCGGCTCGTAAAAAAATCCTTCACCCTTGATTTTCTTTCCGCCTAAAAGAATTTTAGCGCCTTTTTTGACAGCATCTTTCACAACTCTGTCTACATTGTTTCTTGCATGTTCTCTGATTAAGGGTCCGACATCTTCTTTCGCATCAATTCTTTTGCAGAATTCAACAAACATTGGAATGAATTTTTCTGATATGCTTTTTGCGACATAAATTCTTTTGATCCTGATGCAGTTTTGTCCGCCATGTGTGAACGTCCCCCATGCTATTCCTCGAATGGTTTGTTCAATGTCAGCATCTGAGCATACTATAGTTGCATCATTTCCAGATAATTCAAGAATGAGTGGTTTTATTCCAGCATTTTTTACAATGTCCAATCCAGTATCAATTCCGCCCGTAAATACGATCGCATCAACATCTGATTTAACAATCTCTTTCCCAATTTCAGCTCCTCCGATAAGTGTGATAAAAACATTTTCAGGAACACCAGCTTCATGGACCATCCCAGAAATTTTCAGGCCAGTCATCGTGGCATATTCAGATGGTTTGTAAACAATAGAATTCCCTGTCAACAAAGCAGGAATAACAGTAATCATCGTCTGCCAGAAAGGATAATTCCAAATTCCTATGTGGCCGATGACCCCATGCGGAACAAATTCAACCTTTGTTTGTGTGTTAGGCTGTATTTCTGGGTTAATTGGAAAGTCAATTGGACTGACTTTCTTGTATTCTTCAATGTAATAGTCAAACCCGTCGAGGACATCAAGATAAACAGCTTCTATATCTGCTTTTGGAAACCCGCCTTCTTTGCGGACTAGTTCTATAATCACATTCTTTTCTCTTTCACAGATTTTTTTCAGCCTTTTGATCGCTTCTATCTTTCTTCCGGTTTTTTGTCAGCCCAATTCCTTTGCGCAATCTTCGATCTTTTGACTGCATCATGAACATCTTTCTTTTTGCAGCTGCTGAATATTTTGATTATTTTTCCTGTTCTTGGATTTATTGACTGAATCATAAAAAAGTATGTATTTTCACCGTTAAATTCATTGGCTCTCAAAAATGAGACAAAATTCCCTCAAGCCCTAATCTCAACAACATCCTTGTCAGCAAGAGCATGACCCACCCAGTTAAAAT
>Ga0210058_1003291_pt1 | contig 12658 bp, 18 predicted proteins | sample CryGeymeta201511_FD_183979 | JGI IMG/M metagenome (GOLD analysis project Ga0210058, IMG submission 183979) | Groundwater microbial communities from Crystal Geyser aquifers in Utah, USA - Crystal Geyser metaG 2015-11 (SPAdes) (version 2) | ecosystem: Environmental > Aquatic > Deep subsurface >...
ATAAGGATTCCGCAGGGTATTAAAAATGGTCAAAGGATAAGGCTGAAAGGCCAGGGAGGTAACGGAAAATATGGAGGAGAGCCTGGGGACCTCTACCTTGAGGTTAAAATAAAACATTCGCTGCCACAGATGATCGGTGTCTTTATTAAAAAATTAATGAAAAGGAGGATACAGTAGGATATATCATGCAAAGAGATATCTTCGAAATAATCAAGACCAGAAGAAGCATAAGGAGATATAAAAAGGAGATACCTGATGAAGTACTAATTAGGAGATGCATAGAAGCTGCGTGCTACGCTCCTTCTTCAAAAGATTCTCAACCCTGGTCATTTGTCTTAGTAAAGGATAAAGAGAAGATAAAAGAGCTCAGTAAAACTCAACCTTATTCAAAGTTTTTGGAAAATGCCCCTCTTGTTATAGTCGCTCTGGCAGATGAAAATAAAAGTAATCACTGGTTGGAGGACTGCTCCTGTGCCATCATGTTGCTTTTGCTTGAGTCTCATTCCTTAGGTTTGGGTGCATGCTGGAATGCTGTTTATCTGCCAGGAACTCAGGAAAGGGAAGAGTATGTCAGAAAGGTTCTGAATATACCTAAAAATTATAGGGTGATTGCCAATGTTGGCCTGGGCTATCCTGAAGAGAAACCCTTACCGAAAAATGTAAAGGGTTTCCACGAGCTCATTTTAAAGGTAATCTAAGATTTCCATCCATAAGACTATGCCATGCCAAGATCGTTTATTTTGACTAAAAACCTCTTATATGAAGATTAAAGAAATTCTGTCAAAAAACATCTTATCAAGATCAAAGGTCTTTGACTATACCCTGAATCCATTTATTGGCTGTGAGCATGGCTGCTGTTACTGTTACGCCAGGTTTATAAAAAGATTTACAGGCCATGATGAGGATTGGGGAGAGTTCATTGATGTTAAGATTAATGCCCCAGAATTATTAAGTAGAGAGATAAAAAGGAAAAGGCCTGGCAGGGTCTGGATAAGCGGAATCTGCGATCCTTATCAGCCTATTGAAGAAAGGTATGAACTGACAAGAAAATGCCTTGAGATCCTTATAGAGAACGACTGGCCAGTGACAATTCAGACAAAATCACCCTTAGTTCTGCGGGATCTGGGATTACTAAAGAGATCCAGGAAAATCGAGGTTTGCTTTACCATAACAACAGCAGATGAAAAGATAAAGAAGCTCTTTGAGTTCCGCGCCCCATCGATTGAGGGAAGGCTCAACGCCTTGGCCAGATTGTATTCAGAAGGTATCAGGACCCAGGCCATGATAGCTCCTGTTCTTCCAGGGGCAGAAGGATTGGTAAGGGAATTAAAGGGGAAGGTAGGTTATGTGATAATTGACAGGATGAATTATCACTATGCAGACTGGGTTTACCGAAGATATAAAATAGAATGGGCAAGAAAAGAGGAATTTTTCATCCAGAGAGGAAGAGCGATTAAAAGACTCTTTGAAAAGAAAAAGATTCCCTGTCAATTATTATTTTAGGGAGGATATTCAATTATGAGGATAGGGGTGCTTTCAGATACTCATGCTTCAGGTTTATCTCCTGGAGTAATAGAAAAACTTAAAGGTCTAAATCTCAATTTAATAATCCACTGCGGTGATTATACTCATATCAATGTTGTTCATCAATTAAAGGCACTGGCTAATTTTTACGGAGTGGCAGGGAATATGGATCCCCCAGAAATCAGAGAAATATTAAAAGAGAAAGAAATTATTGAGGTAGAAGGTAGAAAGATTGGTATTTTTCATAGGTATGGATTATTTTTTACTGATAGGAAATTGGAAAATATATTTAAAGACGAGGAGATTGATATATACCTTCATGGACATACTCATCGACTGAGAAAGGAAAGGAAAGGAGACGTTTATTATCTCAATCCCGGCCCTTTCCCCAAATCGATGTTCATTGTCAGTCTGGAAAAGGACAAAGAGATAGAAGTGGATGTTCTACGCAAAAACCAGGGATATTAATGATCTTCGAGACCTCCCATTGAATACCCCTTACTGATCTTGAAGCCCCTATAGTTCTTCCTCAGCCCTGGTTATATCTTCTTCTGGGATTAATCTGCGATCAACAGCGATTAAGCACTGATCAGGAACAATATTGGCCTTTAGACCTCCAGCGACCTTCTAAATTACCTGCCTTTTCTTTTGAGATCTCGATTATTTCAGTCTGAAGACCAATTTCAGAGAAAAGGGGTAAAAGGTACCCTATTGCCTTTCTTGGAAGTACTTTAAATCTTTTCTTCTGACCCTTCCCATACTTAAGGATGTAGTTTACAGTCAAGCTTGCAAGACCGGGGCTATTGTTCTCTTTGCTTAGATGACCAAGCCAGAACTCAGTCTCTGGATTCGGGTGATTGAGGATAATACAGGAAGGATAGATGGGGTAATGGATTATATTAATGACAAGTATGGAGATTTCAAACTCACATGGGCTCTTATATAATACAGAAGAGGTCTTCAGAGGTAATCTCACCATCCTGAAGGCCATCAGGTGTTAAAAGTGTAAATGTAAAATGAGGCACAGATTGGTATTTCTGCTGAGAGTTTCATGACAATTTCTGTTGATGTTCAGACAAAGGTTTATGATTCAGAAAAAGAGGCACAAATTCTGAAGAATATTCTAATTTCTAAATTAAAGAAGGAAAATTGGGTGCTGGTTGAGAGAGGAGGTCTTAACCTTTTGGTAGTTATCACCCATTTGAAACGGGTGGGGGGACTAAAAAGGTTTGTGATGGGATTTTTAGGAGGGCGTGCTTCTGTGAAGGCTGAAGTTACCCTTAAGGATATAAATAATAAGTTGATAAATCAATTTTCTGTGGGCGGGGAATCTGCACCCTTTGAGATAATTCCCTTGATCACCATACCCTTTACTACTACAAGGCAAGCGCTTAAAAAATCGGCAAAAGAGGTATTAAAAGTTATAGGTTATTTATCAAATGAAAGGTTACCACCTTAAGGTTGCCTTTCATGGCATAAATATTTAAACATGTGTGAGTTTTGCACAAGGCATAGAGAAGGCATCAGTAGACCTCCTTTCATTATATAAAGAGGAGGGCTTTGAGGTTACACATCTCCCCATAACTGATTTCAGTGTTCCTTCAAAGGATGCCTTGACAGATACAGTCTCGAAGGTTATTGAACATACGCAAAGAGGGGACAATATTGTGATTCACTGTTCTGCTGTGGTGGGAAGGACTGGGCTGTTTGCTGCCTGTCTTGCAAGAAGGGTTCTTGGCCTTTCAGGTGAGGATGCTATCAGATGGGTAAGAAGATTTATTCCGGAAGCTGTTGAGACATCCGAGCAATGGCAGATGGTAATAAATATGTAAGTTTTTACTTTGCCAATGCTTCTACTATCTTCTTGCCAAACCTCTTTGCAGCGTTCGGTCCATTTGCAGTTATGATTCTGCCATCAACCTCTACATCTGCCCCTGTGTATTTAGCCCCTCTGGATTGGAGCCTTCTGGCTTCCGTCTTCCATACAGTTGCCTTCTTGTCTTTTAAGACATCGGCATTTGCTAATATGGCAGGCGCTATGCATATAGCTGCCAGTACCCTATTATGTCTGATTGCCTCCTTAGCAATGCTGTGTGCCACGGGATTATTCAGGTATTCAGTTGCCCCTGCTCCTCCAACGAATACTATGGCATCATAATCAGTAACCTTTACCTTTTTAATCAGGATTTCAGGCCTTACCTTAGCCCCGAGCATTCCTGAAGATGTATCCATTGATGAAGATGCAACTGTTACCTTTGCCCCATTTCTTTCAAATACCTCCTTTGGCTCAAGAAACTCCTCATCTCTAAAATCCTTTTTTGCGATAATCATCAGAACCTTCTTCCCTTCAAGCCTCTTTTTCTCGGCACAAATGCCATGTTGAATAAACACTGACTGATAAATAAAAAGAAGAAGAAAAAGAAAAATAAAATTTCTTCTCATGTACATCACCCCTGTTGTCACTATAACAAAAATATTTTAAAAACTGCTATTTTACCGCTTCTTTAAGCGCCTTGCCGGCTGTGAATTTAGGCACCTTGCAGGCAGGGATTTTTAGTTCCTCACCTGTTCTTGGATTTCTGCCCTTTCTTGCATTCCTTCCAGCTACTGAGAATGTGCCAAAACCTACAAGTGTAACCTTATTTCCCTTCTTTTAAGGTTCTTTTGATGCTATCAATCACTGCATCAAGTGCCTTCCCTGCCTCAACCCTTGAAATCTTTACTCCTGATGCGATCTTGTCAATCAATTCTGTTTTTGTCATGTCGTCCTCCTTTTTATTTTAATGACAAGAGTATCTTTTTGTCTGGATAATGCTCCTCGTTTCTTGTAGCAATTTTGTGTCCTCTAACAACAGCTGTTGCATTAACAAGGCAGTCAATAGATGTTAAAGTAATGCCTTGTTTCTTGTAATGCCTGTAAATCTCACCAGCCTTTTTGGTTATCTCTTTTGTTACAGGTTCAATATTACATGCATTTATGAAATTCTCTGTGTCCTCTTTTTCATTTTCACGCATTCCGGCGTAGAGTTCGTAAACTGACAGGATGCTCAAATATGCAGTGTTTCCATCCCATAATCGGAGCATAAGGTCTCTGGCATACTGGATGCCTCTCAAATAATCAATTGCAATATCTGTATCAACGATTACGGTCTGCATAGCGGCGGCTGTCCTCTTTTCTCAGTTTGTTAACGATTTCAACGCTGCTTTTATCTCTCTTTTCCCATTTTCCGAAACTAGTAATAGCTTTTTCTACCTTTCTTTTTCTCAGATACTCCTTAAGGGCCTCTGCTACCGTCTGGCTAAAGTTGTCTGACAACCTTTTAGCTTCGTTGTAAATTTCATTAGGGATGTTTATAGAAGTTTTTACTGACATTTTTATTCTCCTTAGATAGTAATAAAAGATAATATTATTATAAATTATTACTAAGAAGTAAGCAATTAATTTATGAAATCTTTAAACCTTTAGCGCTATCCATGGCAGCTTTGCAGGTATAATGGACCCAGAAAATCGGACAGTATGTTAAGTTACAGTTGAGGTCAAAAAAGGAGGAGGTCCATGAAGAAAATGAGGGCAAACTATCCCCCGGCCTTTAAGGCAAAAATAGCATTAGAGGCAATAAAGGAAGATAAGACCACATCTGAATTGGCAAGTCAGTATCAGGTTCATCCTGGGCAGATAAGGAATTGGAAGGCCATAGCAAGCAATGGCATAACAGAGTTATTTATAGGGAAAAGGCAGAAGGCCGATCAGGATAAGGATGAGCTTATAGAAGAACTTTACCGGCAGATTGGGCAACTAAAGGTCGAGCTTGACTGGCTTAAAAAAATCTGGGATTAACACCTAAGGAGAAGAAATTGCTTATTGACCATACAAACGAGATACTGTGGTAAAAATCAAGCCAAACCCACCCTGATTAACTTTTTCCTTAAGACAAGCAATTGAAAACTCCACTTTATTTTTATAAACTGCATGGGCTATTAACACTAATTTCCTCATAGCTGCTATAAGGGCCAATTTTTTAGGTTTATGATTCTCTATAAGCCTTTTCTGCAAACCGCTGTTGTGAGAACTCTTCTCTCCATCATTCCTAAATCCTGATTTCGCTGGGAATCAGTGAATATTTCTCCGTGAAAATTTATGCTGTCAAAACCTGCTGCTTTCAGGAACTCAGCCAATCCCTCTTTGGTATAGAGTCTCTCACCATAGAACTGGTCTACTACAACCCCTTTTGCTGTATGACAGATCACTTCTCTTGTTAGTAACCGCTGTTTATCTATCGAGAAGGAACGCTCCCGACAGACAAAGTGCTTTTTATCTATCCATTCCCATGATCTTGGCTGAAAGTTTTTCCTTAAATATTCACCATCCGCAACATCTATAAGAACTCTCCCATGGGGCTTGAGAACTCTAAAAACTTCTCTCAAAACCCTTAAATCATCCTGAACAGTTTCAAAATAGCCATAGCTATTTCCTAAAATCATCACAACATCAAACGTATCAGGGGATATAATAAGTTTTCTGGCATCTCCTTCTCTAAATTTAATAGACAGCCCTTCATTTTTTGCCTGGGTTTTTGCCTTTTGGATTAAATAATGCGAACAATCCAGCCCTTCAACATTATTAAATCCTCTTCTTGCCAGTTCAAGGGAATGCCTCCCTTGTCCACAGCATAAATCCAGGATTTTATCTTCCGGTGAAAGATTGAGAATTTCGGAGAATAAGTCCACTTCTCTCCTTATAATACGCTGGTCGTCCACCACATCTGCATCAGTTTTTAGGTAGATAGAATTGAAGACACGCCGCCACCAATCGGGTGGCACATGTTCCCCAATGTCTGATATGGGCCCAAGACATCGTGCCGTTCTTGATATTGGCCTCTTTTGTGGGAGTTGAGATTTCCATACTTTTTCTTTCATATTTTCACTTCTGTTATGCCAAAATTGCGTATAACGGTTAAGCTTCTTTCTGATGCGGTAGTTTCAGAAAGAAGCTGGTTGAACGAAGCCGCTACACCTCCCCTAATGAAGTTTTAATAAAGCAAATCCCCCTTTCTCCTGAATTATAAATTAAAGGGAAGTGTAAGGTAAACTATTGTTTACTGGGTTTCCGTAATAACATAATATACCAATTTTAAAATCGCCTAAACTTTTTCCAAAAACTTTTGGAAGGAGAGAGAGGCGATGAATAATCAGAATGAGTATGATAAACACTGCAAGGCGATACAGCTTCACCAAGAAGGATATGGTTTCAACAAAATACTTCAATTGGTACAAAAAAGTAGAAGATGGCTTTCTAAATGGCTCAAACGATTTAAAGAGCAAGGGCTTAAAGGGCTTAGAGATAAGAATCGTGCTCCAAAACAAATCTGGAGAAAAACCCCAGAACATATGGTCAAAAAGATACTTACTGTCAGGAAAGAGTTGGAATCTTACAAAACCAGGCGTTCTGCCTTTTCTGGGATTGGAGCAGAGGTTATCCAATGGGAGCTTAAACAGAGAAAGATTTATAGTATTCCAGCTATCTCTACTATTGAAAAAATCCTTTTTCACCATGGAAAGACAGGACGAACTAAGAGAAGAAAAAATACCAATAATCAGCCTTATCCATACATTAAGGCTGAAAAGATCGGAGACCTTCATCAGACAAATATTGTTGGACCAAGGCATCTCAGAGGCTCAAAAGGAGTCACCCGATTCTATTCCTTTCACACCGTGGATGTTGCAGGCCATACAGCCTTCACAAGTCAGTTCTCTGATAAACAGACTATCTCTCTGTGCAGACATCTCATTGAAACATGGCGATTTATGGGGATTCCAGAGGTATCCCAGATGGATAATGAGATGTCTGCTACAGGTGGAGGACGGTATCCCTATAGCATCTCCCAGTTTATCCGACTTCATTTGCTTTTGGGAATTCATCTGGTATTCATCCCCCAAGAAGAACCTGGAAGAAATGCATCTGTCGAGAGTTTTAATGCCCTCTGGCAAGAGAGGGTGCTTAGAAGACATAATTGTCCTACCCTTATTGCCCTCAAAAGAACCTCTGAGAGATTCCTGCGGTATTATAATTCTCAATGGTTTCAAAAATCCCCAAAAGGGAGGAGAATTATACCCATGAGAAGTTTATCAAAGAAGTCGAAAAAAGTCATTGAGAAAAGCATGAAGGAGTTTATGCAGAGGAATTCATTAGTAGAGCTCACTAAGGTAGGTGCACGGATGATGATCCAGATTGCCTTAGAGGAAGAACTGAGGGCATTTCTTGGGAGAGATTATTATGATAGGCGAAGCGCTGGTCAAGAGGGTAGCAGGGCTGGCTCCAAGCCGAGGACAATAAAGATAGGTTGTGGAGATATAGAGCTTGAGATGCCGAAGGTAAGAGATACGGGTGGGCCTTTTCATTCAGAAAGATACTATATGATCGGAAGGTAGCGCACAGGTTCGCTAACCTTCGCTAAGCGATCGGGGAATTCAAGAGGATCGAGGAACAACAGCGAGGGGAAATAACCTTTGCGATAGAAGGGAAGAACGGGTATGAAACGCCCTTTGACCGAATACTCATGGAGAACGGATTCAAACTATACAATTTTAAACTATACAATGTGGACAACTTGAAATTAAGACGGTTTCGTGATGTATTCGGAGCGGAATGGCGCAACGACTGTAGAGAAGGTAGGTCGCTTGAGAAGGAGAGGAAAATCGAAGTAGTTGAAGGTAATCTGAAGGCTGTGCTTATTGGCACTATAACTTGTGCTGATCTTTCCGCAGCTTTTGCTATAGTCCGGGAGCACGGTTTGGCCGTCTTCGGCACCACAAGTGGTAAGCTGCTGCGAGAGTTGGGGCGGATAGCCCCGGAATACCCAGTACGCAACCGAACCAAATTTTTAGCTCGCTTCTACTTCTGCGCTCCTACCTGCGCGCTGCCGCACGTGGCAGTCGCCGCAGGATGGCTAGCTGGCTTTTGGACAGAGGTCCCGGAAGAGGCAAGCTTGGCGGTTGTAAAAGAGTCCTTCCAGAAGGTCTTCGGTCTTCCATGGGAGAAGGTGGTGGTTGGCAGGGAGCGTGAGAGGCTTTTTCGCTTCTGGGAGGGCTACGTGGCCGTCGCGGCGATTAAGTCCCACCCGGGGGTAACCGTAGCCCGGATCAGGGAGGAAAACCCGGAGGTGCAGGTGCTGGAACTGCTGCTAGGCTGAAAAAATAAGCGATGTTATCGATGATAGATTGGAGGAACGGGTTTAAACCTTTTAAAATCATTTTTGAAGAAAATGCCCGCAACGGACAGATAACATGGCGGAAAAGACTGTCGTCTAAACCCTTCAGGCTTCTTTTCCGCCAAGAACGACAAGCAATAGCGTCCGGAAAGGGAAAAATGGAGCAAGGAACGGTTAATATGCTAATCCCCATAATTGGAGCGGTAATTGTATTCGTCAGCGGCCTCGTGACATGGTACTTGAATGAACGAAGTAAGAGAATTTATGAAGAATATAAGCGAAAGGAAGATAAGTATTCTGCGTTAATCAGAAGCCTGCGAGGATTCTACGTTGATTCATTTAACAAAGAACTGCAAACCGAGTTTTTAAATCAACTTAACTTATGTTGGATGTACTGCCCCGATGAGGTTATTCATAAAGCATATAACTTTCTTCTTATGGTACATACAGCTCAAAAGTATTCAGATGAGGAGAAAGAAAAAGCAGTTGGAGAGCTCATACTTACTATAAGGAAAGACCTAATCAGCAAAAAGCCATTGGTAAAAACTAACCTTAAACCAGAAGATTTTAGATATTTGAGAGCGACTTAAACCAATACAGGATGCTACTTCGCCTAACATCCATTAAGAGCGATCGTGGCAACAGAAAAAAGCATACCTTTAGTCTTTTTTCTTTTATAGACGATATCCCTTTAGTTATTGAAGCAAGAAGCGACCTCGATTAAAATGTTTCATACAAAAACTCATTGAAGGGAGACTGCTTCTATGGTTAAAAGATACCGTAAGATGGCAAAAAAGGCAAATGGAAAACCCTCTCGACCACAAACCCGATTGAATCCTGTTTCTCCGTAACCCGCAGCATCACTGGACGAGTGAAAAGACGGAACGGCGGGGATATGGTTCAGAGGTAGGCTGTGGCAGCGCTCTTACAGGCAGAGAAGAAGTTTAAGCGTGTGAAAGGTTACAGGGAAATACTGAAACTCACTGCTGCTTTGCAGCAGAAATCTATTGACAGACAGGAGGTAGCAGCTTAGAATGATGATACAATTAGCGTCCTTCCTACTTCAACAAAAGGAAGGGACAACGTCCCCAAAATGTCGCTTCGCTCCATTTTGGGTATCGGGGTGGCGGCAAAAGAAAGGAGGAAGAGGAGAATGAGAAAAAATAGGCATGTTATTTTTCTGATTGGCGTTTTTATATTGTTGCAAGCGTGTGCAACAGTCCAAAAACCTGATGTGGAGGTGTTGGATAAAAAGCCACAGGTTAGTAAGGTATTATCAGAGACGCCCGAAAGGTTTTTGAAAAGAAAGGTAGCAATAGCAAGATTTTCCAACGAAACAAAGTATGGACAAAGCTTTTTTATAGATGAAAATAAGGATGTTATCGGGAAGCAGGCAATGGATATTCTTTCTGCTAAGCTTACTGCTACCAAAAAATTCATATTGTTTGAGAGGGCGGATATAGAAAAGATTAATAAGGAGCTTAAGATAGGTGATTTGTCGAGTTTGAATATCCCTGCTGATTATTTAATTGTTGGGTCTGTTTCCGAGTTTGGCAGAAAAGAAGTTAGCGATGTGGGGATTTTTAGCCGGGTGAAAAAGCAACAAGCGTATGCCAAAGTAAACATAAGACTGATAGATGTTTATACAGGACAAATAATTTATTCCGCAGAAGGTGATGGCGAGGCATTTTCAGAAGCAGGCACTGTTATGGGTGTTGGTGCACGGGCTGCTTATGACTCCAGTTTGAATGATAAAGCAATTTCAGCGGCAATATCAAAGTTGGTAAATAACATCATTGAAAGTCTCTTGGATAAACCATGGCGGTCTTACATCTTGGCCTATGAGGGTGGTAATTACGTCATATCGGGCGGCAAATCACAAGGGATAAGAAAAGACGATGTTTTCGGCGTTTATAAGAAAGGGCAGAAGGTCAAGAATCCGCAAACCAATATGGTTATTGAGCTTCCAGGTCAATTAGTTGGAAAGATAAAGATTCACACATTATTAGGCGATAATCCGAATAATGAGATTTCCCTATGTTCTGTCTCAAGTGGTGATGTGCCGGTGAATAATTTTTCTGATTTTTACATCCAAGAAATAGATAAAAGATAAGCATGGAGGTTGTGATGAAAAAGGTCATTTTATTGCTTTTGGGAATACTGATTTTACATGCCTGTGGTTATCAGGAAGGCATTGTTCAAAAAGAGGGAAAAAGCTTTATCAAATTTGCCGGGAATTTGGAAAATGTATCGGTACAGATCGATGATATGAATCAATTTGTTCTTAAGTCAGGGTCGAAAAGCGGCGCTGATGACAACAAACTATATCAAGTCTCTCAAGGAAAACATTCGATAAAAGTGTACCGAGATGGCAACCTTATAGTAAATAGAATATTGTTTTTGGATAATCAGGCTACGGCGGAGGTAATAATACCATGAAACTTTTTTCTACAATTTCTCTTATACTGCTGTCAGCTATTTTTTTTGCAGGGTGTGCTACACAAAGGCCAATGTATAGCTGGGGCGATTATTCCTCTTCTCTCTATAAACTAAAAAAAGAGCCAAATGATGAAAATCTCCAGAAACATAAACAGGTTCTTCTTAAGATTATGGAGGACTCTAAGGAAAACGGCCTTCGCGTTCCTCCCGGTGTTTATTGCGAGTATGGCTATATCTTGATGAAAGAAGGGAAATCTAACGAAGCTCTGTCATACTTTGGTTTGGAAGAAAAAACATATCCAGAATCAGCCGTGTTCATTCAAAGATTAAAATCTCAATTTGCTAAGACAAAGGAGCAACCATGAAAAACATAAAACTAATTTATTTGTTATCACTACTGCTTATTTTAGTATCAGCCTGTGGGCCAAAATACATAAGCAAGAAAGATGCCTTTCCTAACATATATGAGGAAAGGCCGTTGTCGATATTGGTCTTACCACCAATCAATATGACTACAGCAGCAGATGCCAAAGAGTATTACGCGACAACGATAGCAGAACCTCTTTCATTTGCAGGATATTATATTTATCCCATTGAAGTCACCACTGATATTTTGAAAAATGAAGGTCTATATGACACCGAGATATTAGGAGGTTTACCGCCCGAAAAGTTTAAACAGTTCTTTGGAGCTGACGCGGTATTATACATAAAAATACTGAAGTGGGATACCTCTTATTACGTGATCGGCGGTAATGTGACTGTTGCTGTAGATTGTTTACTTAAATCTACAACGACAGGTAGGGATTTATGGAAATATGATGGTACAATTGTAGTAGATACCACAGGTGGTTCAGGCGGTTCCGGGGGATTAGCCGGACTGATTGTGAAGGTTATAGCTACTGCGATACAAACTGCAGCAACTGACTATATTCCTATAGCCAAACAGGCAAACATAATTACAATTTCTTCCATGCCTTATGGCAAATACCATCCCAATTTTGATAAGGATAGAGATGTTCAGATAATATTAAAAAAGAAACCAGAGGAGGCTTCACAATAATAAAATAGGCAATTGCTGCAACTTCACATAACACGTTACAAAAGGCTGACATCCAAACCTTTCAGGCTTCTTTTGCAACGGAAACATTGAACTAAACCGCTACGCGGTGGATTTTGTATCTCAGGTCATTTACCAAAATCCTGTCCTTTATCCCTCTTTTAATACCGAACTCCTACCTTGTCTGATCAGGTCTTTCCACAATAAAATCTCCTTCAACTGACATCAAGTCAGTGAATTCACTTCAAAGGAGGAGATTGTATCATGGGAAAATTGAGAGATCAGATGCAAAGGGATCTACAGTTGAGGGGGTTAAGCCCGAAGACTCAGAAGGCATATCTCAATCAGGTAAGAGATTTTGCCCGTTATTTCAAGAAATCACCGGATCAACTTGGAGAAGACGAAGCAAAGGAGTACTTACATTATCTTC
>Ga0210058_1003305_pt1 | contig 12623 bp, 11 predicted proteins | sample CryGeymeta201511_FD_183979 | JGI IMG/M metagenome (GOLD analysis project Ga0210058, IMG submission 183979) | Groundwater microbial communities from Crystal Geyser aquifers in Utah, USA - Crystal Geyser metaG 2015-11 (SPAdes) (version 2) | ecosystem: Environmental > Aquatic > Deep subsurface >...
CTCGTACCGCGCCTTACACCGGCCGGTACTCCTCATGGGGATGAGGATGACAAAGGTGTCATCAAGTGACATCAAGACAGTTCGTGATGTCACATTCCCCCTGAGGTCGACAACGACTTCGTTGCCAGAACTATCACCACCCCCCCTGAGGGAGGTGTCGATGCTGACAACAGTCCTCTCTGCAACTTTGAAAAGTCCAGAGCTGATGAGGGTTAAAACGAGAATCGTTACCCCGACAATTTTCAGGATTGCTGGCCATTGCCAGAGCAAATCCTTGTCACCGATAGACTTGACCTTGTCACCGGTGTAGTAGATAGCTCCTCCGCTCAACAGGTGCCAGAAGATGTTCCACCCTCCCCATGTTGCCCACATGAGGAAGGTTGCAAACATGCCGACGAAGATAGATGACCGCGTCAACCAGCTCGTCTTCCACCCTGTCTTTGTCTGCTGGCGAAGGGTAATTTGTTCTTCTTTATTCATCGTCTGCGTGCCAGACAATGGATCAGAAGTTTCAATTGCGGTTGCCATGATCATTTTCCTTCCTTGATGGGTACATTTCTCGAAATGGCGCCAACCTGCTGGGCCATCGCTATAATCGCCTGTGCAATTTCGGGCGTGAGTCCTTCAAGTGCGAACTCCTGGCGTTTTACTTCCATGCCTTCGAGGTTGCCCGATATGGACATGAAGTCCCTTCGAGCTTTTTCGTAACGATTTTCGGGAAGGGATTTGTCTTTGAGACCAGCTTGTACTTCGTCCATAGACATCCCCAACAGTAGGGCTGTGCCTTGCTTGATTGCCGCCGCCTCTGTGATTGCTGCGATTGTCCGCTGCAATTCTTTACTCGGCAGTAGTTGACTGACAGTAACATCCCCAACAGTCACCCCGAACCGCCCCTCAAACCTTGATACATCCTCAGTTTTGTCTCCGTGGCCCTGGCTGAATCTTTTCAGTTTTTCATTGAGGTCGCGCAGGTTTTTCGAGGCGTTGATAACCTCGGTATCGGCCAGCTGTTCAACCGCATCAACCACGACTAGGTCGATCAAATCAGGTGCGATTGCAGCCACGCTTTGGAGAAACTCAACAGGTCTGTCTGCGTCAGGGCGCAGACGGAACGAACCTTTTCCTTCCAGAGTCCCGTCTTTACACTGAACAAAAAAAGTGAATTCCTGACTCACCTCCTTGATTATGATATTGTTTTCAGCTCGTCTGTCCTCCCATGGGTAAGCAGGATGATTACCCTGCTCGTACAGTATGTATACCTTGCGACCGTACAGTAATGATTGCAACCTGTCGATTGTCACAAAGATATTAACTATACCGTTTCTAACAAAAAAATATGGTTGCAAGGCAGAGGTTCCGACTGCCCCGATGGTTGCTCCAGCAATGGAGAGGGTCCATGGAAGCATGGTACTCGGCATTACCGCATAGCCGGTCAAAAGACCAACTGCACCACCAATCAAGGGTAAACCAACCGAAGTGGCTACCATTACAGCCCAGGGTCCTTTATTTGATCGAACAGCCATATTCCCCGTGTGGGCATTGAGAATTTTAGTCATTTCAGCATTCCTTCATTGATTGTCAAAGCGGGGAAGCACGTGCTTCTCGTCCGCGGACTGTTTCATTATGGGCGAGATGCCCAACTTGCCAGCAATCATCACGTTTTTGTGTGACTGCGGGGAAGTGGGGTACAACCCGCCCATTCCACCTAACATATTAGCATAAATCATGTTAAAAGTCAAGTTTTGAAAAGGTATTTTGGGCTTATTTTGCAAGCTATTTTGACAATTCAGGATGTCACTTGGTTGTTGTTTCGGTGAAGAAGTAAATCGCCACGTTGCGACTCGCGAAGACGAACACGATGGCAGTCGTGGATTGCTTCTCCTGCCACGCTTTGCCCGCAACTAAAGGCGGGTTCACAAAGACGTGGTGTTGTAAAAAAGTGACAACAACGAATCAAGGTTTATATCGCAGTTAACTGCGATATAAATCTATTACTCAAGGTGGTCAATCGCGTAGATGGTGGCGTCTTGAATATGTTTGAAACGGTCGCCTTCCAATTTTATTCCACCAAACCAACGAGTGACAGAGATGATGCAGTTGGTGACGTTCCTTTTTTGCATAATCCGGAGTATCACCATCCCAGCACCAGTCTCGCCATCGTCACTTTTGGTTTCGTAAATGGTACCATCATGTGAAAGACGAGCTGCCCAGCTGTGATGATCTGCTCTAGCGTATTTTTTTGGTGTCTTTAGTTTGGATAGAAAATTTTTTATATCTTCTCGCCCGGTGACAAAACCAATACTGACAGAATATCGGCTACCCCGATCACTAATAATATATTCAAAAAGCATGAAAGGGGAGGTGGGTTGTATTCCGTCACCAAAGTCAAATTGAGTATTTTGTTGCGTCATAATAATGCTAATAAGTATATATCCTTGGGATGATAATATTCTATATTAACTTTAGTCAGTAATTTTGCAAATTTCTCATAGAAGGGAGTATGAATGATATCTCACTACACAAAAACAAAGAAACGTGTAGTGTTATGGTAGGTATTGAAACAGCCAGGCCGAGTCCATCCTATTATGTACTATTAGTAGCTATTGGCTCTTGCCAGATGGGTAATCCTTATATTTTTTTTACATTGAACTTAATCCAGACGAGTATGCATTTATGCCTGAGTCGCTTCAGATTACTGAATTTAATCTGAAGCGACTGCATGCAAAAACGAAAACACTTCTATATATAGAAGTGTTTTCGTTTTTATCACAGACTCCCCTGATTATCTTATTATCCTTTTGTTATATAAAGCAAGTTGAGGCGCGAGAAAAGATTCGAACATCACATGTTCAGTACAGGTTGTCGCTCTTTTTTCAAAAGAGCTGGCAACTTTTTCAAGTCCTCACGTGAGTGATATTAAATCACTCACTTCTCACGCACAAATAAAAATCGCCCAACTAAAAAGTCGAACTGATTTTTGTTACTGTGCGCGAGAGAGGACTTGAACCTCCACGGATTACTCCATTAGTTCCTAAAACTAACGCGGCTACCAATTACGCCACTCGCGCGAATACACAAAAACTTGTGTGGCAAGATTGTAGCACAATACTTTAGATTCGTGAATTTATTAAAATAGCTCTTGAATTAGACAACAAAATCTTGTACACTTTGCCCATTCAAATAAACATGCGCCTTTAGCTCAGTTGGTAGAGCAGCTCCCTCTTAAGGAGACGGTCCAAGGTTCAAGCCCTTGAAGGCGCACCATTTGAATGGAGTGAAAATTGTGCGCCTTCAAAGTGCAGCTTTTCGTTTAGAAAAGCGTTGCGCGGATCGAATCCTGATTGAGCTGGATTGCTTCGCATGCTCACAATCCAGCTCAATCTGGCTTCAAGTCTCTAGGGCAAATGTAAAAACTCTCCAGCTAAAACGCTGAAGAGTTTCCACATTGTGCCCAGGGCGGGACTTGAACCCGCACGACCTTACGATCACAAAATTTTAAGTCTTGCGTGGCTACCGATTACACCACCTGGGCTTATTATAAATCCATTGTGTATCTTGACCGCAGTCAGATACATGAGTCCTGGGTGGGAGTTGAACCCACGAATGGCGGTTTTGCAAACCGCAGCGTTAACCACTTCGCCACCAGGACTGGTCAGGTAATACTTTAGCATTTTTAGCACCAATAGACAAAATATGATGTGGACGTATTTCTGTAGAAATATTCCTGGTCTTTTACAGCTTGGTATTTTTTGACACATTAGTATTAATTCGGTCAATTTCCTGAGCGATTTCATCAATATGTTGGCGATGCCTTTCGCCGTAATCAACTGAAAATTCAAGATAAGGAATAATTTTTAATTTACTTTTTTTCTTCACAAAGCCACGCATTTCTTTGGCTTGACGTTTAAGAAAAATCAAAGCATCTGCCTCACGGTCACTTGGAATGGTGGTAAAAAAAATGGTCGCTTGATGGTAATCTGGTGAAATGGTGACATTGGTGACGGTGATCAAGGGATTAGAATCCGCCTCTTGTTGAATGAAGTTAGCAACAATTTCTTTAATTAAAGAATTAGCCCGATCGTGCCTATCAAAAGTGTTTGGTGAAATATCCATATTGAATTAAGTAATTACTATTTCAAAACCCTCAATTATATCTCCTGGGGCAATTTCATTTTTAGCATCAATTTGAAGACCAAATTCTCCTTCATTCACAAGTTTAATGTCTGATTTTTGTTGTTGTAAATTCTTGATAATTCCTTTGGCCACCTCTAATTCTCGACGAAAAACTCTTACTCCCTGTCCAAGTTTTAATACGCCATCTTCAATCCGACCACCTAAAATATGGGTGTGTTTTTGGGTACTAAAATGTTTAAGCACCTTAGCATGACCAGTGATTATTTTTTCTTCCACTTTAGGAGTGCGGTTTTTGAGGGCAGTATTAAGCCAATCCGACAATTCATAAATGATATTGAAAGCTTGTATTTCTACACCTAAGCGTTCAGCCAAATCAGTTGCACCTCGTTCAATTTTAACATTAAAGCCAACAATAATGGCGTCCTTAGTAGCGCTCACTGCTTGGACATCATTTTCAGAAATTGGGCCAATCCCAGTATTGATAATCCGTATGCTAATTCGGTCTGATACAAAGGCACTAAGTTCATATTCAATTGCGTCCAGAGTGCCAAGGGCGTCGGCTTTAATAAGAATTGGAATGGTGGGTAGGCCACTTTTTTTATGATCTGCTATGAGGGGGGTTATAGTTTTTAACATTGCCACCTCTGCTTCTTTTTTACTACCAACTGTATAGAATTTGCTTCCGGCTTTAGGAATAGTACTCCAACCAACAATACCAACTGGAGTGGAAAGACTGGCTTCCTTGATAGCTTTTCCATTCATATCTTCCATAATTCTGACTGGAGCAAAACTGGTACCAGAAACAATGAATTGGCCACTTTTTAAGGTACCGTTCGTAATAATCAGTGTGGCCGTACTGCCACGCTTTTGGTCCAATTTTCCCTCAATTACTATTCCTTCGGCTGGAGCTGACTGATCACCTTTTAGTTCTGATAAATCAGACGCTAAAATAATTAAATCTAACAAATCTGAAATCCCCTCACCAGTTTTGGCAGAAATTGGTGCCCAAGGGATATCACCTCCCATGCCTTCAATATAGATTTCATTTTCAATTAAACTGGCCTGAGTGCGAGTAATATTGGCTTCCGGTTTATCAATTTTATTAATGGCGACAATAAAAGGAATTTTTGCTTGCTTAATACACTCTAGGGCTTCAATAGTCTGAGGTTTAACCCCATCTTCAGCCGATACCACTAAAATGGCAATGTCGGCCACATCTGCACCGCGCAAACGCATTTTCTGAAAGGCGGAGTGTCCAGGGGTATCAAGGAAAGTAATGGTTTCCTGATTACCATCCTTGGTCTCATGTTTAACAACATAAGCTGATAAGTGTTGTGTAATACCACCAGCTTCGTTATCCACTACATGACTCTTTCGGATAAAATCCAAGAGGGTTGATTTACCATGGTCAATATGTCCCATAACTACCACTATGGGTGGTCGTTTACTGATGTTAGCGATGGTTTTTTTCCCGTTTTTAGTCATAGTGATTTTGTAATAAAGGCCAGGGAAGGCAATACTAATAATGATGTTCAGCGAGTATAGCAGATATTTACATATATTTCACCCCATGTCATGATTTCAGAATGTTTTCACTTGGGAAAAAATTTATCAATAAATTTGTCGCTGGACAAAGAACTTCGGACACCTCAAGAGTGTATCTTGATCATGCTTCAGCCACACCACTGTATCCAGAAGTCGTTAAGGCAATGTCACCATATTTTAGAGAAATTTTCGGTAATGCTAGTGCCATTCACCAAGAGGGACAATTAGCTAAAAAAGCTTTAGATGAAGCCAGAGCTAAAGTGGCCCAGATTTTACAAATTCAACCGACTAGTGTGACCTTCACAAGTGGTGGAACTGAAAGTAATAACTTGGCCATTAGGGGAGTGGTCGCCAATAAAAGAAAAATCGGCATTCCATTTGCTCAAATGGAAATTATTACTACCAGAATTGAACACCCTGCGACGATAAAGACGATGGATTATTTGGCTAGAGAGGGAGTAAAAATACATTATGTCGCTGTTGACAGCAATGGCCGGGTGATTTTGACAGAATTGAAAAAATTAATTAATGTCCAAACCATTTTAGTGGTAGTTAGTTATGTTAATAGTGAAATTGGCACGATTGAAGATTTAGGGGCAATAAAGAGGTTATTGATAAAGGGAGCGCCTTCGTTACAACATATTTTGTTATATGTTGATGCTGCCCAGGCACCTTTGTGGCTACCGTGTGAATTGGCACGCTTTAAAATTGACTTGATGTCATTTGATGCCAGTAAATTCGGTGGACCGAAGGGGGTTGGAATTTTGGCACACGGAAAAGGAATTGATTTGGAACCAATTATCTTTGGAGGAGGTCAGGAAAACGGCCTTCGTCCCGGCACAGAACCTTTGGCGCAAATTGTCGGTGCTACCATAGCTTTGGGAATAGCTCAAGGGTCATGGTTGGAGCGTAGTCTGTCAGTTAGAAAAATGCGGGATTATTTTATTCTTCAGCTCACTAGGAAAATTCCTGGAATGATAATAAATGGTGATATTGGTATGAACAGGGTTGCTAATAATGTTAACCTTTCAATTCCCGGTCTGGATAGCGAATTTGCGGTGGTGGTATTTGATACTTATGGTGTGGCGATTAGTACCAAAAGTGCTTGCAGTAGTGCAGGAGGAGGAAAAAGTGCCGTCGTGATGGAGATTTCTGGTGAGGTAGGTCGGGCCACGAGTACCTTGCGTTTTACTTTAGGTGAAACAAACACAAAAAAGGAAATTGATAAAACTGTGGCTATTTTGATTAAACATTTAAACAATGTAGGAATTCGGTAGTTATTTTTTGACAATGATATTTTTATATTGCATTATAGAGTAGTCAGTTAGTAGCCGTCAGCTTTTCTGTTTAAGGTAGATCATTACCCATCTGAAATCAAGCTAAAAGACATTTAAGACAAACATAATATGCCAAATTTTCAAAATTTTACTACCAAGGCCAAGGAAGCCATTCGTAAAGCTCATGAACTTGCGATTGAGCGTGGTCAAAACCATGTCAGTCCAATTCATTTGTTAACCTCGCTCTCCATGCAGGATGAAAGCATGGTGATTTCAGTGTTGGATAAATTAGACATTGATATTATTGCCTTTACGGATTTATTACTTGATGCTCTTGAAGATCCAGAGTCTTCTTCTGATATTTCACAATCATACCAACTTTATTTGACGCCAGAATTAGCCAAGGTATTAGAATATTCTGGACATTTAGCTGAACAACTAGGTGATTCTTATGTGGGGGTAGAACATTTATTTGTGGCTGTACTAGAGCACCCTGGACCAGCAGCCGAAATGATTTTACGAGTGGGATTGGATAAGAATCGTGTGCTTGGGGTGATTAAGGAAATTCGTGAACATCATGTAACCGATGCCGAACAACCAAAAAAATTTCGAGCGTTAGGCAAATATACTCGTAATTTAACAAAGCTGGCAAAGGATAACAAACTTGATCCAGTAATTGGACGAGACACTGAAGTGCAACGGGTTATTCAAATTCTTTCGCGTCGGACCAAAAACAATCCAGTTTTGATTGGAGAGGCTGGGGTCGGTAAAACGGCTATTGCAGAAGGACTTGCTCAACAAATTTCCCAAGGACAGGTACCGGAATCCATAAAGGGTAAAGAAATTCTTTCATTAGACCTCGGTCTTCTGGTGGCAGGAACAAAGTTTCGTGGTGAATTTGAAGAACGATTAAAAAATGTAATGAAAGAAATAGAAAGTTCTCAAGGACAGATAATTCTTTTTATTGACGAACTTCACACCATTGTTGGAGCAGGACAAGCTGAAGGTTCAATGGATGCTTCCAACATGCTGAAACCAGCTTTGGCCCGCGGTGAAATGCGGGTAATCGGGGCAACGACTTTGAAAGAATACCAAAAACACATTGAACGAGATCCCGCCTTGACGCGACGTTTTCAGCCAGTCTTTGTGAACGAACCAAGTCAAGATGATACTATTGCCATCTTGCGTGGTATCGCAGAAAAATACGAATTATTTCATGGAGTTAGAATCACCGATGATGCTATAGTGGCAGCTGTTAATTTGTCAGCTCGTTATATCACTGATAGATTTTTGCCTGATAAAGCTGTGGACTTGATTGATGAAGCGGCTGCTGCTTTACGGATTTCATTAGAAAATAAACCAGAAGAATTGGTAGATGCTGATCATCGTGTCAGACGTTTAGAAATTGAAAGAGAGGCCTTAAAAAAGGAAAAAGAAACATCAGAACAGAAAAAACATATTAAGGATAGACTCAAAGAAATTGCTTACGAAATTGGTGAGTTGCGTGAAATGACTTCTGCTTTAGAAACAAAATGGAACAATGAAAAAGAAGCTTTGGGTGAAATTGGAAAAGATAAGAAGGAACTTGAGGAACTCCGTCTTGAAGCCGACAGTGCCGAAGCGAGAGCGGATTTAACTAAAGCAGCCGAGATTCGTTACGACACTATTCCGTCCTTGGAAAAAGATCTTGAGACCAAGCTAAAAAGATTAAAAAAATTACAGCATCGTCGCCGACTCCTTAAGGAGGAAGTAACTGAAGAAGATATTGCTTTGGTGGTTTCGCGTTGGACTGGAATTCCTGTGTCACGCATGCTTGAAGCAGAAGTACAAAAACTTTCCCGAATTGAAGAAGAATTGAAAAAAAGAGTTATTGGTCAAGAGCAAGCTATTTCATTAATTGCTAACGCCATTAAGCGTTCGCGAGCTGGTATTGCTGACCCCAACCGACCGATTGGTTCATTTTTGTTTCTTGGTCCAACTGGAGTTGGTAAAACAGAATTATCCCGGGCGGTGGCGGAATTTATGTTTAATGATCCTGAGGCACTGATTAGAGTTGATATGTCTGAATTTATGGAAAAACACTCAGTTTCTAAAATTATTGGCTCACCGCCCGGGTATGTGGGATACGAGGAGAGTGGCAATATTACCGAACGCGTACGACACCGTCCTTACTCGGTTATTCTGCTGGATGAAATTGAAAAAGCTCATCCTGAGGTATTCAACATTTTGTTGCAAGTGCTTGATTCAGGACACCTTACTGATGCTAAAGGAAGAAAAGTTAATTTTCGCAATACCGTCATTATCATGACTTCAAATATTGGAGCCGAACACATTGATAGAATGTCAAATTTTGGTTTTGCGATTGAACATGGAGCAGAAGCCCAGTACAGTCAAGCTAAGGATAAAGTGTTGGAAAGTTTGAAACAATTCTTTCGACCGGAATTTCTCAATCGTTTGGATGAGATTGTCGTCTTTGATCTTCTTTCTCCGAAAACCATTCGCAGTATTGTTGGTTTGCAAATCAAAGATGTAATGGAGCGGTTGCGCCGAAAGGAGATTGCTCTAACGGTTAGTGACGCTGTGATGGATTATTTGGCCAAGGAAGGATACGATCCAAAATTTGGTGCTAGACCATTAAAACGGGTAATTCAAAGTAAAATACTAACGCCAGTAGCTAGTCTGATGATAAATGAAGGTATGCTTCGTGGTGGTACGGTACGAGTAGATATGAAAAAGGATGAACTTGATTTTGAAGTAAAGAAGCGTGTTCGAGCGGGAAGTAACAATGGAGTAAAGAAAGAAATTAAAAAAACCAAGGAAGTTTCTGTCAGTTAAGAATTTGGTAAAACGGCCGGCCCCACTAGGGGCCGGCCGTTTTGTATATACAAACTGGCACGCGGTCACTTTCACTCTAGTTTGCTGTATTTGTCCCAGATTGGGCGCACTGTACTGATGATTTTCAAGCGCGTGTGTCGAAATAGAGTTGGTTAAACAATGTTTCAAAAATAATGAAAATTTTTTACGAAAAAGGGTCGGTGTTACCACCGACCCTTTCATTCTCTATCTCAAAAGATCTTTCCATCTGGTTTCTCTCTTGAGCATCTCGCGTAAGGTTACATCCAAGGCATAGATTTCGCCAATGCGAGCTTGTTCAATTTTGCATTCAGAGTTAACGAGTACCATAAACGAGACTGACCCAGTATATTTTGGAGAGACAATATAAACATCTCCTTTGATACGAAAACCATTTTTTTTGGCTTCAACAACGTTGATCGAAAGATCTCTATATTGGTATTTTCCAGTTGATTCTTCAAATGATTCTCGTAGTACTTTCCTTGTCGCCTCTACGGCTTCATATTTTTCATAGTCACCCATTAATCGATATGTAGCACCAAAAGTACGACTGGTGATAGCTTCAACCAAAAGCAATCTTGCAGGGTAGTTTTTGGTGTTGTAGGAACTAAGTAACTCATCAGCACATTTCTGTGCTTCTGCCATTGTCAGAGCGCTGGTATTCGTAGCCATAAGCAACCAGACAAGGACAATCAAGACAAACATTTTCCTCATAGCGCCCTCCCTGGCGTTGGTTCAAATCTATTGTTAATTATACATTATTCTACAGGTTTTTGAGTTACAGTTGATTTAGGGGGATATTTGCCAAAATTATTTTTTGTAATGTCTAAACACATTTAGTATTTTCTTTTATCATTAAGGAATACAGATATGTATCTGAGATTATGTGGAAAGAATTCATATTGGCAATACTGTTGTTATTTTTTACCGTCATATAAGGGAACCACTCCAAATTAAGATAAATTGAAGTTAGGATCCAAACATTTCGTCAATGGACTTTGAGCCACCCGCATTGCGAGTTGCAACGCGACAATCCACGTTTTGCTATTTGATTCCACATCAAACTTAATTACGAAACCAGAAGCGGTTAAATTTCTAAAACGAAAACACTATCATATATGATAGTGTTTTCGTTTTACTGTAATTGTTGCAGAATGCCCCAGGGTTCACCTTACAGGTGCTGTCTACTTGTTGGACATTTTGTTTCGATACCTCACAAAATATCTCAACAAGTCTTGCAGAAATGCTCCCAGCATTTCTTCACCCTGGGGATGAATGCAACATTGAAAAATGAGTCTCCGGAGGACGACACCTATACAGAAAAGAACACCCGGTTCGTCCCAGAGGGACGCTGGCGAATGCCCCGTCCCTCTGGGACGGGGTTCTCTACTAATAAGCCTAATCAATAGTTTTTATTTAACAGCCAATAATCTATTTTGCGCTACCAATCTCTGCTAATTATTAAACTATGATACATGTAGCAGTTGTGGGCATTTTCAGTGTTATTTAAGATGCTCACAAACTGACAATTTCTGTTAATTATGTTCTTTCATTTCCCTTCTACACTCAATTGATGAATTTTTATGATGAACTAGACATCTTAACACTTCAATAGCAGACAAATATATATAAAAAAACAGACTAATCTTTATTAGTCTGTTTTTTATCTGATTTTGATTGAAACTAGCTATTCATCGCTAATTTTTGTTTCCAACATGGAGCTGATGAATCCCATGGTCTAGTACCTTCACTTTCGTAAAGATGTCGAGCATAAGCTAAATTGTTATACAAATCATCAAGATTAAGTCCTAAAGCTAATGCTCTTTGATTATGATAACGCTTGTTGATTTGCATAACACCAGTATCCGAACTATCAATTCGTCCTTTTAGAATAGAACCGTCTGGAAGAGTCTGGCGGAAGGCAGACTCACAACGAGCTATTTGAATTAAAACTGGAACATCCTCAAAGTAGTTTCTGACAATTTCTTCAGTGTTTGATAGAGTGATTATCTTTGTTGGAACCTCAATCGGAGTAGTTGTAATCTGACCGTAAGCAACACTCTCTGGAACTGAATAAATATTAGTTGCAGCGAGAATTGCGAGGATAACAGTAGGTAAAATAAGCCAATGGTCTTAAGTAATAAATACCAGCTGTCTCTGGTAACTGCAAAATCATATCATGACTTTAACGATTTCTTTATAAAACCATATATTTGACATTTTGTCAATTTTGTAGATGTCTTTTTTAGTCTTATTTTAATCAAAATATGGCTTTACATAGCCATATTTCACTGCTATTGTCTTACTGGAAAGACTATTTTGTAGTTTTTATCCTTTGCTTGGCTAGAACCATAGCACCATATAATCCAGCTTCATCTCCCAATTTCGCTAAAGTGATAAAAGGACTAGCTACTACCTCATCTAACACTTTTACAGTCTCTTTTCTGACCACCTCTAGAGGAATTTTAGGATCACCAATCATCATTGAACCACCTAATATAATTATTTCCGGTGACCAATAGAGAATAGTATTCCTTAGACCTTGAGCTAAGTATTCAGCTAATTCATTCCAAATCACGTCATCGGCTGGAATATCATAAGGTTTAATACCAGTCCTTTCTTCTACCGCTCTACCAGAAACTAGATTTTCCAAAGTAGGAGAAATATCACTACCTAAAATAGTCCGATCTATATCCAAAATCTGATGTCCGGGTTCAAAACCTGCACTGGTTTCATCAATAAAACCTGACGTTATTTTTACTCCACCAACCCCGGTACTAATACTGTGGTAGGCCACTAAATCAACCCCCTGCC
>Ga0210058_1003313_pt1 | contig 12596 bp, 13 predicted proteins | sample CryGeymeta201511_FD_183979 | JGI IMG/M metagenome (GOLD analysis project Ga0210058, IMG submission 183979) | Groundwater microbial communities from Crystal Geyser aquifers in Utah, USA - Crystal Geyser metaG 2015-11 (SPAdes) (version 2) | ecosystem: Environmental > Aquatic > Deep subsurface >...
AATCGCAGTACGATCACGAGTTTCCTGAACGAGCTGGAGAGGCAGGGTTATCTCTGGAAGGAAGGGCGGCATCTTGTCATCATCCCCCCGGAACACATCGAAATCCTGGACAATCTGAACCAGGCTGTCGTGGATGGAAGCGAAGAGGATGCCCGGAATTGGGCTGGGAAAGCCATCGAGAACAACGTAGACGCGGTCAAGGCACTGGATGCCTTATGCAATGGCATGAAACTGGTGGACAGGATGTTCAACCGCGATGAAATAGACCTATCGGATGTCATCCTTTCCGCCTTTGCCATGAAAAGCGCCATTCCAACGATCGAGGCGGAGATTGAACAGAGCGGGAAAGAGATGAGTTCGATAGGGACAATTGTCATTGGCACCGTCACTGGCGATATCCATGACATCGGCAGAACTTTGGTGGCGATGCTGCTCAAAGCGAGAGGTTTTGACATTGTTGACTTGGGGAACAACGTCAGCATTTCGGATTTCGTCGAGGCGGTTCGAAAGCATAAGCCCGACATTCTGGCAATGTCTTCCTTGATGACCACCGGCCGGCAGGAACAAATAGAAGTCATTCGGGCTTTGGTTGACGCGGGATTGCGGGATGCTGTAAAAGTCATCGTCGGTGGGAGCGCCATCACGCAGGAATTAAGCCAACAGATGGGCGCCGATGGCTACGAACCCACGGCGCACCGTGCCGTCGAACTCGCTTGGCGATTGACCCATTCCGAATAGGGAGAATTCTTCCAGAATTGTTGTCCAGCCAACAAACACGGGGGAGTTTTCGTGCTAATCTTGTATCAGCGTTGCGCCATGACTTATACAGTTGAATTCGAACCCATAGGTATTCGTTTGATCTGCGAAGAACCGCTAACGGTTTTTGAAGCCGCGCGCCAGGCGGGCGTCAGCTTGCACTCCATCTGCGGCGGCAAGGCCACCTGCGGAAAGTGTGCAGTTCGCGTTGTGCAGGGTGCACTCCCAGCGCCAATGGATACCGAACGAGAACATCTTTCCGAGGCTTTGTTGGCAGAGGGCTGGCGGCTGGCCTGCCGCACGGTTGTTGCTGAAAACATTACGATTTACATTCCCCCAGGTTCTCTGGAGGAAAGTCAGGTAGTCCAGACCGAAGGCATCGAGATTGCCTTTGCACCCAGGCCTGCGGTCCGCCTTTTGCCTGTCGAGATCACTCCCCCCTCTCTTTCCGACCAGGCTTCGGACATGGAAAGGCTGGCCGCTGGATTGCGCGAGCATCACGGTGTAGAGAACATCATTGCAGGTCTGCCCGCCCTGAGAGCATTGCGCACCGCTTTGCGAGAGACAGACTGGCGGATTTCGGCGGCGCTGAGAGGGGATGAAATCATTGCTGCCTATCCGCTGGCGCATGATCGAGCAGTTGGGTTGGCGGTGGATATCGGCACAACCAAACTGGCCTGTTATCTGGTGGATTTGGAGAGCGGGCGCACGCTGGCGATGCAGGGAGTCACCAATCCGCAAATTGCCTACGGCGAAGATATCATGTCGCGTCTGGAGGCTGTATTGGTCGACTCCGCCAACGCCGGCCCTCTGCAGAGCGAGGTGGCAACTGCCATTAACGCGGTAGCAGCGGACCTGTGCGCCTCGCAGGGACTCACACCCGACCATCTGCTCGATTTCTGCTTGGTTGGCAACACCGCAATGCACCACCTGTTTGCGCGCTTACCCGTTGGCCCATTGGCGGTCTCCCCTTTCGTCCCCGCGCTCAACACCGCGCTCGAAGTGGATGCGGCGCAGTTGGGGCTGAAGGCCGCACCGGGCGCACGCGCCTATCTTCCCGCTCCCATCGCCGGTTTCGTCGGCTCGGATCATCTGGCCTTTTTACTGGCCGCCAATTTTGGCGAGGACGAACGTGTACGGCTAGGCATTGATATTGGCACCAACACCGAGATCGCGCTCCAGGTCGGTAAGCGCATCGTTTCATGTTCCACAGCCTCCGGACCGGCCTTTGAGGGCGCACACATCCGGCACGGAATGCGCGCCGCGCAGGGCGCCATCCAGCGGGTGAAAATTGCTGCGGATGGATCAGTGGAATGCGACATCATCGGAGGCGTGGCGGCGACGGGCCTTTGCGGCTCGGGCGTTTTGGATGCGCTGGCAGAGATGCGCAAGGCGGAGATTCTCAACGAACGCGGGCGGATGCAGACTGGTATGGCTGGCGTGGAGGCGGCGGAGGACGGGAAGCCCGCCTTTACGCTGGTGAAAGGAGCGAATGGAAGAAGAAATATCACGATTTCTCAGCAGGATATTGACCAGATTCTCCTGGCAAAGGGCGCCATCCGCGCCGGTATAGATATACTGATGGACACGCTCGGCATTGTATCGGCCGACATCGAAGAAATTACTATCGCCGGCGCTTTCGGCACCTATCTGGATCCAGTCAACGCGGTGCGCATTGGCCTTCTTCCCGAAACGCCTTTGGAGCGCATTCACGCAGTTGGCAACGCAGCCGGAAGCGGGGCGCGCATGATGCTGGCCTCTACGGATTGTCGCCTCCGGGCGGAGGCGCTGGCGCAGCGCGTCGAATACCTTGAATTGACCATCGTGCCTGGCTTCAATAAATACTTTGCCAGGGGAATCCGCCTTCCGGTCGGATGACCGGCGGCGTTTTGCATAGACCTAACTCGTTTCTACCCAGGAGGCAGAATATGTCCAAAACATCATTTGATGCCATCAGCAAGGCGGTTACAGAGGGGGAGGATGCGGAAGCCGAACGCCTTGTCATACAGGCGCTGTCTGATAACCTGCCGCCTCTCGAAATTCTACAGAAAGGCGTGGTGAACGGCATCACCAAAGCAGGAGAAATGTGGAAAGCCAACGAGTATTTTCTTCCCGACGTGATCCTGGCCGCTGACGCCTTCAAGGCAGCCATGCACCCTCTCGAACCCCGTCTGAAGGAAGTGAAGGGAGGCCGCCCAAAGGGTAAATTTGTCATCGGCGTGGTGGAAGGCGATATGCACGATCTCGGCAAAAGCCTGGTGGGCGCCATGTTATCCTCGGCCGGCTTCGAGGTGATTGATTTGGGAATTGACACCTCTGTCAGCCGGTTCATCAAAGCAGTTGAGGAACATAAGCCGGACATCATCGGCCTGGGCGCGTACATGACCACCACCATGCTGCAGATGAAAATCATCATCGCCGAATTGGAAAAGCAAGGCTTGCGCAAAAATTTGAAAGTGATGGTCGGCGGCGTGCCCACCAGCCAGGAATTCGCCGACGAAATTGGCGCAGATGCGTGGGGTAAAGATGCTCTCGACACCATGCAAAAAGCGCTCAAGATGATAGGAGTGTGAGAAATGGCTAATCCAACCCTGGAAATGATTCAAGGGATGCTCTATGGTAACGGCTTGCGCATCGGCAAGTTGAGTCCAGCTGGGCGCATCATTGCCGCGTTGATGGGGCGGCATGGCGATGTGGTTCCTTTCATGGGCCCGCAGATCCACGACCATGCCATGACGGTTGCCAAGGTGCCGGCGCGCCGCTATTACTTCGATGCCCACTTGCTGGTGGATGTCCAGATTGCCATAGATCACTGGTATGGCTTCGATTCCTGCACGATCATCCCGGATGCCTATAACTTCGAGGTGGAAGCCTTGGGCGCCAAGTTCATTTACAGCGACAATGCCATGCCCACCGTGGATACCAACCAGCCGCTCATCCGCGAGCGCGCCGACCTGGATAAAATTGGACCGCTCGATCCCTTGAAGGGCCGCATCCCGATGGGGGTCGAACTGGCCGCTCTGGTCAGCAAGAAGGCCGGCGGGCCGTTCGCGGCCGGCTTCTTCTGCTCACCGTTCAGCCTGCTTTGTCAGGCCATGGGATATCCCAAGGCAGTTCGGGCGCTAAAGCGCGACCGCGTCTTTGCCCAGGAGTTGTTCGACTGGGCGGAAAACATAGCAATCTGGCCCTATCTCAAGGCGCAGGCGGCGCAGCCGGGCGTAAAGCAGAGCCTCGGCGCGGATGCCTGGTCAGCCTTCCCTAACCTGAATCCCGAATTGGTAGAAGAGTGGGTCCTGCCATCGGCAAGACGCATGATGGCTCGCGGCAAGAAAGAACTGGGGATTACAGTCATGGCAGGTGGGGCTGCCGCCGACTATTGTGAGGAAGATCCGGCCAAATTCGATAAAGAGATCATGTTCAAGTGCTTGGCCGTATCGCGAAAAACCTTCTTCGTCCTGGATATAGCCCTCTCAGCCATGGGCCGCACGCAAGACTGGAACATGGCCTGGCTGCAGGAGTTCGCCGTTCAAAATGGCAAAGGCGGGCGAAAACTCCCCATCTTCGCTTCGCTCAACGGTCGCTTCATGCGCGACAGCACCCCCGAACAGATCTTTGCCAAAGTCCGCGAATGGATCAACATCATGGGACGGGATGGACGCCTGCTCTTCTTCATCGCCAATGTCCCGGCCGATACGCCGCCCATCAATGTGCACACCGCCCTTTACGCGGTCCACACACTTGGCAGGTACCCAATTGTAAAAGACCTGGCTTCGATCAAGATCGAGCTGCCGAAATTCCAGCCCTTTGACGAGTGGCTGAAGGGCCAGCCGGAGGCCGAGACGATCTTCAAGGCGCGTGAGTGGAAACCTGAGAAAAAGGTTTTCGCATGACCTTTGTCTTACAGGGCAGAGGCGATCCCCTCGAGATTGACCCGAATGGGTCGGCTCGCATCATCGGCGAGCGCATCAACCCCAGCGGAAGAAGCCGTCTGCGCCAGGCCTTGCTGGAAGGGGATTGGGAGTACGTGGCCGCAGAAGCACGCCGACAGGTTGAGGCCGGCGCAGATGTGGTGGATGTCAACGTGGGCGGGAAGGGAATAGACGAGAAAGCGGCGCTGCCGAGAGCGGTGGAGGCAGTTGCCAGCGCCGTGACAGCGCCGCTTTCGATTGACACACGTGACCCGCAAGCGCTCCTGGCAGCGCTGGATGTGTGTCCCGGCCGGCCGCTGGTCAACTCAATAGGTGGAGAGGAAAAAATACTGGCGGAAAACCTGCCGATTATAACGGAGCGCGGCCTGCCGGTCATTGTCCTTTGTATGGGGCAGGAAGGCATTCCTGCAGATGCTGATGGTCGGTTAAGGGTCGCTCATCAGGTGCTGGATGCGGCCATACGGGCAGGAATGAAGGAAGAGGATGTGATCTTTGATCCGCTTGTCATGACGGTCGGAGCGGACGATCAGGCTGCGCGAGTTGCGTTGGAGAGTGTCCGCCGACTGAAAGAGGAATTCCCCAGAAACAGCATCACAGGCGGAGCCAGCAATGTCAGTTTTGGAATGCCCGATCGTACCACGCTCAACGCCAGTTTCCTGACCATCGCCTGTGTGCTGGGCATGAACATACCGATCACTGATCCGACCAACCCTCAACTGCGCGCAGCGCTGCGGACTGCGGATATTTTCCTCGGCCGCGACCGGCGTCTCCGCCGCTACATGCAGCATTTCCGGCAAACAACTCCCAGATAAGTCCCTGATTCCACTCCTTGTATGCACTGGCTGAAGCAGCAGGATGGTTTGGTTGTATAAAAACCGTCCTGCCTTAATGTTGAAGTCGGCAGGTAAGGATTAGCGCTTTTGCACTTCTCACAGGATCTCGGCGATGGCTGGCAATGCTACAACCACATCCATGTGGATGACTGCTTCGGCAGAGGCGTCCATAATGGTCGGCGTCTGATTGACGATGATCAATTTCGAGCCTTGCAAATAGGCTACATCCATCAGTGCGGTGGCTGGCCCGCCGGCCAGCGAGGTGCCGGCCACAAGCACGACATCCGAGCCGCGCATGGCCTGCTTTGCAGCCAGCACCGCTTGCATCGGTAATTGTTCCCCGGTCAAAATAACGTTTGGTTTCATCGCCCCTCCGCATTTTTCACAGCGGGGTGTTCTTCCATCTTCCAGGAACTTTTCCAGCAGCGGACGGAAGGGCGCGACCAAATAACAACTGATGCAGGTTGCCTCTGCCAGCGTGCCGTGCACCTCGATCACATTTTTTGAACCCGCCCGCTGGTGCAGCATGTCGGCGTTTTGGGTGATGACAGCCCGGATGTAGCCCTTCGCCTCCAGTTCAGCCAGGGCGTAGTGGGCGGCGTTTGGTTCGGCGGTGATGATTTTCTCGAAGAGAGGTCTCATGCGCTCATAGAACGTCTGTGGATCGTGCCCGAAAGATTGGATCATTCCGGTCTGTGTCTCATCCGCTCCGGCGGCCTCCAGGCGCGCCCACAGCCCGGTTTCCGGGCTGCGGAAATCGGGAATGCCGGACGGCGTGGAAATCCCCGCGCCCGTGAAGGCGACCGCCGCCCGGCTCTCAGCCAGCAGACCGGCTGCCTGCTGAATTCGAGGATCACTATCTTTCATCGCTCGCGTTAGACATAAAAAGCCAGTCCCAGCGTGCCAGGCCCGGCGTTGGCGTAGCAACCCGTACAGCGCAAGTTGCAGGTTTTTCCGGGACTGATGGTTAAGAAGCCGGGCGGGTATGTCCCGTGTTCCTCGAAGAACCGGTCAATGGCAGGGCGATTGCCTCCCAGCATGATCCCGCCAACAAAGTTCTCTAACAGACGGCGCAGGACATTGGGAGACAGCCGCTTGGTGAATGCTCGGTCTGCTGTGTGTAGGATTGCCCGCCCAAACTCGGTGAGATCTGCTGTGACGCCAGGCGGCCGGGACGCATCCTGGATTATTCCATTTCCGGCAAAATAAATGTATCGTTCTCCTGCCCAAACAGCCGCATGGCGCATCGGACCGACATGAGCCAGCAGCGGTGCAGTGCGCACCATAGCCTCCATGCCTGCGCTAAGGCTAATGTCCTTTACGGTTTTCATCGTAAACATGGAAATCTCCTGTTTTTATAGAATGTGAAACGATGAGATGATCAACGCCCAGCGCCCAATCACCACGAAAATCGACAACGCCAGAAGAATGACATTCAGGGGAAGAATGTTGTAATCATTGCGTGGTAGGTGAACTGTAAGAATGGCTAAAAACTGGATGAGCGCTAATCCCATGGCAGCTAAGGGGAGCAGCCAGGGTAAGACCCCTGTCAGCAAGGGCAGAATCATGCCTGTTGCGCCAAGTAGTTCGCTTGTGCCCACAAAGCGGAGAAGGCCGGGGGATTCTTCCTTCGCCCACGCCATTTGCTCGCGCAATTTCTCAGTCTGGAAGACTTCTCTGAAACCAATCAATCCATATATGGCCGCCAGCAATAGTTGGACAGTCCATAAAGCAATGTCCATTTTTACCCGACTCTCCTGTTCTGATGGTATCTTTGACACATGCGTTGCCTTTGCTATTGATCAAAGAAAATGCAGTGATGGAGTGTACGACCTATAGCGTAAAGCGCTTATTCTCTGCGCCCTGGCAATCGCTTGACGATGTTGCGAATGCGGTTGGTCGCTTCGGCAAAGCCATCTTCCCGCCAGTTTTGTAATATGCGGCTTATGCTCCATACCTGATGCACACCTGCCTCAATCAGCGCCTGACCTTCCGCATGTAGGGAGGACCAGGCAATGCTGGGGTCGAGTTTTTGGGGAATGCGCTGCAGGAGGGGTGCAGGAGCCTGACTGATTGCTTGTCGATATAGCCTCTCGTAATCCTGTGTTACCGCTGATAGACTATGTTTTAAAGCCATGCGATGCGAGGCGTGGCCCATCTCCTGGCACAGCTTTTCGGATGAAAGCAAATGGGCCATGCCAAACGCAAGTTGCTCTTCATCGTTTGGCGAGGCAATAATGCCGTTGACATCCTGCTGAATTAAATCGGGCAGGGCCATCGCCTCTACGCCTGCGATGGGCAAGCCACACGCCATGGCTTCGAGCACGACCAATCCCTGCGTTTCGATTGTGGATGCGGTGACGAAAAGGTCGGCTTGCTGATAGTAGGCAGGCAGGTGTTCATGGGGGACTTCTCCTACAAAATCTACTTGCCTAGAAATCCCCTTTTCTGTGGCCAATGCCTGCAACTCCTCTTTTTCCGGGCCGTCACCGACGATGACCAGCCGCGCTGCGGGAAAACCATCTAGCAGACGGGCAAAGGCACGGATAACCAGGTCAACGCGTTTCTCGTATCCCAATCGGCCTACGTGGAGCACAACAGGGGGGCGGGAGGCCTCTATCTCGGTCTTGGGGATCGGATGAAAGAGGTCGGTATCCACACCGTTGGAGATTGCCATTACTGGAACGCGCAGACCATGAGTGACTAATTCACGCCGCATGGCTTCTGACGGCGTAGTGACCTGTGGAAAGCGGTTGAAGAAGGCCGTGGTATATTTCCAGGCGATATCCTCGGTAAGCGGCACGCCATCTAAAGAGATCGGAGCGTATTTTAGAAAACCGGCCAGAAAAACGTGGCAAGTCCCCAGGACAGGAATACCCAATAGATGGCCCGCGGCCAGGGCCTGGAGACCCATGGCGCTCATCGAGTGATTGTGGATCACATCCGGGCGGAAATCAGCCAGTTCCTGCACTAGCGCAATCGGCGCCATCGGGGCACGCCCCCCCGGAAAACGTTCATACCGCAGAGCGCGGAAGCCGACCACATCTAAATCCATTTGCTTGTGACTGGGATCGGCGGCGGTGTAGATCATGACCTGATGGCCGCGTTGGCGCAGACAGCGTGCCAGAGCGGCCACTGCAGTTGAGACTCCGCCGTGGCCTTCGACAAATGAATCGGTCGTCAAAGCAATTTTCATCACTCACTCATCCAAATTTTCGGGGTTGTAGCGGTCGCCCGGCGCGGTGAATGCGCTCAAAAAATCTATCTCAGAGAGCGGAAATTCGCGTGCCGCGATGGGCAATAGGGCATTCATCAAGGCAACACGCTCCTCCCGGTTCAGGTCTCCTAAGAAGGTGCCCAGATGTTTCTCGGCTGCGCTTTTCAGGAAACCCACCCGTTGGTCTGGTGGGATTCGTTTCCAGACGTGCGGCCATACTTCCACAGCCAGATTTACCAGTCCCTGCGGAGCCAGCTGCCGCGCCAGGATACGGCCCAACCAAAGTGCCCATTTCATCACATCAATCTCCTCAAGTTACTTGTGGTTCCTCTTCCACCACTCCAAATACCATGCCAGGGCAATTATCAACCCACAAAGGAACAATAGGTATCCATGCAGGATTGGACCGAGGAGGATGGGATTCATCGTGCAACCTGGACGGCTTCGATCACTTTTCTGACTGGCAAAAAGCCCTTACCGATCGCGCCGCGGTTTATGGAAGGGCCAATGGTATTCAGCATAGGCATACCACAAGTAGGTGATGCAAGCACTGATCAACAGGGCAACCAGGATGAGCCAGGAATGGGCAAGCAAGAAAGCCACGATTCGCTGGGTCAGTTCATCCACGATCTTTTGGGCCTTTTCGTGGGTCATGGAGAGCAGGCCAATCCCTGCCAGGAAAAATTTTTCCGAGCAGTGTGCGCATTTCAGATTCGTATTGTCCGTTTGCTGGTTCCATGGATACCGGAGGAAATCAGCGCTACAACGATGCTGTCTGATTTCTCTGCCCGGCTCTCTGCAAGCAGTTTCACTGCGCTCTGGATTAGTGAGACTTTCGCCATCACACTCCCGTTACAGGGTAAAAGCTTAACCCCAGGGTTCCCGGCCCGGCGTGCGTGCCGATAATCGGGCCAGCCTCGGCGATCACCAGTTCAGCGCAATTGAATTTCGCTTTGACCTGTTCTCCAAGTTCACGCGCTTCCTCGTCTGCCTCACAATGCAGGACGGCGAAATGGGCTTCGGATTTGCCAACTTTCTCTTCCACCAATTCCAGGAGGTGGGCAACCGCGCGCTTGCGCGTGCGAGCGCGTTCCAGCGGCTCGATGCGCCCGTCCTTGACATACAGGATGGGCTTGATGCTTAGAGCCGAGCCCAGGAAAGCCGTCGCGCCGCCGATGCGCCCGCCCTTATGCAGGTATTCGAGCGTTTCCACGGTGAAGATCACGTTCATGGACTGCTTGATTTTCTCCAATAGTTGGACGACCTGCTGCGCGTCCTGTCCCTGCGCGGCGGCGCGGGCGGCGGCAATCGCCATCATACCCAGTCCAAGTGAGACCGATTCGGAGTCAATCACATGGGTGGGAATGGCGGTGAATTGCTCCTGCGCCATCAGCGCGGACTGGAGTGTGGCGCTCATGTGATGGGAAATGACCACTGTCACAATTTCATCGACCTCATCCACCAGTTTGGTGTAGATGTCAATGAAATCCTGCGCGGTAGGCTGGGCAGTGGTGGGCAGGTTTTTACTGGCGTGCAACAGGCGGTAAAACTCAGCGGCGTCCAGGTCAACGCCTGACAGGTACGTCTTCTCCCCAAAAGTGACGTACACCGGAGCCACGTGAAGGCCATACTGCTCCCCCTGGGCGGGGGTCAGGGATGACGTCCCATCCGTGACAACAGCGACCTTTTGCTTTTTCATGTTTTTTTCTCCTTTGGTGAAATTTTATGGTGCCGGTGCGCCCACTGCCAATCGTGCGAATATCCTGGCCGGTGAAAATATGGGCGAGCAGCAACCCAAATGGAATCGAGCTCGGCAGATAGGACAGGCCGAGAGTGACGAATTGCATGGCTCAGGCCTCCTTTCTCTTTTCGTGGAAACCATACCATCCGTGTCCATCCAGGACAATCGCCCTGGTGCGCCCGTTGATATCGCGCGGGTCGGCTTCGGCGCCGGGCAGGTCGTAATGGATGGGCAGAATGTATGGCGCGGCAAAACGGTTTGCCATCCGGATCAATGTATCTTTGTAGCGCTTGTGGCCGAATGGTGTGGTGCGCCAGGGCAGGCACAGAATATCGGGGTGGGTAGGAAACGACGCTTCGTGTGCATCGCCAATATGCAATACGTCTGATTCATCCTGCACAAGGAAGGAAAGCGGCGTGCCGCCTGGGTCGGGGAAACGCCAACGGAATAGCACATAGAAAAAAGTGTAGACTGGATCGTTAACCCGGCTGTAGCCGGGCAATACTTGAATGTTGGCAACCTGTTCGCCCGGTTTGACAGGATGCAAGCGTTCGCGCGGGAGCCCGAGGCTGGCCGCGATTTCACAGACATCCGCCGCGGCGAGGACGATTCCGCCAGGCGTCTCAGCCACGCGACCGATATGATCCTTGTGGGCGTGCGTAATACAAATATATTCCACGTTTGGCTCAGGATCGCGGGTGAAGTCGGGGTCAATCAGGATGTGATGCTTGCCGACAATTTCCACACAGGAATGACCAAGATAACGAATTTTCAATTAGGCCTCCGTTTCTAAAGTGTGCTTGATGACAGGCAATGCAGCGCGCCATACCGAAAAGGCTGCCAGAGAAAGCCCGACCAGGTAAATCGGCCAATGGAAATTCGTGGGACGCAACTGACTGAGGGTTTGCGAATCGGCAGGCAGAATTGCCAGGGCGTCGGCCATGAAGGCATACAACATCGCGAGGTTTCCAGCGATAAAGATCGCCCACTCAGCCGGTTGCAGTCGGACGGTCTGCCCGCGATCATCGCCAATGACAGCCAGCGCGCCGCCCAAAACCATGAGTGCGGCAATCAACCCCGGCGCAAGCACCGGTCCCCACCACGGCAAGGGAATGAGAAACAGGATGTCAGGGTCCAACACCGAGCGCGGCCAGCCGATGAAAACCCTGAGCCAGATGTAATAGAATATGTCCCACAGGCCAAAGGCGAAGACGGCAAAACCCAAGCGTGATTGAAACTTCTTCCCGGCAACCCAGCCCACAGCCAGTAACATGACCAGCGTCGCCAGTTCCCTTCCCAGTTCAATCGCTGCGATTTGCGGATCGAATGGTGGCACGCTGAGAATCAAATCGCTGATGCCATAAATTCTTCGCAGATAGACGACCACCGCCGACTCCAGATAAGCCATGGCGATGGCAAACAGTCCTATCCACGAGAGATTTTTAGCCTGCAACCCTGCACTATCTTTTCTCATGCTGAACGACCTGTTCTGCGCCTAAAGGCCGCGCACGCTGGCTGACAATCATCTCTCCTACGTTATGTGGATACTTTGCGGTGATGCCGCCATAAAACTCACGGATTACCTTCATGTCCGCCTCAATATTGCCGGTGGCGTGCATCATTGGTCCAAAGCCGCCAACTTTGCGTGCGTAATCCAAATAGCCAAATACAATTGGCACTTGCGCAAGACTGGCAATGTAGTAAAAGCCTGTGTTCCAATGACTGGACTGGCTGCGCGTCCCTTCTGGTGCAATGCCTATCACAATTTGCTCACGTTCCCGTATCGTTTGTGCCGTTTGTTGCACCACTTTTTGACGAGAACTACGGTCAATTGGGATGCCTCCAAGCCATTTGAAAACGCCTCCAACCGGCCAGGCGAAGATCTCTTTCTTTCCAAACCAGTTAATTTTGAGACCCAATCCATACATGACGGCCAGGATAAACGGCAAATCCCAATTGGAAGTGTGCGGCGCAAGGACCAAAACAAATTTCGATATATCTGGCACACTACCTGCCACTTTCCAGCCTGTTACCGCTAGAAAGAGTATACCCAGCAAAACTTGTATTTTGTGGATTCGAGGAGGTCCGATACCAGATTTGCTCATGCTCTTCACAGCCAT
>Ga0210058_1003325_pt1 | contig 12568 bp, 12 predicted proteins | sample CryGeymeta201511_FD_183979 | JGI IMG/M metagenome (GOLD analysis project Ga0210058, IMG submission 183979) | Groundwater microbial communities from Crystal Geyser aquifers in Utah, USA - Crystal Geyser metaG 2015-11 (SPAdes) (version 2) | ecosystem: Environmental > Aquatic > Deep subsurface >...
GAGTCAATGGCGATAAAAACAATGGTTTGATTATCGATTATTGCGGCATCCTCAAGAATTTACGCAAAGCGCTGGCTACCTTTACTGGTACAGGCGATACCGGCAGAACAGGCGGTTTTGGGCCGGGTGAACTAGATCCAACTAGAAGCAAAGAAGAATTACTGGAAGAGTTAAAACAAGCGATTGGTTTGGTAAGTGATTTCTTGAGTGAGCGAAAAGCACCGCTTGATGTAATCATTAACACCAGCGGATTTGAGAGAAACAAGGCAATTGTCGCGGCTAAAGAAGCGGTGAACGAAAATGATGAAACCAGGAAGAAGTTTGAGGTCATGTGCCGTGAAGTATTCATTAAATTCAAAGCCTGTCTCACCATTCCCGGAGTAAATGCTTATCGCCACCAATACAACGCGATAAATATCATCTACAAAAGCCTGCAAAAAGACATTGAACAAGCAGATATCAGCGATATCATTAAACAGCTGCATGAAATTATTAATGAGTCGATTGTCGCTAAACCTGATAAATACAAAGAACCTAATAAGACTTATGATATCAGTAAAATTGACTTTAACCGATTGCGGTCAGAATTTGAACACTCTAAGACTAAAAATACCACTGTGCAAAGCCTTAAAAGTATGATTGAGAAAAAATTGGAACAGCTGATCCAAAGAAATCCTCTCCGGACAGATTTTCAAGAACATTATGAAAAGATAATTGATGAGTACAATAAAGAAAAAGACCGCCAAAATATTGAAGCCACCTTTGAGGCGTTATTGAAATTTGTGCAAGAGTTGGACGAGGAAGAAGGCCGAGCTGTGCGAGAGGGGCTGGATGAGGAGACACTGGCCATATATGACCTATTGGCAAAACCAGATTTGAAACCCCAGGAAATCCAAAAAATAAAGAAGGTAGCCAAAGAACTACTAAAAACACTGAAAGAAAAATTGAAGGGTTTGTATAAGTTCCAAGACAAAGAGCCAACAAGAGATGCCGTAAAAGTTTTAATTAGAAATTTCTTGTGGGACGAAAAAACCGGATTACCCGTAGATCTTTACACCCAAAACGATGTATATAAAAAAGCCGAAGCTGTTTTTTATCATGTATTTCGGGCATACCCGACAGTGCCATCGCCGTATTATGCTTCGGTGGCAAGTTAGGGAGTGGTACAGGGAATGTTGTTCACCGTGCCATTTTATCTAAAACGGAAGTAGTTCAGAGAACGGTTCTCTGAATCGGGTAATAAGATTAGAATAAATATGAATACATCTCATTTTCTTAGATAGTTAATATTTTACTTTCAAATTATTAAAATAGGGAAAACGGGTCCTTTAGGCTCTGAGGAATTTCTTAACCAGATGTTTGAAGCTTTAGGTATTACTATAGATAGATATCCCAAAGGAAGACCTCGTAAAAGGGAAGGTAAGCCATAGAGAAAATAGGATGTGTTCCTATTAACAATTATATTATTAATGCAAATAGTGTCCTGTGAGGACACTATTTGCATTATAATTATAATTATATCTTGATAATATTATATTATTAATGTAAAATGTGGCTTAGGAGGCCACAAAATGCATTATAGATATAATAAACTAAAAACCCTTGGAACTCAAGCTGCTCATTTGGTTACTATACTTTATGAGCAAAATAAGCCTATATTTCGCCTGGAGGAAATACAGAAAATTCTTCGTTTAGATGATGTATCCTCGCGTAATTTTGTCCGGAAGCTTGTGAATAGAGGAGTTGTTGCGCGTTTAAAGCCAGGACTTTTTATTTTAGTCCCCTTTGAGCTGGGGAAAGAAACCGAGTATATAGGGACCCCATTCGTTGTGGCTCGTGAGATTATGAGTGGGAAAGAATACTTTCTCTCCCATGCTACAGCTATGGAAATTCATGGAGGGATTACTCAGCCTCAATTAGTTGTTTATGTAACGACTTTGAAACCACGCAGGCTTATTACTGCACTGGGTGTTGAATTTAGATTTATCCATAACCAGAAAAAATATTTCTTTGGTATAAGTGAGCACTGGGTAACAAAACAAGAGAAAGTAAAAGTTAGTGATCTGGAACGAACAATTTCGATGGTCTTAAACAACCAGAATATTGCGGTGGCCTGACCGAAGTAGCCAAGGGATTTTGGATGCGTCACCAGGATGTAAAGGTAAACCGACTGATCAGTTATGCCATAAAGATTGGTGTAGGTGCTGTTATTCGTAGACTTGGGTTTTTACTCGAACTTTATAAAATCGGTACTTCGGAAGACTGGGAAATCCTTTCTTCATATTTAACCGAGACTTATGTGCGGTTAGATCCGCTTTTGCCATCAGAAGGAAAATTTCTGCGAAAGTGGAGACTTCAGCTTAATGTATCTCCCGAAGAACTTCTATCGGTAGTGAAGACCTAGCCAATGATACCACAGCGAAATCTTTCCTTACTCTCTAATCGACTCGCGAGAAAAGGAGATCGACGTGTTCCTCAGATATTAAACTGAATTTTCGCCATTACGATCGTCACACCCATGAAAACACTTATACCTTTTTCCTGGGATACGAGGGACCCCTACCCGGTGAGTATGGTAAGGAAGTCAAGGTAGATATTATCATAAAGGAAAAAATTGTTTATCCTGTCGAAGAGAAAATAATTCTCAGGGGATATGAAGAATATGAAGATCTACCTGAGGATGTAGCGATTTGCACCTATTCTATTAACGAAATAGCTGCTGAGAAAGTCGTTGCTTTATTAGATAGAGCGCGTAACGAACCGCGAGACCTTTATGATATATGGTATCTGACTTCTAATCAATATGTGAATATTGCTGAGTTGATTGAGGCTGGTATCCCTTCCTGAATTTAGCCAAGTTTATAGAGCAGTACAGCGAGAGTTTAGACAGGTAAAATTATTAGGTAAATAGGAAAGGTGTGCTAGCTCAATAATCCATTAACTTTTAATGGAAGAGCGCCAAGAAGCTTTATATTTCTTGCAGGGTGAAAGTCCTTGTTGGGCAAGGTATAGCCAACCACCCCTACCTTAGTGTTGCATTAAAATGGGTAACCATTAGATGACCTGTCTGCTGCAGGCAGGAGCGTACACCGGGAAACAGATAGGCTAAAAGTGAACTATACAACCTCGTAAATAAAGATTAATGTAAGACAGCGACCTCGTTTTCGGTAACGGAAAGCCTATACCAAAGAATCGCATATGGCGAGATTCTAAAGAGGGTCTGTCGAGGATGACTGATGCAAACCTCCCTGCAGGGGATAGCAAAAATGACAATACTAATTTGTCTTTTACGGAAGCGAGTATTTCTGAAGAGCCCAGTGCGGTAGTTCCGCTAATTTCCCTCGTTCTTTATTAACCCAAGGTGCGAAAGAAGGTACTGTTATTAGATTTAATATTAACCTTGATGAAAAAGAAACTGAAACCAGAAGAAAAAATATTCAAGAACAGTTGGATAATTTAAAGAAAAAAGACCTCCAGCAAATCCTCTCCTTAAGGAATCTGAGCTTAATAATAATTTCCTAGTAATTAGATTGGATTTTAAGGACGTCTCTTGTTTATTTACTGGAAATATTGAAAAAAAGAGGGAAGGTCAACACTTAGGAATAAATATCTACCGGACCGATTTAAATGGGACTATCTTAGTAGAAACCAATGGTACCGAGTATCAGGTATCTACCGAAAAAGAAAGTAGCAGAGCACCACCAAAAGTAAAAAGCGAAACTAAAACTTCTGAATCCCAAGAATATAAATATGCTGCTTCCAAAAATTCTGATGTATTTCATTATCTTACCTGTTCCTATGTATCAACAATAAAGCCCGATAATTTGATTCAATTTAAAATCCGTGAAGAGGCAATCGCTTCTGGTAGAAGACCTTAACAGGTGAAATAAATAAAAATAATAACTTTAATAAATCAAAAAGGTAAGGGTATCAAAAATTACTTCAATTGTTTTAGCTTTTCAAAATAATTTTTTAATAAAAGAAGGATTTTTAAAATAAATGTGGTATTATACTATAATAAAATAATTATATTATGGTTGTAACCCAAAAAGCTAAAAATATTTTTAAAAGATTTTTTATATGGTGCGTTGCAGATAATTTTGTAGTAAATTATAACTTTTTGGTTATAATTATTTGGTAGGGGTTCGATTTATCGAACCCGTAAATAAGCGGGTCGGATAAATCCGACCCCTACATTCCCCTACATTACCATTCCCCGATCAGGTCGAGGACAGGTTTGTTTACTTTTTGGGAAATAACCATATTATTAATTAAATAAGTAAATATTTTAAAAATTATTATTAAGAAGGAATGAATGTATTATGGAATATATAAATAAAGAAAAATTAGTAAATAGTATTCTTTATTTTATAAAAAAAGTTAAGTATCCAGGAAAAACCAAAATATGTAAATTATTATTTCATTTAGATTTTATACATTTTAAAGAGACTGGGAAGTCAGTAACTGGTTTGGATTATTACGCTTGGGAAAAAGGTCCCGTTCCAAGAAGTTTATTTTATAAATTTAGTGAAGATATAATTTCAAATGAATTTCAACCCTATTTTGTGATAGTAAAAAAAGATAAATTGCATGAAATATGTGCCAAACAACAACCAAATATGAAGGTTTTCTCAAAACGCGAAAAAAGAATTTTAGAAGAAGTAACTGAAATTTATAAATCTGCTAAAGCAGAAGAAATGACCGAAATAAGTCACTTAAAGGGAAAACCTTGGTATACAACTTTAAAAAGTAAAGGAGAAAAAAAGAAAATAGATTATATGTTAGCTATTGATGATACAGAAAAATCTATAAATAAAGAGGAAGCTATAGCAAGACAAAAATTTATACAAGAAACCTACGAGATGTTAAATAGTGACCGAACTTAAATCAGGATGTATACTTTTTGATATAAAGTTTGAATTTAAAGATAATGAAATGGGTGAAAAACTAATTGTTCTATTAAATAATCCCAGAGAAAATGAGCCATACTTGTTTTGTCGTACGACATCAAGAGAAAGACCTCCTTATCAAATGAAGACACCAAAGGGATGTCAAAAGAATTCACATTATTTTTTTATAAATGCGTGTAATTTTTTCCTAAAAGATACTTGGCTTTTATTATATGAGATTTATGAATACGATTATACTTGTATGTTAAATAAACATTTTAAACAGCAAATTAAAATGATAAGTTCCATGGATGATAATATTCTTCGACAGATTAAAAATTGTATAAAAAACTCTGATGATATTAGTGAAAAATATTTAGAAATGATATTAAAAACAATTGTATAAAATATTATTCTAAGAATATAATTTATGTTACAATTTTGTTGTATACTCTATAATAAAAAAATATTTTAAATAAATATTACTTCTTAAACAAACAAATAATAAATTACTTATCAAAACCCTTGCATTAAAAAGCAGGGGTTTTTTATTTAAAAGAGGGGAAATTTTAATAATTTAAGTATTTTTTTATTGAAAAAACTTTTTCGTTTTATACTTTGTCTTGAATGTTTAAGCTTACTTATATAATATATAGTTAGAATAAGAGTAGGGAATATACTTATTGATAAATAAAGGTTAATAAACAATTAAAAAGCGGCATTTTTTCCATTATTTTTTACAATATTCCTTGATCGCTTCATTCATAAATTCTGCGAGTCCCTCGCCATCCGAAAACCTTAAGTAAGCATTATTTATATAAGTAATTTATTGGAGCTTAAAAAATATTTATTTTTTAAATAGTTATTTTTGGTTTCGCTTCCTTGAAAAGCGGTGAAGAAAATAGTAGAATTTGAATGTAGATTCGCAGATTCATGATGCAATAGGTCCTTTCCGGGATAAAAGCAGAATCACCCTAAAAGCTTAAAGGCAATAAAAGGACAAGGGAGAAGACTTATACTCGGATAGAAAGTTTCTTTAATTACAGACCCTCCTTAATTTTAATCTATAGAGGAGTATCATAGGTGAAGCAGTATAAAGATATTACTTCCAGGGAAAACTCAATCTATAAGTTAATAAAAGCCTTAAGTCAAAAAAAAGTTCGTGAAAGCAAGGGATTATTTCTCATAGAAGGCAGTAAGCTTCTTGAGGAAGCGAATAGTAGGGGAGTAAAAATAAAATACCTTATTATTAATGAAACCGTAGAAAAGGTGCCAAAAATTAATCAAGGCTGTGAGGTTTTAAGGCTATCCCATAATCTATTTAAGGAAGCTTCAGCTACAGTTAGCCCTCAAGGAATAATAGCGGTAGTTGAGCAAATAGAACTATCCCTGGCAGATATAATTCTTGGTGCCAATCCTTTAGTAGTTGTTTTAAATGGCGTACAGGATCCTGGAAATCTTGGAACCATCATAAGAACCAGCGCTGCAGCAGGTGCTACTGCAGTATTATTAACTAAAGGAACGGTAGATTTATTCAACCCAAAAGTGATTAGATCTACCATGGGCTCACTGTTTCAGGTGCCTATTGTAAATGGTCTTGACGATGAGGAAGCGGTCCAATGGTTAAACCATAACTCTATAAATATTTTAGTAGCAGATTTAGATAGCGAAGAATATTACTATTCCGTTAATCTCCAAGAACCTTTCGCTTTAGTCATTGGAAATGAAAATAGAGGACCAAATGATATCTGGAGGAAGGCAGCTTATAAACAGATAAAAATTCCTATCCTGGGGTCCACTGAATCCTTAAATGCCTCAGTAGCTACTGGAATAATTCTATATGAGGCAGTTCGTCAAAGATGGTGCAAATGAGGCCAGCACCGATGATAAAGAATAAAAATTATAAAAGGTAGGTAAACTATTATGCAACCGGCTACCAGAATTAACGAATTTACCCTCGACATTATAGAATTTTGCGAAAACGATCCTTACTTATATAAAGAATTAAATAAAGAAAGAGAAAAGTTTTTTACTACTACTCCGGAGAAATATTATAAAACTTTTGACGAAAAAAATTATGTTGAACTAAGATTTGCCGATTATTTTATTTTTTTCTATATTTCTCAATATTACGAAATGACTCCTTTAGAGGTATTTTTATCTAAAATGCTTTCCAATTATAACCAACCCGATCAACAGATTTTATTAGGATTTAAAAATGGCGTCTTCAGTGCCTTTACCATTAGCAAAGTGGTAGTTGGTTCTTACTTTATAGCGAAAGACCTATCTTCTGGGAAAGAATATAAAGTAAGAGAAAATAAAGCTACCTATCAGCTTAAAGAAGGAGATTATATGGTAGGTCGTATTTTACCTTACGAGATAGATTATGCCTTGTCCAGTGTTAACCTGAACTATCCTAAAGAATCATCCTATATTTTAAAAAGATTATGGAAAAGTGCTCCTTCTGATATTACCCGTATAGTTACCCCTTTAATGATAGAGAAAGATCTTTTCCAAAAATACAGGGATATCCCTAAAGAGGAAGACCATCTGGAATCGGTAGAGAGAAAGCTAAAACATTTATTAAAAAAGTATTGGGGTAAAAAAGCACCTTCTATTAAAAATCTTAGAAAAAAGATCAATAGAATTACCGACCCTTTACCTCTAATGAGGGAGTTGTCAGAGAAGATTAATTTTCCTTCTGCTGAAGAATTAATGGAATTTCAGAAACTCTTTATGGATTTCTGGAATCTTTCTTCTCGAGATGAGTTTCAGGGGAAATCCCCTCAGGAAATTAATGAGCAAAACCTAGGTCCCAAGGAAAAAGAACTTACCCAGGATTTGATGCTCTATGTCCAATCTGAGGTTCATCCGGGTAATTTTTCCAGCCAGAATGAATTAAGCCAGGCGGTGAAAAGATGCCAAGAAAGATGGCTTCACCAGCCTCAAGAAGAACTTGATAACAAAACTCCCTGGGAAGCAATTTTGGAAGAAAGAAAAAGATTAGGTAGTCCCAGAAAAGATTTATCTGTTTCAATGAATATAACCCCGGTTTACTATGGGATAGAAGAACAGGTTGATTTAAGTAATATAGAAATGAAGGACGTCCCTTTAGTAAGAGATTTAGAGATTTTTGTCAATTATTTTACTAAAAACCAGGTAAAGGTAACTATAAAGAATAAATGGATTCCTTTTGCACACTTAAAATTAATAGAAGAAAAATTTACCAGCCCAGATAAAGATGATTTTTACTTCTTAGGCAAAGAAGAAAAGAGAGGAGAAGAAGCTAGCAAAAGATATTTCCACTTTATAGACTTATTATCTCGAGCTGCAAGATTTATCTACCTGGATAAAAGAGGCTGGGTAAAGGTAAATCTCAGTCATTTTCAAGAATTTACCAAAAAATCTTACGGAGAAAAAGTCTTTGAATTAGTCCTTACCTGGATTGAAAAGGTAAATTGGGCAAAACTTCAGATCAGAGATTTTACGGCAAAATATGCAAAAGAATATCAAAAAATATTTACTGACTTACTTTATTGTTTTCATAAATATGAAGTAAACAAAAAGATTGAAACAGAAGAACTCGTAGACCATTTCTATGGTTCTAAGATAAAAAATATGGAATCTCCCGAGGAGGTAAGGGGTGATTTAACTAGAATAATGGAGGTGGTTTTATTATTATATTTAAAATGGTTGGGTCTAATTGCTTCCCAAAAGAAAGAACGAATTCCCGGAATAGGGATTGTGTTGATTAAAGAATTTTGGGTTACCCCTAAGGGTAAAAAATTAATTGATAGACTGGTAAGGCATTATATTAAAACAGGGAAGATAAAATAAGTATAAAAACAAACTTAAAAATAAATATGACCAGAGATAGGGTACAAAGGCATTTTGGAATAAGGTGAAGAAAAGGTTAAGGAAAGAAAGCAAGGGGGACAGTTTATGGATTCCAGAGATTCTAAAGTAACAGTTAATTTTATTCAGGCGATCATTGATCAGGATAAAAAAACGAATAAATATGGTGGCAAGGTTCATCTCCGGTTTCCGCCGGAACCTAATGGATATCTACACATCGGCCACGCCAAGTCTATCTGCTTGAATTTCGGTATAGCTGCACAGAATGGCGGTCTATGCAATCTTCGCTTTGACGATACCAATCCCAGCAAGGAAGATGTGGAATATATTGATTCCATCATCAAGGATGTTCGGTGGCTGGGATTTGACTGGGAGGACCGGCTTTTTTATGCTTCCGACTATTTTGAGAAGATGTATGATTACGCCGTCGGTCTAATTAGAGCAGGTGAGGCTTATGTGTGTGACCTCAGTCCTGAAGAAATCAGGAAGTACCGGGGAACTTTCCAGGAGCCGGGAAAAGAAAGTCCATATCGGAAGCGGTCTAGGGAGGAGAACCTAAATCTATTCCAAGGTATGCGGGCTGGTGAATTCGCCGATGGTTCCCGGGTGTTGCGGGCTAAAATTGACATGACCTCTCCTAACCTGAATATGCGGGATCCTATCCTTTACCGCATTTTAAGGGCTACCCATCATCGGACGGGGGATCAATGGTGTATCTATCCCCTGTACGACTATGCTCATCCTCTTGAAGATTATTACGAAGGAATTACTCACTCCATTTGTACCCTGGAGTTCGAAGACCATCGCCCTTTATATGACTGGGTTCTCAATGCTTTGCATCTGCCCAATCCACCCCGGCAGATCGAATTCGCCCGTCTGAATCTTACTAACACGGTGCTGAGCAAGCGCAAGCTTCGCCAGCTGGTGGAGGAAGATTATGTAACTGGATGGGATGACCCGCGGATGCCAACCATATCCGGTCTGCGGCGCAGGGGTTACACCCCGGAGTCTATCCGAAATTTCTGCGACCGTATCGGCATATCCAAGACCAACAGCGTGGTGGACATCCGTTTTTTGGAACACTGTATACGCGAGGACCTGAATCTGCGGGCTCCCCGGGTTATGGGGGTACTGCATCCTTTAAAATTGGTTATCAGTAATTATCCCGAGGAGATGGTGGAAGAGATGGAAGCAGAAAACAACCCCGAAGATCCTGATGCCGGGACACGCCAGATACCTTTTTCCAGGAATTTATATATCGAACGGGAAGATTTTTGCATCGATCCGCCCAAAAAGTATTTTCGACTGGCTCCCGGTTTTGAGGTTAGATTAAAGAATGCCTATATTATCAAATGCGATGGGTTTGTTCGGGATGAAAAAACAGGAGAGATAAAAGAGGTGCATTGTAGCTACGATCCGGAAACCAGAAGCGGCAGACCAGCCAGTCAACGTAAAATAAAGGGAACTTTACACTGGGTTTCCGCAGCTCATGCTTTGAAAGCGGAGGTTCGCCTATACGACTATCTTCTGCTCGACCAGATCGAGGGAGGGGAAGAAGATGAGGGAGATGAAGATTTTGTAAAGCAACTTAACCCTAACCCCCTGGAAGTGTTAAGTGATTGCCTGGTGGAACCCAGTTTAGCGGGAGCGGCCCAAGGAAGTAGATACCAGTTCATGCGGCAGGGTTACTTCTATGTGGATCCTGATTCATTGCCGGATAAGCTGGTGTTTAACCTTATTGTATCCTTACGGGACACCTGGGGCAAGATCCTAAAAGACAATGAAGACCGGAAGTCCTATTCGCAAATTCCTTAATAAATTTTGGTTAGATTAAGAAATTTTTGACCAAAACTCCTTATTTTTAAAGGAATATAGAAAAATAAAAAAAATTTTTAAAAAAAGAAGGATTTTTGAAATTTATATTGAAGTAAGGTCTCCACATTCGATAAATATAATTAATATTAAAATATAAAGATCTAATTTTCTTCCTTGGTAAATTCTTTAAACTCATTCCCATGGATAGAACAAAATAGAAGAAAGCAGTAAATTAGAAATTTTAAATTAAGTTGTTATTAATTTATATTTTAAGGTATTCAAAAATGCATATTAATATTACCGGTGGTGCGGGTGGTAAATTATCTGATTCTGATCCTCAGCATGATTTTTTCCATAAAATTCTTTTAACAACAAAATAATTATAATCAAGGTATAATGTCAAAGAAGAGCGCCAATTAAGATAATGATTAAAACTATACTTAAAAGAAAAGTGTTTAGGGTATGAAAAATAAGAGTTATTACTTAGATAAACTTTCAGCAGAACAGTTAAAGAAATGTTATCAAATTGCTCCGCCTCGAGTAAGACAATATTTAGATGCTGAAATTCAACATATTCTGGATAAGGTTCAACCTTCAGATATTGTCTTAGAACTTGGATGTGGTTATGGAAGAGTACTTAAGAAGGTTTGTGAAAAAGCAAAAAGGGTGATTGGTATTGACATATCAAAGTCAAGTTTAGAATTGGCAAAAAAACTATTAGAAGGAAATTTAAATTGTCAGTTATTTTTAATGAATGCTATTAGCCTTAAATTTCCTAACCAATTTTTTGATATAGTGATTTGTATTCAAAATGGAATTTCCGCTTTTAACGTAAATAAGAAAGATTTAATTAGAGAAGCTGTTCGGGTTACTAAAAAAGGTGGATTGGTATTATTCTCGACTTATTCAGATAAATTTTGGGAAGAACGTCTAAATTGGTTTATCCTTCAATCTAAAGCAGGACTTATTGGTGAAATTAATTTAACTGAAACTCATAATGGAATAATTTTCACTAAAGATGGATTTAAAGCCACCACAATTAGACCGACGGATTTTACTTCCTTAACTTCTGAATTGAATATTGATTTGAAAATTGAAGAGATAGATAATTCAAGTATATTTTACGAAATTTTACTTACTTAGGTGATAAATTCAAATCAATAAAAAGGTAAATTTATGTCTATAAAAGTTAGAGTATTTGGTATCCCTGTAGTAATGGGAGACAGAGACAAAAGAATATTTTTTCCCTATACAAAATTAGAAGCTTTATTTTATTACATGGTTATTAATAAGAAAGCAACTCGAGATGAATTAGCAGATTTGTTATGGGGAAATTGCAATGAGAAATATGCTAAGAAAAATTTAAGAAATGCAATATATAATATTTCTAAATTATTCAAAAAAGACATATTCATTTCTCCTAAAAGAACTTTTTTATCATTAAATCCAAAACTTGAAATTAAATTGGATTTAGATATTTTCCTTCAAGATAATATCGAGGGAGTAAACACTTATGTCGGAGATTTTTTAAAGGGTTTTTCTGTAAAACAAGCAGAAGTATTTGAAGAATGGATGGTAGGAAGAAAGCGATATTATCATGAATTATACATTAGAAAATTGTATTTTCAATTAAATAAAAATTTAAAAAAGAAAATATATAACGATGTAGAATATTACGCTAAACTAATTATAAAGGCCGATGAATTTGATGAAAACGCGTATAGATTATTAATTAAAACATATTTAAATAAAGGTGATTATACTAAGGCAATAATAATTTATAATGAATTATCAAATTTATTAAAAAAGGAATTAAATATTGAACCAGACATCAATACAAAAATATTAATAAATAGAGTTTTAAAATTAAGAAACATTGATAGAAAACGGGAATCATCCCTCTATAAAAAATATTTTTATGGAAGAGAAAAAGAATCAAGTTTTATTTTTTCAGAATATAAAAATTTTATTAATAATAAAAATTTTAGAATCACCAGTTCAATAATGAA